>Ga0316628_100001420_pt1 | contig 16926 bp, 18 predicted proteins | sample OWC_Aug_M2_C1_D5_FD_207648 | JGI IMG/M metagenome (GOLD analysis project Ga0316628, IMG submission 207648) | Wetland soil microbial communities from Old Woman Creek delta, Ohio, United States - OWC_Aug_M2_C1_D5_C | ecosystem: Environmental > Terrestrial > Soil > Wetlands | place: USA: Ohio... | reverse complement strand
CTCGCCGCGGCCGGCACCGCCGCGAAGCTGATCTGACCGATCAGTCCGCCAGCGGCCGGCCCGAGCACGAAGCCCATGCCGAACGCGGCGCCCACCCAGCCCATGCCCTTGGCGCGCTCCGCCGGGGTCGTGATGTCGGCGACGTAGGCTTGCGCGATCGAATAGTTGGCGGCCATGATGCCGGCCGCGGTGCGCGCCAGGAACAGCATCGCGAGGGTCGGCGCGGCGGCGAACAGCGCGTACGCCACCACGCTGCCGGAGATCGAGAAGAGCAGCACCGGGCGCCGCCCGACCCGATCCGACAGCCGCCCCCACAGCGGTGCGCAGACGAACTGCGCCAGGCTGTAGCTGGCGAACAAGAGACCGACCTGGAAGGCATTCGCCCCGAAGCGCTCGCCGTAGAACGGCAGCAGCGGGATGATCATCCCGAAGCCGAACAGGTCGAGGAAGATGGTGAGGAACACCACGCCGAAGCGGGCCTTGTGGCTGCCCGGCGCGGTTGCGGCAGTCGAGCTCATCCCGCGCAGCTTATCAACCGGTGGGTGCGGCGGGCGCCGAGCGTGCGGCGCGCGCACGGTGAGGATCCAGGCGGTCGCGCAGTCCGTCGCCGAGCAGGTTGAAGGCGACCACGGTCACGACGATCGCCAGGCCGGGGAACGCCGACGCCCACCAGGCGCTGCTCAGCACGTCGCGTCCGTCGGCGATCATGTTGCCCCAGCTCGGCACCGGCGCCTGCACGCCCATGCCGAGGAAGGACAACGCCGCCTCGGCGAGGATCAGGTCGCCGATGCGCAGAGCGGCGTCGGCGACGACCGGGGTGAGCGCGTTGGGCAGCAGGTGACGGACGAGAATGGCGGCCGGGTGGGCGCCGATCGAGCGCGCCGCGACCACGAACTCGCGCTGGCGCAGGGCGCGGACCTCGCTGCGCACCAGGCGGGCGAGCGTCATCCAGCCGGTCGAGCCGAGCAGCAGCACGACGACCCCGGTCGAGGGCTGCAGAAAGGCGGCGGCGGCGAGCGCCAGCAGCAAAGCCGGGAAGCACAGCAGCGCGTCGACGCCGCGCATCAGCACCGCGTCGACGACCGCGCCGCCGGCCCCGGCCACGCCGCCCACCACGATCCCGAGCGCCAGGGCGAGGGCGAGCGCCAGCGCCGCGACGGTCAGCGAGATGCGCGCGCCGTGGATGACGCGGCTCAGCACGTCGCGGCCGAAGCGATCGCTGCCGAGCAGGAAGAGCCGTTGGTCGGCGACGCCGTCGCCGCGCCGGTTGGCGACGCTCGGGAGCGGCAAGCGCTGCGCCTGGCCCAGCCGCTCGATCACCAGCGCGTCGCCGTCCCGGTGAACGCGGTCGGCGAGCAGCCAGCGGCCCTCCACCAGGTGCACCGCCGCGAGGCGGGTGCCCGGGGGCCGCAGCTGCGCCGCCGCCGGATCGAGCTGCTCGTCGGGGTCGTAAGGCGCGAGCAGCGGCGCGAACACCGCCAGGAGCGCCAGCGCCGCGATGGCGACGGCGCCGACGACGAGCAGCGGCGAGCGTCGCTCAGGCATCGCGCACCCGCGGGTCGACCGCGGCATGGAGCAGATCGGCGAGCAGCCCGCCGGTCACCACCAACAGACCGTGCCAGGCGGTGCAGGCGAGAACCACCGGGAAGTCACGGGCCAAGACCGCGTCGTACGTCAGGCGCCCCATGCCCGGCCACGAGAACACCACCTCGACGACCAGCGAGCCGGCGAGCATCGCCGGCAGGTGGACGCCGAACACCTGGAGCAGCGGCGGCAGCGCGTTGCGCATGCCGTGCGTCCACAGCACGCGGCGCTCGGAGAGCCCCTTGGCGCGCGCCGCGCGCAGGTACTCCTGGCCCATGGCGTCGAGCAGGTTGGCGCGCACGAAGCGCGCGATGCCGCCGGCCGAAGCGAGCGCCAGCACGATCGCCGGCAGCGCCAGATGGTGGACGAGGTCGAGCAGCCGCGCGAGCGGCGGCAGGTCCTGGGCGGCGGGCGAGTACATGTGGCTGGGCGGGAACAGCGGTAGCTTGAGGCACAGCGCCAGGATCGCCATCAAGGCCAGCCAGAAGACCGGCAGCGAGTACAGCAGCAGCGCCCCGCCGCGGATCCAGTGATCGGCGGCACGCCCGGCGCGGCGCGCCGCGGCGACGCCGAGCAGCAGGCCTAGCCCGTATTGCAGCGGCAGGGCGGCGGCCGCCAGGAGCAGCGTGTTGGGCAGCGCCTGGCCGAGCACCTCGCTGACCGGGCGCTGCTGGACGAAGGACACCCCCCAGTCGAAATGCAGCAGCGCCGAGCGGATCCAGGCCAGGTACTGGACGGCGAGCGGGCGGTCGAGGCCGAAGGCGCGGCGCAGCTGCTCGCGCTGGAGGAGCGTCAGGCGTGGATTGTCGAGCGCCTGCACCGGATCTCCGGGCAGCGCGTGCAGCAGCACGAAGGTGGCGCTCACCACCAGCAGCAGGAGGAGCAGCGCCGAGCCGAGGCGGGTGAGGAGGTAGCGCCTCATGCGCGCCTCAGCGCGCCGGCTCGGCGATCCACCACTGGCGCAGGTTGAAGTAGGCGCTGAGCGCGTTGGGCTGGACGTCGCGCAGGCGGGCGGCGACGCCGTCGAGGCGCTGGGGCTCCCAGAGCAGGGTGTAGGGCTGGTCGCGGTGCAGGATGCGCTGCGCCTCGACCAACGCCGCCTTGGCGCGCTCCGGGTCGGTCTGCAGGCGGGCGGTCGCGAACAGGCGATCGAGCTCGGGGTTCGAGTAGGAGCCGAAGTTGGTGCCCTCGGCGATCGCCTCGGTCGAGAAGGCGTACGACATGTCGAGCGAGGTGTCGATCGTCCACGCCACGATCGAGGAGTCGAAACGGTGCGCCTCGTTCTCGGCCACCATCTCGTTGTGGTCGAGGGCGCGCGGCCGGGCCTCGATGCCGGCGCGGCGGAGCTGGTTCTGGATCAGGACCGCGGCGTCGGCGCGGATCCGGTTGCCGGCGTTGTAGGTCAGCTCGAAGCTGAACTTGCGGCCGCCGCGGTCGGCGATGCCGTCGCCGTCGTGATCGCTCCAGCCGCGCTCGGCGAGGATCTTCTTCGCCTGCTCGGGGTCGTACGGCCAGGGCGCGAGAGTGCGGTCATGCGCCCACACCGAGCTGATCAGCGGCGAGCTCGAGACGGTGGCGGCGCCACGCCAGATGGTGTCGACCAGCTCCTGGCGGTCGATCGCCAGGGTCAGCGCGCGGCGCACGGCGGCGTCGGCGAACAGCGGCCGCTTGGTGTTCCAGGCGATGGCGGTGAACTGACGGCTGGGGTAAGCGAGCACGCGGGCTTGGGCCGCGGCGCGCACCTGGGCGGCCGAGGTCGGGGTGAGCTGCTCGACGTAGTCGACCGTGCCGGCGAGCAGCTGGGTCACCATGGTCGTCGGGTCGGGCAGCACGCGCACCACCACGCGATCGAGGCGCGGCTGGCCGGCCTCGAAGTAGCGCGGGTTGCGGCGCAGCACCAGCTCCTGCTGCGGCGTCCACGACTCGACTTCGAAGGGGCCGTCGACCACCAGATGGTCGCGGAACCAGGCGCCGCCCGAGCGCCACTGCTTGAACGGCAGCGCGGCCCAGACGTGCTTGGGAAGGATGACGCCCTCGTTGGCGTCGGCGAGCTGCGCCAGGTAGGCCTGGGTGAAGTGGAAGCGCACGGTGTGCGGGTCGACGACTTCGAGGCGGTCGATCTGCTCCTTGGTGTAGGAGCCGCCCCAGGCGACGTCGGGGTCCTTCTCGGCGGCGAAGGTCCACGCCACGTCCTCGGCGTCGACCGGCACGCCGTCGCTCCAGACGACGTCCGAGCGCAGGTGGAAGGTCAGCGTGCGATGGTCCGGCGACCACTCGTAGCGCTCCGCCAGGCGGGGCGCGAAGGTCGGGGGATGCTCGGTGAAGTCGGGCTGCTCCTCGAGCAGGGTGAGGAAGAGGGCGCGCGAGGTGACGTCGGCGATGAGCTGCGTGTTGCCGAGCAGTGGGTTCACGCTCTGCAGGTCGGAGCCGACCGCGATGACCGCCGTGCCGCCGCGGCGCGGGGAGGCGTCGATGGGCGCCGCAGACGGAGGCGCCTGCGGCTGGCGCCGGCATCCCGCGAGGAGAGCGAGGGCCAGGGCGGCGACGACGAGCGGGCGGCGCGGGACGAGATGGGCTGGCATCGTTGGACCGAAAGCGATGCTAGATCGCCGCCGAGCGGGGGTCAAACCGGTGGGATGGGTGAGGCAGCGGGCGAAAAAGGAAAGAGCCCCGCCGGGGCGGGGCTCTCACCGGGGCCAGCGAGCGCTTCGGCGCTCAGCGGATCTCGATCTTGCGCGGCTTCGCCTCTTCGACCTTGGGCAAGGTCACGCTCAGCAGGCCGTCCTTGAACAGCGCCTCGACCTTGTCGGTCTTGACGTTGGCCGGCAGGGTGAAGCTGCGCGAGAAGCTGCCGTAGGCACGCTCGATCCGGTGGTAGCTCTCTTCCTTCTCCTCGGTCTCGAACTTGCGCTCGCCGGAGAGCGTCAGGACGTTGTTCTCCATCGTGATGTGGACGTCGTTCTTGGTCAGGCCGGGCAACTCGGCGATCAGGGTCAGCGCCTCGTCGCTCTCGCGGATGTCCACCGCCGGCATCCAGCGCCGATTCGTCACGTCCTCGGTGGCGCCGAGGGGGGCGAGGAACTCGTTGAACGACTGGTTCAGCATGCGATCGAAGCGCTCGCGGAACAGGTCGGCGGGCATCCAGCGGGCAAGGGTCGTGGTCATGATGTCTTTCTCCTTTAGATCAGGTTTCTCGGCGGCCGTCACTTGGCCGCTCGTGACATCTGAACACTCAAATCATCGCAGAAATTTCTGGCACTGTCAACTATATTGAGTGTCTGCAACTCATATTATGCGCCTTTGATCCACCCGCGAGCCGAGTTTGGACCTGGCACGGAGAGTGCTATCCTTTTGAATCTCAATGGCCAAGACGGTGCGCACCCCGGTTTCCCGCCGCCTGCTCTGGGGCGCCGTGGTGTTCGCTCTCTTCCTGCTCGCCGATCTGGCGCTGTTCGGCTGGCTGATCGTGCGCTCCCTCTCCCAGCATGAGATGGAGAAGATCCTGCTCGAGACCCGCCACGAGGCCCAGGGGCTGGCCGACCGCATCGCCGGCCGGGCGCGTGAGGAGGGCAAGGACCTCTACACCGCGATCGCGCTCGAGCACGAGACCCAGACCTACATCGATTCGATCCTCAGTCAGCGCGACATCGTGCAGACGGTCGAGATCCGCGACCGCGACGGGCGGGTGGTGTTTCGCGGTCGCAAGGAGGCGTCGGTGCCGCTGCCTGGCGCAGCGCCCTCAGCGCCGCAGCCGCGCGAGGTGCCGCCGGCGGTCGAGCGACGCATCTTCGAGCAGCGCTCGACGTACGACGTCACCGTGCCGATCGGCGACCTCGGGCAGCTCTACGTCGGCATCAGCCCGGCCGAGCTCGAGCAGCGGATCGCGGTTCTGCGGCACGATCTGGTTCGCCAGGCGAGCTTCCTCGGCGCGCTGACCCTCGGCCTCCTGCTCACCGCCTCGACCGGTCTGCTGTGGGCCTGGCGGCGCGGCCGGCGGCTGGAGGAGAAGGCCCAGGAAGCCGAGCGGCTGGCCTACGTCGGCACGCTCGCCTCGGGCCTGGCGCACGAGATCCGCAATCCGCTGAACTCGCTCAATCTGAACCTGCAGCTGCTCGAGGAGGAGGTCGCCCAGGCCGCGGCGCCGGTCGGGAGCCGCCGCCTGATGTCGATCACCCGCACCGAGCTCAGCCGGCTGGAGCGGCTGGTGACCGACTTCCTGTCCTACGCGCGGCCGCGGCCGCTCGAGCTCGAGCCAACGACCGCGATCGCGTTGCTCGAGCACACCCTGGAGGTGCTCGCCGGCGAGCTCCAGGCGCGGCGCGTGCGGGTGGAGATCCAGGACCGCAGCGGCGGCGCCGCGGTGCGCGTCGACAAGGCGCAGATCGGACAGCTGCTGCTCAACCTGGTGCGCAACGCCCTGGCCTCGATGGAGCTCGCCGGCCGGTCGCCGTTGCTGCGCCTGGTGGCCGGCCGCGAAGAGCGCCGCGGCGGCGAGAAGGTGACGCTCGAGGTCGGCGACAACGGCGAGGGAATACCGGCCGAGGTGCGACCGCACATCTTCGATCTCTTCTACTCGACCCGCAAGGGCGGCACCGGGCTGGGGCTGGCGATCGTCGATCGCATCGCGCGCGCCCACGGAGGCAGCGTCGAGGTGGAGAGCGCGCTCGGCATCGGCACGACGTTCCGCGTGCTGCTGCCGCCGGCGGAGGTCGAGGGCCGGCCGCCCCGTCTGCTGCGCGGCGCGCGGGCTCTCTCCCTGCAGGGCTCCGGCCGCGGCTCCTGAGCGCCGGCGCTCACTGCTCGATCTTCTCGCCGCCGCTCATCGATTCGTAGTCCTCCTCGGTCGCGAACTGCTCGGGGTCGTCGTTGCCGCACGACTCGCAGTACGCGTCGATGATCTGCTCGTTGGCCCACTCGAAGGTGTAGCAGGGCGTCTCGCAGTTCAGGCAGATGAGGAACTCGGGCTCGGCCATGGGCGCCTCCTTGCCGTAGGACTCTAGTATCGCTCAGCCGTCGCGCACAGGCCTTTGGCAAAGCTCTCGATCTGCCGCGCCACCTCGTCCGGCCGCTCCCACTGGCAGGCGTGCGCCGCGCCGGCGACGAGCTCGAAGCGCGAGTCGGGCAGGGCGGCGGCGATGCGGCGGCCGATCTCGGGTGGGAAGAGGCCGTCGCGCTCTCCCCACAGCAGCAGGGTCGGCACCTGGAGCCGCCGCAGGTCGGCGGCATCGTAGGTGTCGGCGGGGCCGATCGTGTCGATGACGTCGGCGACGACGCGCGAGCGCAGCACCGCGTAGAGCACGTCCCGCGCCACCGGTTCGTACCAGGGAAGGCGGAAGAACAGGGCGCGGGTGAACGCCGCGACGTCGCGTCGGGTGCGTGGCGCGATCAGCCGCACGACCGCGCCCCAGTCCTGATCGAGGTAGCCGGCGGCGTTCACCAGCACGAGCTGGGCGACGCGCTCCGGATGGGCGAGGGCGAAGCGCACCGCCATCCAGCCACCGAGGCTGCTGCCCACCAGACGGGCGCGCTCGACGCCTTCGCGGTCGAGCAGCGCCGCGGTCGCCGCGACGCCCTGCGCGATCGACAGGCCGCGCGCCGGCGCGCGGGTGCCGCCGAGCGCCGAGAGCTCGGGCGCGAGCCAGCTCGAGCCCGGGGACAGGCGGCGCAACACCGGCAGCCAGGAGAGGGCGGTCGAGCCGAGGCCATGCAGGAAGATCGCCGGCGGCGGCGCCGGCGAGCCTCCGCGCACCGGTCGGGCCCAGTAGCGCAGCGAGATGCTGCCGACCTCGACGCGGCGAGCCGCCGCGCCCGCGGCCCGCAGGGCCACGCCGGTCGACAGGCGATAGAGCGGCAGCGCCACGGCGGGAGCTTAGCAACCCGCGCCGGCCGTCAGTCGTTGCCTCACGGCGGGTGCTTTGCGCTAGGATGCGCGACCTCGAAACTCTTGCTCTAGCCGCGTGTGCGCTGCCCGGGCGCCGCCGGCCCTATCGAGCCGGGCGAGGAGGGAGCCATGTCGAAGCACCGTCTGGGACTCGTCATCGTCGCCGTGCTGGTCGCACTGATCGTCGCCGTGTCCGCCGTCGCGGCACCCGCTCCGGCTGCCCCGAAGGCCGCAGCGAAGCCGGCGGCCAAAACCGCCGCGCCCGCCAAGGCGTCCTCAGCGGTCGAGCGCGGGAGGTACCTGGTCACCATCGGCCACTGCAACGATTGCCATACGCCGAAGAAGATGGGGCCACAGGGTCCGGAGCCCGACCCGACCCGCCTGCTCTCCGGTCACCCGGCCAGCGAGAAGCTGCCGGCCGCGCCGGCCGGCCTCAGCCCGACCGGCTGGATTGCGGCGACCAGCGGCGGCTTCACGGCCTGGGTGGGCCCGTGGGGCGTTTCCTACACCGCCAACCTGACGCCCGACCAGGACACGGGGACCGGGAGCTGGACCGAGGAGATCTTCATCGCGGCGATGCGCAGCGGCAAGCATCTCGGCGCGGGGCGCGACCTCCTGCCGCCGATGCCGTGGCAGGAGGTTGGCCAGATGACCGATGCCGACTTGAAGGCGGTCTGGGCCTACCTGCGGAGCATCCCGCCGATCCACAACGCGGTGCCCGAGCCGCTGCCGCCGGCAGCGCCGGCAGGCGGGCATTGAGTCGCGAGAAGGGCCGCGTCCGCGGGAGCGCGGCTCTCCTCTGCCTGGGGCTCGCCGGGCTCGCGCCCGGCGCGCGTCCCGCCGCCGCGGCGTACCAGCCGGGCAGCGTCGAGGGCGGTGGGCGGATCGCCGGCGTGGTGCGCATTGCCGGCGACGCGCCGATCCTGCCACCCTTCGAGGTCGGCAAGGACGCCGCCGTGTGCGGCGCCCGCCAGCCGTCGCCCCGCCTGGTGGTGGGCGCGCAGGGCGGCGTTGCCAACGTCGTCGTGACGCTCGAGGGCATCGCGAGCGGCAAGCCGCTGGCCAAGGCGGTGCCGGCAACGATCACCCAGCGGCGCTGCCAGTACGAGCCGCACGTCCTCGCCGTCCCGCTCGGCACCGAGATCGAGGTCGTGAACGACGACCCGGTGCTGCACAACGTGCACGGCACCGACACCGGGAGCCGGACGACGCTGTTCAACGTCGCCCAGCCGCTGCAGGGCCAGCGCTCGCCGCTCGGCCCGGGATCGACCGCCAAGCCGGGTCTGTACGAGCTCTCCTGCGAGTCGGGCCATCCGTGGATGAGCGGCTACCTCCTGGTCAGCGAACAGCCGTACTTCGCGGTGACCGGCAAGGATGGCAGCTTCCTTCTGGACGGAGTGCCGGCTGGGAAGTACCGGCTGCGCTTCTGGCACGAAGGGGTGCGCGTGCTGCGTGAGCTCCAGGCGCTGCAGCGCCTCGAGTACGAACCGCCGTACGAGGAGGTGCGCGAGGTCACCGTCCCGGCGGGCGGCGAGGCCCGGGTCGACTGGGCGCTCGAGCTGCGGCGTTGACCGAAGGCCAGGAATTTGCTAGGTTTACGGTTCACGCCTGTGACGGCGTTCCGTAGGAGTGAACTTCCCATGTATGCGGTGATCGAGACGGGTGGCAAGCAGTACCGCGTCGAGCGCGGGGACGTGATCGACGTCGAGCTGATGCCCGCCAGCGGCAAGAAGGTCGAGAAGGTCAAGTTCGAACGGGTCCTGATGGTGGCGGGCGAGGGCGGCGTGAAGCTCGGCAGCCCGGTGCTCGCCGGGGCCGAGGTCTCCGGCGTCGTGCTCGGCAAGGTGCGCACGCCGAAGGTGCTGATCTTCAAAAAGAAGAAGAAGAAGGGAATGCGGCGCTCCAACGCCCATCGCCAGGATCTCATGCGGGTGCGTATCCAGGACATCTCCCTGTAGGCGCCCGAGCGAACGAGGATTGCTTCATGGCACATAAAAAAGGGCAGGGCTCGACGAAGAACGGCCGCGACTCCCAGGCGCAGCGACTGGGCGTCAAGAAGTTCGGCGGCGAGACGGTCAGCGGCGGATCGATCATCGTCCGCCAGCGCGGCACGGTGTTCTTCCCCGGCCAGAATGTCGGCCGCGGCAAGGACGACACGCTGTTCGCCAAGATCGGCGGCGTGGTGAAGTTCCAGGCCAAGGGCCGCAAGGGCACCTTCGTTCACATCCTGCCGACGCAGTAGTCGAGGACTCCGGGCCCCCCGGGGCCTGGATGTCCCTGGTTCCGGATGCCCGCCACCGCGCGGGCATCGTCGTCTTCGGGCCCGGCTGCTAGGCTTGTTCTCCAGACCGCGATGATCTTCCTCGACGAAGCGATCCTGCACGTGCGTGGTGGCCGCGGCGGGAACGGGTGCGTCGCGTTCCGGCGCGAGAAGTACGTGCCGCGTGGCGGCCCGTCGGGCGGCGATGGCGGTCATGGCGGCGCCGTGGTCCTGGTCGGGGACGCCAGCCTGAACACCCTCTTCCACCTGCGTTTCCAGAGCCTGTACGCGGCGCCGCGCGGCCGCCACGGCGAGGGCTCGAACCGCACCGGCAAGAGCGGCGAGGATCTTGTGGTGCCGGTGCCCCTCGGCACCCAGGCTTTCGCGGCCGACGGCGGCGCTCTCCTGGGCGAGATCCTGCACGACGGCGAGCGGCTGGAGGTGGCGGCCGGCGGCCGCGGTGGGCGCGGCAACGCGCGCTTCGCGACCGCCACCAACCGGGCGCCGCGGCGGGCCGATCCCGGACAGGAAGGCGAGGAGCGTCGCCTGCGCCTGGAGCTCAAGCTGCTCGCCGACGTCGGCGTGGTCGGGCTGCCCAACGCCGGCAAGTCGACCTTGATCAGCGTCGTCTCGGCGGCGCGGCCGAAGATCGCCGACTACCCCTTCACCACCCTGGTGCCGCAGCTCGGTGTCGTCGCGCCGGGCGGCAACCGCGATCCCTTCGTGATCGCCGACCTTCCGGGGCTGATCGAGGGCGCCGCGCAGGGCGCCGGCCTCGGCCATCAGTTCCTGCGTCACGTCGAGCGCTGCCGGGTGCTCGTCCACCTGGTCGACCTGGCGGCGGAGGGCGACGCCGGCCACGATCTCGAGGTGGTCGAGCGCGAGCTCGCGGCCTTCAAGCCGGAGCTCCTGGAACGCTCGCGGGTGCTGGTCGGGAGCAAGCTCGACGCGGCGCGTCCGGAACGGCGGCAGGCGCTCAAGGAGGCGGCCGCCGCGCGCGGCGTGCCCTATCGCGAGATCTCGGCGGTGGCGGGCGAAGGCGTCCCCGAGCTGGTGGCCGAGCTCGATCGCCGCCTGCGCGCGGCGCGGGAGAGCGCGGCGTGAAGCTGGGCCTGTTCGGCGGCAGCTTCGATCCGATCCACCGCGGCCATCTGGATCCGGTGCGGCGGGCGCGGCGCGCGCTGGGCCTCGACCGGGTGGTGTACCTGCCGACCGCCGTGCCGCCCCACAAGCCGGAGCGCGTCGCTCCGGCGGCGATGCGGTACGCGATGGTGGAGCTCGCGCTGCTCGGCGAGGAGGGCCTGTTTGCCTCGCCCTACGAGCTGACCTTGGACCGCACGGCCTACACGGTCGAGACGCTGCAGCACTTTCGCCGGGCTTACCCGGAGGCCGAGCTCCATCTGCTGATCGGCGGCGATTCCTTCGCCGAATTCGACTCCTGGCGGCGCTGGCAGGAGATCGTCGATCTTGCCCGGCTGGTGGTGCTCGTGCGGCCGGGGTTCGCGGTCGCGGCCGAGGCGTTGCGACCGGCGATCGCAGCGCTGCTCTGCGGCGGGCGCGTCGACGTCGTCGCCGACCAGCCGGTGGCGCTGTCCTCGACCGCTCTGCGTGAGATGTTCGCGCGCGGCGAGGCGCCGGCGCCAGGGGACGTGCCGGCCCTGGTGGTACAGTACATTCACAGATACGACCTCTACCGATGACGCCCGCTCCTACCGCGCCCCCAGACATCCCGGCCCGGGTGGAGAGCGCCGTCCTCGCCGCCGCCGATCGCCAGGCCCGTGACCTGCGGGTGCTGCGCCTCGGGGCGGTGACCTCCTTCACCGAGTACTTCGTGCTGGCGAGCGGCACCAACGAGCGCCAGGTGCAGGCGATCGCCGACGCCGTCGAAGAGCGCCTGCGGGCCGCTGGCGTGCGCCCGCTCAACATCGAGGGCCACAACACCGGCCACTGGGTGCTGCTCGACTACGGCGACTTCCTGGTCCACGTCTTCACCGAGGAGCGGCGGCGATTCTACGGGCTGGAGCGCCTGTGGGCCGACGCTCCCGACGAGACCGAGCGCTTCGCGCCGCCCGCCCCGGTGCGGGGCGCCGGAGGCTAGCGATCTCCATACTGCCGGCGCTCCCGGGCCTCGATCGGGCCGCGTCGAGCGACGCGCCGGCGCTGATCCTGGGCGAGGCCGGCACCGGTCGCTCGACCCTGGCGCGCCACCTGCATCGTCACAGCCGGCGCGCCGCGGGGCCGCTGGTCGAGGTCGACCCGGGAGCGATTCCGCCCAGCCTGTTCGAGAGCGAGCTGTTCGGCCATCGCGCCGGCGCCTTCACCGGCGCGGAACGTGCGCTCGCCGGAAGGGTGGCGCGCGCCGAGGGCGGCACCCTGCTGTTCGATCACGTCGAGGAGCTGCCGCTCGCCGCGCAGCCCAAGCTGCTGCGGGTGGTCGCCGAGCGGCGCTACGCCCCGCTCGGCGGCGCCGAGCGCGAGGCCGACGTGCGCTTCCTGGCGATTGGCCCCGAGGACCTCGCGACCCGCGTCGAGCGCGGGGCCTTCCGGCGCGACCTCTTCCATCGCTTCGAGGTGCTGGCGCTTCGCCTGCCGCCGCTGCGCGAGCGGCGGAGCGAGATGGCGGCGATCCTCGGTGAGCTCCTGACCGACCTCGCCGAGCGCTTCGGCCGGCCGCACCTGGGCCTGAGCGAGCCGGCGCGGAGCTGGATGATGCGGTACGCCTGGCCCGGGAACCTGCGCGAGCTGCGCAATCTGCTCGAGCGCGCGGTGGTGATGGGCGCGGCGGACGAGCTCGATCCGCCGGCGCCTTCCGACCTGCGCGGCGAGCGCCCGCGCAAGCTGCGCGAGGTCGAGGCCGACGAGATCCGGCGCGCGCTTGCCTACACCCGCGGCCACCAGGGCGAGGCGGCCCGCCTGCTCGGCATCAGCCGCAAGGCGCTGTGGGAGAAGCGGCGCCGGCTGGGAATCCCCTGAACGCAGCTCGGCGGCGGCCGGCGCGAGGCGCGGCCGCCGCGACCTGCAAGATGCGGTTGCTTCAGGAGCAGACCGCGAAGGCCTGGGTGTCCAGGCGCGGCGTGTAGGCCGGGCCCTGCGGGCTGGAGTAGGTCTTCACTTTCCCGGTCACCGTGTCGGTCACCGCGAGGTCGACCCGCACGTTGGTCAAGCCGCTCGAGAACACCCAGAAGCGCTGATTGGTCGAGCAGCCGTTCAGCACCTTGACGGTGACCTCGACATTGGATGGCGCGAAGAACCAGAAGTAGCCGGTGTCCGGGGTCAGCGCCACGCCCTCGGCGTCGCCGGCCGCGCTCGCGGTCTGCCAGTGCGCGGTGACCCGGAAGCGACCGCCGTTCAGGCACAGACTGGTGCCGCCCGCGACGCAGCGCGTCGTCTGCTCGAAAGCGCCGACGTCGCAAAGAGAGCCCGGCGCGCCGGGGCGCGCGGCACCGCGCTGATCGCTCGGCGAGCAGGCGTCGGGGTCGCCCGCCGCGGCCGGATTGCCGTGATCGAGCGCCGGGCTGCCGGCGAGCAGGGCCAGCGTGGTCGTCGGCCCGCCGTTGCCGGCCAGGCTGGCGAGCTTGGGATCGAGCGGGCTCGCGGCGCTTCCGGTCTGGTCGTTCTTGACGGCCAGGAAGTCGATGCAGTCGCCGCCCGTGCCGAGCAGGTTGTAGCCGTTCGAGACGACCGGGCCCGAGCAGTCGGCGGCGCTCGGCGCGCTGTTCTTCGCCAGGATGGTGTTTACGAGCGCCGGGTGGTCGATGCTCACGAACGGCAGGCTCTCGGCGAAGATGCCGCCCGAGGAATGGCTCGCCGAGTTGGTGGCGACCGTCGCGCTGCGGATCGCGCCGCTCGTGCCGCCGACGTAGTACAGCCCGCCGCCGTCGGTCGCCTGATTGAGGGCCACCGTCGAGGCTTCGATGGAGCCGTCGCCCCTGCGCACCAGGATGCCGCCGCCGCGCAGGGTCGCGACATTGGAGGCGATCGTCGAGTGCTCGACGGTGAGCGCGGCGTTGGTGCCGCCCGACCAGACGCCGCCGCCCTCGACGGTGGCATGGTTGGACTGCACGATGCTGCGCACGAGAAGCAGGGTGCCGGCGTTGCGCACGCCGCCGCCCAAGTCGGCGGCGCCGTTGCGGATCGTGACGTCGCGGACCTCGACCTGGGCACCGGCCAGCACGTCGAGCACGCGATCGGCAGCGTTGCCGTCGAGGATGGTGTCGGCGGCCCCGTGCCCCAGGATCGTGACGTCGGCGGTGAGGTCGAGATCGCCGAGCGCGGCGGAATCGTCACCGGCGCCGGTGTGGGTCAACGTGTACGTGCCGGCCGGCAGCAGGATCACGCCGGTTCCGCCGGCGGCATTGGCGGCGACGACGGCGTCGCGCAGCGAGCAGACCTCGGCGCAGCCGCCGTGCAACTCGTCGGTGGTCGTGGTGACGTTGAAGACCGCGGCGCCGGCGGCGCTCGCGATCAGGCTCAGGCCGGCGGCGAGCAGGCCGAGCCGGGCAGATGGTGTAGGCGTCATTTCGTGGTTCTCCCGTGTTGGTTATGCGCCCCGAGCTCGTGGACGACTGTTGCTGCAGGTGATACGGCGGGACGTCGCGGCGCGTCCAAAACGACGCGCCGTGCTCGGGCGGTGGGCGCTCGGAGGGAGAAGGCGGCTCAGCGCGCCCGGCGAGCGAGCTCGGCGAGCGTCGCGATCGCGTGATCGCACTCCGCCGCGGTGTTGTAGAAGTGCGGCGAAAGGCGCACTCCGGCGGCGGGGCGATAGTCGCAGATGATGTCGCGCTCGAGCAGCTCGCGGCCCAGCCGCTCGGCATCGGGATGGAAGACCGACACGGTGCCGCCGCGCCGCGCCGGGTCGCGTGGCGTGCGCACCTCGAAGCCGGCGTCGAGCGCGGCCCGCAGCAGGCGCTCGGTCAGCGCCAGCGAGCGCTCGCGGATGCGCTCGACTCCGACTTCCCCGACGATGCGGTAGCCCGGCCGGCAGGAATGGAGGGCCGGGATGTTGGGCGTGCCGGTGAGGAAGCGCCAGGCGCCGCCGGCGTAGCGGATCGGCCCGGGCCGGAAGGCGAACGGCTCCTCGTCGGCCTGCCAGCCGGTCGACGCCGGCCGCAGGCTCTCCGCCACCTCTGGATTCACCCACAGGTAGCCGGCCCCCGGCCCGCCGCACAGCCACTTCACCGAGCCGCCGACCGCGGCGTCGACCCCCCAGTCGCGCAGGGTCACCGGTACCGCCCCGGCCGACTGGTAGCAGTCGAGGATCAGGAAGGCGCCCACCTCGCGGCAGCGCCGCGCGATCGCCCGGGCGTCCTGGATGAACGCCGAGCGGAAGAGGACGTGGGAGATCGGCACGACGCGCGTTCGCTCGTCGATCGCCTGGAGCAGGCGCTCGGTCGGCACGCCGATGCCGTCGTCGGAGGGCACCACCACGATCTCGGCGCCCTTGCGGCGCTCGCCCTCGGCGACGTACATCACGCTCGGGAAGTTCAGCTCGGTGTACACGATCCGGTTGCGCTCGGGCGGGTAGTCGAGGCAGGAGAGCAGGATCGCCATCGCCACGCTGACGTTCTGGTGCATCGAGACCTCGCCCTTCCCGACGCCGAGGATCGGAGCGAGGAGATCGCCGGTCTCGACCGACATCTCCCACCAGCCCTCGTGCCAGGCGCGCACGCCGCGCGTCTCCCAGGTGGTCGCGAAGCGCTCGACTTCCTCGTGCACGCCGCGCGGCATGGCGCCGAGCGAGTTGTTGATCAGGTACGTGGTCTTGGCGAGGATCGTGAACTCCTCACGGTAGCGCAGCAGATCCTCGTGCGGGATTTGATTCGACATGGCGCGCGGATTCTAGCGTGGAGGTCGCGCCGGCGCTGGATCGGACGGGCGACTTCGGCTGAGGTGCCACGTCCGGACTTCTTCGTTGGCACCGGCTGGCGGCGGACGAGCGCTCCGACACCTCAGCCACTTTCAGGTGGGGGCGAGAGCGTTCCTTACCTGAAGTGGCCGAGATGCTCGAGCGTGGGCTGACCGGACGTCGGTGCCAACCAAGACGGGTGGGCGCTTCGCCGACGCCGAAGTCGCCCGCCTGACGATCGCCGTCGTCATGGAAAGAGCCGCCTGGCGTTGTCGCGCAGGATCTTGCGCTGCACGTCGGGCGACAGCGGCAGGGTGAGGAAGTCCTGCGCGTTCCTGGCCATGCCCGGGATGCCGGCGTCCGGCCAGTCGGTGCCCCACAGCGTCTTGTCGGCGACCTGCTCGAGCCGTGGCAGGTATTCGAGCAGTCGCTTGGGCGGGATACCGGAGAGCTCGAGGTGGACGTTGGGATGGCGCCGCGCCAGGAAGAAAGCCGTTTCGCAGTGGAGTGGCCGCCCGGCGTGGGCGAGGATCAGGCGCAGCTCGGGAAAGTCGACCGCCACGTCATCGCACGCCATCGGATCGGCGAAGCGGTTGCGGGCGCCGGGGAAGACCGACGTGCCGGTGTGGACCATGACCGGCATGCCGAGCTCCTGCGCGGTCGCGTAGATGCGCCCCAGGGCGGGCAGCGCGTCGAGGTAGGCGTTGGCGGCGAAGAGCTGGTGCGGCGGGTGGATCTTCAACGCCCGGATGCCGCGCCGGTGGAGAGCTTCGACCTCCGCCGCCGGGTCCTTGGCGTGCCGCGGGTTGACCGAGCCGAAGGCGATCAGGCGGTCGGGCGCGGCGGCGGAGTAGCGGACGACGAAGTCGTTCACCACCGCCGTGAAGCCCATCACCTCGGGCGCCACGTAGTTGATCAACCCGACCCGCTCGACGTCCTCCTCGTCCATGCGCCGCAGGAGGGCCCTGGGGTCCGCGACCAGCTGCGCCAGCTCGGCGTGATCGGACCGCTCGTCGACCAGGCGCGCCCGGGCCCCGGGATGCAGCTCGTCCCAGGGCCCGATGTGGACGTGCAGGTCGGTGATCGGGTAAGGCAGCGCGCTCAACGCCCGGTCCAGGCGGCGGGCCGCTTCTCGAGGAAGGCCTTCACGCCTTCCTTCTTGTCCTCGGTCGCGAAGCACAGGCAGAAGAGGTCGCGCTCGTACAGGATGCCCTCCTCGATCGCCAGGTGCTGGCTGGCGCGCACGGCTTCCTTGGCGACGCGCAGGGTGAGCGGGCTCTTGCCGGCGATCTTCGCCGCCAGCTCCATCGTCTTCCCGCGCAGCTCCTCGTGCGGGATGACCAGATCGGCGAGGCC
>Ga0316628_100001419_pt1 | contig 16932 bp, 21 predicted proteins | sample OWC_Aug_M2_C1_D5_FD_207648 | JGI IMG/M metagenome (GOLD analysis project Ga0316628, IMG submission 207648) | Wetland soil microbial communities from Old Woman Creek delta, Ohio, United States - OWC_Aug_M2_C1_D5_C | ecosystem: Environmental > Terrestrial > Soil > Wetlands | place: USA: Ohio... | reverse complement strand
CGTTCGCGCAATCGCACGACGGCCGCGAGCTTCGCGGCGACCGCAGGGAGTTGCGGCAGGACCGGCACGAGCTGCGTCATGACCGGCACGAGTTCCGCCACGACCGGCGCGAGTTCCGCCGCGCTCACTGGCGCTACGGCTACGCTCACCGCAACCACCACACCCCGCGCTACGGGGGCTGGCGCTAGGCGCCTTCAGCGAAAGTCGGCGACCGCGCGGGCGCTACCGGTGAGCTCGAGGATGTGCAAGCCGCCGCCCGCGCGGTCGACGATGTACACGTAGCCGCGCTCGTCGACCTCGACGTTGTTGGTCAGCGCCCCGCCCTCGATCGCGGGAATGTAGTAGCCGATCTCGCGCGGGTGATAGGGGTCGCGGATGTCGACCGCGCGCACACCCGCGTTGAACCACGAGAAGAACAGCACGCGCCCGGCGTAGACCGGCGGCTGGTTCTCGTTCGAGGCATGCGCGCCGAAGCGCCCGCGGCGGCAGAAGTCGCCGTCCGGGACGCTGAAGTCCGCCACCGCCCGAGGATGGCGCTCGTCGGTGACCTCGATCACCCAGACCTTCTGCCGCGTCTCGCCGCAGTACGGGGCGATCGCCTCGTTCACCACGAACACGAAGTCGCGGCGCGCGCCGCCGACCTGCATGCCGATCACCGGCAGCGCGGTGTGCGCGCCGTAATCCGCGGGCAGGTCGAAGCGCGCGACCTGCGGCGCGAGCAGGTTCGCTTCGCTCGGCTCGGCCGCACCCGAGAGCAGCTTCGCGCGATCGACGATCTGCAGCACGCCGCCGCGGTTCACGCCGTAGCCGAAGTACACGCGGTTGCCGCGCGCGCCGGTCGAGATCGGCCCGTGCAGTCCTGTGGGCACCGGGCCGGCGGCGCCGGGCTGCTGCCCCGGCAGGCCGAAGTCGCGGATATGGCGCGGGTGGGCCGGGTCGGACAGGTCGAAGATCTGTGCCATGCGCGAGCTGCGCCAGCCGTGCCCGCCCGACACGAGATAGGCGATGCCGGTCTCGCACTCCCACCAGCTCTTGTGGGTGTCGGCGAGCCCGTCGGCCACCGCGAGCAGGCGCACAGGGCGCTCGGGCGTGCTGACGTCCCACAGCTCATGCGCCGAGTGGCCGAAGCTGCGCAGCAGGGTGACCTTGCGCGCGTCGCCCCGCGGCAGGCTCGCGCCGTCGCACACGCGCACCATCTGCGCGCCCCCGGCGCCGCCCGGGATGTGCGCCAGCAGGCGCGGCGCGCGCGGGTCGGTCACGTCGAGAATCGAGGTACCGTTCGGCTCGCTGCGCCCGGTGAGCGCGTTGCGCGCGGCGCCGCCGTGATGCCCGACGTAGGCGATCCAGCGGCCGGCTTGTAAGTGGATCACCGGCTGGTAGGCGCCGCGGCGCTGCAGGTCGTGCGCGCCGACGAGCGCCATGTTGCGCGCGTTTTCCGCGGCGGCAGGCATCGCCAGCGCGCAGGTGATGAGCATGACGATGCGGCGCATGTCCCCGCCCGCGCGATCGCTACTTGCGGTCCGGATAGCTCACGGCCATGCCGGCGCGCACGTCCTGCTGGATGCCGTATTGCGGGAACGGGTAGCGAAAGCCGTTTTTCGCCAGCGCCTGCATGCCGGCGATGGCGTCGGGCAGGCGCTCGGGCGGCAGCGCCATCAGCATCTCGTCGTCGTGGACGCCGCCGTAGCGCCGCTCGGCGAAGCACGGGATCGACAGGCTCGGCTCGCGGGTCTTGAGCGCGCGGCCCCACGAGTCCGCGCAGGCCGACTCGCCCACCACGCTCCAGTCGAAGCGCTGGTAGCCCGACCATTGCAGGCCGTTGATGAAGTAGATCATCGCCCCCGGCGTGGCGTAAAACAGGGCGATGTCGGGCGGATCGAGCCGGCCGCTCGCGAGCGGCGCCACGGCGAGGGCCCGGTATCTCCCCTTCGGCACGAGGTTCATCGCGGCCTGGTGCCTGCCCGCGTCCTCGAGCGTCGCGAACCACACCCCGACCATGTGCTGCCCCGAGCGCCACTTCTCGTCCTGGCCGCCGAGCCCGACCACCGAGCGGCACTGGTCGCCGACCAGGTCCTCGCCGGTGACGCCCACGGTCCAGCCCAGGCGCGCGGCCTGCGCCACGACCTGGTCGAGCGTGTGCACCGATTTCGGCCGCCGGATCTTGGGGATCGCTTCCATCGCCTCCCTGGATTCGTAGAGCTTCATGCCGAAGGGGATCGCGCGCAGCTTCAGCAGTCGCTCCAGATCGGCGGCGATCCCCGCCCAGTCCATGGCGCTCATAGTTGTCCCTCCGCCGGCATCGGATCCCCCAGTTCCTCGAACTGCACGGTCCGGTCGCGGCCCAGCTGTTTGGCCCGGTACAGGGCGCGGTCGGCGCGCGCGATCCATTCGCCGTGGTCGGCGGTCCCCTGGTCCGCCGTGGCGGCGCCGATGCTGACGGTGCAGCGGATGTCCTCGGATTCCACCATCACTGCCGCCTCGATCGCCTTGCGAATGCGCTCGGCGATCACCTTGGCTCCCGCGAAGCCGGTCTCGGGCAGGATGATGCCGAATTCCTCGCCGCCGTAGCGCCCGGCGACGTCGAACTCGCGCATGCTCAGGCGCAGCAGCGCGCCGATGCCGCGGATCACCTCGTCGCCGGCGGGATGCCCGAAGCTGTCGTTGATGCGCTTGAAGTGGTCGATGTCGAGCATCAGCAGGCTCACCGGGCTGCCGCTGCGCCGATGCCGCCTGAACTCGGTCGCCGCGACCTCCTCCCACGCCGTGCGGTTGAGCAGCGTCGAGAGGCCGTCGGTGCGGCTGAGCTTCGCCAGCTGGCGGTTCTGCTCTCGCACCCTGCGCGACAGCTGGTTGGTCACGACCCCGACCAGGATCGGGTACACGACCAGCAGCGGCAGGCAGGCGATCACGTTGAGCATGGTCGTCTGCGGCCGGACCTCCAGGCCGAACAGCAGCACCGCCGCGCCGCAGGCCAGCACCTGGGCGGTGGCGGTGCGCGCCAGCAGCCGCGCGCCGCCCAGGCTGATCTTGTCCATGCTCAGCATGGTCACGAACAGCACGCTCGGCAGCAGGTTGAACGACATCAGCGCGACCCACACGCCGCCGAACGCCGAGTCCACGGTCAGGTTGACGAGCTCGTAGCGGTACGGATCGGGGCTGTACCTGGCAAGTGCGTACGCGACATGCGGCCAGACGAACGAGCTGGCCGCGAGGCCGGCCCAGATCGCGAGGTTGGCGTCGTTCTGGTACAGCACGGAGGCGACGGCGATGAAGCCGAGCGCCGTGCCGATGACGCGCGGCAGGTACAGGCGCCGCGCGAAGCGCAGGCCCCTACGCTTGTCGATGGCCACGCGGCGTAAGGGCCCGCTGACCCTGAATCGCCGCCGCCTAGACCAGCTGCGCGAAGATCAGCGCCAGGCCGACCACCGAGACGCCCCACACCCCTGTGCGCACCCAGGGCAGGCCGACGAGATACACGATCGCGTAGGCGAGCCGTGCCCAGAAGAAGATCTGCGCGCCGAGCAGCGTCATGCCGTTGGTCCGGTCGGCCACCACGGCGACCAGCACCAGCGCGGCGAACAACAGCAGGTTGTGCACCATGTTGCGGTGCGCGCGCGTCGCGCGCCCGGCCCAGCCGGTCAGCTCGGGGAATTTCTCGCGGTTGCCGACGAGCGTCGTCAGGCCCACCTGCATCATCGCTCCCTGCACCGCGACCAGCACCTGCACGAACGCCAGCAACACGGCCCACACCAGCAGCGTCAATTCGGGTTTCATGGTCTCCTCCTCCAGGATTCGCGCCAACGCATGCTGCGCTTCCCGCCCGCCCGGCGTCAACCACCACGGATTGCCCCGCTTAAGGATTACTTAGGGTTTTCTTATGCAGCATTTAGCAACGCCGCCCGCGCCGCCCGCATAGACTTGCCGCATCAACATTCGGGAGGTCGACATGGCACAAACCGTCATCCAGCTCAAAACCCGCCGCGAACCCGCCGCGGGCCGCTTCGACATGTACGCGCAGATCCACAAGGGCCTGCGCAGCTTCATGATGCACACCTTGGAGAAGGTCGGGCGCATGGACGCCTGGGACGAGTGCGAGACCGAAGAGGCGCTCGCGCAGCTGCGCGCGCTGCTCGGGCTGTGCCGCGTGCACCTGGAGAAGGAGAATTCGTTCGTGCACGCGGCGATGGAAGCGCGCCGCCCGGGCTCGACGGCGAGGATCGCCCTCGAGCACGTGCATCACTTGCGCTCGCTCGAGGCGCTCGAGGCCGCGGCGCGTGAGGTCGCGCGCGCCGCGGGCGCCGAACGTGACGCCGCGGCGCTGCGGCTCTACCGGGCGCTCGCGCTGTTCGTAGCCGAGAACTTCGAGCACATGCACGCCGAGGAAACCGGCAACAACGCCGTCCTGTGGGAAGACCACGACGACGCCGAGCTGGCCGCCATCCATCACGCGATCGTCGCTTCGATCGCGCCCGACCAGGCGATGCTGGTCGGACGCTGGATGCTGCCGGCGATGACCGCCGCCGACCGCGCCGCGCAGCTCGCCGAAATGCAGCTGGGCGCGCCCCCCGCGGTGGTCGCCGGCCTGATGGCGATGCTGAAGGAACGTCTCAGCGAGCGCGACTGGTACAAGCTCGGCGCGGCGCTCGGACCGACGGCCCCCCGGGCCTAGGCGGGGATCTCGACCAGCTTGAAGGGGCGCGCGACGTTCAGCCGGAAGCGGCCTCGCCCGGTCTTCTCGATGCTCAGGAACTCGCAGCGCTCGGCGAGCCGGCGCGCGAGCAGGATCAGGCGCGCCTCGAGGTTGTCGCTGATGTCGGGCAGCCGGATCGAGGCATCGAGCCGCAGCTCCCGGTTCGAGAACTCGGTGCGCTGCTCACGGCTGTAGTCGCGCAGCAACTTGCAGAAGATCGCGCCCGCGACGCCCTTGATCAGATAGTCGTCGCCGATGAACACGCTGCCGTCGGCGGCGTAGTGGCGGATCGGTACCGGGCTGCCCCCCGGCGGCTGCGTGCGCGCCGCCGCCGCAGGCGCCTCCTCGTGGCTCTCGGCCGCTTCCTGCAGCAGCCGCACCACCATCCCGGTCTGCGTGGCGAGCGCGACCAGCGCATCCTCGTCGTCGTAGCCGAAGCGCATCTCCTCGGCGCTCTCGACGTACAGCACGCCGAGCAGCCGCCCGCCGGTGATCACTGGAACCGCGAGCTGGCTGCGCGCGTCGGGCAGTCCGGGCAGCGGGATCATCGTCTCGAGCCGGTCGGCCAGGCCTTCCTGCGCGGCGCGCTCGCGGATCGCCTGCCCGTAGGCGTAGTCGGAAGTCATGTGCGAGATGCGGATCGGCGTGCGCTCGCGCGCCGCCACTCCGATCACGCCGCAGCCCATCGGGATCTCCGAGCCGACCCCCGAGGCCGGGTAGCCGCGACTCGCCACGGTGTACAGGCGCTTGCCGGCCCCGTCCGGCACCAGCACCATCGCATGGCCGATGCCGAACACCTCGTCGAGGCACACGAGCAGCTCGTCGAGCAGCCGTCCCAGGTCGTTGCACCCGATGAGCCGCTCGCTGCAGCTGCGCAGCGCGGCGAGGAGGCTGCGCTTTGGCGGCGCCGGCACCTCTTTGCCCGGCAGGCGCTCGATGCCGAGCACGCGGTAGACGTCCGCCCCGAGCAGGCGGAACACGCCGCTCATGCCGCTGTGCGAGGCGATGCCGGCGAGCTTCGCCTTCATACGCTCGAACAGCGGTCCCTCGGTCTCGGTGCGCAGGTACTCGAGCGCCAGGCGGTACTGCACCGCGGTGATCGGATCGATGACCGCGACCGCGGCGCGCGGGTTCGCGAGCACGTTCTCGCGCGTCTTGTTGAAGAACTGGAACGACAACGCGACGTGCGCGCCGTCGACGTAGTGAACCTGCGACACCTGGCTCACGTTCGGCGTGCCGTCGGCGGCGCAGGTGGCGACGGTGGCGGGTATCGAGCCCTCCAGGCAATCGCGGATCGAGTCGACGCTGATCATGGCGCGGCGGCGCGCAGCGGCGCTCCGGCTCCCGGCCCCGGCGTCTGCATGAACGCGGCCGAGGGCGTGAACGTGAGCACGACGAGGTCGGCGGCATCCAGCCACAGCAGCGCGCGCCCCATGTCGGGGCGGTAGCCGAGAGGGTCGATCTCCCGGGCAAAAGCCTCGATGTAGCGCCCGGCCTTCTCGAGATCGCCCGCGGCGGGCGGCCCGACCTCGGCGTCGGTGCCCTTCAACTGCACCGAGCGGTGGCTGCTCGGCAGGGTGAACACCGCCGCCACGACGCGCGTCGCGCGCAGCGCCTCGATCACCGTCTCCGACTTCGATCGCGCCAGGAACAGCGTGACGCGCCGCCGGTCCGGCGCCACGCGGCAGCCCGAGGCGCGCACCAGCACCGGGAGGTTGCCCGCGGCCCGCGAAGCGACGTTGATCGAGACCGGGCCGCACAGGAACGCGGCGAGCTCCGCGTCGATCAGGGGCGCAGGGGTCATGGGCCGGAATTGAACCACGAACCTGACGGCTTCGGCAGGCCGGCGATGCATTACACTCGGCGCGCCATGAAATCCTTCTGGATCCACTCCGCGCCCGGGCAGACGCGGCTCGAGGCGCGCGAGATCGAGCGGCCCGCCCCCGGTCCCGGGCAGGTGCTGGTGCGGGTGCGCGCCGCCGGCCTGAACCGGGGCGAATTCATCCCCACGCTCGGCCTGCACGCCAAGGCGCCGGCGCCCAAGCCCGCCGGCGGCGAAGCGGCGGGCGAAGTCGCCGGCCTCGGCGCCGGCGTCTCGGGCTTCGCTCCCGGCGAGCGCGTCATGGGGCGCGCCGCGGGCGCCTTTGCCGAGTATGCGCTGATGGACGCGCGCGAAGCGATCGCCATTCCGGCGCGGCTCGGTTGGGAGCAGGCCGCGGCGGTGCCGCTCGTCTTCATGGTGGTGCACGACATGCTGATCGGCCAGGGACGGCTGCGGCCCGGCGAATGGCTGCTCGTCACCGGCGTGTCCTCGGGGGTCGGCGTCGGCGCGTTGCAGGCGGGCAAGGCGCTCGGCGCGAAAGTGATCGGCACCTCGGGCTCGGCGCGCAAGCTCGAGCGGCTCAAACCGCTCGGCCTCGACCTCGCGCTCGAGACGCGCAAGGGGGATTTCTGCGACGCGGTGATGAGCGCCACCGGCGGCAAGGGCGCGAACCTTGTGATCAACACGGTCGGCGGCACGATGTTCCCGGAATGCGTGCGCGCGCTCGCCTTCGAGGGGCGGCTCGCCACGGTGGGCTACCTCGACGGCGTAATGAAAAGCGAGATCGACCTCGACGCGCTGCACGCGAAGCGCCTGGTGCTGTTCGGCGTGTCGAACAAGCTGCGCAATGCCGAGCAGCGGGCCGCGACGGTGCGCGGCTTCGTCGCCGACCTGCTGCCGGCGATCGCCGACGGGCGCATCACGCCGTTGATCGACCGCGTGTTCGAGTTCGGCGAGCTGCCCGCGGCCAAGGCCTACATGGAATCGGACGCGCAGGTGGGCAAGATCGTGGTGCGCCTGCCCTGACGCTCATCGCCCCTGGAATGCGGGCTTGCGCTTCTCCATGAATGCGCGCCGCCCTTCCTTGTAGTCGCTGCTCTCGAAGCACTCCCTGACGAAAGCCTTGCACGCCGCCTCGTCGAACGACCCCGGCGTCTTCAGCAGCTCCCGCACGATGCGCTTGGCGGTGCGCATGGTGAGCGGCGCGTTGGAGGCGATCCCGGCGCAGGTCTCCTGCGCCTCGGCTTCGAGCGCGGCCGTCGGCACCACGCGCTGCACCAGCCCCATCGCCAGCGCCTCGGCGGCGCTGAACTGGCGTGCCGTGATCAGCATTTCGCGCGTGTTCGCCGGGCCGATGGTGTCGACCATGTTCTTGGTCGAGGACGCGCGGTAGCCGAGCCCCATCTTCGCCGCCGGCACGCCGAAGCGCGCATCGTCGGAGGCGATCCTCAGGTCGCAGGTGAGCGCGATGTTGACGCCGGCGCCCAGGCAGTAGCCGCGGATCACCGCCAGCACCGGCTTGTCGCAGCTCTGCAGGCGCTTCTGCGCGCCCTCGGCGATCTCCTCGTAGCGCTGCACCGCCTCGGGCCCCGAGCGCTGGCTCTCGAACTGCGAGATGTCGGCGCCCGAGACGAAGGCCTTGTCGCCCGCGCCGGCGAGCACGACCAGGCGCACCTCGGGATCCGACTCGAAGCGGTCGAGCACCCGCGGGATCGCCTCCCACATGTCGACCGACACGGCGTTCCTGCGCTCCGGGTTGTTGAACACCAGCCAGCCGACCGGCCCCTGTTTCTCCGCGATCACGCGCGCGCTGAGCTCCCCTGCCGCGAACAGCGCTTGCCGGGGCGTCGACTGCAGCTCTTCCTTCGTCATTCCGGGCTCCCTGATCGGACAAAACCGCGATCTTAAGCCTGGCTTCAGATACGCGGCGCACCATGCGCGCTTTCCGATACGAACCAACGGATCCGCGCGCCATGAGCCATCTCGCCATCGACGACTACGTCATCGGCGTTGCCGCCTTCCTCGTCATCTTCGCGGTCATGCAGGTCGCCCTGTACGCCGGCAGGCACCGCGGCGACGCGCCGGCGCGCAAGGACTAGCGGCGCCGCTCCCAGCCCCCTGGCGCCCCGGTCCTAGCCGGGGCGCGCGAGGCGTCGACCACTCGATGTAACAGGATGTTTCTGCGGCGACCCGCGCCGCCGGGGGAGGCGAACAATTTGTTACCAAACGGCCCGCCCGGACGCGAGCGGCGGGAGTAAGGTAGCAATGGAATCATCGGGAGAAAATGGCGATGAAAAAGCGACTTTCGCTCCTAGCCGCGCTGGTGCTGGGCGCCGCGCTGAGCGGCGCGGCATTCGCCGACCACGGCCACGGGCACTTCGGTTTCTACCTGGGCGTGCCGCTCGGCTATCCCTATTACTACCCGCCCGCGTACTACCCGTCGCCGTACTACCAGTCGCCCTACTACTACCCCGCGCCTTCTTCGCCGCCGGTGTACGTCGAGCGTCAGGACGCCGCACCGGAAGCCCCGCCCGCATCGGCTTACTGGTACTACTGCCCGGAAACGAAGACTTACTACCCCTACGTCAAGCAGTGCCCCGGGGGCTGGCAGCGCGTGTCGCCCGAGCCGCCCCAGTGATCCGAGGAGGACGCAGCCCATGAAACGCATCGCTCTCGCATCCATCGTCGCCGCGGCGCTCTCGCTCGGCGCCTGCGCCGTCGTTCCACCGAGCGGGCCGAGCGTCATGGTGCTGCCCGGCGAGGGCAAGAGCTTCGACCAGTTCCGCGCCGACGACTACGAGTGCCGCCAGTTCGCGGGCGGCCAGATCGGCGGCGCCACGCCCGCGCAGGCGCAGGTCGACAGCGGCGTGCAGAGCGCGGCGATCGGCACCGTGGTGGGTGCCGCCGCTGGCGCGCTGATCGGCGGTCACGAGGGTGCCGCGGTCGGCGCCGGCACGGGCTTGCTGTTCGGCTCGGCCGCGGGCGCCGGCGCGGCGAACGCCTCGGCGTACACGCTGCAGCAGCGCTACGACATGGGCTACCAGCAGTGCATGTACGCCAAGGGCCACAAGGTAGCGATGGCCTCGCAGCCGGTGCAGCGGCGCCGCTCCTCCTACTACTCGGCCCCGCCGCCTCCCCCGCCGCCCGGGTACTACGGCCGCTGAGGCGGGGCGAGCGGCCCCGCGTCTTCGGTGGTCGTGCGGCGCAGCTCGCGCGGCGCCGACAGGTCGAAGCGCCGGCCACGGTGGATCGTGGCGCGGTTGTCCCACATCACGAAGTCGCCCACGCGCCATGCGTGGCGGTAGACGAACTCGCGCTGCGTCGCGTGCTCGAGCAGCTCGGCGAGCAGCATGCGCCCCTCGGCGAGCGTCATGCCGGGGATGCGCGTGCAGTGCGCGCCGACGAACAACACCTTTCGCATCGAGCCGGGGTGGGTGCGCACGAGCGGCCACTCGACGGGCGGGAAGGTACGCAGCTGCTCCTCGGTGATGCCCTGATCGCCGAGCCAGGTGCGCGTATAGAACGCGGCGTGCTCGGCCGCCTTGCCCTCGATCGCCTGCCTCAGGTCCGCGGGCAGCGCGTCGTAGGCCGCGCGCAGGTCGGCGTACTCGGTCTGGCCTCCGGCGGCGGGCACCACGACCGCCGCCAGCATCGAGTACTTCGACACCATGTTCTGGAACGAGCTGTCGCTGTGCCAGAGCTGGTTGGCGAGGTTGCTGATGATCTTGGCATGGCCGCGCTCGAACACCCTGCCGTCGGCGTCGACGTTGGAGATGTCGATGATCTCGTCGCGCGCGTTGCGCGTCGGCAGCTTGCGCCCCTTCTTGAGGCCCTGGTCGAGCCGGCCGAAGTTCGCCGAGAACGCGATCTGCTGGTCCTCGGTGAGCGGCTGGTCGCGGAACACGAGCACCGCGTAGCGGTCCATCGCCGCCTCGATGTCGCGCGCCGCCGCGGCATCGAGCGGCGCGCGCAGGTCGATGCCGCCCGCCTCGGCGGCGAACAGCGGATGCAGCGGCTTCAATTGCAGGGTCGCGGGCATGGGTATCGGTTCGCAGGATTCTAGCGCGCCTCTGGTACCCTAGCCCCCCTCGACAGGAAAGGAGAAGGCGCTTGCCCCGCCTCCAGGACCGGCTGAGCGCGCTGGCGCCGGCCATGCGCGGCATCTTGCGCGGCATCGAGAAGGAGAGCCTGCGCGTCGCGCCCGACGGCGCGCTCGCCCGCACTCCCCATCCCGCGGGGCTCGGCTCGGCGCTCACGCATCCGCAGATCACCACCGACTTCAGCGAGTCGCAGCTCGAGCTGATCACCGGCACGCACACCGGCATCGACGCCTGCCTGGAAGAGCTCACGCGCATCCACCAGGAGGTCTACCGTCACGTCGGCGACGAATTGCTGTGGGCCACCAGCATGCCGTGCAGGCTGCCCGAGGAGGAGCTGATCCCGCTCGGGCAGTACGGCCGCTCCAACGTCGGCCGCGCGAAGACCATCTACCGGCGCGGGCTGTCGTACCGCTACGGCCGGCGCATGCAGACCATCTCGGGCGTGCACTACAACTTCTCGCTGCCCGAGGACGCCTGGCCGGCCCTGCGCCGCGCCGACGGACTGGGCGGCGCGGACGGCGACTACCGCAACGACGCCTACTTCGGCCTGATACGCAACTTCCGGCGCCATTCGTGGCTGCCTCTGTACCTGCTCGGCGCCTCGCCCGCCGTGTGCAGCACTTTCGTCGCCGGCCGGGCGCACCGCCTGCAGGAGCTCGCGCCCGGCACGCTCCATCTGCCCTGGGGCACGTCGCTGCGCATGGGGCGCCTGGGCTACCAGAGCGACGCGCAGGCTTCGCTCGCGGTGAGCTTCAACAGCCTGAAGCGCTACGCCGCGTCGCTGCATCCCGCGCTCACCCGGCCCTACCCGCCCTACGAGGCGATCGGCCTGCGCGACGGCGACGAGTACCGCCAGCTCGCCACGTCGCTCTTGCAGATCGAGAACGAGTTCTACGGCACCATCCGCCCCAAGCGCCGCATCGACCCGGGCGAGCGGCCGCTGCACGCGCTGGGCGAGCGCGGCGTCGAGTACGTCGAGGTGCGGCTGCTCGACCTCGACCCGTTCTGCCCCATCGGCATCGGCGCGCCGACCATGCGCTTTCTCGACGTGTTCCTGCTGCACTGCCTGCTCGCCGACAGCCCGCCCGATACGCCCGAGGAGATCACGTTCATCTCGCGCAACCAGCACCGCGTCGCCGAGCGCGGCCGCGAGCCGCAGCTGCGCCTCGACGTCCGCGGGCGCGAGATGGCGCTCGCCGACTGGGGCGAGAGGCTGCTCGAGGAATGCGCGCCGATCGCCGCGGCGCTCGACGCGGCGCACGGCGGCGCCGCCTACGCGCAAGCGCTCTCGGCCGCCGGCGCGGCGCTGGCCGACCCCTCGCGCGTGCCCTCGGCGCGCGTGCTCGCCGAAGTGCGCGAGTCGCACCGCGGCTCGTACGTCGAGTTCGCGACCGCGCAGTCGGCGCGCCACCGCGACGCGCTCCGGCGCCTGCCGCTCGCGCCCGACGTGCAGGCCGCGTTCGCGCGCGCGGCCGCCGAATCGATCGCCGAGCAGCAACGGATCGAGGCCGCCGACCGCGTGCCCTTCGAGACCTTCCGCCAGCAGTACCTGTCGCAGGACCTGCTCGGCGGCGCGTACCTGCGCGCCGAGGCCTGAGCCGGGGCTAGAATTCGTCGGCCGCGCAACGAGCGGCGAAGGAGACCCTCATGAGCATGCAACTCAACGGACTATGGGGACTGCTGATCCTCGCCGCCGACATTTGGGCGATCATCAACATCTTCCAGAGCCCGGAGACGAACGGCAAGAAGGTTCTGTGGACGCTGCTGGTGCTGCTGCTGCCTGTGCTCGGCGTGATCCTGTGGTTCTTCCTCGGGCCGCGCGGCAGCAGCCGATAGCCCGCGCGAGCCGCTAGGGATTGCCGATGTAGTCGCGCTTGCCGAGCTCGACGCCGTTGTGGCGCAGGATGTCGTAGGCGGTGGCGACGTGGAAGTAGAAGTTGGGCAGCGCGAAGCCGAGCAGGTACTGCATCCCCTTCCAGCTGACCTCGTTCTTGCCGAGCTTGATGGTGAGGTCCTTGTCCTCGCTGCCGTCGAGCTGCGCGGGCTTGAATTCCTTGACGAACGCCACCGTCTTGGCGATGCGCGCCTGGAGCTCGGACAGAGTCTTCTCGGTGTCCTCGTGGCGCGGGTTGTCGACCCCCGCGAGGCGCGCCACCGCGCCCTTGGCCGTGTCGCAGGCGATTTGCACCTGGCGCGCGAGCGGCAGCATGTCGGGGTACAGGCGGCAGCCGGGCAGGGTCGCCGCGTCGAGCTGCCTCAGGTCGGAATAGGCCTGCGCCTTGTCGAGGATCGCCGACAGGTTGCCGAGCATGTTGAGGAAGCGCGGGGCGCTCGCCTGGTACATCGAGATGGCCATGGGGTATCCCGGGACGCCGGAAGCCGAGGAAGCGGATTGTAGCGCCCGCGGCTTGGAGTACACTCGCCGCAGGAGGAGCAACCGACGACACGGGGTGACGGGGACGATGCGCGAAATACTGGGTGTGACGCAGGAATCGCCGCAGATGCAGCGGCGCTGGTTTCACGACGACTATTTCGACCTGTTCGTATCGCAAGCCACCGACGGCAAGCTGAGCGGCTTCCAACTGTGCTACGGGCTCGATGCCGCCGAGCGCGCGCTGGTGTGGGACCGTGAGCGCGGCTACTTCCACGACGGCACCGACCTGCTCAAGGCCGACGACATCGCGGGCCGCTTCGAGGCGGTCGCGCCCAAGCTGCCGGGCGACGTGGCGCGCGCGGTCGCGCGCCGGCTGCGCGAGTTCGCCGAGCAGGGCGCCACCGCGGCGCCCGCGCGCCGCAAGCGCTTCCGCCGCGCCGACTGGCAGAATCGTCAGGCCTGAGGGCGCGCTCGTGCGCCGGCTCGTGCTCGGTGCGTGCTGTGCGCTGCTCGCCTCGGCCGCCGCGGCGCAGGTCCGCGTCCAGGAATACCCGCTGCCACCGGGCCTCGGCGCGCACGACGTCTGGGCCGATCCCGCGCCCGGCGGCCCGGTGTGGTTCTCCGCGCAAGGCAGCGGCCAGCTCGGCCGCCTCGACCCGGCGAACGGCAAGGTCGAGCTGATCGACCTCGGGCATGGCTCGGCGCCGCACGGAGTCATCCTCGGCCCGGACGGCGGCGTCTGGCTCACCGACAGCGGACAGAACGCGATCGTGCGCGTCGACCCGCGGACCAGGCAGGTGAAAGCCTGGCCGCTGCCCGCGGCCGGTGACCACGCCAACCTCAACACCGCGGTGTTCGATCGGGCGGGCACCCTCTGGTTCACCGGGCAGGGCGGCGTCTTCGGCCGCCTCGACCCCGCGAGCGGCGCGCTCGCGGTGTTCGATGCGCCCCGGGGCGTCGGTCCCTACGGCATCCAGGCGACGCGCGATGGCGCGGTCTACTACGCGTCGCTCGCCGGCTCCTACCTGGGGCGCATCGACCCGGCGAGCGGCAAGGCGAGCGTGCTCGAGCCGCCGACCCCGCGCCAGGGCGCGCGCCGCGTGTGGCCGGATTCGCATGGCCGGCTGTGGGTCTCCGAATGGAATGCCGGCCAGCTCGCGCGCTACGACCCGGCGAGCGGCGGCTGGGCGGAGTGGAAGGCCCCGGGCGAGGCGCCGCGCGCCTACGCGGTGTACGTCGACGAGACCGACCGCGTGTGGGCCTCGGAGTGGTCCGCGCAGGTGATGCTGCGCTTCGACCCGGCGACGCAGCGCTTCGAGGTCTTCAGGTCCTCCAGCCGACGCCCGAACGTGCGCCAGATCCACGGCCGCAAGGGCGAGGTCTGGACCCCGGAGTCGGGCGCCGACAAGATCGTCGTCTACCGCTTCCGCTGAGAACCCTCACAGGTCGAAGAACACGGTCTCCTTCGGCCCCTGCATGCGGATGTCGAAGCGGTAGCTGACGCCGCCCGGCTGCGCCGCGCGCCGCGCGATGAGCGTCGCGCGGCGCTCCGCCGGCAGCGCGGCGAGCACCGGGTCGCGCGAGTTCGCCTCGGCCTCGTCCTCGAAGTACACGCGCGTGAAGGCGTGGCTGAGGATGCCGCGCATGGTGACGATCACGTCGATGTGCGGCGCGTCGCCGGCGGCGGCGGCTCCGGGCTTCACGGTGTCGAACCAGTAGTGCAGCGAGGCGTGCGTGCCGGTGCCGCAGCGCCCGAAGCCGCGGAAGCCGCTCGCGGCGGCCTCAGCGCGCGAGGCGACGAAGCGTCCCTGCGCGTCGGCCTGCAGGATCTCGATCATGGCGTCGTTCACCGGCACGCCATCGCCGTCGAACACGCGCCCGGTGAGGCGCATATGCTCGCCCGGCGCTTGCGGCTCGGCGAGCACCGGGCCGAACAGGCTCCTGAAGTCGTAGCCGTACTGCTCGGGAGTCAGGCCGTAGGCGAAGTACGGGCCGACGGTCTGCGATGGGGTCTGCTTGAGCGCCATGGTCATGCCTCCATCGGCGTTGCGCCGGCGCCGCGCAGCACCAGGTCGAACTCGAACCCCAGCGCGAAGCCGGGCTCGCCGCCCGAGTCGAGCTTCAGGCGCGAGATCAGCCGCTCGCGCGCGCCCGCCGGCGCGCTCTGGTAGATCGGGTCGTGCGCCAGCAGCGGATCGCCGGGAAAGTACATCTGCGTCACCAGGCGGCTGGCGAAGTACTCGCCGAACAGCGAGAAGTGGATGTGATTCGGACGCCAGGCGTTGGGGTGGTTGCCCCAGGGATAGGCGCCCGGCTTGATGGTGAGGAAGCGGTAGCGCCCCTCGGCGTCGGTGAGGCAGCGCCCCGCGCCGAGAAAGTTGGGATCGAGCGGCGCGCGGTGCTGGTCGGTCTTGTGCACGTAGCGCCCGGCGGCGTTCGCCTGCCAGACCTCGACCAGCGTGTTCGCGACGGGCCGGCCGCCTTCGTCGAGCACGCGCCCGGTGACCCAGATGCGCTCGCCGAGCGGTTCGCCATTCTTCGCCGCGTTGCGCGTCAGGTCGTGGTCGAGCGCGCCGATGTCCTCGTGCCCGTAGACCGGCGCGCGGCGCTCGCCGAGCGAACGCGCGAGCGGCACCAGTGGCCGCGTCGGCCCACGCTTCGCGGTCGACTTGTAGCCGGGAGAGAGATAGGCCGGATGGCTCGCCCAGTCGCGGGGAGTGAGGTGCGGAGCGAGCGGGGACAGTGCGGGCATGCGGTGGGGCTCCCTGTTGATCGAAATCAACGAATCTAGTGCGCCCGAAAAGTTATGTATATTGACCTTTTCTGCCGCGTTCCATAGCCAACGGTTATATCTTCGATGCTCGATGGCCGCATCAAGCTGCGCCACCTGCAGTGCTTCCTCGCCGTGGCCGAGCAGCGCTCGATCCAGCGCGCGGCAGCGCGCCTGGCGATCACCCAGCCGGCGGTGTCGAAGACCCTGCGCGAGCTCGAGGAGATCCTCGGCGTCCCTCTGTTCCGGCGCGGCCGAAAGGGCGCCGAGCCGACCGCCGCCGCGGAAGTGTTCCTGCGCCACGCCCGCGCCAGCGTGAGCGCGCTCGAGCAGGGCGTCGACAGCCTCGCGCAGGCGCGGCGCCGCGGCGGCGCGGTGCTGCGCCTGGGCGTGCTGCCCTCGGTCGCGCCGTGCTTCGCGCCGCCGGCGGTGCTGCGCTTTCGCGCCGAGATGCCCGGCGCGCTCGTGCAGGTCGCGAGCGGGCCCAACGCGCAGCTCCTCGCGCAGCTGCAGCACCGCGAGCTCGACCTCGCGCTCGCGCGCCTGTCGGACCCCGAGCACATGACCGGGCTCACCTTCGAGCACCTGTACGCCGACTCGCTCGCGCTCGTCGTGCATCCCGACCACCCGCTGCTCGCCGAGCGCGAGCCGAGCCTGGCGCGCGCCGTGCGCTACCCGGCGATCGTCGCCAACCCGGGCACCACCATCCGCCAGAGCGCCGAGAGCCTGCTCGCCGCGCACGGCCTCGTCCTGCCCGCCGACACCGTCGAGACGCTGTCGGTGTCCTTCGCGCGGGCGCTCGCGCGGGCGAGCGACATGGTGTGGTTCGCGCCGGTCGGCGCCGTCGAGACCGACCTCGCCGCCGGACTGCTCGCGCGCGTGCCGGTCGCCACCGCCGGCACCGAGGAGCCGATCGGCATCGCGCTGCGCGCCGACGCGGCCCCGGGACCCGCGCTGCAGGCGCTCATCGCGGCGATTCGAGCCGAGGCCGCGCGGCGCCGCGCCGCGTCGCGGGGTCCGACTCGAACAGCTCCCTGAGCTGCTCGGCTGCCTCGCGCGAGGTCTGGATGAGCTTCGCCTCGTCGTGGCGCACGGCGTACTGCGCGTCGAGCATCTCCTCGTCGTGGCGGCGAAACAGCGACAGCGCGCCCGCGGTCGCGGCCGCCGTCAGCCCCA
>Ga0316628_100001417_pt1 | contig 16951 bp, 15 predicted proteins | sample OWC_Aug_M2_C1_D5_FD_207648 | JGI IMG/M metagenome (GOLD analysis project Ga0316628, IMG submission 207648) | Wetland soil microbial communities from Old Woman Creek delta, Ohio, United States - OWC_Aug_M2_C1_D5_C | ecosystem: Environmental > Terrestrial > Soil > Wetlands | place: USA: Ohio... | reverse complement strand
ACGGCAAGGGAATTCATGAAATACCCGCCGCATCCGTGGTATGGGCAAAGAACAAATTGATATGGTGAGGAGGTTGAACCTTCCATGAATCTAGACATCGTCGAGGCCGTTTCGCAGATCGCCAAGGAGCGGAACATCAAGCGCGAGGCGTTGAGCGAGATCATCGAGTCCATTTTTGTGTCGATGATCAAAAGGAAATACGGCACGGCCGATAATTTCAACATCTTCGTCAATATGGACAAAGGCGAAGTGGAGATCTATCAGGTCAAGAACATCGTCGAGAACGTCGAAGATCCCGTGACGCAGATCAGCCTGGAGAAGGCGAAGGAGGTCGAGCCCGACCTCGAGCTGGGAGACGAGTTCATCGAGATGATCGATCCGATGGGATTCGGCCGGAGGCTGATCACGTCCGCCAAGCAGAGTCTGACCCAGAAAATCCGCGAAGCGGAGAAGGAAGTCCTTTTCAACGAGTTCAAGGACAGGGTCGGCGAGGTCGTGGTCGGGGACATCCGGCAGAACAACCGCGACGAGGTGCTGATTTCGGTGGATCACATGGAGGTCGCGCTGCCGCGGTCGGAGCAGATCCACAACGAGCACTACCACCGCGGAGACACCCTCCGCGCCATCATCAAGGAGGTCAGCCAGACTTCACGCGGTCCCGAGGTCATCGTTTCGCGGACCGATCCCAAGTTCCTCATCCGTCTGTTCGAACTCGAGGTGCCCGAAATATTCGACGGCGTGATCGAAATCAAGGGGGTGGCCCGTTTCCCGGGAGACCGGGCGAAGGTGGCCGTGTACTCCAACGACAAGCGGATTGACGCCGTCGGCGCCTGCGTCGGCTTGAAGGGCGTGCGCATCCAGTCCATCGTCAAGGAATTGAACAACGAGAAAATCGATGTCATCAACTGGAGCAGCGAACCCGAAATCTTCATCAGCCGCGCCCTGTCGCCCGCCAAGCCCATCCGCATCATCCTGAACACGGAACAGAAAAGCGCCATCGCCGTGATCTCGGACGACCAGATCTCGCTCGCCATCGGAAAGGGGGGCCAGAACCGGCAGCTTTCCTGCATGCTCACCGGGTACAACGTCGAAACGGTGAAGCAATCCGAATGGGAGAAGACCCAGCCGAAGGAGGAGAAACTGCTGCTGTCGCAGATTCCGGAACTGACCAAGACAATCGTGGAGAAACTCAACGCGGCTGGGTATGAATCCGCGGAGGAAGTGCTGGATGCGGGCAAGGACACCATCATGGAATTGAAGGGCTTCGGCGAAAAGACCGCGGCCCGGGTTTTTGAAATTCTCGGCTCATACTACGAGGAGGAACCGCTCAAGGACAAGGGAACCGTTGCGAACGGATCGGCGCCGGAAGAGAAGAAACCGGAGGGGGATTCCGAACCGTCCCCGGAGGCGTCCGCGGACGCATCCCCTCACGATGATGTCAAACCTGTCGGAGATTCCATTTGAAAGAGAATGACGCTGAAAAACAGTCGGATCTGTCGAAGAAGAAGCGCATTTACCAGGTCGCCAAGGAATTCCGCATCTCCAATGAAGCGGTGATCGAGTTTCTCGAAAGCCACAAGTTCAAGGCGCGCAACATCATGGCGCCCATCACCGACGAGCAGTACGACCTCCTCTGCCAGCACTTCCACAAGGAAGAGACCGTCACCCAGAAGGAACCCGATTTCCGGAAGAAAATCCAGGAGAAACGGCGGGAGGAGGAGGCGCACAAGCAGGCGATTCGTCAGGAGATCGACGAAATATTGGAATTTTCAAAGGGTGAACTCCCCCAGGAAGTCGAAACCAAGAGGCCGAAGCCGGCAAGACCCGAGCCCAAGAAGCCGGAAGCGCCGAAGATTTCCGTCAGAAGGGCCGTGAAGGAGGAGAAGGAACCCGGGGTTGCTGCCGCCAGGGCGGAGGAGGCGCATCCGGCCGGACGCGTCCCGAGAACCGAAGTCCCGCCGTCCACCGTTGTTTCCAAGGCAGCGGAAAAACCCAAACCCTCCGGCGGAAAACCCAAGCGGCACCTCAAACGGAGGCCCCTGCTCGAGGAACTGGAGGATCTGTCCACCCTGGTGATCGAGGAGGACAAGGGAAAAAAGGCGAAAAAGGGGAAACCCTTCGAACCGGTTCCGTTCGATGATTCCGCCTTCCGCCACAAGAAAAAGAAGAAGAAAAAACGGAAAAAACCGGCCGTCCCGATCGATGAAAAGGAGATTCAGGCGTCCATCCGCGAAACGCTCGCGAAGATGGGCGACACCACCCGGAAGCGCAAACACCGCAAGGAGAAGGAGGCCGGCGAGGACACCGACTCCGTCGAGGAAAACGTCATCCAGACCACCGAATTCGCTTCGGTCGCGGAACTGGCGAACCTCATGGAGGTCGAGCCCAGCGAGGTCATCAAGGTCTGCCTGTCGCTGGGCCTCATGGTTTCGATCAACCAGAGGCTCGACCGCGACACCATCATCATGGTGGCCGACGAATTCGGCTACGAAGTCAAGTTCCTGTCGGCCTTCGGCGAGGACGTCATCGAGAACCTCGACGAGACCGGAGAGGAGCAGGTGGATCCCGCCATGCTCAGGCCCCGCGCGCCGGTGGTGACCATCATGGGTCATGTCGACCACGGCAAGACCTCCCTGCTCGACTACATCCGGGAAAGCAACATCATCGCCGGAGAATCCGGCGGAATCACCCAGCACATCGGCGCCTACGAGGTCGAATTCAAGGGTCGGATGATCACCTTCCTCGACACGCCGGGGCACGAGGCCTTCACCGCCATGAGGGCCAGGGGCGCGCAGATCACAGACATCGTGGTGCTCGTGGTGGCAGCCGACGACAGCGTCATGCCGCAGACGGTCGAGGCCATCAATCACGCCAAGGCGGCCGGGGTGCCGATTCTGGTGGCCATCAACAAGATCGACCGCCCTCAGGCGAACCCCGACATGATCCGAAAGCAGCTGTCGGAACACAACGTGCTGGTGGAACAGTGGGGAGGCAAGAGCCAGTCCGCCGAAATTTCGGCGAAAACCGGTCAGGGTATCGAGCATCTTCTCGAACTCATCCTGCTTGAGTCCGACATGCTCGAACTCAAGGCCAACCCGGACGCCAAGGCCCGCGCCGTGATCGTCGAGGCGAAACTGGACAAGGGGAAGGGCGTGGTGTCGACGATGCTCATCCAGAAGGGGACGCTCAAGATCGGCGATCCCTTCATCGCGGGGCAGTACCACGGCAAGGTCCGCGCGATGTTCGACGAGCGCAACCGGCCCCTGAAAACGGCTCCGCCGTCCACTCCGGTGCAGGTGCTCGGAGTGACGGGCATGCCCCAGGCGGGAGACCAACTCGTCGTTTTCGATTCGGAATCCGATGCGCGCGATATCGCGTTGAAAAGGCAGCAGCTTCGGCGCGAGCAGAGTTACAGGCAGGTCCGGCGGCTCACCCTCGACCAGATCTCCAAACAGATCGCCGAGGGCAAGGTGAAGGAGCTGAGGGTCATCCTCAAGGCCGACATGGACGGGTCGCTCGAAGCCCTGAGCGATACGCTGATGGAGATGAAGCACGAGAGCGTGGGGGTCCGGATCATCCACAAGGGCGTCGGGGGCATCACCGAATCGGACGTGCTGCTGGCGGAAGCCTCCCAGGCGGTCATCCTGGGCTTCCAGGTGGAACCGTCCCCCAAGGCCCGAGACCTGGCCCAGAAGGAGGATGTCGACATCCGCCTGTATTCGATAATCTACGACGTGGTCAACGACATCAAGCTCGCGCTTGAAGGCATGCTGGAGCCGGAGAAACGCGAGGAAGTCATCGGCATGCTCGAGATCCGGAACATCTTCAAGGCGTCCAAGATCGGCGCGATCGCCGGCTGCTACGTGACCTCCGGCAAGGTGGCGCGCAACTCGATGGTCCGGGTGAAACGGGGCGGGAAAATGCTCCAAACGGCGAAAGTCTCGTCGCTCAAGCGGTTCAAGGACGACGCCCGCGAAGTCACCGCCGGATTCGAATGCGGGCTCACTCTCGACAACTTCGAGGGGATCGAGGTCGGGGACATCCTCGAGGCCTACCAGGTCGTGGAAAGGGCGAGGACTCTGTCGGCATGATGCTGGGCACGCTCCAGGTGGAATTCCTCATTCCCGACTCCTTTTCCCTGAAAGACAAGCGGTTCGTGCTCCAGGGCCTGAAGAACAAGATCCGGAGCACGTTCAACGTGTCGGTGGCCGAAGTGGATTTCCAGGACAAATGGCAGAGGGCCTGCATGGCCTTCGCCTGCGTATCCACGGACCGGCGTTACCTCGACTCCGTTTTCTCCAAGGTATTGAACACGCTCGATGCCGAGGACCGCGTGGAAGTCATCGATCAGCGCGTTGAGATATTCTGACGGAAGAGAATGCCGGATGACTTCCTTTCGGACGCAAAAAGTGGCCGATGTCCTGCGCAGGGAAATCAGTGATATCCTGAGGAAGGAAATCAAGGATCCGCGCATCGGATTCGTCACGGTCACCGACGTGGAAGTCTCGAAGGACATCCGGAACGCGAAGGTTTTCGTGAGCGTCATGGGGGACGCCGAAGCCAAGCAGGAATCCCTGAGGGGACTCAACCGCGCGAGAACGACCGTGCAATGCATGCTCGGGGAACGCATCCGTCTCCGTTTTATGCCGATCCTCCAGTTCCGCCTGGACGAAAGCATCGAATACGGATCCAGGATCGACATGCTCCTTGCAAGGCTCGACGCCGAACGGGCGGCTCAGGAATCTCAATCCGAAAAGAAAGACAATGAAGAATAAACTGCATTCGCATCGGGAGCATCTGTCCGAGATCGAGAACCTTCTCAAATCGCGCGAGCGGTTTCTGATCACGACCCACGTGCATCCCGACGGCGATTCGATCGCGTCTGTTCTGCTGTTCTCCGCGATCCTGGACCATCTGGGCAAAAAATCCTGCATCGTTCTCGATGATCCGGTCCCCAGGAAATTCGATTTTCTTCAGAATGTCGGAAACATCCGGCCTTACGAGAATTTTCAATGCCCGTACCCGCCCGAAGTGGTCGTGATCCTGGACGTGTCCACCCTTCAACGGATCGGAAGGGTCAGGGAACTGATACGGCCGGAACACCGCATCATCCACATCGACCATCATCCCGAAAGCGAAAGGCTCGGGCACTCCCACCTGCTGGACTCGGATGAGAGCAGCACGGTCGAACTGGTCCATTATCTCGCCTCGGTGTGCGGCCTGCCGGTGACTCAGAAAATCGCGACTTTGGTCTATGCCGGGATTCTCTGCGACACGGGCCGTTTCCTGTTCCCCAACACCACCCATCGTTCACTGGAAGTCTGCGCGGAGATGATCAAGAGGGGGGCCAATCCGGGCTTCATCGCCGACCGCATCTACCACCGGAATTCGCCCCAGACACTGAAGGCGCTTTCGGACGCGCTGGCCACCCTCGAATTTCACTACGGCGGCGCGGTGTCGTGCATGCATCTCAACCACAACACCTGGAAGAACCGGGAAAAGCTGGACACCGAGGGATTCATCGACTTCCTGCTCACCGTCGAGGGAACCGAAGTCGAGTTTTTCATGTTAAAGATCAAGCCGGATTTGTTCAAGATCAGTTTCCGTTCCAAAACGTACGTCGACGTCAACGAGGTCGCCAAGGGCTTCGGGGGAGGCGGGCACACCCGGGCGTCCGGCTGCTACATGGAGGGCAACGAAGAACGGGTGAAGGAAAGAATCCTAGCCGTTCTGCAGAAATACATCCATTCCCCCGGGAAGGGGAGTCCGGTCCGGAAGGACTAAGGACGGTCCGGGGAAAATGCAGGTTTATCGCGGTTTCGACGCAATCCCAGATCGCCCGGAGGCCTGGATCTCGATCGGCATCTATGACGGCGTGCATCTGGCGCACCGCCGCATCCTTGCGGAACTGACGAGACAGGCCGTTCCGGACGGCCGGAGTCTTCTGATCACCTTCGAGCCCCATCCGCAACAAGTGCTGCAGGACAGTCCGGTGCCGGTGCCTCTCTTGACACCGCTTGAGGAAAAACTGGACCTCCTCGCCAGGACCGGACTCTCGGCCACCGCGGTGATTCCATTCACGCGAGAGTTGTCGGCGCTGGAACCCAGGACATTCGTCAGAGAAGTCCTTCTGCGGCGGTGTCCGGTCCGAAAACTGGTCATCGGGTACAACCATGCATTCGGCAGGGGGGGACAAGGTGGAGGCGAACTGCTTCGGAGTCTGGGCGCCGAAATGGGTTTCGAGGTTCAAATCGAGCCTCCGGTCATGATCGGCGGGACGGCGGTTTCAAGCACCCGGATTCGGATGCTGCTGCTCGAGGGGAACGCGGCCCTGGCAAACCGCCTGCTCGGACGGTGCTACGGAATTTCGGGGTCCGTGGTGGGGGGGGAAGGCCGGGGCCGGGGATTCGGATTTCCGACCGCCAATCTGGAAGCGGCGCACCCGGACAAGCTGATACCGGGAAACGGAGTGTACGCGGTCTTCGCGCGCCTCCGCGGGGAAATGCATGCGGGCATGTGCAACATCGGCACGCGTCCCACGGTGGGCGGCGTCAGGCGAAGCATCGAAACGAACCTCTTCGATTTTGAGGGGGATCTCTACGGAGAAACAATCGATCTGGAAATCGTTGAGAAGATGCGCGATGAAGTCAAATTCGACTCGATCCGATCCATGATTGGCCAGATGGAGAAGGACCGGGACGTCGCGCGCAAACTGTTAACCAGGCAAGGAGGAACCCATGCCACTGACCAAGGAAAAACGAGACAGCCTCATTCAAGCGTACGGAAAGAATGAGAAGGACACGGGAAGCACGGCTTCGCAGATCGCCCTGCTGACCGAACGCATCAATCAGCTGACCGAACATTTCCAGTCCAACCCGAAGGACCACCTGTCCCGGCGGGGGCTGTTAAAACTTGTCGGCAAGCGCCGCAAGCTGCTGGACTTCATGATCAAAGAGGATCTGGAGGGCTACCGGAAGCTGATCCAGCAGCTGGGCATCAGAAGATAACCATTTCATCGAGGAGGTCCAAACTTGATCGAGATTCAAAACCTGACCAAGTATTACGGAACGAAAGCCGCGATCCGGGATGTCTCCTTCAACGTCGAAAAAGGGGAGATCCTCGGCTTTCTCGGTCCGAATGCGGCAGGCAAGACAACAACCATGCGCATCCTGACATGCTACATGCCGGCCACGAGCGGAACGGCCAAGATCTCGGGCTTTGATGTGTTTGAAAACTCCATGGATGTGCGCAAACGCATCGGCTACCTGCCCGAGAATCCGCCGCTGTACACCGACATGACGGTCGAGAAATACCTGGAATTCGTCGGCCTGATCAAGGGCATCGAACACGGGCAGGTCAGGCAGCGGGTGTCCGAGGTGATGGAGAAGACTTCCATCCGGCCGGAAGCCAGACGGCTGATCAAGCACCTGTCCAAGGGATACAAACAGCGCGTGGGCATCGCCCAGGCGCTGATCCACAACCCCGCGGTCCTGATTCTGGACGAACCCACGGTGGGCCTCGATCCCAAACAGATCATCGAGGTGCGCGAACTCATCAAGAGTCTCGCCGGGGATCATACGATCATTCTTTCCACCCACATCCTGCCCGAGGTGAGCATGACCTGCCAGCGGGTCATCATCATCAACGAGGGCAGCATCGTGGCGTCCGACACCACCGAGAACCTCACACGCAGACTCAAGGGTTCCGAGAACATCTATGTGGAGGTGGAGGGTCCGGCAGCCCAGGTGGAATCCAAAATCAAGGCCATGAAGGGCGTCACCCGGACATCGCGCCAGAAAACGTCCAGGCCGGGAGTCGAGGGATTCTCGGTGGAAACCGAATTGAAGGCCGATCTTCGCAGGGATCTCGCCGCCCTGATCATCCAGCAGGGATGGGGCCTCCTTGAAATGCGGCCCGTGGGCATGAGCCTGGAGGACGTTTTCCTGCACCTGACCACCAAGGAAGAGGAGGTTTCCGCATCATGAAAAACACCCTGGCCGTTTACAACCGCGAGTTGCGATCGTACTTCAGCTCGCCGCTGGCCTATGCGGTCATGGCGGGCTTCTTCCTCATCGCGGGCTTCTTTTTCTATGCGATCCTCACCAATTTCCTGAATTACGCGATGCGGTCCGAGATGCAGGCGCAGTACTACCGGATGGCGCCGCCGCCGATCAACGTCAACATGATTGCGCTGCGGCCGTTCTTCCACAACATCGCCATCGTCATGGTTTTCGCGGTTCCGCTGATCACCATGCGCCTGTACGCGGAGGAATTCCGGAGCGGCACGATCGAACTGCTGCTGACGTCCCCGATCCGGAACATCGAGACCCTACTCGGAAAATATTTCTCGGCCGTCACGCTTTACGCGGCGCTGATCGCCGGGACGTTCGTCTATCAGGTCCTCCTGTTTCTCTACGGCAAGCCGGAATTGGGCCAGATCCTGTCCAGCTATCTCGGCATGCTGCTTCTCGGGGGGGCGTTCATCTCGGTGGGCATTTTCCTGTCCACGCTTACCGACAACCAGATCGTCGCGGGTTTTCTCACGATCATCCTTCTGCTCTTATTCTGGGTCATCGGCTGGGCGGACGAGTTCGCCGGGCCCAAGCTGGGGGCGTTCCTCGGATACATTTCGCTGCTCTCGCACTTCGACGAGTTCGCGAAGGGGGTCATCGACCTCAAGGACATCATCCTCTATCTCAGCTTTTCGGTCTTTTTCCTGTTCCTGACCTATGTCTCGCTGGAATCGAAGCGATGGAGGACGAGATGAAGAAATACGTCGGCATTGGGGCCCTCGCCGGCCTTGTCCTCGCCGCCGCAGGGCTGATCCATTTTCAGACCGGAAAGGTCTGGGACTGGTTCTCATGGATCGCGGTCGTCCTGGGAGGCCTTCTCATCGCGGCCTTCTGCGTCCTCCGGTTCGACAAAATCAGGGAGACTGTTTCGCTCCGTTCCTTCAGATACGGCGGGAACGCGCTGGCGGCTTCGCTGATGGTTTTCGCCATCCTCGGAATGTTGAATTTCATCGCCAGCCGCCACAGCGTGCGTGCGGACCTCAGCAAGGGCGGGCAGTTCAGCCTGGCTCCTCAGACGAAAAGCGTGCTCAAGGCCCTGAAAAAGGACGTCCGCGTGACCGCGTTCTTCAAGAGGGAAACACAGAAATCGATGGAGGACCTGCTGAAGTCCTACCGTTTTTACTCCCCCAAATTCCACTATGAATTCGTGGATCCGGACAAGAAGCCGGCCGCGGCCAAACTCTACGGCGTCACCGCATACGAAACGCTGGTGATCGAATGCGGAACCAACGTCGAAAAAATCACCGAGAAAGACGAGCAGGCCGTGACCAACGCGCTCATCAAGGCTACGCGCGAGGGGAAGAAAACGGTCTACTTCCTCGACGGGCACGGCGAGAACGACATCGAGAGCACGGAAAAGACCGGATACAACACCGCGAAGAAAGCCGTGGCCGAGGAAAACTACGAGGTCAAGAAAATCAATCTGGCCGCGGAGAAGAACATACCCGACGACTGTTCCATCCTGATCGTCAACGGACCCCAGAAGACGCCTTTCCAGTCCGAGCTGGACACGATCCAGGCCTATCTGGAACGGGGCGGCAAGGCCCTCTTCATGATCGATCCCGAAGTCGGCGGATTCAGCGAATTCACGGACAAATGGGGCGTCACCCTGGGCAACGACGTCGTCCTCGACGTGAGCGGCATGGGCCAGCTCTTCGGCATGGGTCCGTGGGTCCCGCTGGTCTCCGCGTACGAATCGCATCCCATTGTGCAGAAATTCCGGGTCATGACGTTCTTTCCGTACGCCCGGTCCGTCACGCCGAAGTCCTCCCCGTCAGGAGGCATCACGGTCCAGAGCCTGGTCAAGACGACCTCGAATGGATGGGCCGAAACGGACCTTCGCAATCCCCGGGCGCAGTTCGACAAGGGCAAAGACACCCAGGGGCCGGTCACGATCGCGGCGGTCGTCACCAAGGAATCGGGAGGCAAAAGAACGCGGCTCGTCGTGTTCGGGGATTCGGATTTCGCCAACAATTCCTACTTCAAATCGCAGGGCAACGGCGACCTGTTCCTGAACACCGTCAGCTGGCTCGCGGAGGAGGAGGACCTGATCTCCATCCGCGCGAAACAGCCCGAGGACAGGCGCGTTTCGCTCAACGCCAAGCAGACGAGCATGGTCATGACCATCACCGTGATTCTCATGCCGCTGGCGGCCATGCTCGCCGGCGTCTGGATCTACATCAAGCGCGAGAGGCGGTCGAAATGAAGGGGCGTGCCACTCTGATTCTATTCGGCGCCCTTCTGCTGCTGGCTGCATTCGTTTATTTTTTCGAAATCAGGGGCAAGGCAGCACGGGAAAAGATCGAGGCCAAATCCAAGAAACTTCTGGCCGTCGAGGAAGACCAGGTCCAGAAGGTGACGGTCCGGCGTCCGTCCGAAACGCTGGTGTTTGAAAGGGACGGGGACCTCTGGAGGATCCTTGAACCGGTGAAAGCCCAGGGCGACAAGTATGCGGTGAAGAACCTCGTGTCCTCGGCCGCGACCGCAAAATCGGATCGGGTGATCGCCGATGCGGGCGGACTCTCCGATTACGGCCTTGCGGATCCAAAGGTGACCCTGATCGTCCAGTCCAAAACCGGGCAGTCCGACACGGTTCTGTTCGGGGACACGAATCCCACGGGTTCCGCGGTGTTCGTGAAGAAACCCGGCAAACCGGAAGTCCTTTTGACCGGCACCTCGCTTTCAACCGCGCTCGCCAAGTCGCTTTTCGACCTTCGCGACAGGACCGCGCTGCCGTTCGAGAAGGACGAGGTCCGGAAGATCTCGATCCGGCGCGGGACGAAGACCGTTCTCCTCGAAAAAGAGAAGGACGCCTGGGAATTGAAATCCCCGGTGCTCGCCAAGGCCGCCAAATCGGACGTGGAAGGACTCCTGAACAAGGTCGGCTACGCCGAAGCCAAAAAATTCGTGGATGAATCACCCGCCGACCTGCGCCGCTACGGGCTGTCCGCGCCGTCGGTGGCACTGACCCTGACCGTGGGCGCGGACCAGGCGCAGAAACGCCTGCTCGTCGGCGGCAAGGAGGGCGCCTTCTATTACGCCAAGGATGAAGCCCGTCCTCCCGTTTTCACTGTTGACAGTTCGCTCGTGAACGAGCTGAAGAAAGGGGCGGACGCGCTCCGTGACAAGAAGGTCTGCGAATTCGACCAGTGGAACGTGAAACGGTGCGAAATCAAGTCAAAGGGCGAGGCTTCTTTCACCTGCGCCAAGGACACGTCCGACAACTGGATGGTCGAATCCCCGGAGAAGGGCAAGGCGAAGAGCTGGCAGATCACGGGAATGTTTTCTGACCTGTCCGGCCTCGAGGCCAAAACCTTTCTCGGGAAGATGGCCTCGGGACTCTCCCGGTACGGACTGGACCGGCCGGTCAAGGAGGTCGTGCTGAAGGGCGGAAAGGGCGAAATCCTCGCCAGCGTCGCGTTCGGCAGCACGGCTGGAAAGGGCGGAGTGTTCGTGCTGAACAGGCTGACGGGGTGGGCGTATTCCGCCGAGGACGGGATCCTTTCCAAATTGTCCCCGGTGATGGAGGACGTTCTAGAAAAAGAGGAGCCCCCGAAACCTGAATCCGAAAAACCAGTCTCAAAAAAGAGCGCTTCCGGAGACCAAGGCGAAAAAGCCAAAAAGTGAAAATCCGACCCTGCGTCGGGATGCTAGGAGACAAGATGATCATTGAAAAAAGACTCGATTTGACCGGGAAACCGCTGTGCCTGGAAACGGGAAAACTGGCCAAACAGGCCGACGGCGCGGTCGTGGTTCATTACGGCGACACGGTGGTTCTGGCCACGGTGGTTGCATCGCGCACTCCGCTGGAGTCAGAGGGCTTTTTCCCGCTGTCGGTCGAGTATCGGGAAAAGGCGTATGCCGTCGGGAAAATCCCGGGCGGCTTCTTCAAACGCGAGGGAAAGCCCGCGGAGAAGGAAGTCCTGAGCGCGCGGCTCGTGGACCGGCCCATCCGGCCGCTTTTCCCGAAGGTCTTTCCATTCGAGGTGCAGGTGTTCGTTTCCGTCCTTTCATCGGACAGGGAACACGACGCCGATGTGCTGGGCATCATCGGGGCTTCAGCGGCCGTCTGCATCTCCGACATTCCATTCGACGGACCTCTGGCGGCCGTCCGCGTCGGGAGGGTCGACGGACAGTTCGTCCTCAATCCGAGTTTTGCGCAGCTTGCCACGAGCGACATGAACGTCGTGGTGGCCGCTACCGAGGACGCCATCGCCATGGTGGAGGGCGAGTCTTCGGAAATCTCGGAGGACGACATGCTGGCCATGCTCGAATTCGCCCACGAGGCCTGCCGGAAGATCGTCGGACTCCAGAGGGAGCTCATCGCCGAGGCGGGAAAAACCAAGCGTCCGGTCCCGGAAAGGGAAAGCGATCCTGCCCTTATGGAGGCGGTGCGCAAATCCGCAATGGAAAGAATACCGGCGGCGCTGGCCCGTTCCATCAAACTGGAACGCAAAGCCGCAGTGGAAAAGGCGCTGACCGAGGTGCAGGACGCCTTCAAGGAAAAATATCCCGAGAAGGGGGCCTTCATCGAGGAACTGTTCGAGGAATGCGAGCGGGACTTCATCCGGAATCAGGTGCTTTCCGAGGGGAAGCGGATCGACGGACGCGGCCCGGACGACATCCGCAAACTGACCTGCGAAATCGCCGTGCTTCCCCGAACCCACGGCTCCGCGCTCTTCACGCGCGGCGAGACCCAGAGCCTGACCATCGTCACTCTGGGCACCAAGGTCGACGAGCAGAAAATCGAGGGGCTTGAAGGGGATTCCTGGAAGACCTACATGCTCCACTACAATTTCCCGCCTTTCAGCGTGGGGGAGGTCAAGCCCTTCCGCGGACCGAGCCGGCGTGAGATCGGACACGGGAATCTGGCCGAGCGCGCGCTCAAGCCGGTGATTCCGAATGAACTGCTGTTCCCCTACACACTGCGCATCGTGTCCGACATCCTCGAATCCAACGGATCTTCCTCGATGGCCACGGTGTGCGCCGGTTCTCTGGCGCTCATGGACGCGGGCGTGCCGGTGAAATCCGCAGTGGCGGGCATTGCCATGGGCCTGGTGAAGGAGGACGACAAGGTGGCGGTGCTCACCGACATCCTCGGCGACGAGGACCACGTCGGCGACATGGACTTCAAGGTTGCGGGAACCCGGAAAGGAATCACCTCCTTCCAGATGGACATCAAGATCAAGGGCATATCCTCGGCCCTCATGCGCGAAGCCCTTGAAAAGGCCAAGATCGCGCGGCTCAAAGTGCTCGACGCCATGGATGCGACGATTGCCGTTCCCAAAAAGGAGCTGTCGCCCTACGCTCCGCGCATTTTCGCGATGAAAGTCGATACGGACCAGATCGGAACCATCATCGGCCCCGGCGGGAAGATGATACGGGAGATCTGCGAACGGTCCGGCGCCGAGATCAACATCGAGGACGATGGGACGGTTCAGATCGCCTCCGCGGATGAAGCCTCCTGCAGGGTCGCGATGGAGATCATCCAGGGACTCATCCAGAAACCCGAACCCGGAAAGGTGTACAAGGGAAGGGTGATGAAGATCACCAATTTCGGCGCATTCGTCGAAATTCTGCCCGGAAGGGAGGGATTGCTCCACATCTCGGAGATTGCGCATCACCGGGTGGCGCGAGTCGAGGATCATCTCAAGGTCGGGGACGAAATCGAGGTCAAGCTCCTGAGCGTCAGCCCCGAGGGCAAATACGAGCTGAGCCGCAAGGTGCTGCTCGAGAAACCCGCGGGCGGGGAGCAGGACAGGGAATCCGGGCGCGCTCCGGACAGAGGTCCGGGACGCGATTCTGGAAGGGACTCGGGAAGGCGCCCGCCCCGCCGATGACCGTCCGCTATCGGAAGACCCGGCTCGACAACGGAATCCGAATCGTCACCGAGGCGATGCCCTGGGTCCGGTCCGTGTCCATCGGCATCTGGGTCACGTCCGGATCCAGGCATGAGCCGGAACGGCTCAACGGGATATCCCACCTTCTCGAGCACATGGCCTTCAAAGGAACCCGCAGAAGAACCACACGTGACATCGCGCACTCCCTCGAATCGCTCGGGGGCCACCTCAACGCCTTCACCGAAAAGGAATTCACCTGCTATTGCGCGCTGGTGCTCGACGAGCACCTCCCGCAGGCGGTGGATGTTCTGTCCGACATTCTCCAGCATCCCCTGATCACGGAAAAAGACCTCAAAAGCGAGAAAGGAATCGTCGCCGAAGAGATCCGCAACCTCGAGGATTCACCGGAAGACAGCATCCACGACGGATTCATCCGGACGGTTTTTTCCGGCCATCCGATGGGGGCTCCGATTCTAGGATCGATGAAATCCCTCAAAGGCCTGAGACGGTCCGATCTCGTCGGACACCGGAACGCGCACTACACGTTCGGGAACTGCATCGTGGCCGCCGCCGGAAACCTCGACCATGACGCGCTGGTTCGTCTGGTCGATAGGCGCCTCCGCAGCCTGTCGCGCCGGTGCCCCGGAAAAGCCGTTCCCGCCGCGTTCGGGACCTGCCGACAGCGGACCCTCAAGGCTCCCATCACCCAGACCCACCTCTGCACCGGCGTCCCCGGAATGCCCTACAGCGCAGAAAACAAGTTTTCCCTGATCGTTCTCGACACGTATTTCGGCGGCGGCATGAGTTCTCGGCTGTTCCAGAACCTGCGGGAGGAAAAGGGGATCGCCTATTCCATCTATTCGTTCCTCGATTTCTGGTCCGATGCCGGACTCTGGGGCGTCTACACGGTCACGTCGCCCGATGCCAGCGAAAAGGGCCTGAAAGCCATCCGGCGTGAGACCGAATCGCTGCTCAAGGACGGCGTCTCGGAATCCGCCCTGGCCAGGGTCAAGTCGCAGATCGTCGGCAACCTTCTGCTCATGTTCGAGGACACGGGAAACCGGATGAACCGGCTCGCGAAGATGGAAGCCTACACGCAGTCCTATTACAGGATGGAGACCGTGATCGACAGGGTCAGGTCCGTGACGAGGAAGGACGTCGGCGCCGTTGCAGAGGAGCTGCTGGACGGAGTGGAGAGCTTCACGGTCATCCTGGAACCCGAAACCCGCAACTGACGGCTTGGCTTCATGGACACCGCTCGTTCATCCCGACCCTCCGAAGTCCCCATCCTCACGTTTCACAAGGTGGACAGCCGGTTTGAATGGGGCGTGACCCGCATCGCGCCGGGAGGCTTCAAGAAGGTCCTGACATACCTGAAAGACGCAGGATACCAGACCGTCCCCCTGGCGTCGCTCCTGGATCCCGCGGCCGCCCTTCCCGGCAAACCTGTCGTGATCACCTTCGATGATTCGTACGAAAGCCTCTACGACAACGCCCTTCCCGTTCTCAGGGAATTCGGTTTTTCCGCGACGATTTTCGTGGTCACCGGGTACGTCGGGGAACTCAATCACTGGGACGTCAACCTCGGCTGGATCCATTTCCGGCACCTTTCCTGGAGCCAGCTCAAGGCCTTCCGGGATGCCTCTTTTGAAATCGAATCGCACACCGTGCATCACCCGGATCTCACGAGGATCAGCGACTCCAGGCTGGAGTCGGAGATGGCCGATTCGAAGAAATCCATCGAGGACAGGACCGGGACCCGGGTCCGGTTCATCTCCTTTCCGTTCGGCCGTTACAACGCCCGTGTGCTTGACCTGATGCGGAAATGCGGATACGAACGGGGCGTGGGATTCTGGCTCAGAGACCCGGCCGACAAATCGCTTGTTTTTAAGCGCCGGGCGTATTATCTTTTTGACGGGATCTGGAATCTCAAGGCCAAACTGGGGATGAATGCATTGAGCATCCTGGAGGACGTCAAACTCAGGAGTATCAATTTCTGCTCCCGCGGGACGGCGCTTGTAAAACCGCACCGTGAGTGAGCGGTCCTGAAGCGTGAAGGGGACCCGCCATGGCGGTTCCGGAAATACGAAGGCTCTATTACTCGATGAAAGACGTCTGCGGCATCGTCCAGGCCACGCCGCATATGCTGAAAACCTGGGAAAAAAGGTTTCCCCAGCTCAAGCCCGCACAGAACAAATCCGGCAAACGCCTTTACAAACCCGATGACATTCAGCTCATTCTCAGGATACGCGATCTGCTCGGCCATGGGACGCCGGATCCGGAGATTGCCAGGATTCTGGAGGGCGAAATTCCTTTCGATTCTTCCGGATCCGCGAAAACCGGAAGCCGAATCCGGTCAGCGGATGACACTGCGCTCATGCGCGAGATTAAACAAGAACTCGTGGATCTGTTGGATCTTCTGAAAAAATAACCTCTCCAGCCGATGCCCGTTGACTACGCCTCGATGCCCAGGCATGCGTCAAGCATATTTCTTTCGTTGATGCGCGAGTTGCAGCTTTCAGGTTCCTTCGCGAACCGAGCCTTATTCGACGATTTTCCCCACCGGATAAGATCCCAATACCTTCATGAACCTTGTGATTTCGCCCAGGTGGTCTATGGCATGGGCGCACGCCGCGTCGAGCATGGTTCCCTCGAAATCCAGGTAGAACCAGTATTTCCAGGGACCCCTGCGGAGTGGGCGCGATTCGATCTTCAGCAGGTTGATGTCCCTCAGCGCGAAAACGCTCAGCGCCTTGAACAAGCCTCCCGGTATGTCCTTCAGGCTGAAGACCACCGAGGTTTTCGCATTCCGGGTGGGGGACAACGCCTGCCTTGAAATGACCAGGAAACGTGTGTAGTTCTGTTCGTGATTCTCGATTCCCCGTTTCAGGACGGTCAAACCGTAATCCTTGCCCGCCTGGGCGCTCGCGATGGCGGCTCCGTCCCTCATCTTTTCGTCCGCCACGAAACGCGCCGAGCCGGCGGTGTCGTACATCGGGATGATTTCCATGTTTTTCTGGCGGGAGAGGAAATCCGAAC
>Ga0316628_100001416_pt1 | contig 16953 bp, 11 predicted proteins | sample OWC_Aug_M2_C1_D5_FD_207648 | JGI IMG/M metagenome (GOLD analysis project Ga0316628, IMG submission 207648) | Wetland soil microbial communities from Old Woman Creek delta, Ohio, United States - OWC_Aug_M2_C1_D5_C | ecosystem: Environmental > Terrestrial > Soil > Wetlands | place: USA: Ohio... | reverse complement strand
GCTGCTCCCATACAAGCGCTTCGACCTCGGGATCGAGGCGTGCAACCGCCTCCGTTTGCCGCTCAAGATCGCCGGCGTCGGACGCGAGCGCGAACGCCTCCAGGCGCTGGCCGGCCCGACCGTGGAGTTCCTCGGCTGGGTCAACGAGGCCGAGTTGCCGCGCCTCTACCGCGGGGCGCGGGCTCTGATCTTCCCGCAGGTGGAGGATTTCGGCCTCGTTGCCGCCGAGGCGGTCGCGTGCGGGACGCCGGTGATCGCGCTGCGCAACGGCGGCGCCCTCGACATCGTCGAGGAGGGCGTCAACGGCGTCTTCTTCGATCGCCAGGAACCCGAGGCGCTCACCGCCGCAATCGCGGAGCTGGACCGACGGTGCTTCCCACCGCGCGCCGTGAGCGCAACGGCGCAGCGGTTCTCCAAGGCCCGGTTCCAACGCGCCATGCTGGAGCTGCTGGCCAGCGCGTGAGGGCGTTCATGGTCGACACGACAACTGCGAGACGCACGTGAACGCAGCCGACCCGACTCTGGCCGCGCCGCACAGCGCCCGTGGCGGCGATCCGCACGCGCGGGCCGTCGCGGACGCGGTGCTCGCCACGCTCGCCTACGCGGACGTCTTCGACTACCCGCTCACGGCGAAGGAGGTCCACCGTGACCTGGTCGCGGTGCGTGCGACTCCCGAGCAGGTCGCCGCTGCCCTGGCGAGCGTGCCGGCGCTGCAATGCACGGACGGGTACTACGCCATGCCCGGTCGCGAGGCGACCGTGGCGGCCCGCCGCCGGCGCGCGGCTGCCGCAGCGGCGCTCTGGCCGCGGGCGCAGCGCTGGGCCCGCGTGCTGGCCGCTCTCCCGTTCGTGCGCATGGTCGCCGTGACGGGTGCGCTCTCCGTCGAGAACGTGGAAGCCGGCGCCGACATCGACTACCTGGTCGTGGTGGCGGCCGGCAGGTTGTGGGTGTGCCGGGCCCTGGTGACCGCCCTCGCGCGGCTCGCGAGCGTGCGCGGCGCCGCTCTCTGCCCGAACTACCTTCTCTCCGTGGACACGCTGGCGATCCCGCTTCGCAGCCTTTACACCGCCCATGAACTGCTCCAAATGGTGCCGCTCGCCGGCCAGGCCACGTACTCCAGGATGCTCGACGCCAACCGGTGGATCGCCGGTTTCCTCCCGAACGCATACCCCGCTCGGGCGCCCGCGGAGGGGCCCGGGCCCGTCGGCGGCACCCTGGCACGGCTCGCGGAGGCGGCCCTGCGCGGGAGGCTCGGGAACGCCCTCGAGGTCCGGCTGCAGCGCCTGCAAATCGCCCGCCTCCGGAGGAAGATCGCCACTGGGCAGTTGGGCGGGCGCGAGGCATCGTTCGGCGCCGACGGCTACAAGGGTCACTTCGACGCGCACGGCGAGCGCATCACCCGAGCGTGGACGGCGCGCGTGCAGGCGCTGCGCGGGGCCTGACGTGGGCGCCGTGCTCCTCGGGGAGTCCTACTACCTGCGCTTCGATCCCAAGCTGTGGGATGCGATGCAGCCGTATCCGCCGCTCGGCACTCTCTACGCGGCGAGCGCGTTGCGGGAGCGCGGCTGGGACGTCGCCCTCTTCGACGCGATGCTGGCCGACTCGGAGCGGGAGTGGGAGGCGGCGCTCGACCGCGAGAAGCCCCGCTTCGCGGTGCTCTTCGAGGACAACTTCAACTACCTCTCGAAGATGTGCCTTCTGCGCATGCGCGAGGCCGCGTTCACCATGGCGGCGGCGGCCAGACGGCGAGGGTGCACGGTGATCGCCGCCGGCTCCGACGCCTCCGATCATGCCGCGGAGTACCTCGCGCACGGTGCCGACTTCGTCATCGTGGGCGAGGGGGAGGCGACGCTCTGCGAGCTGATGGATCGGCTCGGCGGCCGCTCGCAGCTCCCGCTCGAGGCGATCCGCGGCCTCGCATTTGCCGACCCGGCCGACGGCGGACGGTTGGTGCGGACCGCTGCCCGTCCCGTGATGACGGACCTGGACGCCGCGCCGTTCCCGGCCTGGGACCTCGTCGACGTCCCGCGCTACCGGGCGATCTGGCTCCAACGCCACGGGCACTTTTCGATGAACATGGTCACCACGCGCGGCTGCCCGTATCACTGCAACTGGTGCGCAAAGCCGATCTGGGGCCAGCGCTACCACGCGCGCTCACCCGAGAACGTGGCGGCCGAGTTGGCGTGGCTCAAACGGACGTACCGTCCCGACCACATCGCGTTCGCCGACGACATCCTCGGCCTGAAGCCGGGGTGGATCCAGCGTTTCGCCGAGCTGGTCGAACGCGCGGACGCGCGCGTGCCGTTCAAGAGCCTGCACAGGGTGGACCTGCTCCTCAAGGGCGACACGATCGCGGCGCTCGCCAGGGCCGGGGCGAAGACCGTGTGGGTCGGTGCCGAGTCGGGCTCGCAGAGGATCCTGGACGCAATGGACAAGGGCACGAAGGTGGAGCAGATCGTCGAGGCGGCACGGCGGCTGCACGAGGCCGGGATCGAGGTGTGCTTCTTCCTCCAGTTCGGCTACCCGGGCGAGGCCCGCGAGGACATCGAGAAGACCCTCCGGATGGTGCGCGAGTGCGCGCCCGACGATATTGGAATGTCGGTCTCCTACCCCCTGCCGGGCACGCGGTTCTTCGAGTCCGTCAAGATGGAGCTGGGCGCCAAGCAGAACTGGCGCGACTCCGAAGACCTCGCCATGCTCTACCGCGGACCGTTCACCACCGCGTTCTACCGTCAACTCCACACCGTTCTCCACAAGGAGTTTCGCGCGCGCAAGGCGGCGGCCGCCCTCCGGAAGGTCGTGCGCCGCCCGGCGACGCTGCGCCGCGGCCACCTCCGCCAAGGTGCGGCGATGGCCTACCACGCGCTCACCCTGCCGCTCGCGCGCGTGCGCCTGAACCGGCTGGCACGGCTGCCGCACGACGGCGTCGGTGCGCTGCCCCACATGGCGCCCGAGGCGGCCGCGCATCCGACCACCCAGGACGACTAGATGGCGGATGAACCCGGCGTCCGCCAGGCCCAGACCTCCCAGGCCTTCGACGGCGTGGCCGCCTTCTACGACGGCCCGTTCGGGAACAACGCGGCGGTGCAGTGGATGAGGGCACACCTCTGGCGCGCCGTGGAGGCCGCCCTCCCGCCGGCGGCCCGCCTGCTCGACCTCGGGTGCGGGACCGGCCTCGACGCCGCCCACTTCGCGGCCCGCGGCCACACGGTGTTGGGGGTCGACAGCTCCCCCGAGATGGTGCGGCGGACCGCCGCTCGCGCCCGGCAGTTGGGCCTTTCCGGACGCATCGCCGCACGCGAGTTGGGGATCCACGAGCTTGAACGCCTGGCCGGCGAGCGGTTCGACGGCATCTACTCGGACCTCGGCCCGCTCAACTGCGTGCCCGACCTCGCCGGCGTTGCGGACGCCTGCGCTACGCTCCTGCCGGCGGGGGCCCCGTTGATCGCCTCGGTGATGGGACGCGTCTGTCCCTGGGAGACCGCGTATTACTGCGCCCGCCTGCACCCCAGAAGGGCGTTCCTGCGCTTCTCACGGGGAGCGGTGCCGGTGGGGTTGAACGGTCGCACGGTCTGGACCTCGTACTACAGTCCGGGGGAGCTCGTCTCGGCGTTTTCGAGCAGCTTCGAGCCGGAGTCACGCCGAGCCCTCGGCATCTTCCTCCCGCCGCCGTACCTCCTCTCGTCCGCAGACCATCTGTCCCCCCCCGCTCGCGCCCTGGCGTGGCTGGACGACACGCTTGGCGGCCTCCCGCTCCTGCGGAGCGCGGGCGACCACGTCCTCGTCGTGCTGAGAAGGCGCTGACGTGCCCGCGCCCGACACCGCCGCCGGCGCTCCGCCGGACTTCCCGCTGGCCTGCCCGGTGTGCCGTTCGCCTCTGCAACTCGAGGAAGAGCGCGCCCGCTGCATTTCCTGCGGGACGACCTACGAGCTCTCCGGCGACATCTGGCGACTCCTTCCAGCGCAACGGGCCGCGGCGCTGCAGCCGATCATCCAGCGTTACGAGACGGTTCGGAGCAGGGAAGGGTGGGGCAGCGAGGATCCCTCCTACTACCGCGAGCTCCCGTTTCGCGACACGAGCGGGCGCTTTGTCCCAACGTGGAAGGTCCGCGCGGTCAGCTACCGCACCCTGATCCGGCGGGTGGTCCGGCCCCTCGAGAGGCGTGAGGGCCGGCCGCTCGTGATCCTGGAGCTCGGCGCCGGCAACGGGTGGCTCTCGCACCGATTCGCCGAGAGAGGGAACCGGGTCGCGGCCGTGGACCTTCTGACCAACGATCTCGACGGCCTGGGCGCCCGGCAGCGCTACGGGGGACGCTTCGTGGCCGTGCAGGCCGACTTCGACCACCTCCCGTTCCCGGCCGGTGTTGCCGACCTGGCGATCTTCAGCGCGGCGCTGCACTACTCGCCTGACGCCAGGGCTACCCTCAGTGAGGCCCGCCGCGTGCTGCGAGAGCGCGGCGTGGTGGTCATCATGGACACGCCGCTCTACCACGACGAGGCCAGCGGTCTCCAGATGCTCCGCGAGAACGACGCACGTTTCCGGGCCGATCATGGCGCCCCTGACGCGCCGGCGTCCGCCGAGGGCTTTCTCACCCACACCCGCCTCCGCCGGATTGCCCTCTCGCTCGGGCTTCGCTGGAGAGTGCTCCGCCCGTGGCCGTGGTGGTCGATGCGCGCCCACGCAATCTGGGGGCGGATGCGCGGCCGCCGCGAGACCGCCACCCTGCCGATCATCGTCGGACACCCCTCGCCGGCACCGCCCCTGCTGGCCGCCGCCCCGGGGCCGGCCGCCCGGCTGTGGCGCCTCTGCCTGCTCCTGCGCTTCGACCTCTTCCAGCGCCACCGCCACGACCGCCTGGTCATCGAAGCGGTGGCCGGTGCACCCATCGTGGTGCTCCCCCAGGTCTTCAACCCGGCACTCTTCCGCACCGGCGAGTTCCTCGCCTCGCTGCTCGACCGCTCGCTCGTCAGAGACGGCACCTCCGTGCTCGACATGGGTACCGGTTCCGGTGCGGTGGCGGTGGCCGCGGCGCGGCTCGGCGCCCGCGTGCTGGCCGTGGACATCAACCCGCACGCGGTGCGCTGTGCGCGGATCAACGCGCTGCTCAACGGGATCGAGGACCGCCTGGAGGCGAGGCGCGGCGACCTCTTCGCGGCGGTCGGCGAGCGACGCTTCGACCTCGTGCTCTTCAACCCCCCCTACTTCCGCGGCGTGCCGAGGAACGAGCTGGACCGCGCGTGGCGGGCCACCGACACCGTCGAGCGCTTCGCCGCCGGCCTTCCCTCGCACCTCGCGCCCGGCGGATGCGCGCTCGTCCTCCTCTCCACCGACGGCGACGCCCCGGCGTTCCTGCGGGCGTTCGAGGCGGCCGGGCTGGATGTCGAGGTCTTCGCCCGCCGTCACCTCATCAACGAGGTGCTTACCGTGTACCGCTTCATGCGGAGGACAGAGCGGTGAACCTCGTCCTCTACAACCCCGTCAGCTCCGCAAGCCGCAAGCCCGTGCTGCCGATGTCGCTTCTGGCGCTCGCGGCGGCCCTCGAGGGCCAAGTCGAGGTCCGGATTGTGGACGGAAACCTGGAGAGTGACCCTGTGCTCGCCCTCGACGGAGCGATCCGGCAGACGGGCGCCACGGTGCTTGGTGTCACGGTGATGCCGGGGCCGCAACTCCACGACGCGGTCCCCGTCTGCCGGAGGCTCAAGGCCCTTCACCCCGGGCTCATGATCGTGTGGGGCGGCTATTTCCCCACGCAGCACTGGGAGGCGTGCCTCCGCTCGGGGTTCGTGGACTACGTCGTTCGCGGCCACGGCGAGACGGTGTTCGCAAGCCTCCTGGCAGCGCTCCGCGAGGGCAAGGATCCCGCCCGTCTTCCGGGCGTTGCCGGCCGCGGGCCCGGCACCGGCGAGCCCGCCTCCAACCCGCTGGCCCCGATCCCGTCCCCCGACTCGCTCCCCGACTTCCCCTACCGCCTCGTGGATGTCGGCCGCTACGCGCGGCGCACCTTCATGGGCGAGCGCACACTCCCTCACCACTCGAGTTACGGCTGCCCGTTCTTCTGCAACTTCTGCGCGGTGGTGAACATGGTCGGGGGGCGCTGGCTCGCCCAATCGGCCGCCCGAACCGCCGCCGTGACGCGGACACTGGCGGAACGCTTCGGCGCCGACGCCGTCGAGTTCTACGACAACAACTTCTTCGTCCACGAGGCTCGCTCCGCCGAGTTCTCGGAGCGCGTCCGCGACCTCGGGATCCGGTGGTGGGGCGAGGCGCGCATCGATACCTTGCTGAAGTACTCCGAGCGGACGTGGGGGCTGATGCGGGATGCCGGCCTTCGCATGGCTTTTCTGGGCGCCGAGTCGGGCTCCGACGAGACCCTCCGGCGCATGAACAAGGGCGGCTCGGCGAGCGCCGCGAAGACGCTGGCGATCGCCGAGAAGATGCGGCACTACGGGATCGTCCCTGAGTTCTCCTTCGTTCTCGGCAACCCTCCGGACCCCGAGGGTGACACCGCGGCCACCATCGAGTTCGTACGCAAGGTCAAGCGCATCAACCCGGCTGCCGAGATCATCCTCTACATCTATACGCCGGTGCCGCTGGCGGGGGAGCTCTACGAGCAGGCGAGGTCATCGGGTTTCCGGTTCCCGGAAACGCTCGAGGAGTGGGTGTCCCCGCTCTGGCAGGAGTTCTCCCAGAGACGCAGCGTCTCGATGCCCTGGCTCTCCGATCCGCTGCGGCGCCGAGTCCACGACTTCGAAAGGGTCCTCAACGCCTACTACCCGACGGTCACGGATGTGAAGCTGCGAGGGTTCTGGCGGGTCGTGCTGAAGTCGGTGAGCGGGTGGCGTTATCACCTGCGCGTCTACCGCCACCCGTTCGAGCTGCGCGCGCTGCAGAAGCTGGTCGCGTACCAGCGCCCCGAAACCAGCGGGTTCTAGATCCCGGCGACGGGCGGGCGGGACCCACGCCGGCCACCACGCTGCCCGTTGCGAGACGTCGCTCAAGGCCCGGAATCTCGCTCCGGGCCGGTGGCGTCACGTGGGCGGCAGCGGTCACCGACCCGCCACAGCGTGTAGACGCCGTTGTGCCCGACGTCCGTGAGTCCGGCGTGCTCGGCCAGCCAGATGAAGTTGGCGTGCGGCGAGAGGCCGCTCCACTGAGCCGCCACGTTCGCCGCGTCGAGCAGCAGGTACACCGTACGCCTTCCGCAGGCCCTCTCGCGAAGCGTGGCCGGAGTCTCGTTGTAGAGCTCGACCCCCTCGAGGCGCGTGTAGTGCTGGACGGTGCTCGTGAGCCCGAACGTCAGCATGATTGCACCGGGGGGGACGTTCCGCTGCGCCCACAGGCTCACGTCCACTGCGGTGTTCTTCACCGAAACGAAGCGGCGGAGGTCACGGGCCGACCACGCGAGTGCCCCCAACACACCGAGGCCGAACACGACCCACACCGCCGCTTTCCACCTCTGCCCCCCCCGCAGCTCGAGGGCGCTCTGGAGCCCCAGACCGGCGAGCGCCACGAGCGGCGGGTACAGCGCAAGTGAGAAGCGTGGGTTTTCCAACGCCATGCCGGCGAGCAGCCCGTAGACTGCCAGCGGCCAGCCGAGCAGGAGGACCGTTCGGCTGCCCGGCACGGTGCGGAGCGAGGCGGTCCCGAGGAGGAGGAGTGGCGAGAGGAGCGGGAAGACGAACGCCGGGTGCAGCACCGGCAAAGCGTAGTAGATCCCTATTGGGACGCGGTAGCGATGAAGCCCGTCGGAGCTCGGCGCGGTTGAGCGGAACGCGTTGGACGCGTTCCACCCCACCGCCTTGAACTCACCCAGGTGGCTGAGCTCCGGGCGCCCGACGTCCCCGCCGAACTGCGCACCCACCACCAGCGCTCCGAGGGCCACGGCCAGCGCGGTCGCGCCAACGACCCGGCGCACGGGAAGCCGCGCCGCCCGCCACGCCACCCCTGCCGCCAGCGCCCAGGGGGCGACGGCAAGCGCGCAGGCCCAGCGCGTGAGGACCGCCCACCCAAAGGCGAACGCGGAGAGGGCGAGCCAGCGCCGCTCCAGCCGCGTCGTGTAGCGAAGCAGCGCCGCCGCCGAGAGGGTGAGCCACGCAAGGGCGCTGGCGTCGGACATCACGGAGAGGCTCGAGATCAGGAGCTGCGAGGCGACCGCCATGAGAGCGCCGGCGCCCAGCGCTCCAACCCGAGCGTCGCGCCGGACCTCGCGGACCAGCGCGTAGGTGAGAGGGGCGAGCGTGGCGCCTGCGACCGTGCTGACGAGCTGGCCGGCCAGGGGGAGCGGCCCGAGGACCGCCATCGCCGCCGCCACCAGCGCAGGGTAGCCGACCGGCCAGAAGAACGGCGGCGGCGGGTGCAGGCCGGCGAGGGCGGTGCGCAACTGCAGGGCGTAGCCGTAGTAGGCGAAGGCGTCCTGACCGTACAACCCGTCGAAGCCGGTCAGTAGCCTGGCGATTCCCCGCACCGCCAGGGAAACCGCGAACAGCACCGAGGCGTCACGGATCGTCGTGCGGTCGGGCCGCTGCATGCCGGGTCATTCTCCGGTCCGCCTCTCCGGCCGTCAACCGAAGAAGCGCTCGGGCTTGGGCATCCCCTCACGACACGGGGCGCCCCGCCGCATGGCGCATCTGCGCCTCCCAGGAGGCCGCGTAGCGCCCGCCGCGCGCGACCAACTCCCGGTGCGTGCCGGATTCGATGATCCGGCCGGCGTGCATGACGTGGATCGTGTCCGCGCGCATGGCGGTGGTGAACCGGTGGGTGATGACGAGCGCGGTCCGCCCCTCGACCAACGCGAGGAAGCGCGACATCCAATCGTTCTCGGCCCACGAGTCCATCGCGCTCGTCGGCTCGTCGAGAAGGATCACGGGAGCCGGGCGGTAGAACGCACGCGCCAGCGCGACCCGCTGCCACTCCCCCACCGAAAGATCGGCACCCCCCTCGAACCACTTGCCGAGGAGCGTGGCGTAACCATCCGGCAACCGTGACGCTGCCTGGTCGGCGCCTGCCGCCTGCGCGGCGGCGACGACACGGTCGTGACCGGACACAGGTCGGTCGCCGACCGCGATGTTGTCCGCAAATGTCGCGTTGAACCGCGCGGGTTGCTGGAACAACACGGTGAAATTGCGGCGCAAGTCGTTCAGGGCAACTCTCCGGATATCCGTGCCATTCAGCTCGATGACTCCCGCCTGGGGATCGTAGAGCCGGCAGAGCAACTTAATGAGGGTGCTCTTGCCGGCGCCGTTCTCGCCCACCACCGCCACAACGCCCCCGGCGGGGATCTCGAGGGTGAACTCCCGCAGCACCGCGCGCGCGCTGTCCGGGTACGCAAAGGTCACGCCCTCGAAACGGATGCCATCGCTGGGGACCGCGGGGGCGGGCAGCGGCAACGCCGGCTCGACGACCCTGGGGCGCAGCTCCAGGAACGAGAAGAGGTCGCCGAGGAAGAGGCTGTTGCCATAGATCTGGCCGACCGTCCCAAGGAGGGTCCGCAGCAGGCGCTGCCCCTGCGTGAACGCCTGGAAGAACATGGCCAGGCCTCCGAGAGTGAGGGCGCCGAGCAGGACGCGCCACACCGCCCACCCCATGGCCAGCCCGCCCAGGAGGAATGCGACCGTCGCGGCCGCAACGCCCGCCACGCCCTCGAAGCCGGCGAGTTCCACCCGCTCGCGCCGCAGCCTCCCGCGAACCGACTGGAAGAGCTGCTGGAAGTAGGGCCCAAGCTCAAACAGGCGCACCTCGGCCGCGTTCTCCAGGCTGGTGAGCACCCAGTCGAAGTAGTTGGCACGCCGCTCGTCCGCAGCCGTCCGCACCCTCCAGCCGTGCTCCCGCACGACCGTCCGGACCACCACCCAGAGCGCCGGCACCGTGCTCACCGCCAGCGCCAGAGGTACCCACACCCCGAAACGCACCAGCACCACCAGCATCGCAGCCAGCGTGATGGCGTTCTGTAGCAGCGCGCCCACGTTCTCCATGAGCGCCGTGGGACGGTGCATCACCTCGTAGCGGATCAGGTGGAGCTGGTCGAAGTACGCCGGCGACTCGTAGTAGGCGAGGTCGATCTCGGCCGCCTTGGCGTGGACGAGCGCGCTGATGTGGTCTCTGACCGCTTCGGACTGGACGGTGCGGATCCAACGCGCCACCGCCTCGAGGACCTCGCCCAGCAGCAGCACCGCGGCGAGCGCCGCGGCCAGCAGGAGCGGTGTGCGCATGCGCTGTAGGCCGCCTCCCGCCCCGACCAGCGGGACGAGGGTGTCCACCAAACCTCGCGTCAGGTACACGGTCGCCACCGGCAGCAGCCCCTGCACCACCAGGAGCGCGACCCAGACGGCGGCCAGCCGCGGAGAAACCTGCCATCCCAGGCTCAGCGCCCGGCCGAGCATGGGGAGCTGGCCGAGGCCCTTGCGGGCGCGCTCCAGCACGGCGTTGGCCATGGAGCCCACCACCAAAGACTAGCAAAGGGCGGCCAGCGAGCGGCTCGGGTGCCGGTTCCCGCTGCTATCCTGCCCAGATGAAGCGCGCCTGCGGAGCGCACCGAGGCGAGCCGGCCCTCCGCCGCGGCCGGACATCCGCAGGGGCGGCCAGCGAGGTGAGGCGGTGAGGTTGGCCCTCGTCACGCCCGGCTTCTCGGGTGACGACCGCGACTGGTGCATCCCCGCGCTCGCCCACCTGGTCCGCTCGCTCTCGAGCCGCCACGAGGTGGTGGTCTTCGCCCTCCGCTACCCGTACCGGCGCGACGTGTTCCAGGCGTTCGGCGCGACCGTCCACGCCCTCGGCGGTGCTGAAGCCCGCGGGGTGTCGCGGCTGCTCCTCCTCGCTCGGGCACGCCGACGCCTTCTCGCCGCCGGGCGGGACCACCCCTTCGACCTGGTTCACGGGTTGTGGGCCGACGAACCCGGGTGGCTCGCGGTTGCTACCGCGCGCCCACTCGGTGTGCCCGCGGTGGTCTCGCTGCTCGGGGGGGAGCTCGTGGGCTTTCCCGACATCGGCTACGGTGCGCAGCTCAGTCGCATCGGCCGCCATCTCGTCCGGCGAGCTCTCGGCGCGGCAACCGAGGTCACGGCCGGCTCGCACTCCTTGGCGCGCCTGGCCGCCGGCTGGCTGCCTCCCGACCGGGTCCACCTGGCGCCACTCGGGGTGGACACCGAGCTGTTCAGGCCCGGCCCCGGGGATCCCGCGCTCCTCGACGGCTCGCCTCGCTTGCTCCACGTCGGATCGTTCGCCGCCGTCAAGGACCAGAAGACGCTCCTGCTCGCGTTCGCGAGGGCAACCGACGATCTCCCGGAGTGCCGGCTCCACCTCGTCGGCGGCGGCCCGCTGCGCGGCGACCTGGAGGCGCTCGCCGGCGAACTCGGGGTTTTGGGCCGCGTGAGTTTCCACGGCGCGCTGCCCCACGATCGGCTCCCCGACTACTACCGCGCCGCCGACCTCTGCGTGCTCACCTCGCGCTTCGAGAGCCAGAGCATGGTCGCGCTGGAGGCCGCCGCGTGCGCGCGGGTCACCGTTGGCACGCGGGTCGGCCTCCTCCCCGAGCTCGCCCCGCATCAAGCCCTGGTGCCGCCGGGCGACCCGGTCGGCCTCGCGGCGGCGCTCGTGCAGCTGGGGCGCGACCCCGCCCTCGTGCACGCGATGGGGCAACGGTGCCTGGCAGCGGTCCGCGAGTCGTACACCCTGACCGCCGCCGCGGCTCGACTGGACGCGGTCTACACCGCGGGCCGGAGCAAAACGGGGCACGCGCCGGAGTGCTGACCGATGACACGGCCGCTTTCCCCGACTCCGCCTCGGTCTGCGCATCTTCCTCGTGCTAATCTCGGGCTCACGGCGACCAGGTCATGAAGCCTCGCATCAGCGTGGTCATCGCAACGTACAACCGTGCCGAGCTCCTCGCCCCTGCCATCGACAGCGTGTTTGCACAGACGTTCCACGATCTCGAGATCGTGGTCGTGGACGACGGCTCCACCGACGGCACCCGCGCGCTCCTCGAACGGCTGAGCGGGCGGGTCACCCCGATCTTCCTGCCACACACCGGCAACCCCGCCTCATGTCTCAACACCGGGATCCACGCGTCGCGCGGCGCCCTCGTGGCGTTCCTCGACTCGGACGACCTCTGGTTGCCGGAGAAGCTCGATCGGCAGCTCGCGCTCCTCGACGCCGACCCCCGCTACGGCTTCTCCTACTGCAACGGCCGCTTTCTCTACCCGGACGGGCACCAGTCCGCGCCCGCCCTCAGGCCATCACAGATCGTCGCTGGCTCGGTGCTCGAAACGATGCTGCGCAACATGTGCATCCACCCCAGCACGCTGCTCGTCCGTCGCGAGTGGATCGAAGGGCTCGGCGGGCTCGACGAGGCCCGCCCGGTCGGCTACGACCTCTCGTTCCTCCTCCGGCTCGCGCGCGCCACCGACGCCGTGTGCGTGCCCGAACCGGTGGTGCTCTTCCGCCAGCACGCCGGGCAGCTGAGCCGGGCGTGGGGCCTCGACGGCCACCGCGAGGCGATCACCTCCATCGAGGCGCTGTTCGCGGGCCCGCTGCCCTGGAGGCTCCGGCTGGCGGCGCGCAGGGCCCTCGCCCACCATCATGCACACCTGGCCAAGAACCTCATCGAGGTCGGCGACATCACCCAGGGAAGACGCCACGCGCTGTCGGCCTTTCGGCGCTGCCCATTGCACCGCCCGGCGTGGCGCTGGGTTGTGCGCGGGGTCATCGGCTAGACGCGGGTGGACGCGATCCGCACCCGCTTCGGTCTCATCCGCCGCCTCTGGGGCTCGGCCGTCGCGGAGGTCGGTTCGGCTGGGACGCGCAACGTCGCGATCACCCTCGCCGGCAACCTCGGTCGCCTCACCCTCGGCTTCGTCAGCAGCGTCATCATCGCCCGCACCCTGGGACCTGCCGGATACGGGGTCATCGCGCTCGTCTCGGTGGTCCTCGCGATTGCCGACACGGTGGGGGACTTCGGGCTCACGTACACGGCGGTGCGCTCGGTCGCACGCAACTCGAAGAGGGAACCCGCCCACGCCGGCCAGGTGGCCCACGGCTACCTGACGCTCGCGCTGCTCGCCAACACGGGTGCGGCGCTCCTCGGCGTCGCGCTCGCCGGCCCGATCGCCCGCGTCGTGCTCGACCGCGGCGATCTCGCACCGTACCTCCGCCTCGCGATGATCGGCCTCGTCACTCTCGCTGGGAGCGGCTTCGCGGCGGCGATGCTGCAGGCGACGTACCGTTTCGGCCGGCTCGCGGCGGCCGGGGTGGTCTCGGGGGCGACGTATCTCGCATGCATCGCCGGTTTGGCGGGCGTCGGCCACCTGGGCGTCGGGTCGGTCATCGCCGTGGGGGTGATCAACCCCGCCGTCGGCTTCGCCCTCGGCCTTGCCCTCCTCCCGCGTGGTTTCGTCCGGCTGCGAGAGGCGTTCTCGCGCGCGGCCGTGCGTGCGTGGCCTGAGCTGACCGCATTCGGGAAGTGGATGTGGGTCTCCGCGATGCTCTCGCTGCTCGCGTCGCACCTCGACCTGCTCATGCTCAACCGCTGGGCGTCGCCCGGCGTTCTCGGCGTGTACGCCCTCGCTTTCAACATGTCCCAGAAGATGGATACCGTCAACCAGGCCCGCTTCACGGTCCTGGTGCCGACCGCCTCGGCGCTGAGAACCCGCCGGGAGATGGCCGAGTACCTCGGGCGGACCGCGCGTCGGAGCGCCCTGCTGGTGGCGGGTCTCGCGCTTGCCGTGCCGTTCCTGCGCCCGTTCATCGGAGCGTTCTACGGTGCGGGTTTCGCCGATGCGTTCTGGCCCCTGGTCGTCCTCGCGGCGGTGGTCGCGTTCGACGCCGTGACGGCACCCCTCATCCTTCTCGCGCTCCCGCTCGACCAGCCGCGCGTCCTGGCGGCCTCGGATGCCGTACGGGTGGCGGTCCTGGCCGCCGCCGGCTGGTTCCTGATCCCGCTCCTCGGCCCGATCGGAGCGGCCCTGGCACGCCTAGCGTCACGGGTCGCCGGGGCCGCCGTGGTGCTCCCGCTCGTTGCGTCTCGCCTGCGGCGGCTCGGCAAGGGCGGAACGCCCTAGCTCCCGCACCGCCTCGAACAGGAACGGCTCCATCTCCTGCGCGGCTCGTTCCCACGTCATCCCGGAAGCGAACGCCCTCCCGGCGCGCGAGGCCTCGCGGCGCTCATCGGGGCTGAGCAGCAGCCGACGGGTCGCGGCCACCCAGGCGGCAAGGTCGTCCGGGGCGACGAGGCGCGCATGGCCACCGGTTGCCTCGCGCAGGCCGGGCAGGTCGCTCGCAACCACCGGGACGCCCGCGGCCAGCGCCTCGAGCGCGGCGACGCCGAACGACTCGAACGTCGACGGGACCACGGCGATGTCGGCTTCGGCCAGCTCGGCCCGTACACCCGAGGGGGGCTGCGGGCCGGCGAAGCTCACGCGCTCCGCCAGGCCGGCCCGGGCGGCCTCATCCTGCAGCCGGGATCGCTGCGAACCCTCCCCCACCAGGCGCAGCGCCAGTCCTGGAAACTCGCCGGAGAGCGCGCCGAGCAGAGGCAGGAGGCGGTCGGGGCGTTTCGCCTCCGCCTCAAGCCGCCCGCTGAACACGAGACGGTTCGCCTCGCCCTGCGCCTCGGCGCGGCACGGCTGGCGCAACAGCTCTCCGGAAACCCCGGGCCACACCACGCCGTGAGCGGGATACCCCAGCAGCCTGGCGGAGCGCTCGGCCACGAGGTGGCTGGTGGCCACCCGCCTGGTCGACCGGTCGCGCCGGACCCAGCGGCGATCGATCGCCCCCGGGTAGTAGTAGACGGTGGCCCGACCGGCCCGAGCCAGGTGGCGGGAGAACAGCACCGCGTCGCCCTCGAGGAAGGTGAGAGCCGCATCGCACCCTGCCAGGAGCCGACGCGCTGCCGGAGATGCGAGAAAGCGGGTGAAGAACGAGAGCGATTGCAGGTTCAGCGGCGGCATCCGCAGCACCCGCGCGAGGCCGCGGGTCGTCGCGGCCCGTGCCGGAAGCGCAGGCACCTCGGCGGATGCGACCGCCGGCGGAAGCTGCCGCCAGCGGGGCGCGAGGGTTCCGGCGACAAGGACGATCTCGTGGCCACGGGCGGCCAGCGCACGGCCGAGGCCGTCGGCGCTCGTCTCGATGCCGCCGAGATCGTCCCGACCCGCGGAGAGGATGAGCGCGAGCCGCATACCGGGTTTGGTCGTACCACACCACCTGCGCCGGAGCAAACCCTCGAGGGTCCCGGTCGGCTCCGTGGGCACCCTCAACCGCCCGCCCGGCTCTACGAGGAGGCCGCCGACCTCCTTCGTGCGTCGAGGTAGATGCCGACCCCGAGGGCGAGGAACACCGCGAGGCCGAGCCAGTTCCCCCCCCACCCGGTGTTGCTGAGCTGCGGCACCATGCTGACGTGGAAGCGGTCCTGCACGGCGTCCACGACACCCTTGAACACGCCGGCCAACGCCCCGCCGGCAATCAACCCGGAGGCGACCAGCGTGCCGCGGTCGCTGCGCGCCTTCTCCAACCCCGGCTTTCCCCGGCCGGACCGCTTGACGAACCACGCGACGATCGCGCCCACCAGGAGCGGGGAGTTGAGGTCCATGGGAAGGTACATGCCGAGGGCGAAGGCGAGCCCCGAGACCCCCGTCATCTCGACGGCCACCGCGATCACGGCGCCCAGCCCATAGAGGAACCAGGGCGCATCCCCCGAGGCCATCATCGAGCGCGCCACCGCGGCCATCGCGTTCGCCTGAGGCGCCGGCAGCGGCCTGGGGTGGGCTGCGGAGAGGACATAACCGTCCGTGTGGGCGAAGAGCAGCATGACGGCCGTGACCGTGACCGATGCGAGTGCCGCCCCGCCGAGCAACGACCACTGGATGCGCTTCGGCGTGCCCCCCAGCCAGTAGCCGATCTTCATCAGCGTGACCATCGAGCCCGTCATCGAGAGCGCGGTGCACACCACCCCGCCGATCAGCAACGTGGCCAGCATCCCGTCCCCACCCGCCAGCCCCAACCGGGAGAGGATCACCGCGGCGACGATCAGGGTGGTGAGCGTCATCCCGGACACCGGCGTGATCGAGATCATCGCGATCGCCCACGCGGAGACCGCCGCGAACAGGAACGAGATGACCAGGGTGAGGGCGAGCGCAATCAACGCCTTGCCGGTGGCGCCGGGCATGCCCGCCAGCACCACGAAGCGGAAGTAGAGCGCGATGGCGATCGCGGTTGCGACCGTGAGCAGGGCGACGTGGCTCATCGCGATGTCGCGGTCCGTGCGTGGCAACACCTGCGAGGCCCCGCCCGCCTTCAGTCGGGTCAGCTCCTTGAGGACCGTTCGCAGTGCCTGAACGATCACCGGGCTCATCTTGGCGATCGAGATGATCCCCGCCGCGAAGATCCCCCCGATACCGATCAGGCGCACGTAGTTGCCGAACACCCCCTCGGCGTCGAGTGCAGCGACCGGTGGCAGCCCCGGGAAAAGACCCCCCGGCACCTGGCCGCCCAATCGCGCCACCAGCGGTACCAGCACCCAGTACGAGAGCGCTGAACCGGCGCAGATGATCGCCGCGTACCGCACGCCGATGATGTACCCGAGCCCCATCACGGCCGCCGAGGTGTTGAGCGTGAAGATCGCCTTGAGCCGGTTGGTCAGGCCGTCGAACGCCGGCACCAGCGCGGTGGTGAAGGTGTCGCGCCACGCCTCGAGCCCCGCCGCGAGGTAGTCGAGCACGAAGCCCAGCCCCATGGAGCCGAGCAGCACGCCAGCGGCACGCCCACCCTTCTCGCCGGTGACCAGGATCTCGGTCGTCGCGGTGGCCTCCGGGAACGGCAGCTTGCCGTGCATCTCGGCGACGAAGTAGCGCCGGAAGGGGATCAGGAACATCACCCCCAGCACCGCGCCGAGGAACGGGACCAGGAAGATCTGGGAGAACCCCGAGCGCCGCTCGAGGCCCAACACGAAGATCGCGGGCATCACG
>Ga0316628_100001415_pt1 | contig 16957 bp, 17 predicted proteins | sample OWC_Aug_M2_C1_D5_FD_207648 | JGI IMG/M metagenome (GOLD analysis project Ga0316628, IMG submission 207648) | Wetland soil microbial communities from Old Woman Creek delta, Ohio, United States - OWC_Aug_M2_C1_D5_C | ecosystem: Environmental > Terrestrial > Soil > Wetlands | place: USA: Ohio... | reverse complement strand
TGTCCTCGATCGGCACCTCCGGATCGACGCGGTGCTGGAAATAGATGTCGATGGTATCGATGCCGAGGCGCTTCAGGCTCTTGTCGCACGCTTCGGCGACATAGGCCGGCTTGCCGTTGACCGCATTGCCGAGATTGCCGAACTTGGTCGCGATCACCGCCTTGTCGCGCCGGCCCTTGAGCGCGCGGCCGAGCATTTCCTCGTTCTTGCCGTTGGCATAGGCATCGGAGGTGTCGATGAAGTTGAGCCCGGAGTCGAGCGCGGCGTGGACGGTCGCGATGGCCTCGCCCTCGTCGGCCTTGCCGTAGATGTCGGTCATCGCCATGCCGCCGAGGCCGATGGCCGAAATGTCGGCGGTGCAGTTGCCGAGGCGCCGGTATTTCATCGCCGTTCCCCCTGTGCCGGTCGGTTTCGCCCCCGTATGCCACGACCGCGCGTCCGTCCACAAGCGCCGATTGGACAGCGGCTTGAAGCAGCCATTGGCCGAGATTACAGTCCTTTCAGGACCACAGAGGAGCTTCGCCATGGCCCAGGGCTTCGAGGACCATTGCTGGAAAGACGTCGTCGATCCGTCGGTGCTCGACATCTACAGCGCTTACGAACGCAAGCTCTATGTCGGCGACAGCCCGGCGCTGCTCGCGATCGATCTCTACAACCTCGCCTATGACGGCGGGGCTCGGCCGGTGGCAGAGGTGGTGAAAGAGTATCCTTCGTCCTGTGGGGTCAATGCCTGGAATGCGATCCCGGCCACCCAGCGGCTGTTCGAAGCCGCCCGGAGCGCCGGCATCCCGATCATCTACACCACCACCGAGACCCGCGCCGAGGCGAACGTGTCGAAGGCCTATGCGACCGCTCGGCAGAAGACCCGGCTGTCGCCGGATTCCTGGGCGATCAGGGCCGAGTTCGCGCCGCAGCCGGGCGACCTGATCATCTACAAACAGCGGGCGAGCGCGTTCTACGGCACGCCGCTCGTGGCCCAGCTCAACCAGATGGGCGTGAAGAGCCTGATCGTCTGCGGCGAGAGTACGTCGGGCTGCGTGCGCGCCAGCGTGGTCGACGGCTATTCCAACGGCATCCACGTCACCATCGCCGAGGAATGCGTGTTCGATCGCTCGATGCTGTCGCACAAGGTCAATCTGTTCGACATGCACCACAAATACGGCGACGTGATGCACGTCGACGAGGTGGTCGAACATCTGCGCAGCCGTAATACGTTGAAAAAGGCGATCTGAGATGGAGCCGCGCCGGTACGGTCCGTTTCCCTACATCCCGATCAACCGGCGGCCCAAGCTGACCTGGCCGAATGGCGCGCGCGTCGCCGTCTGGATCATCCCCAACATCGAGGTGTTCGCGCTGAACGAGCCGGTGCCGGGCGGCAGCGGCAAGGTTCCCGACGTGCCGGCCTGGTCGCTACGCGACTACGGCGCGCGCGTCGGCATCTTCCGCATCATGGACGCACTGACAAAGCGGGGCATCCGCGGCACGGTGGCGCTGAATTCCGAGGTGTGCGACGCCTATCCCCCGATCATCGAAGACGCTGTGGCCTTGAAGTGGGAGTTCATGGGCCACGGCCAGTCCAACACGCGCCGTCTCACCGACGTGCCCGCCGACACCGAGAAGCAGGTGATCCACGATGCGCTCGACCGGATCGGCAAGGCCACCGGCCGCAAGCCGCGCGGCTGGCTCGGCTCCGGCATGATGGAGACGTGGAATTCGCTCGATTATCTCTCAGCCGAAGGAATCGAGTATGTCTGCGACTGGAACAACGACGACCAGCCCTATCTGATGAACGTCGGCGGCAAGCGGCTGGTGCAGCTCCCCTACTCGGTCGAGATCAACGACCTGCCGGCCTTCCACCGCTTTTTCAAGAGCACCGAGCAGTTCGAGGCGATGATCCGCCGGCAATTCGACACGCTCTACCGCGAAGGCGCGGAATCGGGCCGCGTCATGGCGATCGCGCTGCACCCCTTCGTCATCGGCTTTCCGGACCGGATCTGGGCGCTCGAATCCGCGCTCGATTACATCGGCAAGCACGACGCCGTATGGTTCGCGACCGGCGGAGAGATCGTCGACGCCTATCTCGCATCCGGCGCGACGTTCTGATGTCGCGCCCGGTGCCACGACCAGTCGTCCCCCAGACACCAAGAGGAGAGACCTGGATGAAACCGTCGTTCCGCAACGCCTTCCGCCCCGCCAGCGGCCTCGCCCCGCTTGCGATCCTTGCCGTCCTCGCCGTCGGCGCCACCGCCGCACGGGCGGAAACCAAGATCGTCCACGGCACGGTCTTCCTGAGCTCGACCGACTGGGCCGAGTTCGTCGCCGACGCGAAGGGCTTCTTCAAGGAACAGGGGCTCGACGTCGATACGATCCCGACCCAGTCCTCCGCCAAGGCGGTGCAGCAGCTCGCCGCCGGATCGCTCAACATCGCGTCCAGTGGGATGCCTGACCATCTGCGCGGCGTCGAGCAGGGCGGGCCAATAAAGTTGTTCGCGAACCAGATCGGCACGCCGCCCTATACGGTCTACGCCAAATCGTCGATAAAGTCGGTGGCGGAGCTCAAGGGCAAGAAGGTCATCATCGGCGGGTCGAAAGACATAACCCGCTATTACATCGAAACGCTGTTCAGCAAGGACGGGCTCGCGCCCGGCTCCTACGATTATCTCTATGCCGGCGCGACCTCCAACCGCTTCGCCGCGCTGGTTTCCGGCGGCGTCGACGCGGCCATCCTGCTGCCGCCCTTCACCTTCAAGGCGCAGCAGCAGGGCATGACCAATCTCGGCAACGTGCAGACCGTGCTGTCGGATTTTCCGTTCACGGTCTATGCGTACAACACCGACTGGGCCAAGACGCATAGGGACGCGGTCGTCGGCTACTCCGCCGCGCTGATGAAAGCGACCAAATGGCTGTACGACCAGAAGAATCGTCAGGAAGCGGCCGAGATTCTGGGCAAGGTGGCGAAGTTCTCGATCCCCGACTCGCTCGCCAATTACGACGTCTACATCAAGGAGCTGAAGGCGGTGGCGAGCGGCGGTCCGATTTCCGAAGAATCGTATAAGAAAATGATGGAGGTGCTGATCGGCTGGGGCGACATGAAGGCGCCGATGCCGCCCTTCTCGCACTTCTACGACGCCAGCATCGTCGCCGACGCCAAGAAGATGATGAAATAGCCTGTCCGCGGTCGTCGGCCGATTTGAACGCGGGGCGGACCGAACGGTCCGCCCCGTTCCGCAATCAGAACGTCGTGCCGGAGGCCAGATAGGCCTCGACGATCTCCGATCCGGTCGCGAGCCACACGTCGTCGTGCCGGCAGATATAGGCGAGCGCCGAATCGAGCGCGTCGATGCGGTGCGGCATGCCGGTGATGTACGGGTGCAGCGCGATCGCCATGACGCGGCCCGACTCCGCGCTCTCGCGATAGAGCACGTCGAACTGCCGCCGGATCATGGTCGCGAACTCGTCGGCCGTGACCCGAAGGTCCTCGAACGCCGGCTTGTCGTTGAGCTGGGTCGAGTACGGCAGCGAAACCAGGCGCTTCCCGCCGACGTCCATCAGGAAAGGCTGGTCGTCGATCGGCCAGTCGGCCACATAAGTGGCGCCGTTTTCGACCAGATAGTCGAGCGAATTCCACGTCTCCTGAAGGCCGGAGCCGAGCCAGCCCTTGGGCCGCTTTCCGGTCCCCTTCTCGATCTGGTCGAAGGTCGCCTTGACCACGTCGCGCTCCGTCTCCGGCGGCACGTTGTTCAGCCGGCGCGTGTTCGACTGGTTGTGGCCCATCCACTCCCAGCCGAGCTTGTTGCCTTCGGCGATGATCTCCGGCCGGTAGAGGCAAATCTCGCTGTTGAGCGCGACCGTCGCGCGGATGCCGTACCTCGACAGCACCTCCATGTGGCGGAACACGCCCACGCGGCAGCCGTATTCGCGGATCGACCAGGTATGGATATCGGGAATCTTGCCGCCCGATCCGCCCGGTCCGTCCGGCATCCGCTCGTCGAGCGCGAAGATCTCGATGTTCGGGATCACCCAGAAGGCGAGCCGCTTCCCGTTCGGCCAGCGGAGCTTCGGCCGTCCGATGATCGGCTTGTACGGAAAGGGCCCATAGCGCTGCGGTTTCATCCGATGCCTCCTTCATTGACGTCGCAGCCGCCGACCAGTGCCGGCCGGTTCGGATGCGTCGCCGCGTCGGCGGCCACGATAGCGGTATCGCCAATGCCCGGCAATGTGCGCTCCCCCGGGCCAAGGGGCAGCGATATGGCGCTCGCGCGCCGATAAATGAAATTTGATCGCGGCGACGCGGGCGGACGGGTACAACACCGCCCGAATGGAGGTGGAACATGTATCCCTGGCTCGGCTATGACGGCCGCGTGTCGCCCTTGAAGCTCGCGGTCTTCGCTCTACTGTTCGTGCCAGCCGCATGGATCGTCTACGGCTATTCATTCGGGCAGCTTGGCGCGCGGCCGGTGAACGAAGCGATTCACGAAACTGGTCTCTGGATGATCCGCTTTCTTTTCGTCTCGTTGGCGATAACGCCGATCCGGCAGACCGTGAAGTTTCCGCAGCTCATCCAGGTCCGCCGCATGATCGGGGTTGCAGCCTTTGCCTACGGAACGGCTCACCTGTCGCTTTACGCCGCCGACGAGATGTTCTCCCTGTCCAAAGTCGCCTCGGAAATCATCCTGCGCATCTACCTGACCATCGGGTTCGTCGCCCTGATCGGGCTGACAGCGCTTGCAATCACGTCTACCGACGGCATGGTTCGCCGCCTCGGCCGGCGCTGGCAATGGCTGCACCGGACGATCTACGCAATCGGCATTCTGGCGACGGTGCATTTCTTCATGCAATCCAAGGCGGATGTCAGCGAACCGATGATGATGGCGGGCGTCCTGGCGTGGCTGATCGGTTACCGCCTGCTGTCGTGGGTCGCCGGTCGCGGTGGCCATGTGCCGGTGTGGCAGGTCGCCCTTCTCGGCCTGGCGGCGCCGTTACTGACCGCGCTCGGCGAAGCGGTCTATTTCTGGCTCAAGATGGGAGTCGACCCGGCGCGGGTGCTGGCCGCCAACCTGTCGACATTCGCCGGCGTTCGGCCCGCCTGGATCGTGCTGGCCCTCGGCGCTGCCGTCGCCGTCGTCGGCATGCTTCGTCCAAGTCGCGCCCGCCCGCCCGGCGTCCGGCCGAAGCGCACGCTGCTGCGCGAAGGCTCCACGACATAGTCCCCGAATCCCGCGGCTGCCCGGGTTCCGCGCAGCTTGTCGCTTCCGCCGCGGCCATGATAACGTTCCAGAAAAGGGCGTTAAGCTGACGCGACGTGCGCACGAAACCGTGCAACGTTCCGGACCCCAAACGGCCGTGGGAGAGCAGTCTGTTCGCCGGGCCACCTTGCGTTCCGGCGTAGCGCGTTTGTTTGTTTTGCGATCGAGCGAGCGGAGGCGATGGCGGAAAAGGCGGTTCAGAGCGGTGCGGTCGTGGATGTGACGCCGCCCGCAGGCCCGACCGGGCGGCGAAAGCGGCAAAGCCGATCCGGCCGCGCGGCGCGCGCCCAAATGACCGCGGCGCTATCGGTCTTCATCGGCCTTACCTTGTGGGAGATCGCCGGTCGCTACCTCGTCAAGAACACGCTGTTCCTGGCGACGCCGTTGCAGGCACTCGGGAAGATCGGCAGCACGCTGGCGACCGGCGAGCTTCAGCATCATGCCTGGGTCAGCATGCAGGAATTCCTGATCGGCTTCGTGGCCGCGAGCCTCGCCGGCATCCTGATCGGCCTGTTCATCGCCCGCTCCGAGCACACCGCCAATGCGCTCAACCCGTGGGTATCGGGCATATACGCAACCCCGATCGTGGCGATCTCGCCGCTGTTCATCCTCTGGTTCGGCATCGGCATCTGGTCGAAAGTCGCCGTGGTCATCAGCCTGGTCGTCTTTCCGGTGATCATCAACACCGAGGTCGGCATCCGCTCCGCCGACAAGCAGCTTATCGAGATGGTGCGGGCGTTCGGCGCGACACAGACGCAGGTCTTCTGGAAGGTGTCGCTGCCGGCAGCCACGCCGTTCATCCTGGCGGGGCTTCGACTGGGCGTCGGGCGCGGCCTGATCGGGGTCGTGGTGGGCGAGTTGTTCGGCGCGCGCGCCGGCCTCGGCTTCATGGTCGTCCAGGCGGCCGAGGTGTTCGACATGCCGCTCCTGTTCGCCGGAATTCTCGTCCTGGCGGCTTCCGGAATCGTATTCACCGCCGCGTTCCGCGCGCTCGAACGCCACCTCGTTCCCTGGCATTACCAATGACCGCTGCGATCAAGCTTTCCGTGGACCGCCTGTCCAAGAGTTTCGGCGAGCTCAACGTGCTCGACCGCATCACGCTCGACGTCGCCGAAGGCGAGTTCGTCTGCATCGTCGGACCGTCGGGCTGCGGCAAGACGACGTTCCTGCGCATCATCGGCGGCCTGGAGACCGCGGACGAAGGCCGCATCGCCATCGGCGGTCATGCGATCAAGGGACCGGGCGCCGATCGCGGCTTCGTGTTTCAGGCCGACAGCCTGCTGCCCTGGCGGCGGGTTCTGGACAATGCCGCCATCGGACTCGAGATCAATGGCCGCAACAGCGCGGAAGACCGCTCGCTGACCCGCAAGCTGCTCGATCTGGTGGGCCTCAAGGGATTCGACAGCTATTACCCGCGCCAGCTTTCGGGCGGCATGCGCCAGCGGGTCAACCTCGCCCGCGCGCTCGCGGTCGATCCCGAAGTCCTGCTGATGGACGAGCCGTTCTCCGGGCTCGACGCCCAGACGCGCGAGATCATGCAGACCGAGCTGTTGCGCATCTGGGCGGAGGGCCGCAAGACGGTACTGTTCATCACCCACCAGATCGACGAGGCAGTGTATCTCGCCGACCGGGTGATCGTGTTCGGGCGCCGGCCGGGCCGCATCCAGGACGTGGTGCCGATCGACCTGCCGCGGCCGCGCGACCTGTCGATCAAGCGCGATCCGCGCTTCGCGCCGCTCGTCGACCGCATCTGGAAGCGCATCGAATTCGACGTGCGCGAGAGCGTGCGGCTCGGCGAGGAATAGCCACCCGATCCGGGCCGGCTACGGCAGCCACACCCGCCACGCCCGCCATTCGTCGATCAGGCGCGCGAGCTCGTCATAGCCGCTGCCGGCCGGATGCGCGCCGTCGCCTCGTGCCGCCTCGGCTCGCCATACGGTGGAACGCAGCAGCGGGGTCAACGTATCGAGAAATGGAATCCCGAGTTCGCGGCACAAATCCGCGAGGCGCGGATTGAGCGCGTCGAGCCGCCGGTTTACGCCGTCATCGTCGATCGGCGGCGGCCCGACCATCAGGCACGGCGCCACGGTCGCGGCATCCGCCAGAATCCGCCGCGCATTCTGAAGCGTCGCCGTCGGCTCGACTCGCAGCCGGCCATTCTCCGCCACGCAATCGTTCACGCCGAAGGAGAAGATGATTCCCGATCTCTCGTCCGGCACGAGACGGCGACCGACCTCCTCCTTCCAGCGCGCAGCGAGATCGGCGCTCGTGTCCCGACGGACGCCGAGATTGTAGAGCGTCACGCCATGGCCCCGCGCCGTCGCCGACCGGCAGACACGGCCGACCCAGCCCAGGCACTCCGGATCGCCGGTTCCATTGACGAAGCTGTCGCCGATAAACGCGATTCGGATAGGCGGAAGGGATTTGGAGCGTGCCGGCATTGTCGCGTGCGATGACTTTAGCGCAATTTCAGCGGCGCAAAAATCGGTTCGTCGGGCCCACCGTTTCCCTCGTGTGCGAACTGTCGTAACGTCGCCCGGCCCGCCGGCGCCGGCCGGCGCAGATCAGGGAGACCAGAATGATCATCGACCACCGCACCTACGACTTCCACCCCGGCAAGATGAAGGCGTGGATCGACGTTTACGAGAAGTACGCCCTGCCGGTGCAGAAGAAGCATCTCGGCAATTTCATCGGCTTCTTCACCACCGAGGTCGGGCCGATCAACCAGGTCACGTTCATGTGGGGCTTCGCCGACGCCGGCGACCGCGAGCGGCGCCGCGCCGAGATGGAAAAGGATCCGGGCTGGGGCGAATTCACCCGCCGCAGCGCCGAGCTCGGCGCCCTCAAGCAGCAGACGGACAAGCTGATCAAGCCGGTGTCGTTCTCGCCGATCAAATGACGTGCGGTCTGCGAGAGATCGAGCGGTTGTCGCGCCGCAGGGGCGGGTCCGAGACCCGCCCCTGCACGCATTCTTGCGGGTGTCCGACGTTCAAGACGCCTGACGGCCCGGCTTCGCAGTTTCGGTCGTCGGCCGTGGCGTGCGCGCATTCTCGGCGAAGTTGCGCCATTCGATGATCGAGATGTCGGGACGGAACAGCGGCGCGGGATCGGTGTTCACCGGCATCAGGCCGATCACGCCGATATCCTGGCCGTTGAACAGAACATGGTGGATATAGCGGATATAGGCCCAGAACCGCAGCCACCACACGAAGCGCGGCCACAGGCCCTTGCGCCACGAAACGGCAAGCTGGAGATAGGTGTATCGCTTGCCGTCCTGCGGCATGTACCAGTCGTAATTCGACCAGCCGACTTTGGTCGGTTGCAGCACGCCCAGCGTACAGGGCAGCCGCACCCAGACGCGCGCTGACATGCCGCCGGGTCGCCGGCCGAAGACCTTCCAGAACGGATATTTGGGCCAGCGCCCGAGCCCCGGATATTGCTCGGTGCGATGCGCGCCGACCAGGCGGCGCTGCAGCCACTTGCCGTCGGCGCTGGTCTCGATCACCGGCTCGGTCCAGCCCGGCACCTGGCGGAACAAGGCCCAGAGCGCAGTACGGTGCAGCATCTTGCCGTGCGACTCGTCGAAGCCGTTCTCGACCGCGTTGCGCCAGTTGCCGTCCACCTGGCTGAAACGGATGTAGATGCGCGCATCGGGCTGCAGCAGTTCCGTCGGGATGTCTTCCTCCACCGCGACCGGCTCGCCCTCGCCCATCCACACCCAGACCAGGCCGCAGCGCTCCTCGACCGGGAAGGTGCGGACGCGGGTCTTGCCGACGACCGGCGAATCCGGCCCGTCGGTCAGCGCCGCGACCAGCCTTCCGTCGGTCACGTCGAAGGTCCAGCCGTGATAGACGCAGGTGATGTGCCCGGCGAATTCGCACCGGCCGATCGACAGCGGCACGCGACGGTGGGGACAGACGTCCTCCACCGCCCAGGCCTTGCCGGCGTGGCGCATGAACATCAGGTCGACGCCGCACAGCCGGCGCGCAACCGGCTTCTTGCCGAGGCCGCTCGAGGGCAGAACCGGATACCAGTATTCGCGGAAGCCTTCGGCGGCCGCCCGGTAGCGATCCCAGCGGCCGAACCGGCTCTGCGCGTCGCGTGGCGTGACCGTCATCCTGTCCTCCCCGGCGAGCCTGTAGGGTCGGAATGCAAGGATGCGCCCGCAGCGCGGCGCGGGTCAAGCCGGCGACGACCGGCTATTCCGCCAGCGGCTTGCCGCCGCCGGGCACCTCGACTTCGCAGATATTGAGGGCGATCGCGATCACGTTGTAATGGCCGAGCAGGCCGCCGAGATCGATCACGCCCTGGGTGCCGAACAGGTCCTGCGCCTTCTTGAACGTCGCGTCGGAAACGCGCCGGTTCGCATAAAGCTCGCGCGCGAAGTCGTAAACCGTTTCTTCCGCCGGTTCGGTGAAGGTCGGGCGCTCGCCCTTCCGGATCGACTCGATGATCGGATCGGCGAGGCCGGCCTTCCGCGCCTCGATATCGTGCGCATACCATTCGTATTGCGCCCGCCAGTGATAGGCGGTCACCAGGATCGCCAGCTCGCGCAGCTTCCACGGCACCTTGCAGTGGAACCGCACATAGGCGCCGAGCGCCTGCACGCAGTCAGCCAGCTGCGGACTGTGCAGCAGCACCTTGAACGGACCGCGCATGCTGCCGCGCGGCCCGCCGGCGATCGCATCGGCGACCCGCCGCTGCTCGGGCGTCATGGCGGCCTCGGAAACCTCGGGGACCCTCGACATTTGTTCGCTTCCTTCCTCTCTGGCGTTTCGCGCCACTCCCGTCACGCCGGCTTGCCGATCAGCGAGACCAGCATGGCGGGGGTGACGGGATAGCGGTCGAGCCGGACGCCGAACGGCTCCAGCGCATTCTCGATCGCCGACAGCACCGCCGGCGCGACCGACATCAGACCGCACTCGCCGACCCCCTTGACGCCGATCGGGTTGCGGTCGGTCGGCGACACCTGGTGGACGACTTCGATGTTGCACAGCTCAGGCGCGGTGGCGAGCAGATATTCGGCCAGCGTGGTGGTCACCGGCTGAGCCCCGTCGTCGAAGCCCATCCATTCGAACAGCGAATTGCCGAGCCCGTGCGCGACCGCGCCCTGGACCTGGCCGTCGACGATCATCGGATTGATCAGCTTGCCGCTGTCATGGACGACGACATAGCGCAGCAGCGTGACATGGCCGGTGCCCGGGTCTACCTCGAGCTCGACTGCATGGGCGCCGTTGGCGTAGGTGACGGTTTCCGGCTTGAAATTGACCGTGGCGTCCAGCCCGGGATCGAGACCCGGCGGCAAGGCGTAGCCCGGCGTGCCGGCGACGGCGTTGGCGACCTGGGCGAAGGAGATCGAATGGCCGGGAACGCCTTTGACGAACACCTTGCCGTCGCCGACGGTGAGGTCGTCCTCGGACGCCTCCATGATGTGGCTGGCGATCTTCAGCACCTTCTGGCGCACCGCCTTCGCCGCAAGATGTATCGACGAGCCGGCGCACACGGTCTGGCGGCTGGCGAAGCCGCCCATGCCGAGCGGCACCTTGTCGGTGTCGCCCGCGACCACGGTCACGTCTTCCGGCCGCACGCCGAGCTCGGCGGCGCAAATCTGCGCCATCGCGGTGTGGAACCCTTGGCCCATCGCCACCGCGCCGGTATAGACCGACACCTTGCCGGACGTGCCGACGCGCACCAGCCCGGTCTCGAACGGCCCACGGCCGGTCGGCTTGACGTAATTGGCGATGCCGATCCCGAGATAGCGTCCCGCGGCCAGCGCCGCTTTCTGACGGACGGCAAAGCCGGCGTAATCGATCTCGGCGAGCAGCGCTGACTGACATGCGGCATAGTCGCCGCTGTCATAGACGATGCGCTGCCCGGCCTGGGTCTTGAGCGGCTGCACATACGGCATCTGCTCGGGCCGGATCATGTTCCGCCGGCGCACCTCGGCGCGGTCGAGGCCGAGCGCCTGCGCGACGCGATCGAGCATCCGCTCCATCACGAAACAGCCCTGCGGGTGACCGGCGCCGCGCATCGACGTCGCCGGCACCTTGTTGGTGTGCGCGATCCGGATTTCCATCCGGTAATGCGGCACCACGTAGGGCCCCAGGATGGTGGTGGCCGAGCTGAATGGAATGTTGGTGCCGCGCGCCGTGTAGGCGCCCTGGTCGTGCCAGAGCCGGCCGCGCAGGCCCTTGATCCGTCCCTCGCCGTCGACCGCCATCTCGACCGACCACAGCTGGTCACGCTCCTGGGTAGTGGCGAGGATGTGTTCGCGCCGGTCCTCGATCCACTTCACCGGCCGGCCCGTCCGCACCGCCGCGGCGGCGACCACCGCATCCTCGGGATAGAAATTGAGCTTCGGCCCGAATCCGCCGCCGACGCTCGGCACGATCACCCGCACCCGGCCTTCGTCGAGACCGAGCAGCTGCACCAGAACGCTCTTATGCGAATGCGGCGCCTGGGTCGAGCTCCACATCGTGAGCGCGGCGGTCGCCGCGTCGAAGCGCACCACCGCGCCGCGGCATTCCATCGGGTTCGACACGCCGCGATGCTGCAAGAAATCCGATCGCACCACGTGGGCCGCAGCGGCGAAGGCCGCGTCGGCGTCGCCATGGCCGATCGTATATTCGTCGACCAGATTGCGGCCGACCCTGGTATCGACCGGCGGCGCGCCGACGGCCAGCCCGTCGCGGCAATTGGCCACCGCCGGCAGCGGATCGTATTCGACCGCGACCAGCTGGGCGGCGTCCTCGGCCACGTAGCGATCCTCGGCAAGCACCGCCGCCACCGGCTCGCCGGCGTAGCAGACCTCGCCGCGCGCCAGCACATAGGGGCCGACCTCGCGCCGCGGCGGCGGCTTGGGAAAGCCTTCGGGCACGCGGTCCTGCGTGACGGTGCCTTTCAGGTCATCGATGGTCCAGACCGCCACCACGCCCGGCACCGCCTTGGCTGCAGCCGTGTCGATCCCACCGATCCGGGCATGGGCGTGCGGGCTGCGGACGAAGGCGACGTGCAGCATCCCGGGCAGCCGCAGGTCGTCGACGAACCGGGCGGCCCCGGTCAGCAACGCCTGGTCCTCGAGACGCTTCATCGGCGTGCCGTGGGCAATGTCGGTCATGGGGCAAAATGTCCGGAAAGCTGTCTGAACGCGGGTCGCCATCGATAGTATAGCCACCGCGTCGCGGCGACAAACCCGGAACGGCAAAAGGGCGCCGGCTTCCACCGGCGCCCTTCGTCCATTCCGTGCGAATCAGGCGTTTCTGGGAACCTGCGGATTGGCGACCCCGACCATGCAGTCGCGGGTGACGATGGAGGCGAGCTGCTCGGCCGTCCAGCCCTCGGTGCCGGCGGGCCGCCGGGGCAGGATCAGATAGCGTAGATCCGCCAGGCTGTCATGCACCCGGACGGTCATGTCATCCGGGACTTCCGTGCCGAATTCCTTCAGCACCTTGCGCGGTTCGATCACGATCCGGGAGCGGTAATTCTTGCTGCGATACCAGTCGGGTGGCAGGCCCAGAACCGCACGCGGATAGCATGAGCAAAGCGTACAGACGGCCACGTTCTGCACCTTCTCGGTATTTTCCACCACGGTGAGCTTCGCCTCGCCCATGTCGATGCCGAACTCTGCGACTGCGGCGTTGCCGTCCGACAGCAGCTTTTTCTTGAATGCCGGATCGGTCCAGGCGCGCGCGACGATGGCCGCGCCACGCCCGGGATCCCACGAATCGAGCGTTTCGAATCCGCGGCGCACCTGATCGGCGGTCAGCACGCCCTTCTCGATCAGCAGCTCTTTCATCGCCAGGACCATCAGCTCGTAGCGCCCCGGCGCCGACGTGTCGTCGGGCTGCAGCGGCGGATGGTTGTGGAGCGGTCCATGCGCGTGATCGTGGTCATGATCGTGACCGTGATGGACGTCGCGTTCCTCGCTCATACCCGTTTCTCCTTGCCGCGGCGCGATCAGACCGCGCGCAGCCAATGTTCGTAGATATCGACATCGACGGTGTCGCCGTCGGCGCCGGTGTAGTTCGGCCACACCTCTTTCTGGCGGAAGCGCACGCGGTAGAGGCGTTTCCTGGGCAGGCCGTCGAAGCCGTAGGCGAGCTCTTCCGGATTCGGGAACTCGCCGCACACCCGCTCGATCGTGCCGGTCTTGCCGCGAACGTAGTAGGGCGTGCGGCGATGGCCCGGCGGATGGGTACGGGCCACCCGCACCTTGTCGCCGGGGGAGAACGGTCCGGTCATCGACCCTGCTCCCGGATGCGTTTCTCGATCGCCGCCATGCGCCGCTCGATCTCGGCGTCGTCGAGCACGCCCTTCTCGGTCAGGATCGCCCGCATCGACTCGATGCCTTTTTCGAAATAGCCGAGCTTGTTGTAGAGCTCGACGCCCATTTCCTCGCGGGTACGGCGGGTCTCGTCGGTGCAGATCACCTTCTTGCCCTTCGAGCCCAGCGCATTGCCGAGCACGACCGACAGCTTCTCCCACGGCTTCGCGGTCGTCACGGCGGGATCGACCGGTCCGGCCGACAGCCCGCCAAGGTCGTGATAGCCCCGCCCCGGCTCCTTCGCCGAGGTGAATTTGGTGTTGTCCGGCTCCATTTCGTCCTCTCCGGTTCCAACGACGGCACTAATCTTCGCCCCATCCGGCCCTCCGGTCAATAAACCTTCGTTTTATACGGGTTACGGTCGGCCTATAATCGATGGACTTGAATTTCCGTCTCAGGGAAGATCGGCCATGGACTTCACCATTCACCCGCTCTCGCCGGCGATCGGCACCGAGATTCGCGGCCTCGATCTGAGCCGGCCGCTCGACCCCGCCACCGTCGCCGCGATCCGCGCCGTCTGGCTCGACCATTGCGTGGTACTGTTCCGCGACCAGGATATCGGCGCCACCGAACAGCGCCGCTTCGTCGGCTATTTCGGCACGATCGGCGCGCGCTCCAACCGGCTCGCCAAGAAGCGGCGGCATCGCGTCGAGGGGCCGGACTACAACAGCGACGTGATGCTGGTCAGCAATATCCGCCAGGACGGCAAGCCGATCGGCGTTCTGCAGGACGGCGAGCTCTGGTTCCATCACGACATGTGCTACGCCGAGGAGCCGAACCGGGCCAGTTTCCTCTACGCCATCGAAGTTCCGAAGCACGGCGGCAACACCAAGTTCGCCAACATGTACCGCGCCTACGAGAACCTGCCGCAGTCGCTCAAGGATCGCCTCGAAGGGCGCATGGTGCTGCAGGCCTACGACGACGTGCAGGATGCGAAGCTCGACCTGTCGGTTCCGCTCGACGAGTACATGCACTACGTCCAGCCGGCGGTGATCCGCCATCCCGAGACCGGCCGCCGCGCCCTCTACATCAACCGGCTGATGACCCATCGCATCGAGGGACTGCCGCAGGCCGAGAGCGACGCGCTGATCGACGCCGTCGTCGCCTATGCCGAAGATCCGGCGAACGTCTACGAGCATGTCTGGCGGCCGGGCGACATGCTGATGTGGGACAATCTGTGCTCGATCCATGCGCGAACCGACTTCCCACGCGAGGAGCGCCGGCTGATGCGCCGCTTTACCATCGGTGGCACGCGGGTGCAGGCGGCGTGGGACATGTCAGCGGCGGCGGCCGGCTGACCGGCAAAGCGAAGGAGCGAACGACAGCGCATGGCCAGCCGCGCGCCAATCTTCCGCAGCTACGACCAGAAAGCCCTGGATGCGGAATACAACAATCGCGCCAAGGTACCCGACGTCGAGCGCTACAAGGATGCGCAGGCCAAGGGTTCGGATGAAGCGCGCCGCCGCTTCGACTGCCGGCTCGACGTCGCCTACGGGCCGGGACCGACCGAACGGCTCGACCTCTATCGTCCCGCCGGTCCGGGGCCGCATCCGATTCACGTGTTCATCCATGGCGGCTACTGGCGGTCGAACCACAAGGAAGAGTCGGGCTTTACCGCCCTGCCCTTCGCGCCGTTCGGCGCGATCGTCGCGGTGGTCGAATATGCGCTGATCCCGACCGTCGATCTGGCCGAACTGATCCGCCAGTGCCGCGCCGCGATCGCCTGGCTGTGGCGCAACGCGCGCGATTTTGGCGGCGATCCGTCGCGCATCACGGTCTCGGGCCACTCCGCCGGCGGCCATCTCACCGCGATGATGATGGCGACCGACTGGCCGGCTTTCTCCGCCGGTCTGCCGGCCGATCTGGTCAAGGCCGGCTGCGGCATCAGCGGCGTCTATGACCTGGAGCCGATCCGGCTCTCGTTCCACAACGACATCCTGCACTTCACGCCCGAGATGGTGCGCCGGTTCAGCCCGGTGCTGCTGCCGCCGAAGAGCACCGGACCGCTGCTGCTGCCGGTCGGCGGGCTCGAAGGCTACGAGTTCGTGCGCCAGTCCGAGGATCTGGCGGCGACATGGCGTGCCGCGGGCATCGATGCGCGGGCCTGGGTGATGCCGGGACACCACCACTTCTCCACCATCAACGAGTACCTCAATCCCGAGAGCGAGCTGTCGCGCGCGGTGCGGACGCAGATGGGATTGAGCCGATAGCAAGCTTCATCGGTGGCGCCATCAATCTCAATCCGCGCCCTGGTCTTTCAGTGCGGCCGTGACCGGGTCGCTGGCGCGAAAGCTTCGGTCATAGGCGAACAGAAAGGCGATCTGGAATCCGGCCGCGATCAGGTACGGCAGGACGAACATGCCACCGTCGAACATGAGCCCGGAGATCGCCGGGCCGATCGCGCGCGGGACCTGCTGCGAGACGTTGCCGAGGCTGGCGACGAGCCCGCGCCGACCGGGCCGCACCAGGCTCACATAGAGCGCCTGTCGAGGCCCGGCCGTCCCGCGGTTGAACAGCGCGCGCAGCAGATAGATGGCCGCGGCCACCCCGAACGTCGGCGAGAACGGCAGCGCGATCATGAGCACCAGGCCGGCGAGCCGGGTGACGACCACGGATTTCACCAGTCCCAACCGCCGGCTGATCCGCCCCACGCCCATCGACGCGACGCCGCTGAGCAGAAAGCCGACCGCCATCATCGCCCCGAGCGGCCGCGGTCCCTCGCCGAACCGAAGCTCGAACCAGTACGCCATGAGCGGCCCGACAAGCCCCATGCCGATGCCGTTGAGCGCGTTGACGAGGACGACTCGAAGCATGAGCCCGTTTTCCGTGCGGGTCTCGGCGTCGTCGGGCCTGTGCGATCGAGGTCCGGAACGCCCACCGGCGACATGCGGGCGCGCGGCGGGGCGACGCGGCTCGTCGCCCACCCGCAGCACCAGTCCGAGGCAGAGGACCGATCCGACGAACACGATCAGAAACAGCGGCCGGTAGGCGTCGGCGCCCGGCAGCCAGTGCGTGAGAGAAGCCGGCAGCATCGCGAGGAAAGCGCCGAGACCCATGCCGAAAAAGCCGGACGCCGCATTCACGCTGAAGACCGGACCCCGATCGACAGCCGTCACCCGGTGCGCCAGCCAGGCCTGCTCTACCGGGCCGAACGGCCCCGCAGCGCCGTTCGCGCCGCGGCCAAAGCCGCCGACGATGGCGGCCGGGACCAGGATGCCCGGATCGCTGCTCGCGAACGCCGCGGCCGCCGCAATCGCCTGCACGATCTCGTAGAAGACGATGAGGCGTCGCCGCCCGATCCGGTCGCTCATCGGTCCGACGAGCAGCGTCAGCCCGGCGCCGATCGCCAGCGCACCGGCCAGAACGGCGCCGATCGCACCCGCCGACC
>Ga0316628_100001414_pt1 | contig 16965 bp, 1 predicted proteins | sample OWC_Aug_M2_C1_D5_FD_207648 | JGI IMG/M metagenome (GOLD analysis project Ga0316628, IMG submission 207648) | Wetland soil microbial communities from Old Woman Creek delta, Ohio, United States - OWC_Aug_M2_C1_D5_C | ecosystem: Environmental > Terrestrial > Soil > Wetlands | place: USA: Ohio... | reverse complement strand
AGCGGCATTTGAAAAAGAGATGAAACAGCGGCGGTTGTTGTGCGGCCGGGTGAATATGACCCGCGCCCTTCACACACCCCAGATGAATCCCATCCGCCAGGAGTTCGAACAAATGGTGGCCAATGCTGCCAGGAAGCCTCCCCAAATTCCTTACAAATCCAATGTCACCGGCAATTGGATCACGGTAGAAGAGGCCATGGATCCCAGGTATTGGGGCAAGCATTTATGTTCGACAGCGCGGTTTGCCGAGGGGTTCCGTGAGTTGTACCAGGAAGACAGCAGCATATTTATCGAAATCGGTCCGGGGCGTGTGTTGGGGAATTTACTCCGTCAGCATTCGGAAAACAATTCCCGGCACATGATTATTAATTTGATCCGGCACCAGGAAGAGAAATTCTCGGATGATTATTACCTGTTAAAAAGAATCGGTCAGTTGTGGCTATATGGTTTATCCCTTGATTGGGGCTGTTTTTATAAAGGGGAGAAGCGGCAGCGGGTCCACTTGCCCACTTATCCTTTTGCGGGGGAACGCTATTGGATAGACCACCGGCAGTTGAAGGCAGTGATTGCCGGAAAAGGGGCCGCTGTGCCGGCCCAGCCATGGGGGCTGAAAGAAACACTGATAGAGAGCAGCGTACTTACCCAGCGTTCCCGGCCTGAACTCAGCACCGCCTATGCCGCACCGATTACTCCCACCCAAAAAACCCTGGTCGCTATCTGGGAAGACCTCCTGGGAATGCCACAGGTGGGAATTGATGATGATTTTATCGAGCTGGGGGGGGATTCGCTGAAAGCAATTAATTTTATCGGGCGTATACACCAGGAATTGCAGGTGGAGGTCCCACTGGATCGATTTTTCGTCCGCCCCACCCTCCGGCAACTGGTACAATATATCGAAGAGAAAAACCAAAAGAAACAGTTTGAATCCATCAAAGTACTGGAAAAAAAGGAATATTATAAGTTGTCCTCGTCTCAGCAGAGGTTGTATGTGCTGCACCAGTTGGAGGCAGGTACGCTTGGGCACAACATCCCGGTCTTTTTTAGGTTGGAAGGGGAGCTTGACCGTTCCAGGTTGGAAAGGGCGTTACGGGATTTGATTTACAGGCATGAGAGTTTTCGCACCACCTTCGAAATGGTGGGAGTCGAACCGGTCCAGCGGATCCATGATAAAGTGGAATTTGAGATCGAATATGCTGAGGTTGAGGCTAAGGTTAAGGTTGAGGAAGAGCGGGCCTCGCGATTAGAGGGAACAAAGGGGCTTGCCCCCTTGTCTTTTATCCGGCCTTTTGATTTGTCGAAAGCGCCGCTGCTGCGGGTGGGATTAATCAGGGAATCTGAAAACCTGCATATCTTGTTGATGGACATCCATCATATCGTATTTGACGGGACCTCGATGGCGATATGCTTCCGGGATTTTGCGGCATTATACCGAGGAGTGGGATTACCCGGTTTGAAGTTGCAGTATAAAGATTATGCCGCCTGGCAGGCAGCCGGTAGTGCAGCGGAACGGATGCAGCGGCAGAGAGAGTATTGGGGGCAGGTGTTCAAGGGAAACGTACCTGTCCTGGACCTGCCCCTGGATTATCCCAGGCCGGCGGTGCAGAGCCATGAGGGCACATCGTTGAGGTTTGAAATCGAACCCCTGGAAACTACTGCTATACGAACCCTTGCCCGCCAGAACCAGGTCACCCTGTTTATGGTTCTCCTGGGGATTTATGGGATTTTATTGTCCAGGCTGAGCGGCCAGCAAGACATAGCGATCGGCACCCCGGTAGCAGGGCGAAAGAACCGGGGAACCCGGCATGTCATCGGTGTATTCTTAAATACGCTGGCACTCAGGATCGCCCCCAACGGGCAAAAAAACTTTAAAACCTATCTGCAGGAAATAAAAAACATCTCCCTGGAAGCCTTCGAGAACCAGGAATACCCCTTTGAACAATTGGTGGAACAAGTGGAAATTTCCCGGGACTTAAGCCGTAATCCGCTGTTTGATGTGATGTTCATCCTGCAAAACCAGTTTGCCGGGGAAGAGATTGGGGAAGAGGAATCCGCTGGCTTGCGGGTGTCGCTTTATCCCCCCGACAAACAGTCATCCCTGTTTGATATTAATTTTGTGGCCTATGACCGAAACCTACGATTGGAATTTGTAGTGGAGTATTGTACCCGGGTACTTAAGAAGGAAACCCTGCAGCGCTGGACCACCTATTTTAAACGGATAGCCGCAGCAGTGGCCCAGGAAGGGGAAATTACCCTGGCGGATATCGATATTCTTTCCCCGGCGGAAAGAAAGGAGTTATTGGAAGATTTTAACCGCACCGACATGGAATATTCACATGATAAGACTGTTCACCGGTTATTTGCAGAGCAGGTAGAACGAACCCCGGACCAGGTGGCCCTTCTAGGTTTGTCCAACCTGTCCAACCTATCCGACTCGTCCGACTTGTCTTACCTCGCCTATATTTCTATAACTTATCGAGAGTTAAATGAAAGGTCCGGTCACCTGGCAAAGGGGTTAAAAGGGCAGGGTGTAATAGCCGGTACGATCGTGGGGTTAATGATGAATCGTACCGTTGAAATGATGGTGGGGCTATTGGGAATATTGAAAGCCGGTGGGGCTTATTTACCCATAGACCCGGGATACCCGGGAGAACGTATCGATTACATGTTAAAAGATAGTGGGGCCAAAATCCTGGTATCCGATAGAAAGGGTGTGGGGACAGGACAATGTCCTGTCCCTACGTATTCACCGGCTACTGCTGTTTCCTCCTCAACCTTAACCTTAACCTCAACCTACCAGGTTGGCGGAGCCAACCTGGCTTACGTCATCTACACTTCGGGATCCACCGGTAAGCCCAAAGGGGTAGCCATCCGGCATCGCAGCGTGATAAATTTCATTGAAGGTATGGCGGAAATCATCGATTTTTCAACGACAAAAACCATCCTGGCCGTAACCACCATATGTTTTGATATCTTTGTCCTGGAAACCTTGTTGCCGTTGACCAGGGGGATGAGGGTGGTCATTGCGGGTGAGCTGGAGCAAAGTGATCGGGGATTATTGGCGGGGGTTATCCGCAGGCAAGGGGTCCAGATGGCGCAGCTAACCCCTTCACGACTCAAGATGCTGTTGGGTAGACCGGAAGACCCAGCAGGAGAAAGCCTAACCGCCGTAAAAGTATTAATCGTCGGAGGGGAAGCCTTCCCGGCACATTTATTAAAGTCTTTGCAGGAGCGATACCCGGGGAAAATTTATAATGTTTATGGGCCAACAGAAACAACGGTTTGGTCTTCGGTAAAAGACCTGACCGGGGAAGAAGAAATCACTATCGGCCGTCCTATCGCCAATACCCGGGTTTATATCCTGGATAAGCAGGAGCGCTTGCAGCCCATCGGTATTCCTGGCGAATTATTCATCGGGGGGGATGGAGTGGCCGCAGGGTATCTCAATAACCCGGTATTAACTGCCGAGAAGTTTTGCCTCCGGCGGCCAGGGGGCTCTTTTCGAGAAAACCGCCCCCTGGACCCCCGCAAAAGCTTCTTATTAAATTTGCCCGAAGGGCACTTTTACCTAAGAGCTAAGAGCCAAGAGCTAAGAGCTATTTTATACAAAACCGGCGACCAGGCCCGTTGGCTGTCCAATGGCGAAATTGAATTCCTGGGGCGTATGGATTTCCAGGTCAAAGTGCGGGGATTCCGCATCGAGTTGGAAGAGATAGAGAATCGGTTGATGAAGCACCCGGGAGTGCAAGAAGCAGTGGCAATCGTTAAGAAGGAGAAAACCGGGGACAATACCCTGTGTGCGTATATGGTTCGGGGTGAAAACAGCGGTGCGGAGACCGGGAGTGTGGGAATACGGGAACACCTGGCGGCGGTGCTGCCGGATTATATGATCCCTTCTTTTTTTGTGTTCCTGGAGCAAATGCCCCTGACCCCTAATGGAAAGATTGACCGGAAAGCATTACCAGACCCCAGGATCGGAATGGGAAAAGAAGAGGGGTATGTTGCGCCCCGGGACCGGCAGGAAGCGAAACTGGTGGAGATGTGGTCCGAAATACTGGGAATTGAGAAATCGGTAATCGGAATCGAAACCAGTTTTTTTGCCCTGGGAGGCCATTCTTTAAAAGCCACACAACTGCTGGCTAAGGTTCACCAGGAATTTAACAGCCAGGTCTCATTGGGGGAATTCTTTAAAAACCCAACGGTGAAAGGCTTTTCGCAAGTTATCAGGGCTGCCGCACCGGAGCGGTATACCTTAATTCCCAAAACCGAAAAAAAAGAGTATTATCACTTATCTTCTTCCCAGAAACGGTTGTACATATTGCAGCAGGTGGAGGGAGAAACCATCGGTCACAACCTGCCCTCGGTGATAAAACTGGAAGGAAAGCTGGAAAAGGAAAGATTTGAATCGACTGTTCGCCAACTGGTTCAAAGGCATGAGGCCTTTCGGACATCTTTTACCATGATAAAAGGGGAACCGGTCCAGGTGATACAGGAAGGGGTGGAATTTGCGATAGAGTACTATGGGGAAGAGGATAAACCGGATCCTAAGAGTCAAGAACTAAGAGCGAAGAGCTATATTAACCATTTTATTCGCCCTTTTAACCTAAGCCGGGCGCCTTTGCTGCGAATAGGATTGATAAAACTGGGGGAGGAAGAACATATCCTGTTGAAAGATGTGCATCATATCATCTATGATGGTACGTCGCTGACGGTATTTTACCGGGAATTTATCGACGGTTACCGGGGCCGGGAATTCCCCCCACTGGTTCTTAGCTATAAAGATTTCGCTGAATGGCAGACTAGTATTGGAGAAAAGGAAAAGCTTAAGAACCAGGAAAAATACTGGGCAAAGGAATTTGAGGGAGAGATACCGGTATTGAATATGCCGACTGATTTTCCCCGGCCAGCGGTGCAGAGCTTTGAGGGAAACACCCTGAGGTTTGAAATTAGCAGGGAAATGACCCGGGAATTGAAAATTTTTGCTGTTCACCAAGGAACCACCTTGTTTATCCTTTTACTCTCCCTATACACCCTAATGCTCTCGAAATTGAGCGGCCAGGAGGATATAGTAGTAGGGACACCGGTAGCCGGCCGGAAACACCCGGAGTTGCAGCCGATAATCGGTGTGTTTTTAAATACCCTGGCCGTACGAAACCACCCCAACCCGGGCAAGACATTCCAACGGTTCCTGGAGGAAGTGAAAACCAAAACATTAAATGCCTTTGATAACCAGGATTACCCTTTCGATAACCTGGTGGAAAAGGTGGCGGTAAACCGGGATTTAAGCCGTAATCCCCTTTTCGATGCCATGTTGATATTACACACTCAATTTAACCCGGAAAGTCTACCCACCGATGAACAACCCGGGCAGCCCGGGTTGGAACTGAAACGTTGGGGATACCGACGCCAGATATCTCAATTTGATTTGACCCTGGTGGGATTTGAAGAAAATGATGGACTGGCGTTTAATGTCGAATATTGTACCGGGCTGTTTAAAGAGGAAACAATCACCCGGTATATCGACTATTTCAAAAACATCGTCACCCGGGTCCTGGAAAATCCCGGTCGAGTATTGGTACAAATCGATATCCGGTCGGATGAAGAAAAGAGGAGGGTATTGGAGGAGTTTAATGAGACCACGGTGGATTATCCCAGGGAAAAGACGATACACCGGTTATTCGAGGAACAGGTGGAACGAACCCCGGATCATATTGCCGTAATCGGGCCCCACCAATCCAATCAGGCCAGTGATTTGCATGGTACCTCCTTGTCTGCGCCTATTTCGATAACCTACCGGGAATTAAACTTAAAATCCCGGCAACTGGCCCAACTATTGTTAGAAAAAGGTGTCAAAACGGAAACCATCGTGGGCATCATGGTGAGTCGGTCTGAAGAGATGATGATCGGACTTTTGGGAATATTGAAGGCCGGGGGAGCGTATTTACCCCTGGACCCGGCAACCCCGGGAGCGCGACTGGATTATATGCTGGCCGACAGTGGAGCGAAAATCCTGCTGTCCGACAGGAATGACCTGGGAGCAGGACAATGTCCTGTACCCATTCTTGATCTTATTCATGTGGTTCATAATGAATCCAGCATTCAAAGAGTGAGGACAGGAAATTATAGTGAGGATGGTACAGGGACAGGACAAAGCCCTCTCGCTCAAAATTCTTCAAATCCGGGAAAGGTCCACTCAATCTCATCCTCAACCTCAACCTCAGCCTGCCAGGTTGGTGGAGCCAACCTGGCATACGTCATCTACACTTCGGGATCCACCGGCAAACCCAAAGGAGTAATAATCACCCACGATTCCGTTGGGAACTTTATCAAGGGGATAACCGATATCATACCCTTTACGGAGAGGGACACGATATTATCCTTAACTACTTTATCTTTTGATATTTTCGGCCTGGAAACTCTTTTGCCATTAACGCGGGGGACCAGGGTTATTATCGGCGGCACCGTCGAACAAATCAGTGTAGAAGCAGCAGCAGCCGTATTGGTACGGGGAAAAGTAACTCTATTCCAGGTCACGCCGTCCCGGCTGCAAGGATTTTTAGCCCACCCGGAAGCCAGGGAAGGATTGAAATGGTTAACATACTTATTAGTAGGGGGGGAAGCTTTCCCCGAGCCGCTGCTGCAAAAGGCCAGGGAATTAACCAAGAGAAAAATAATTAATCTGTATGGTCCCACCGAGACCACCATCTGGTCTGCGGTGAAGGATTTGACCGGCGAAGTGCCATTAACTATTGGCAAGCCCATCGCCAATACCTGGATTTATATCCTGGACAAAAATGATGGTATGACCCCCATAGGAACGGTGGGTGAGCTGTGTATCGGAGGCGATGGCCTGGCCAGGGGATACCTGAACAAACCGGAATTAACCGCGGAAAAGTTTGACCAGGATTATCAAAAGTTTTTTAGGGGGTCCAGGGGGGCGATTTTACAAAAAAGCCCCCCTGGTCGCCGAAGGCTCTACAAGACCGGTGACCTGGCCCGTTGGCTGTCTAATGGAGAGATCGAGTTTTTAGGCCGTCTTGATTACCAGGTCAAAATACGGGGGTTCCGCATCGAGTTGGCGGAGATCGAAAATCACCTGCAAAGCCACGAAGCCATAAAGGATGCGGTGGTCATTGTCGAAGAAGACGAACAAAAAAATAAATATCTCTGCGCCTATATCGTAAAAAATGAGACAACCAATGAAGCGCCGGATATTACAAAACTCAGGGCTTATTTATCCGGGCGGTTACCGGATTATATGATACCCTTCACCTTTATTCAAATAGAAAAAATTCCTTTGAATCAAAACGGTAAAGTAGACCGGAAAGCATTGCAGGCCAATAAAGGGGTACGCCTGGTCAGCGGTATGACCTATGTAGCCCCTGCCGCCGGAATCCAGAGCACCATCGCCGATACCTGGAAAGAAGTACTGGGATTAGACATCGTTGGGATCAACGACAATTTCTTCGAACTGGGTGGGAATTCCATGAAGGTAATTCAACTGAATGCCAGGATTAACGAAGTATTAAACAGGAACATCCCGGTGGCAATCATGTTCAGGTATCTGACCATCAGGACGTTTACCGACTATTTGAAGGAAGAAACCAACACACAATTGCTCCAGGAGAAACGATCCGAAGAGAGGGAAGCATTAAAAGCAGCAGCCAGGACCTATAAAAATACCATAAACCGATATAAAAGAGGAGTTAAGCATGTTTGAAAGTACGATATTGATACCCGAACGGGAGAAAACCGGGCTGGAAATAGCAGTAATCGGGATGGCCGGGAGGTTTCCCGGTGCTGATAATGTCGATGAATTCTGGGAAAATATAAAGAACGGTGTGGAATCCATTTCTTTCTTTACCACGGAGGAATTAAAACCCGAAGGTTTTTCAGAGGAAATGTTGGACGACCCGCATTTCGTCAAAGCCAAGGGAATGTTATTCGATGTAGAGGGTTTTGATTCGGCTTTTTTCGGGTATACGCCCACCGAGTCGGAGTTGATGGACCCCCAGATCCGGGGTTTTTACGAGTGTATATGGTGGGCCCTGGAGAATGCCGGGTACAGCCCGGACCGATATAGGGGGAAGATAGGGGTGGTGGCCGGCGCCACCAATAACCGCAGTTGGGAAGTACGTGCCATTATGGCAGGGAAGACCGCGTCATTGGGGGGATTTGCATCGGATCATTTGATCGATAGGGATTTCTTGAGTACCCGTATGGCCTACCGGCTGAATTTAAAGGGACCGGCCATAACCATGAAAACCGCCTGTTCCAGTTCGATGGTGGCGGTGGATTTAGCCAGCCGTTTATTATTAACCGGCCAATGCGATATTGCCCTGGCCGGGGGAGCTTCTGTCACCCATCCCTTAAAATGGGGATATCTTTATGCAGAGGGGATGATTAATTCTATTGATGGCCACTGCCGTGCTTTTGATGCCAGGTCCAGGGGGGTGGTGTTTTCTGACGGGATCGGGGCGGTGGTGCTCAAACGCCTGGAAGAGGCTGTTGCCGACAGGGATAATATCCTGGCTGTAATCCTGGGAAGTGCCATCAATAACGACGGCAGTGATAAAGGTAGTTACAGTGCCCCTGGGGTAGAGGGGCAGGCCCAGGTCATTAAAGCCGCTTTCCAGGTCGCGGAGGTACCCCCGGAAACCATCGATTATGTGGAAACCCACGGAACCGGCACCACCCTGGGAGACCCGGTAGAAATCGAAGGATTAACCCTGGCCTTCGACACTGAAAAACGCCAGTACTGTGCCCTGGGATCGGTAAAAAGCAATGTGGGGCACCTGGATACCACCGCCGGTATCGCTGCGTTTCTTAAAACTGTACTGGCCCTCCATCACTGTTGTATACCCCCCAGTTTGCATTTTGAAAATCCCAACCCGGCCATCGATTTTGCCAATAGTCCTTTTTATGTGAATACCGTCCCCCGGGAGTGGCCGCGGCGGGATCATCCCCGCCGGGCCGGGGTCAGTTCTTTTGGGGTGGGGGGAACCAATGTTCATGCCATCCTGGAGGAGGCACCCCCCGAAGAACCCACCACAGGAAGCCGTACCAGCCAAATGATCCTGCTGTCGGCCAAAAATCCGAAGGCCCTGGACCAGTTATCCCTCCGGCTGGGGGAGTACCTGGAGAAAAACCCGGGATCTAACCTGGCGGATGTCGCCTATACGCTGCAGGTAGGACATTCGGCATTTAAACTTCGCCAGATGCTGGTGATACCCGGGAGGGAAGAGGCGGTATCGGCTTTAACTCCCCAAAACGACGATGCCCCTTTCGATGCGGAAAAGGTGGTTCGCTCACAAGCCCGGGAGCAAACTCACCCGGTATTTATGTTCTCCGGCCAGGGGTCCCAATATGTGAATATGGGATTGGAACTCTACCGAAACGAACCCGATTTTGCCGAGGAAATGGACCGCTGTTTTGAAATTTTCCAGTCTCAAATGGGATTCGATATTAAAGATATTCTTTATCCTTTGTCTGACCGGTCCGAAAGGTCCGACCAGTCTGACCAGTCCGACTCCTCCGATTTGTCCGACATCAACCGGACCGAATGGGCACAGCCCCTTTTGTTTATCTTTGAATATGCGCTGGCCAGGCTGTTAATGAAATGGGGTGTCCGGCCCCAGGTGATGATCGGGCACAGCATCGGTGAATATACGGCAGCCTGCCTGGCCGGGGTATTCTCCCTGGAAGACGCCATCAAGCTGGTAGCGCTGCGGGGGAAACTGATGCAGCGGATGCCCGAGGGGTCCATGCTGAGTGTGTCCTTAACGGAGAAAGAGGTGGTACCCCTGTTGGAAGAAGAATTAGAATTGGGGGCGGTCAATGCACCCGATTTATGTGTGGTATCGGGGCCGGGAACAGCCATTAACCGCCTGGCGGAGCAATTAAAAACCAAAGAGGTGCGGGTACGACTGCTGCATACCTCCCATGCCTTCCATTCGCGGTCCATGGAACCGATATTGGATGAGTTTGCCGCCGCTTTTACCGGGGTGAAACTTCATAAACCCCAAATCCCTTATGTATCCAATTTAACCGGCACCTGGATTACGGTAGAAGATGCCGCGGACCCCCGGTATTGGGCTCAACATATGCGCAAAACCGTTCGTTTTGCCGAGGGCTTATCCGGGATATTATCCGATGAATCAGCCGTATTGGTGGAAGTCGGACCGGGTCGGGCATTGAGTACGTTTGTCCGCCAACACCCCGCAAAAAAACCGGGACACCCGGTGCTAAACCTGGTACGACACCCCGATGAAAAAATCCCCGATACCGCCTACCTCCTGGATAAACTCGGACGCCTATGGTTAAACGGCCAGGAGATCCATTGGGAAGCTTTTTATAACCGGGAGCGACGGAAGCGGGTACCCTTGCCGCTATATCCTTTTCAACGCCAGTCCTTTTGGATACCCCGGGAAGTCATTTATAATTTGGGCGGCAGTGCCCCTGATCCCCGAATCGAACTGGGAAAGAAGAAAGACCTGGACCATTGGTTTTATATCCCCTCCTGGAAACGTTCCCTACTCCCAGGACCCGGGAATGCACCCGAGAAAAAGGAAACCGACCGGCCCCTCAACTGGCTTTTATTTAACGATGAAGTGGGAATCGGCGCAAAGTTGGCCCGGTCCCTGGAGGAAACGGGGCATCGTGTGATTACCGTGGTCAAGGGGGCCGACTTTACCCGGCTGGAACCCAACGGGTATGCCCTGGACCCGGGAAAAGACGAAGATTATATGAAGTTGTTCAATATACTGGAAAAGGACGAAAGACTTCCACACCGGGTGGTACACCTGTGGAATGTGACCCCAATGGAAACCCCGGGATGGGGATTTAGCTGGAATGAAACAAAAATTCAGCGGAACCTGGACCTGGGGTTTTATAGTCTCTTAAACCTGGCGCAAGTCATGGGTAAGAAAAATATCAAAGAGGAAGTGCGAATAACCGTATTTACCAACCGGGCGCAGGAAGTGACGGGAGATGAGGTACTGTCCCCGGAAAAAGCCGCGGTATTGGGGCCGGTGAATGTTATCCCGCAGGAATTCCCCAACATCTTTTGCAGTGCGGTAGACATCGTTTTCCCCCCTGGAGAAAGGGAAAGGGGAGGGGAAGAACGCCTGGTCCGGCATATACTGGAAGAAATAAATTCGAAAACCCCCGATGCGGTAGTGGCCTATCGAAACCATTACCGCCTGGTCCAAACCTATGAAGCGGTCACCATCAACCAACCCCACCAGGAAATGCCCCGGCTTAAAGAGAGGGGTGTATACCTGGTAACTGGCGGGTTAGGGGGAATCGGTATGGTGTTGGCCCGTTACCTGGCCCAACAGGCTAAAGCCAGGCTCATATTGACCGGGCGGGCCGCCATCCCGGCCCGGGAAGAATGGGACCAATGGCTTGCAACTCACCCGGGGGCAGACCCGGTAAGTGGCAAAATCCGCAAAGTCAAAGAGCTGGAAGCCCTGGGGGCCGAAGTGAAAGTATTCGCCGTGGATGTCACGGATTACCAGGGCATGAAAGAAGTGGTGGGGCAGGTCCGGCAGCAATGGGGGACCATTAATGGGGTGATCCATGCCGCGGGATTACCGGGCGGCGGAATCATCCAGGTGAAAACCCGGGAAATAGCCGATCGTGTTCTCCTGCCCAAAATCAAGGGAACCCTGGTGTTGGAAACGGTTTTAAAAGGTATCCCCCTGGATTTTATCCTGCTGTGTTCATCCATCAACTCCGTGGTCCCGATGTTGGGGCAGGTGGATTATTTTAGCGCCAATGCGTTCCTGGATGCTTATGCGTATTATAAAACAGCCGTGGACGGGGTGAATACCATCAGCGTTAACTGGGATGCCTGGCAGGAAGTGGGGATGGCGGTGGAGGCCGCCAAAGAAACCGGGGGGAAAACCGCTGCGCCAGCCCCTCAACCCTTACAGCCCCCATACCCCTTGTTCCAACAGTATACACGAGAAAGTAGAGAAGGCGGGGAAGTAAGGAAGTATACCGGTCGTCTCTCCCTGGAAGAACATTGGCCACTGAATGAGCACATGACCACCGATGGCAAAGGCTTACTGCCCGGGACTACATACCTGGAAATGGCCAGGGCTGCCGTGGAAAATTGCACTGGCCCTGGCCCCCTGGAAATTCGTCATGCTAATTTTATGATCCCCATGATGGTAAGTAAAAATGAGGAACGCGAGGTATATTTATACCTGGAAAAGGAAGAGGAACACTTCCGGTTTCGGATCGAGAGTACCATCGTTACAGGTGTTACAGGAACAGGATCAACCGCCGGAGATTTTTTGCAGCAGCATGTGCTGGGAGAAATTTGGCCAATGACCCCGGCGGAACCCCGCGTCCATGATATAGAAGCCATCAAGGCCAGGTGTAATCTCCGCGAAGTGGAGGTAAAGAAAGGGAAAGGCGACCAACCCAGGCCGACCAAGGGACAGCCGCAAGGTTTGCTGGTCTTCGGACCCCGCTGGAAAACCAGCCGCAGGATATGGTATGGAAAAAACGAAGCCATCGTCCTATTGGAGTTACCCCCCGACTGCGGCGGCGACCTGGTGCATTACCGTCTGCATCCCTCCCTGCTGGACAGCTCCACGGGATTCTTGTTCGGGTATGTCAGCGGCGGCAAGGCTTATATCCCCTTTTTCTATAAGCAGTTGAAAATGTATCGGCCCTTGCCTGCCCGGCTGTACAGCTACTGCCGCCTCCTGGAGGAAGCCGGTGGAATAAAAGAGTTCTTGAAATTTAATGTTACCATCATGGATGAGCAGGGCAAGGAATGTGTGGATATTGAAGAATTTACCATGCTGGAGGTCTCCGAAGACATCAAAGGCCGAATCCGGCAAAAGGAACATATATCCACTCCCAGGGTGGCTGTAACCGAAACACCGGCAGGGGAGCTAAACCCTGCGCAGAAGCGCTTAAAGGCCACCGGGATACGTCCCGAGGAAGGGGTGGAAGCCTTCACCCGCCTCTTAAATGTCCAACTGCCCCAGGTGGTGGTATCCACCACTCCCCTCCCCTTGAGACTCCAGGTGCACCAAATGTTAGCCCTGGGCAAGCTGAAAGAGGGAGAAACCGCCCCAGCACCATCAGGCCCCAGGCATACCCGACCTGAAATCAGCTCCACCTATGCCGAACCCCGTAATGACCTGGAAAAAAGCATCGCTGAAATTTTCCAGGAAAACCTGGGTATTGCCGGGATTGGAATCAATGACGACTTCTTCGAGTTGGGAGGTGATTCCCTTAAAGCTATTGCCGTAACCGGGAAAATCCTCAAAACCACCCATTCCGAAGTCCCCCTGGCGGAATTCTTTAACAACCCTACCATAAAAAAACTGGCCCGATTTATTTCCGGGAGAGAGGTCCAGGATATATTGGAACCCATAAAACCAGTAGAGAAGAAAGACTACTATGTACTATCACCGGCCCAGGAGCGACTGTATGTATTGTACCGACTGGCGCCACAGGACACCGGTTATAATCTTTCCCGGGGAATGTGGTTAAGAAGCGACATCATCAGGGAAAAAGTAGAGGAAGTAATTAAAAAGATAATCGATCGCCATGAATGTCTCAGGACTTCCTTTGAGATCATTGACGGCAAGCCCATCCAGAGGATTCATGAACATGTGAAATTCAAACTCGAGTATTATGACCCGGCAGCGCAGGGCAGCAGCAAAGAAGAGGTGGTAAAAGGTTTTGTCCTGCCCTTCCACCTGGAAAAAGCTCCTCTCCTGAGAGTAGGATTGATAAAAGTTGCGGAGAAAAAGTATATATTGGCCATCGATTTCCATCACATCATCACGGATGTCCATTCTATGTTGGTGATATTCTCAAAAGATTTTAATGCCTTTTACACGGGCGAAGCGCTGTCCCCCCTGCAAATCCAGTACAAGGATTTTTCCGAATGGCAGAACCGGAATAGATATTCACCGGCAGTCAAGAAACACGAGGAGTTCTGGTTGGAGGAATTCAAGGGCGGCGTACCGCTCCTGGACTTGCCCCTCGATCATGAAAGGCCTGCGGTCGATAGTTACCAGGGGGATTGGGTGATATTTCGCTTAAGTGCCGCTGAAACCGGGGCCTTTAGAAATATCCTGCAAGGCGAAGAAGCAACACTTTTTATGGGACTGCTGACCGTGTATAACATATTACTCTTCAAATTGAGCGGCCAGGGAGATATCGTGGTAGGAACTCCTACGGCCGGGCGCACTCACCCGGACCTGCAGCCGGTAATGGGTATGTTTGTCAATATGTTGGTATTACGAAACTTCCCCCACAGCGAAAAAACCTTTAGCCAATTTTTGAAAGACGTAAAAGAAAGAATGCTTAAAGTTTTTTCCCACCAGGATTATCAATTTGAAAACCTGGTGGAAAAATTGGCCCTGGAGAGGAGGCCCGGTAGGAATCCCTTATTCGATGTCAACCTCACCTTGCAAAGCGTGGCGGAGCGATCTGCTCAATTGACCGAGGAGCATGGGGAGTTCCTGGATATCGAAACTGGCGCCTCGAAATTCGACCTCAGCCTGGAAATCATTGAAGTCGGCGATTTCCTCCACTGCAAATTCGAATATAAAACCCAACTCTTTAAACGAGAAACCATCGAACGATTTGCTGCTTACTATAAAGAAATCCTGGCAGCAGTGGTAAAGGATAAAAACATAAGACTCAAAGATATCCGCATCACCCACGGTTTATTGGAACCCACAGCAAAAGCACCGGAAATGGAATTTAAATTTTAAATCCGCCGGGGATAACTTCGAACAAATTCCCCTAAGGCGGAGAGGAGGTCGGTTAGATGAAGATGCAGCAAAGTGCAGATAAGCTGGCAATTATCGCCCACCAAAAAGTCAAAGAGGGGGAATATTGGAAAAAACAATTAGCCGGGGAACCACAGGGTATAGGTTTTCCCTATGCACATGAAGAAAAGAAAAGCGGGTCCGCCGCGGAGAATGAAACCGAGAGTATAAAGACCCAATTTTCCTCTTCGCTCTTTGATCGGCTGTGGGAAATGAGTAATCATTCGGCCTATGCCTTACATGTCATATTAACGGCGGGGCTAGCGGCGCTGCTCCAAAAATACATCGGCCACCGGGATGTTATGATCGGGACACCTATTTATAAGCAAGATATGGCGGGAGATTTTATTAATACGGTACTGCCGCTGCGAATCCTGGTACAAACGCAGGGTACTTTTAAAGACCTGCTGATACAAACCAGGGAGACGATACAGGCAGCAGTGGCGCACCAAAGTTATCCCCTCGAGTTCCTGGTGAAACAAATGAATACCGCCGGCCCTGGAACGGCAGATGGCTTTAGGATGCCGGAAACCGCCATTGTACTCCGGGATATCCAGGAGGAAAAGGATATTACCGGCATTAACCCTTCGATCCTATTCTCCTTTTCACGGGTCAACCGGCCCCTGGAAGTGGAAATCCGCACCCGGGCCGGGTTGATTTTTCAACCCGGGGTTCGGCAGATATCCCAACACCTGGAACGTTTATTAACGGCGGCCGCAGGGAATCTGGGAACAGCACTATCGGTCCTTGAAATCCTATCGGCGGAAGAAAAAAAACAGGTATTGGAGACTTTTAATCAAACCACCGTCGATTACCCAACCGGGAAAACTATTCCAGGGAAAATAACCGAACAGGCCGAAAGAACCCCGGATCATGTGGCCCTTATAGGGCCAAAATTACAAATTCTGACCTATAACGAATTAAATGAGTGGTCCGATGAGTTGGTCTATCTTTTAAGGCAAAAAGGAGTCGAAATCGATACCATAACCGGGATCATGGTGGAGCGTTCCCTGGAAATGATAATCGGGATATTGGCCATATTGAAGGCAGGCGGTGCCTATTTACCCATCGACCCGGGGTACCCCCAGGACCGCATCGATTATATGTTAAAAGACAGCAGCACCCCATTGTTGGTTACCGCCGACGCTAAAGAAGGTGAGAAGGTGAGAAGGTGGGAAGGTGAGAAGATATTTTTAAACGAAATTCCCGGGTTTCTAAAAAGCAATGCTCTCATGCCCTCATGCAACCATGCAGTCATGCAACCATGCAGCCTTACTCACTCTACTCCCCCCACTCACCCAACTCAACAAGACCTGGCCTACGTCATCTACACCTCCGGTACCACCGGGAAACCCAAAGGAGTAATGATCCGGCATTATTCGTTGTTCAACCGGTTGAATTGGATGCAGCGCGAATATTCCCTGGGAAAGAACGATGTCATTATGCAGAAAACCCCGTACACCTTCGATGTGTCGGTATGGGAGCTGTTGTGGTGGGGGATGGCGGGGGCCAAACTCTATCTCCTGGCACCCGGGGGAGAAAAAGATCCGTCATCGATAATCGAAACGGTCGAGAGAAACCATATTACTATTATGCATTTTGTTCCCTCGATGCTAAATGCCTTCCTGGACTATGTCAAAGTTACCGATGCGGTTAAAAAATTGAAGTCGCTGCGGCAGGTGATAGCCAGCGGTGAAGCTTTAACCGTATCTCAAGTGGAATTGTTTAATGAGCTGCTGTATAAAAATAATGCTTCGAAGTTGGCCAATCTTTATGGGCCTACAGAAGCAACCGTCGATGTATCTCGGTTTGATTGCACCACCGGGGAAGCCTTTAGGGTCATACCCATCGGTAAGCCCATCGACAATACCAGGTTTTATGTGCTTGACCGGGACATGTGTTTACAGCCTATTGAAATTGCCGGGGAGTTGTGTATCGGCGGCCATGGCCTGGCCATGGGGTATTTGAATCGGCCCGAATTGACCGCCGAGAAGTTCGTTATGTCGGACTGGGCTGACCAGTCCGACCAGTTCGGCAGTAATAATAGGTCCCATAGGTCCTATAGGACCTATACTTCTAAAAAGCTCTATAAAACCGGTGATTTGGCGCGTTGGCTTCGGGATAGCAATATCGAGTTTTTAGGGCGAATCGATCACCA
>Ga0316628_100001413_pt1 | contig 16970 bp, 18 predicted proteins | sample OWC_Aug_M2_C1_D5_FD_207648 | JGI IMG/M metagenome (GOLD analysis project Ga0316628, IMG submission 207648) | Wetland soil microbial communities from Old Woman Creek delta, Ohio, United States - OWC_Aug_M2_C1_D5_C | ecosystem: Environmental > Terrestrial > Soil > Wetlands | place: USA: Ohio... | reverse complement strand
GCATCGAAGGCGAAGACCGCAGCGAACTCCGTGAGGCCATGAGCGCGCTCACGGTGCCCGACGGGATGGGCGTGATCATCCGCACCGCCGGAGTGGGCCGCAGCGTCGAGGAACTGCAGTGGGATCTCGATTATCTCCTGCGCCTGTGGCAGGCCATCGAAAGCGCGGTCCAGGGCCGGGCCGCACCCTTTCTGATCTATCAGGAAAGCAATGTCATCATCCGCGCGATCCGCGATTACATGCGCCAAGATATCGGCGAGATCCTCGTCGATGACGAAGAGGTCTACCAACAGGCGCGCGACTTTGTACAGCAAGTGATCCCGGGTTACCTGAACAAGGTCAAACTCTACCGGGATTCGATTCCACTCTTTTCCCGTTACCAGATCGAAAGCCAGATCGAAGCCGCGTTCAGACACGAGGTTCGCCTACCGTCGGGCGGCGCCATCGTCATCGATCATACGGAGGCGATGGTGGCCATCGACGTCAATTCCGCCCGCGCCACACGGGGCGGCGACATCGAAGAGACCGCGTTGAACACCAATTTGGAGGCGGCCGACGAAATCGCGCGCCAACTGCGGATTCGGGATTTGGGCGGCCTGATCGTCATCGACTTCATCGACATGACCCCGCCCCGCAACCAGCGCGAAGTGGAAAATCGCTTGAAAGAGGCCCTCAAGAAGGACCGAGCGCGGGTACAGATCGGACGGATTTCCCGCTTTGGCTTGCTGGAAATGTCGCGGCAACGGCTGCGCCCTTCCCTGGGCGAATACAGTCAGATCATCTGTCCGCGTTGCCAAGGTGAAAGCCGCATCCGCAGCGTGGAATCCTTGGCGCTGTCGGTGCTGCGGCTCATCGAAGAAGAAGCCATGAAGGAAAATACCGCACGCATCGTTGCGCAACTGCCGGTGGATGTCGCCACCTTTTTGCTCAATGAAAAGCGGGAAGCGGTGCGCGCCATCGAACAGCGCCACAAGGCGGTGATCGTACTGGTGCCCAACACCCATCTTCACACGCCCCAATATGAAGTGAAGCGGCTGCGTAAAGACGAGGTCACGGAAACCATAGACAGCAATGCCCCGATCAGCTACCAGCTCGCCGAACTTCCCGAAACGGTGGAGACGCCGTGGATAACGGCGGACATCACGCGTCCGGAAGAACCGGCGGTCAAAGGCATCTCGCCCGCCACCCCTGCCCCCCTGCCCCAGGAAGCTTCGGCCAAGGCCGCGCCGGCCGGCGGTGGTGAAGGCGGTTTCATCAAACGCCTATGGTCAAATCTATTCGGCGGGACCAAGACGGAAGCGCCCATCGCCGCCGCGCCCAAAAAAGCCGCCCCTCGCGGCGACGGACAAGCCAGACAAGGCGCGGGTCAGCGAGGCCGGCCCGGTGCATCAGGACCCGCCCGTCGCGGCGACCAACGGCGTCCGCACCGCAAGGAGGAAGGCGCGCCAGGCGGTCAACGTCATCGTCCCGCGGATCACAAACCCGCGGCCGCTCCCGTCGCGCCCCAACGCCCCGCCGCCGCAGCCAAGACTGAAACAGCCGCGGCGCCAGCCGCGGCGCCGCTGCCGGAAATCGCCGCGGGAGAACCTAAGGCCGCTCAAGAACGGGTCGCGGGTCAGCAACGGGATCATTCCCAGCGTCCTGGCCGCCGCCGGGGCCGCCGCGGCGGCAGCGGACGGCGTCGCCGCGAGGAAGCGGTGCGTGGCGAGAGCGGTATAGCCGCCTCGAGTTCGGAGCGGAGCAGCCCTGATAATACGGCCAGTCCTCTTCCTGTCCCGGAAACCAATCGACCGGAACAACAGCACGCAGCGGCTGCACCTTCAGCGGCTCCGCAGCGTCCGTTATTCGATGGCGGCGAGAGCGTTGAGCCATCCCGGCAAGACAACGCCATTGCGGCGCAACGCAGCCATGACGATCGCGGCAGCGCCGGTGCCGCGCCCGTCGTGACGACGGCCGCCAATGAGCGCGCGCAAACGGCTTTTGCCTGGGACAACAACAATCGTAGCAGCAACCAAGAAAAGGCCAACACCGTCGAACGGGTCGTCTCGACAATCGCGCGGGAAGCTTCACAACCCACCTCAAGCGGAAGTTCCTCATCCTCGACACACACTCCGGCGGAGAATCCCCGCAACGCCGTCGAGGGCGCGGCCGAACAGCGCCGCGAGGATACCCAGCCGGATAAAACCAATATATAAGCCGCCGCTATAACGCTACGAGGGCAAAGCGGATCACCCGCTCTGCCCTCGTATTTTCAGCGGGGTATGGCGTGTTGGCGAATGTGGCGCAGCAAACCTTCCGCGGCGGTTTCCACCAGATCCAATACCTGCTCGAAGCCTGTTTGTCCGCCGTAATAAGGATCGGGCACATCGCGCGTCTTCAATTCCGGGGCGAAATCCATGTACAAGTGAAGTTTATATCTGTGCTCGGGCGGACAGTGGAGCTGCAGGGCGCTCAGGTTATCCTGGTCCATGGCCAAGATATAATCATACTGTATGAAATCACTCCCGGTTATACGCCGCGCCCGTAGCTTGCTGAGATCAATCCCGCGCCGCAATGCCACTGCCTGCGCGCGCGGATCCGGCGGATTACCGACGTGATAGGCATGGGTGCCGGCGGAATCAATTTCGATTTCTTGGATTAGACCGGTTTGTTCTATCAGGCGCTGGAAGACGCCTTGAGCCGTCGGGGACCGACATATATTGCCCATACATACAAACAATACCTTAATCATCCAATCTCTCCATCATCAATCTGCGTTCCTCACCGTTACTCTTTTCGCGCCTGTCGTCCGATGTGATTGAATCGATGCACGTGCCCACTGGAACGATCCGATCAGCGCTCGCCGGAATAGTTCCGCGACTTGATTGGACTCAAGCTGAGACGCCGAGTTTCACAAACAGGGATTATTGAAATCCTTGAAGACGGCCCGCACGGGTATGGCGGGCTGCGCAATGTACTCCACGATCCACCTTTCGCCGTCATAGGGAACCTCGCCGCTACTCGCCTCGACAACGACCCTGCCGCCGTTTGATTGGAACGGCAGGTTTTGACCTGCCCTGTGCTTAATCACCGATCAGATGAACCCAAACAAATTATAGCCGCTTAACGGCGCAAAAACCTCTCCACCCTCAACAAATCCTCCTCCGTGTCCACTCCCGGCTCGGGTTCCGCCGAAGCCCGGGCCAGATGAATGCGATATCCGTACCATATTGCCCTGAGCTGTTCCAAGGATTCCAATTGCTCCAGTTGACAAGGACGCTGATTCACATACTCGTGCAAAAAACCGGAACGATAGGCGTACAGTCCTATATGGCGATAATAGTCGGCCTTGGCATCCATTTGCGCGGAGCTCAGCGCAAAACGGTCTCTGTCCCAGGGGATGGGCGCGCGGCTGAAATAAAGGGCATAACCTTGATGATCCATTACCACCTTGACCACGTTGGGATCGAACAACTGGGCGGCTTGGGTCAGGGGTGTGCAAAGTGTAGCGATGCTCGCGGCGGGGTGAGCGGCCAAGTCCTCCGCGACCTGACGCAGCAACGGCGGCGGCAACAAGGGTTCATCGCCCTGAAGATTGACCACGATGGTATCGGCGGCATAATGGCGGCGGCTCGCCACCTCGGCGAGACGTTCCGTCCCGGAGCGGTGCTGCGGCGATGTCATGCACACTGCGGCGCCGAATCCTTCCGCCGCCGCGCGTATCCTGTCATCGTCGGTGGCGATCACCACCGACTCCGCCCCGCTCTCCAGCGCCAGTTCAAAGGCATGTTGCACCAACGGCTTTCCCGCCAGCAAGCGCAGCGGCTTGCCCGGCAGGCGGGTCGCGCCATAGCGCGCCGGGATGACCACCTTAAACTTCACTGCACCTCCTCATCGGCAGGCAGTTCCCGCGCCTCTTCTTCCAGCATGATGGGAATATCATCGCGAATCGGATAGGCCAGACGGTCACCTTTGCATATCAGCTCATTGGCGTTTTTGCGATAGACCAGCGGGCCTTTGCATATCGGGCACACCAGGATATCGAGCAATTTCTTATCCATGACATCTCCTTTTGACTCCACGCAAGCCGCCGTTACCGTGCCGGTACGGGGCCAAGATGCACGGGCCTCATTGTACCGCACTTGTGTTATTCGGCAGCGCCCCGCTTCACGGCGCGCGCCAGCAATCGCTGCAGCTGTTGTTCGCATGCCGCGTCGAGCTGCGCGGTCACGGGCACATACCAAAGTTGCGGCTGGGCGAAGGCGCGGCACTTGACCGCATCTTTTTCCGTCATCAACACCGGCAGATCGTCGGCAAAACGCATATCCGCCGCGTTAAAGCGATGATGATCGGGAAAGGGATGCTCTACGACATTCAGGCCCTGACCGCGCAGATGGGCAAAGAACCTCTCGGGGTTGCCGATGCCTGCTACCCCGTGCACGGTACGGCCGCGCCATTCGCCGAGTTCACAAGCTCCGTTCGAATCGCGCAGCGGGAATGCCGTGGTTCCCGTCAACTGCATCCCGCATTCATCGGACGAACCCGCGCCGTTGACCACGATCATATCCACCGTCCGCAGCCGCGCCGGCGGCTCGCGCAAAGGCCCGGCCGGCAGGCAACGTCCGTTGCCCAGACGGCGCACCCCGTCGATGACCGCGATCTCGAGGTCGCGGGTTAGTGCGTAGTGCTGCAAGCCGTCGTCGCAGACGATGACGTCGCAGCCATGCTCCGCGAGCAATCTCCGCGCGGCCGCTGCGCGTCGCGGCGCCACCGCCACCGGGCACCCGGCGCGGCGCGCGATCAATACCGGTTCGTCGCCCACCAAGGCGGGATCGGTGTCGGCGTTGACGACTTGCGGCCATGCCGCCGCCCTTCCGCCGTAGCCGCGACTCACCACGCCGGGGCGATGGCCGGCCTCGCGCAATGCCTCCACCAAGTAAATTACCAGCGGCGTTTTCCCCGTGCCGCCGACGGAGATATTGCCTATCACGATCACCGGAACCGGCAATTTATCACTCCGCAATAGACCGGCTCGGTACGCATAGCGCCGTGCGGCCACGGCCAGGCAAAACAACCCGCTCAGGGGCGCCAGCAAGATACTCAAAGGATGGGAGCCGTACCACAACCGGGCCAGGTTCACATGAAACCCTTCTCAATTCCAAAAAGGCAAATTAGCCGCGCCGCCGCGGCCGCTTAACGTTGTCAATTGTTATTCGCGTCAATCGGCGCTCAGCCCAGATGCACGGATTGGGAGGACGTCTCATTTCCCGCCGCAGCGGAACCGTGGAATTGCATGTGATAAAGCGTCGCATAGTGGCCCTTCCTCGCCAGCAATTCGTCGTGGCGTCCCTGCTCCACGATCCGTCCATGATCGAGCACCACGATCTGATCGGCATTCTCGATCGTGGACAAACGATGCGCAATGACCAAGGTCGTGCGATGCCGCATCACCTCCGCCAGCGCGGCCTGAATATGCCGCTCGGACTCCGTATCCAAAGCGGAAGTCGCCTCATCCAGGATCAACACCGGCGCATTCTTGAGCAAGGCGCGGGCGATCGCCAGCCGCTGCCGTTGCCCGCCGGACAACAGCACGCCGTTCTCGCCCACCATGGTGTTCAAGCCGTCCGGCAGTTTGGCGATGAACTCCATGACGTGCGCCGCCTCGGCGGCGCGCACGATTTCCGCTTCACCGACCTTATCCAAAGTCCCGTAAGCGATGTTGCGGGCGACGGTGTCGTTGAACAACACCACATCCTGTCCCACCCAGGCGATCTGGCCGCGCAGATTGGCCAAACGCAGCTCGCGAATATCCTGGCCGTCCAAAAAAATACCGCCGTCGCCGATTTCATAAAAGCGCGGCAATAAACTCGCCAAGGTCGACTTGCCGCTGCCCGAGCGGCCCACCAAGGCCACGCATTGCCCCGGCGCGATCGTGAGGTTCACGTCCTTGAGCACATTTCCCTTGGCCGCATCGTAGGCGAAAGAGACGCGGCGAAATTCCACCATGCCGCGGGCGCGGGCGATGTTTTTCGTGCCGCTGTCCGCCTCCGCTTCCCGGTCCAATAGACCGAAGATACTCTCGGCGGCGGCCACGCCCCGCTGCACCATGGGCATCACGGTCATCAAGCGCTTGATGGACGGCATCAACAACATCATCGCCACCACAAAAGACATGAAGCTGCCCACGCTGACCGTTTTGAGCACCGTGGGCAAGGTGGCCAAATAGATGATGCCCGCCAAGGCGGTCGCCGCGATCAGTTCGATGGTGCCGACGCTGGCCGCGCTCACCGACGCCATCTTCATGTTGAGCTTGCGGTTGACATCGTTGATCTGATCGAAACGCTGCGCCTCGTAGGATTCGCCGCCGAAAATCTTGACGACGCGATGCCCGGTGATCGCCTCTTCGCTCACCGCCGTCACGTCGGCCATGGAGTGCTGGATGCGGCCGCTGATGCGCCGGAAACGCTTGTTGACGGTCGCCATGAGAAAGGCGATGGGCGGTCCCGCCACGATGAAAATCACGGTGAGCAGCCAATTGATATAGGCCATCCACACCAACAGGCCGATCACGGTAAAACCATCCTTCACCACATTGGCCAAGGCGTTGGTGGCCGCTTGATTGACCTGCTCCACGTCATAGATCAGCTTGGACAGCAATTCCCCCGAGGGCGTCTTGTCGTAAAACCGCGTCGGCAGGCATAGCAGCTTGGCGAACATGGCGCGGCGCAATTCGCGGATCACTTCCCGCCCCACCCAGCTCATGCAATAGGATGAAACAAAATTGGCCAGACCGCGCGCGACAAACAGGCCGATGATCATCAGCGGCACAAAGCGAATGACCGCCGGATCCTTGGCCACGAAGCTGCCGTCGATCATGGGTTTCATCAAGGCGGCGAAGCCGGTATTGGTGGCGGCGAACACCAGCATGGCGATCATCGACACCGCGAAGGCCCGCCAATGCGGCAGGCTGTAGCGCAGCAGGCGCGCATAGATCGCGCGCGTCTCTCTATTCGGATCGTTCGCCATAGGATTATCGCTTGCCCTCGGGCGAGGTCTTGGTCGCGATCGCCAAATGCACCAGCCCGACCTGCCGCGCCGCATCCATGGCCGTCACCACCGCTTGATGGGGCGTCCTGCCGTCGGCGCTGATGATGAGCGGCGGATGGTCGCGCGTGCCGATGGCGATCTGCAAGGCGCGCTTCAGGGTCTCGATCTGATTATTCGCCGTCCGCGTGCCGTTTACATAGTAATTGCCGGTGCTGTCGATGACCACCTCTATGCTCTCCGGCGGGGTTTGTTGTTGCGATTGTTCCGTGGATTTCGGCAGATCGATCTTGAGTTCGGCGGAGCGCTCGAACGTGGACGACAACATGAAAAACAGCAGCAGGAAAAATAAAATGTCGATCAAGGGAATCAGATTGATTTCCGGCTCATCGCGGCGCGACCGGCGTAAATTCATTGTCCTTCACCCGCGCCGGCTTCCCGCTCGCCGTGCAATATCTCCACCATCTTGAGCGCTTCTTGCTCCATCTCCACCACGATGGCGTCGATACGCCCGCGGAAATAGCGATAGAACATCAAACTGGGGATGGCGACGATCAAACCGCCCGCCGTGGTGATCAACGCGGTGGACAGCCCGCCGGAGAGCACCTGGGGATTGCCGGTGCCCGCCGCCGAGATGGCGTGAAACACCTGGATCGTGCCGATCACCGTGCCGAGCAGGCCCAGCAGCGGCGAGATCGCGGCGATGGTGCCCAGGGTGTTGAGATAACGTTCCAGATCGTGCACCACATGGCGGCCGGTGTCTTCGATGCTCTCTTTCATCACCTCGCGGGCATGATGGCGATTCGCCAGCCCGGCGGCCAGCACCCGCCCCAGGGGAGAACTGGCGCGCACCGCTGTGATTTTCATGGCATCAAGCTTGCCGCTCAACACCTGCTGCCAAATTTGATCTACCAAATGCCGCGGACAGATGCGTTGTTTTCGCAAGGCCCAAAATCGCTCGACGATGATGGCCGTCGCCGCTATGGAACACAGTATGATCGGCAGCATCACCCAGCCGCCTTGCCGGACTAATTCAAACACTCGATTCCGAACCTTCCCGGCACAAGGTGCCGCCATTAATGAATCCGATAATCATACTTGATTTAGCCGCGAGGCCAAAACCATTACTCCGGGGTGTGGCTACTGACTATTCCAATAGCGCCGTGCCTGTTGGCGAAAGGTATCGGGCGCGGACGGCGCATCCGCTCCGAGGCGGAAGGTGATCGCGCCATTGTGCGCCGAATCCAACAGGGCGGCGCCTTGCGCCGCATAGCGCTCCACGACGGCGGGCCGGGGAAAGTCATAGCGATTGCGATATCCCGCCGCGAACAACGCATAGCGCGGTTGCACCGCCTGTAAGAACGCCGCCGTCGATGAAGTATTGCTGCCGTGATGCGGCGCCACCAGGATATCCGCCGCGAGCCGCGCGGAACCTTCGTGCAGCAAGGCCGCTTCGCTGCGCTTTTCAATATCGCCGGGCAACAAGACCGACCCTTTCAGGGGTAGCACCCGCAATACGCACGAAGCGTCATTGCCGCGATACTCCTGATCGTGAAACGGATAGAGCATCTCGAAGCGGACACCGTCCCACTGCCAGGTTTGTCCCGCCTCGCAGGCCTCCACCCGGCCGTAGTCCCAGGGAATTTTGTCCGGCACGCTGCTGAGCAAGCGTTTCACCTCGCTCTGCGCCAACACCGACGGCGCGCCGCCGCGATGATCCATGTCGCCGTGGCTGACGATCAAGGTATCGATCCGGCCGATACCGGCCTCGCGCAAGAAAGGCACGATCACGGCGTTGCCGGCATCGAAGCGCTCGCCGCCGGCGGGACCGGTATCGAACACCAAGGCATGATCGGCGGTTTGCACCACCGCCGCCAAGCCCTGCCCCACATCCAGCAAGGTGAACCACGCCTCCCCGGACGATGGCCGAGGCGGAATGACCAACACCATGGGCGCGAGCAACACGCCGCCCAACCACCGCCCCGGCATCCCCGCGGGCGCCAGCAACCAGATCGTGCCCAACAGTGCCGGCAAATAACTCCATGCGGGCGGCGCCGGTTGCAGCCATTGCGCCAGTTCGCTGTGCGCCAACCTTTCCAAGAACGGCCATAGCCATCCCATGGCGCCGTCCGCCAACACCAATAGAAAAGACCCGACCGATGGCATCGGCACCACCAGCAAGCTGCCGAGTAAGCTCAGCGGCACCACCACGAAGGTGATCCACGGGATGGCGATCAGATTGGCGAGCGGCGAGACGATGGAGACTCGCTGAAACAAGATCAGCAGCAGCGGCGCCAGGCCTACGGCGATCAGCACATGCACTCGGCCCCACTTCCACCATAAGCCTTGCGGCGCGGAGCGCCCCCGCATCCCGTAAAAAATGATCGCCACCGCCGCGAACGACAGCCAGAATCCCGCCTCCAACACCGCGAACGGGTCCCAGAGCAACACCAAGATCAGGGCCAGCGCCAGGCTGTGGGCGGAGCGGATGTTCCGGCTCAACAGCAAACCGCCCATCACCGTCGCAATCATGATGACGGTGCGCTGGGTGGGCACGGAAAACCCGGCCAACGCGGCATAAGCGACGGCCGCGAGTATGCCGGCCACCGCACCGGCCTTGGGTGCCGGCCAGCGCAATGCCAAACTCGGTAGTCTGGTCCACAGTGCGCGCATCAGGAAGAAGGCCATGCCCGCCACCATGCCCACATGCAAGCCGGAAATGGCGACGAGGTGGCTGGTCCCGGTTGCGGTCCAGACTTGCCACTGCGCCGCGCTGATCCCCGGCCGCTCGCCGATAGCCAGGGCCTCGATGATTCCCGCAAAATCGCGCTGCGCCAACGCCCCCGCAATCCCCTCCGCAAGGTCTTGCCGCAATCGATTCACCGGTTGCTGTTGCCAACGGCTCGCCAACAAGCGATTAGCGGACCCGTCGCGCACATAGCCGGTGGCGCGGAGCCGATGGCCGAACAGCCAGGCTTCGTAATCGAACGTTCCAGGATTGCGCAGCCCGTGCGGACGTTTCAAGCGCACCTGCAGCCGCCAGGTGTCGCCCGCCCGCAACTCGGCGGGCGGATAATACCAATTCAATAAAATGCGCCCCGGGCCGGGCAAGGGCGTATCGCCTTGAGATAATCTTGTCACCTTGAATTCAAATTGGGCGCGATCATTTTCTCTATTGGGCAGGGAGGCGATCGTCCCTTCCGCCATCAGATCTTGGCCCTCGGCCGCGGCCGGCAATTGTTCGGACAAAACCGCCGCCGCCTGCGCCCAGACCCAAGCGAATCCCGCCGCTGCGATCACCGCCGGCCATAAGATTCGGCAGCGCCACGCCAGCACCGGCAGGGGCATCAAGGCAAGCAACCATAGCGGATGAGGCACCGCGCTCAACCGCTGGAAAGCGGCGACCCCGAGCAACATTGCCAAGGCGGCTAGCGGTATACTGCAAGGCTGCCGGGAAATGGGCATAATGGGCAATCGCTCTCACCCACTCAGGTCGATGTTGTGCCGAAACGGATCATCAAACGTTACCTCCCCGATCCCCAGAAAATCCGTGACCATAAACACCTGCGGTTATTCGGACAGCTCCTTCACGAACCCAATCTTTGGCATCTCAACCGCCGCTCGGTATCGGGGTCCTTTTCGGTGGGGCTGTTCATCACGTTTATCCCGGTCCCGTTCCACATGATATTGGCGGCGGCGGCCGCCATCATCTGGCGCGTCAATCTGCCGCTCTCGGTGACACTGGTATGGATCAACAACCCTGTCACCATGCCGCCGTTTTTTTACTTTGCGTATAAACTCGGAGCAAGGATACTCGGCACTTCCCTCAACGAAAAGATCACATTCGATCTGTCCTTTCAATGGATCATCGATCAATTGACAGTGATCTGGCAACCCTTTTTGCTGGGTTGCTTGGTGTTGGGCACGGCAAGCGCCGTATTGGGAAATGTGATGGTCCGCCTGCTGTGGCGGCTGCACGTGGTCCGCTATCTCAAACGTAAACGGCTGAAACGCCGACAAGGCGCTTCGAGCTGATTACGTTTCACTGTGTAGTTCGGTAAATAGTGCGCATAATCCATGTTCTTGGGTTCCTTCTTCCTCCGGGATTTATGCCCTTTAGGGTAGAAGGACAGGATGAGGGGATATTTCACGGTTACTTCTCCCTCACCCCAGCCCTCTCCCGAAGGGAGAGGGGGAAAATAGTGCGCACTATTTTGCGATCGGGACGGTAAGTACACCTTGCTCCAATTGCAGCGTCCGATCGAGTCGCTGCGCCAGACGGGGGTCGTGGGTCACCACCACGAAGCTGGTGCCCATGGAACGATTCAATTCCAGCATCAAGTCGTAAACCTGATCCGCGGTCTTATAATCGAGATTGCCGGTGGGTTCGTCGGCCAGCACGCACTTGGGCTCGGTGACCAAGGCCCGCGCCACCGCCGCCCGCTGCCGCTCTCCCCCGGACAATTCGCCGGGTTTATGTTTGAGGCGATGTTCCAGCCCCACTCTTTCCAGCAAGGGCCGCGCCTTCTGTTCCGCCGCGTTAGGACTGAGGCCGCGGATCAACAGCGGCATGCACACATTTTCCAGGGCGGTGAATTCCGGCAGCAGGTGATGGAATTGATACACGAACCCCAGGGCGCGATTGCGCAAGCGGCCGCGCTCCACGTTGCCGAGCTCCGCCATATTCGCTCCGTTCACCCACACCTCGCCTTGGGTCGGCGTATCGAGCCCGCCCAAAAGATGCAATAGCGTGCTCTTGCCCGAGCCCGAGGCGCCGACGATGGCGAGCCGTTCCCCCGGGGCCACTTCCAGATTGATATCGGTGAGCACCTCCACCGCCGCCGGACCTTCCGTATAGGTCTTGGCGAGATGCCGGCATCGGATCACCGCTTGGTCACTCATAGCGCAGCGCCTCGGCCGGTTGCGTGCGCGCCGCCCGCCACGCCGGATACAAGGTCGCTACCAGACTTAACACCAGCGACACGCCGCAGATATTGATCACATCGGGCCACTGCAGATCGGAGGGCAGTTCGCTGATGTAATAGACCTCGGCCGACAGAAACTCCACATGGAACAGGTGTTCGATGAGCGGCACGATGGTTTCCACGTTGAGCGCCAGCAACACCCCGAACACGCCGCCCAGCACGGTGCCGACGATGCCGATCACCGACCCCTGCACGATAAAGATCGCCATGATACTGCGCGGCGTCGCGCCCAAGGTGCGCAGCACCGCGATGTCCGCCTCTTTATCGCGCACCATCATCACCAAGGTCGAGACGATATTGAACGCGGCCACCGCCACGATCAACAGCAGGATCACGAACATCACGGTCTTTTCCATCTGCACCGCGCGGAAAAAATTCACATGCTGCTGCGTCCAATCGCTGACGATGTAGCCGGGCGGAAGTTTGGTCTCCAGTTCATGGGCGACGGCGGGCGCGCGCAGCAGGTCGTCCACCTTCAAACGTAAGCCGCTCACCGTATCCCCCATGCGGAACAATTTGGCCGCGTCGGCCAAATTCATCACGGCCAGGCCGTTGTCGTATTCGTACATGCCGACCTCGAAGATGCCAACCACCGTGAAGCGTTTCAAGCGCGGCAGGATCCCCGCCGGCGTCACCGTCACCTGGGGTGTGACCAAGGTGACCTTGTTGCCCACCCACGCCCCCAAGCGCAGCGCCAACTCCTTGCCGAGCACGATCCCGAAACCGTCCGGACGCAAATCCTCCAGCCGGCCGGCGATCATCTTGGCGCCGATGTCCGACACCCTCGGTTCCTCGCCCGGCAGCACGCCGCGGATCAAGACGCCGCTCACGCCCTGGGAAGCGCTGAGCATCCCTTCGCCCTCGATATACGGCGCCGCCCCCAGCACATGAGGCTGATGGGCGACTTCGCCTTGCACCGCGGGCCAATCGCGCAACGCTCCGTCCGGCTCGCTGACCGTGGCATGCGCGACCACCCCCAGGATGCGGTTGCGCAGTTCCTTCTCGAAACCGTTCATCACCGACAGCACCGTGATGAGCGCCATCACTCCCAGGATAATCCCCACCATGGAAGTGAGCGCGATAAAGGAAATGAAATGATTGCGGCGCTTGGCGCGGGTATAGCGCAGTCCGATGAACAGTTCGAGCGGTTTAAACATGGCGGAGAATTAAACCATAAAATGAGGGCGAGGTCTTTATTCTTTAGACACCGTGAGTCATCGGCTTGATTTAGCCGGCATGGCCGGGTAGATTCAAGGTCGTCTAGATCACGTTGGCCAATCAGAAACAAGGTGCACAATGAGCGGTTTACCTAAATGTCCGAAATGCGGTTCGGAATACACCTATGAAGACGGGAGCATGTATGTCTGTCCGGAATGCGCGCATGAATGGGCAAAAGGTGCGGTCGTAGAGAATGCCGATGACAAACGCACCGTGCGCGATGCCTACGGGAATGTGCTTCAAGACGGCGACACTGTTACGGTGATCAAGGATCTGAAGGTGAAAGGTTCATCATCGGTGGTCAAAGTCGGAACGAAAGTTAAGAACATCCGCCTCGTCGAAGGCGATCATGATATCGACTGCAAGATCGATGGCATCGGGGCGATGCAGTTGAAGTCGGAATTCGTAAAGAAGGCGTAGATACGCGCGCCGACGAAATTGGCGTTGATTGGCTGACAACTCTCCGCGGAACTCGTTGCGTGTGAATCGCGCGCCGCGATATTGAGTTACGCCGCCAAATTATGTTGAGGGGACTAACGCGAATATCTGAAGAGGACTCCATGTTCAACATATCCAGCATCTATCCAAAAAAGGAAAATTTCAGATTCGATTTTGATTATTATCTGAATAAGCACATGCCGATGTCCCTTGCCAGGCTTTCGCCGGCGAAAGGATTTAAGGGCATTTCCGTCGAGCGCGGAGTGGATATCGACAATCCTAAAATCGACTCGTCGTATGTAGCCATGTGCCACTATTACTTTGACACATTGGAAGACTTCATGGCAGCATTTATGCCGCACGCCGCGGAATTACAAGGGGACATTGCGAACTACACCGACATCGAGCCGGTGATTCAGATAAACGAAGTAGCAATTTCAAAGATGCAACGCTCTTAACAAACCGTTTCCATGCGGAACGGCATCACTCTGGCCGGCGAGAAAAGTCCATTGTTTTATTTCATCAACGAAAGGAAATATAACGTGTCCTCGCGAATCGATTTCCGAAAAACCGCCCCGGACGGTTACAAGGCGATGTTGGGATTAAGCGCTTACACTCGCCAATTCGGGCTCGAGCCCGCATTGATGGAGTTGGTCAAGATTCGCGCCTCGCAGATCAACGGCTGCGCCTATTGCCTCGATATGCACACAAAAGATGCCCGCGCACTCGGCGAAGCTGAGCAGCGCCTTTATACTTTGTCCGCTTGGCGCGAGACTTCGTTTTACACTGAACGCGAGCGTGCGGCGCTGACGTGGACGGAGGCGCTCACCAACGTCGCGGAAACTCATGTTCCCGACGAGATATATGAAGCCGTCCGTCGGCATTTTACGGACAAAGAGCTTGTGGACCTCGCCTGGGTGATCGTAACGATCAACGGATGGAATCGGATGGCCGTCGCGTTTCGCACGGAGCCGGGTTCTTATCAACCGGCAAAACGCTAGAACGGTGCCATCTCTCATGAACTGCGCATTCTACAAAAGCGCTCGGCTAGCGGCACGTTGTACGGGATAACGGGTGCCCGGTGCGACCGTGAGGAATCCATATTTTAGGAATCGCCTGATTCGGATCGGCCCGGTGCTGATCTTGATCGGCTGGACGCCGCTGTGGGGTATCATTCTTCTCGCCGAGCTTGGCCTATGGCCCGACCCAAACCCCAATTCGATCGGCCCCGGGCTGCTATTCTTCATCACTGCTTGGCCGGCAATCATTTGCCTGGGCATCGGGGGGGTTTCAGGTACGGCGCCACAAGAGAGGATAGCCAGGTAGAGTGCGCTGCGCGCACGCGGAGCAAAAGGCTATGATATCACCGTGTATCGCCAGCACCGCTCCATGTCACCGGCACGACGTATATCCTCACAGCCGCCGACAATGAATATTGACGCACACCCGAGGTGTTTCCCACTCTGCGCGACGATATTACCGGACCAAGGAAGGCTTTAGTGAGCCTGGCGAATGGCCGCGTGCGCTTAGCGCACCCTGCAGACCTATTCCAGACAACTTAGATTCGAAGCAATTCTTCACTAGCCAGGATAAAATAATATTAAGGCAGTGCATACAAGTCACTCCGGTAGACGTCGCCGCGGCTGAGCTTATTCTTTGGGCTGCTCTCATCAAGAATAGGAGGTAGCTCAATGAAGATTCTTTTTATTCTGAATGACGCGCCGTACGGCTCTGAAAAGACCTTCAACGTCTTGCGCCTTGCTATGGCGCTGCAGAAGGACCAGCCGCAGACCGATGTTCGCATCTTCCTCATGGCGGATTCCGTTACGGCAGCTTTGCCTGCCCAATCCACCCCGCAGGGGTATAGCGAATGCTGAAGGCTGTGATTGGGAAAGGCGGTCAAGTCAAAATATGTGGGACTTGCTCGGAAGCGCACGGCATAAAAACCCTAATGCTTGTCGAAGGAGCTGAAATCAGCACAATGAGCCAACTGGCGCAATGGACTGCCGAGTCGGACAAAGTGTTGGTCTTCTAGCGTAAATGCATCGGGCGCAACAATCGCTCGTCTGAAGAAGATTAAAGGAGATCGAAATGATGGACTGGGCGGGAGGCAGCGGATGGCTGGGCCTAGGCTGGATTTTCATGATTCTTATCTGGGTATTGGTCATTGTCGGCATCGTCGCGCTCGTTCGGTGGTTCGCTACGGGTAGCGGCGACCGCCGTGAAGCGCAACGGAAAACGCCGCTCGAAATCCTCCGTGAACGCTATGCGCGCGGCGAGACTGAGCGGGAAGAATATGAACAGAAGCGCCGCGACCTTATGGAGTAGCCGCCAAGACTGTTAAGCCGGTAGAGTACAATTTATTCTCTGGCATTTCCGCGTTAGGCACGATACGAACCTCGCCGCAAGGAGGAATCCCATGAAATTCGACATCCCGCGTCCGCTCAAGGTCGAACACGAAGCGCTCCACGAGATGCTGCGCAATGCAACCAAGGAGCCGGGTGATCTCGGCGAGGCGGCGAAGGCCGTCGCCAAGTTAATGCACCCGCACTTTGTCAAGGAAGAGGAATATGCGCTGCCTCCACTTGGACTGCTGCGTGATCTGGCTCAAGGCAACGTCACTCCCGACATGCAAGAAGTGCTGATGTTGACCGACAAGCTCAAGGCGGAGCTTGGCACTATGCTTGACGAGCACAAGGCTATCGTCGCCGCGCTGGAAAAACTGTCGACCGCGGCGAAGAAGGCGGACAGGATGGAATACGTAAAGTTCGCCGAAGCCCTCATGCTGCATGCACAGACCGAGGAAGCGGTGTCCTACCCTGCCGCCATATTGATCGGGGAATACCTGAGAGAAAAGTTGCGCCTCTGGTAGCCCGGAGCGTGCGCCGAGCCGCGACTTGCTTTTAGGCCATCGGTACGGAATTTTTATAGATTCTTGTCGCGCGCCGTCTCAGCAACGCCGGCAGGATCAACAGCGCGCTGAACCAACCAAACGCACCGCCACCACCTCCCCCGCCGCCGGCGCCGGCACCGCTGGAGCTTGCCGCGACGTTACCGACGTAACGCTGAGCGTAGATGCCGAACTGGTGGGGGAATCGGGGATCATCTTGACCGGCGCTCTGCCACGCCACGACAGAATCGATGTTCGCGTTCAGCGCTACCGCGGGTAACATCTGGGTATTGGCGGTTGTGGTATTGGCCTTATATTCTCCGCCTAACGCCGCGCCGTTCGCATCGTAACGCTGCGCATAGATACCCTTACCGTCACCGTCCTGGTTTAGGCTCTCCCAAACCACGATAAATTCG
>Ga0316628_100001412_pt1 | contig 16974 bp, 14 predicted proteins | sample OWC_Aug_M2_C1_D5_FD_207648 | JGI IMG/M metagenome (GOLD analysis project Ga0316628, IMG submission 207648) | Wetland soil microbial communities from Old Woman Creek delta, Ohio, United States - OWC_Aug_M2_C1_D5_C | ecosystem: Environmental > Terrestrial > Soil > Wetlands | place: USA: Ohio... | reverse complement strand
CCTCGAGGCGTCCGAGCGGAGCCGGGAAGTCGAGAAGCTCGACGTCGGCGAAGCACGGCACCGGCGTGACCTTGCCGCCGCGGAGGAACATCGCGTGGCCGTCGTACTCGTTGGTCAGGCCGCCGATGTGGAACGTGGACACGTAGTTCCACGGCGGCTCGGGCTTCTGCGGCAGACCACCATCCCAGATGAGCACCTCGCGCGGCTTCTCGACGAGCTCCATCACGTAGGTGCCTAGCGACACGTTCAGCCCCGGCCCCATGCCGCAGTCGGGGACAATCGTCACACCGGCGGATTTCGCGGCCGAATCGAGCCTCAGTTGCTCCCGCACGACGGGCGTGTTGCCGCCGAAGTCCGTCATGTGGATCTTCTTCTCGATCGCCAGCCGGGTCACTGCCAGGTTGAACGTGAAGTGCACCGAGCTGATGAGGGCGCTGGCTCCTTCGAGGTGCCGTGCCACCTCCGGCAGATTCCCCGCGTCGATGGCAGCCGCACTGGCTACCCTGCGACCAAGCAGCGTGTTCAGGCGCTCCGCGGCAGTTTCCGCAACGTGGCGATCAACGTCGAGAAGCCGAATCGTCCCCGCGTCACCGAACACCGCGAGATCGTAGGCCGCTGCGGTCCCCTGCCGGCCTGCGCCGATGATGACGTAACGTTGAGTCATGTTCTTCCTCCATCCCCGGGACAAACGCACGAGCAATCGTGCCGGCGGCACTTCGGCGGCAACACCCAGCCGGCGTAACCCGACTCCTCTCACGAGTACGAGCTTGCAGCCGGGGGTTCTGAGATGAATCCGAGAGCCGGAGCCGAAGAGTTCCGGCGCGGGGCGGGTGGGATTACAGGCCGGCGCTGCGCGAGCCTGTGCCGATTACAAGCGCGTGCAAAGCAAGGAAAATGTACGTCGCGTCCATTCTCACATCCGGGGTCGGACGTTAGCATGCGGCGTCCGGGAGTGTCAACGAGCCGCCGCCTGACTCAGCGACCGCCTCCTGCTTCGCCGAGCACTTCAGCGAGAAGCGCCTCATCCACCTCGACACCGTGACGCACCTCGCCGATCCGGATCGGCAGGGAAAACCTCAGCCTTCCCCCGGCGGCCTTCTTGTCGACGGCCATGGCCGCCCGAAGCTCGCTGGCGGTTCTTCCTGTGTGGAGCGTCGGCAAGCCGATGCGCTCGAGGACGGAGGCGATCTTCACGGAGAGGCCGGCGGCAGCGAGCCCGAGTCTTTCCGCGAGGCGCGCTTCGGCCACCATGCCGATCGCGACTGCCTCGCCGTGGCGGATGGCGTAGAGCGACGCCGCCTCCAAGGCGTGACCGATGGTGTGGCCGAAATTGAGCGTTGCCCTGATGCCCCGCTCGAACGGGTCGGCCTCGACAACGCCAATCTTCACCGCAAGCGCGGCCTCGATCTGGCGAACGCTGCCGAAGGTGGGTGAGGCTTCGAGCGACTGGAAGAGTGCGGCGTTTCCGATGATGGCGTGCTTGACGACCTCGGCCATCCCCGAGATGCGCTCGGCATCGGGGAGCGTGGCGAGCACGAGCGGATCCGAGACGACCAGCGCCGGCGCGTGAAATGCCCCGACCAGGTTCTTGCCTTCCGGCAGGTTGACACCCGTCTTTCCGCCGATGCTCGCGTCGACCATCGCCACGACCGTGGTCGGGACATTCACCCAGCGCACCCCGCGCATGAAGGTCGCCGCGGCAAACCCGGCCAGGTCGCCGACCACGCCCCCGCCAAGCGCGACCACCGTTCCCGCGCGATCCAGGCCGTGCTCGACGAAACGCCGGCAAAGCCACTCCACCGAGTGGAAGGCCTTCTGGGACTCGCCGGGCTGGAGCACGACACGCGGCGAGAAAGCCGGCACGCTCGAGAAGAGGCACCGCTCGACGTTCTCGTCGGTCACCAGAACGTACGGGCCGTGCAGGTTCTCTCGGGCCAGCAGGGCCGGGAGCTCCTCCAGCAGCCCGTGGCCGACGACAACCCGGTGGGCGAGCCCGGGCGCCCGGACGTCGAGCCGGGCGTGGTTGATCGAGGCGATCACAGCCTCTGTCACCTCCTCGATCTGTTTGCCGGTCGTATCGACCCGGGTCGGGAACGAGTCGTAGTGCGCCCGGCGCGACGCGAGCAGACGGCCGAGGTCCGCCCGAGGATCGGCCCCGCCGAGCAGGGGCCGGCCGTTGCCGCCCGACATCCGGGCCAGCAGCTCCGGGGCCGCGGCGGTCAGACAGACGATCACCCCCTTGAGCTCGAGGGAGGCCCGGCTGGCGTGGTTGAGCAGCGTCCCGCCCCCGAGCGCGATGACCTGCCCGTCACGGCCGGCAATCTCCGCGCACACGACGGCTTCGAGACCTCGGAATACCGCCTCGCCGTGACGGTCGAAGATCTCCGGCACCGACAGCCCGGCGCGCTGCGTGATCAGCAGGTCGGCATCGACGAACGGCCGCCGCAACCGCCGTGCAAGCATCTGCCCGACGCTGGTCTTGCCGGCCGCCGGTGGCCCATACAGGATGATGTTCACGGCCAGAACAGCGCGGGATGGCCGCCGACAGGCACGTCCTCGAGGCGCATGTGCCGCAAGGCCTGGTAGCGCGGCCGCATCTCGGTCATCGAATCGCCGCCGAGCTTCTCGACGAGCGCATCGGCCAGCACGATCGACACCATCGCTTCGCCGACGACGGCTGCCCGCGGGACCGCGCAGGTGTCAGACCGTTCGTAGCCGGCAGGCTTCGTCTCACCGGTCGCGAGATCGACCGAACGCACCTTTGTCCGGGTCGTCGCGATCGGTTTCATCGCCGCGCGCAGGATGATCGGCTGCCCGTTGGTGATCCCGCCTTCGAGCCCGCCGGCGCGGTTGGTCGGCCGGGTCAGTCCCGAGCCGCTCGCGGCGAGCGCGATCTCGTCGTGGGCTTCGCTGCCCGGGCGCCCGGCGGTTTCGAACGCCTCGCCGATCTCGACGCCTTTGACGCCGGGAATGCTGAGCAGCGCTCCGCCAAGGCGTCCCGACAACCTTCGATCCCAGTGCACGTGGCTGCCGAGCCCGGGCGGCACGCCCAACGCGATCACCTCAAGAACACCGCCCGCTGTGTCGCCTGCCCGTGCGATTTCCCGGAGCCTCGCCGCCATCTTCGCGGCGGCCGTCGCGTTCGGGCACTTCAGGTCCGATGCTGCGGCCGCCTCCAGCCGTTCCTCCAGGCTCATCGCGGAGAGAACGGCCGATACACCGCCAATGGCGCTGACGTAACTCCCCACGCGGATGCCGAACTCGGCCAGGAGCTTCCGGCAGATCGCGCCCACCGCCACGCGAGCCGCCGTCTCGCGGGCCGACGCGCGTTCGAGGCCCAGGCGCAGGTCCCGGTATCCGTACTTGACGGCAGCGGCCAGGTCAGCGTGACCGGGGCGCGGCACCCCCAGCGGCTCGATCGCCCGGCCTTTCCACGCGTGGTGATCGCGGTTCCAGACCAGTAAGGCGATCGGCGCACCGGTCGTCAGGCCGGCGAGCACGCCGCCCAGAATCTCCACCGCGTCGTGTTCGATGCCCATCCGTGCGCTCGCTCCAGGGTACGGATGGCCGTTCGCTCCCAGGCCCTGGCGCCGGGCCAGATCCGGATCGATGTCGGCGGGGGCAAGCGCCAGCCCGGCCGGCATACCCTCGAGGATCGCCGTCAGGGCCGGGCCGTGCGATTCGCCTGCCGTCAGAAACCGAAGCCGTGATGACACGCCGGACCTCTCTCGCGACAGCTCAGAGTCGTGCCAACCGCAGCTCGTCGAGCACCTCGAAGAACCGCGGGAACGTCTTCGACACCGACGACGGGTTCTCGATGACGAGGCCCGGGACTCTCAGGCCCACCAGCGAGAACGCCATCGCCATTCGATGGTCATCGTAGGTGCGCACCGTGGCGGGGCTGAGGCGTGAGGCCGGATGGATGGTGAACCCGTCCGGGCGTTCTGCGACCCGCACCCCGAGGCGCGCAAGCTCCGTGCAGGTTGCCGCGACCCGGTCGCATTCCTTGAGCCTCGCCGAGGCGATCCCCCGAACGACGGTGGGTGATGCGGCGAATGGCGCCAGGGCCGCCAGGGTCTGTGCCGTGTCCGGCATGTTCCCCAGGTCGACGTCCACGCCGCGCAGATCGTCCCGGCGTGTCACTTCGATCCAGTCCTCCCCGGCCTCGACGAGGCAGCCCATCGCGGCCAGGATATCGAGGAATGCGATGTCCCCCTGGCAGGACCTTCGCGAGATCCCCTCCACCCGAACCGTTCCCCCGACCACGGCCGCAGCCGCGAAGAAGTAGGAGGCCGCGGAGGCATCACTCTCGACCCGATAGACGGGCCTGGGGCGGTAGCGGCCCTGCGGAACCAAGAAGCGGTGGTACCCGTCGTGCGACACTTCGACGCCGAACTCCGCCATGACAGCCAGCGTCATGTCCACGTAGGGCCGGGAGCCGAGCGCGTGATCCACCACCAGCTCCACCGGCGATCGGGCGTAGGGCGCGGCAATCAGGAGCGCACTGAGGTACTGGCTGCTGATGCCGCCTGAGAGCGCCGCGCGGCCGCCCGAGAGGCCCGCGGCCACCACCCTCACCGGCGGACACCCTGTCGGGCAATCAACCACGGCGCCCAGTTGTCTGAGCGCTTCCACCAGGTCAGCGATGGGCCGCTCGCGCATCCGGGGGACCCCGTCGATGAGGTACTCGCCCTTCCCGAGCGCAACCAGCGCTGTCAGGAACCTGGCGACCGTGCCGGCGTTCCCCGCGTGAAGCCGCGCGCCGGCAGAGGGAACCACGCCGCCGAGCCCCTGCACGGTGATCTCCTCGGCGGCGGCGTCCACCTTCACCCGAAACCCCAGCCTCCCGAGCGAGTCCACCATGTGAAGTGAATCGTCGGCGATGAGCGCTCCCCTCAGCGTCGTCTCCCCGTGGGCGAGGGCGGCAACTGCCAGTACCCTGTTGGTGAGGCTCTTGGATCCCGGCACGCGCACCGTGGCCCGCAACGGCCCGGCGATCGGCGCGACCTTCAGGGTGCCCGCGCCCGTCACCTCTTCCCACCTTCGGGTGCGCGGTCGAGACGCCGCGCCGACGCGATCAATTGTTCGCGCCAGGCGCGCGCCGGCCCGAGGATCCCCTCGAGGGCGTCGCGGTCACCCACGCGCGCCCTGAGGCTGTCCAGCACATCCGCAAGCCGCCCGAGCGCGGCCTGCAGGTAATCCGCATTGGTCAGGCAGATGTCGGCCCAGATTCCGCTGGGGCTGCCAGCGAGGCGCGTCGTGTCCGTCAGCCCCGGACCGGCGAACTCGAGCCCCGCCGCTCCGACCTCGTCGCCTGCCACCTGCATCAACGCCGAGGCGGCCAGTTGCGGGAGATGGCTGAGGTAGGCCATCAGGTGGTCGTGCTCGGCCGCGTCCATCCAGCACGGCTCCGCACCCATCATCGACACAAAGACACGCAGCCGCTCGAGCGCGTCCGGGGGCGAATCGGCCTCCGGCGTGAACAGCCATCTCCGTCCAGAGAACAGATCGGCGCTGGCGTGCTCGATTCCACTGGCGGTCGCTCCGGCGAGCGGGTGGCCACCGACGAACGTCACCTCCCCGCCAACGTGCCGCGCCGCTTCGACGATTGCCCGCTTCGTGCTGCCGACGTCGGTGACGACCGCCGACGGCCGGACGAGCCGAGGCAGCTCCAGGAGCCGCCCGATGTTCTGCCGCACGGGCGCCGCGAGGACCACGAGGCTCGCCTCGGAGACGATGACGAGGTCGGTTGACGCGGCATCGACCGCCCCGAGCGATCGCGCCCGGTCGATCACCTCGCCCGAATCCACGCCGGTCACGACAACGGAGGGCCAGGCCCTGCGAACGGCCAGCGCAATCGACCCGCCAATCAAACCCAGGCCGACCACCGCGACCCGTTCGAACGGCACCCGATCCGCGCGGCGGGTGCCGGGTTCCCGACCCACCTGCCCGCCGCCTGCCGGCGGCCGGTCACCACCGGAGGCCTCAGGCACGGCGGATGTCCTCGCTCTCGGCGCTCGCGCCGCCGGCCCAACCCTGGCGGCTGTCCACCCCCGACCGCCGGCCCCCGGTCCAGCCCCTCCGCGCCATCGACTCCACGCAGATGCGGCGGCCGATCGCCGGCGCGATGATCCTCAGCTCGGCCATGAGCTGATCGAACTGCTCGGGGGACAGAGACTGCGCGCCATCACTGAGCGCGTGATCGGGATCGTTGTGCACCTCGACGAGAAGGCCATCCGAGCCGGCGGCCACCGCGGCGCGCGCCATCGGCACGACCTTGTCGCGACGGCCGGTTCCGTGGCTCGGGTCCACCACGATCGGCAGGTGACTCAGCTTCTTCACCACTGGGATGGCCGAGATGTCGAGCGTGTTGCGCGTGTAGCTCTCGAAGGTGCGGATCCCCCGCTCGCAGAGGATCACGCCCGCATTCCCGCCGCTCAGCACGTACTCGGCCGACAGCAGCCACTCCTCGATGGTCGCCGAGATGCCGCGCTTGAGCAGCACCGGCTTGCGGGCGTGGCCCAGCTCTCGGAGCAACGTGAAGTTCTGCATGTTCCTCGCGCCGACCTGGAAGATGTCGGCGTACCGGTCCACCACCTCGATCTGGGTGACATCCATGACCTCGGAGACCAGCTTCAGGTCGTGCTGGTTCGCGGCCGACCGGAGCATCCGCAGCCCTTCCTCGCCGAGCCCCTGGAAACTGTAGGGCGAGCTGCGGGGTTTGAACGCTCCGCCGCGCAGGATCTTCGCGCCGGCTCGCTTCACGGCCGCCGCCGTCCGCTCGACCTGCTCCTCGGCCTCCGCCGCACAAGGGCCGGCCATCACGACGACCTCGTCGCCCCCTACCCGGATCTCCCCGACGGCCACGACGGTTCCCTCCGGCTTGAAGGTGCGGCTCGCGAGCTTGTACGGCTCAGTGATCCGGAGGACCTCGTGCACGCCGTCCAGAATCTCGATCCCCGCCGGGTCCACCGCGTGAGTTCCGCCCACGGCGCCCAGCACGGTGCGTGACACACCCGTCGATCGGTGCACCGCCAGGCCCAGCTCCACCAACTGGGCGATCACCCGCTCAATCTGCTCTTCGCTGGCGCGTTCTTCCATGACCACCACCACGACACGCCTCCTCTATTGGGCTTCGGGTTCTGGCCCGGGCGCGGAGTTGGGCCAGGCTCATTCCTCTGCCCCGGTCCCCATCACCTCGAGTTGCCGCGCTTCGTCGATGATTCGTTCGAACAGCCGCCCGATCGCCTCCGCCGTCAGCGGGCCGCCGAGCCGCTCGGTGACGGACCTGACGTGGTGCACGACTGCGGTTTCTCTTTCCGGCTGGTAAAGCCGGATCCGCTGGGCCCTCTTGATCCGTCCAATCTCGATCGCGCAGGCGGCGCGCGTGTTCAGCAGGGCGATCAGTTGCTCGTCGATCACGTCGATCCGGGCGCGCAGATCGTCGATCGTCACCTCTCCCCCCCTGCTCCGGCCTCGTTGTCTCCGTCCCCGATGAGCCAGCGCACGTGGCCTTGCAGGCGCTCGATCAGGTCGGGCCGCTGTCCGGCCTCGGCGATGATGCTGACCAGGCTGCTCCCCACGACGGCAGCTTCTGCCCAGCGGCCTGCCTCGCGCACATGGCCAGGGCTGGAAATGCCGAAACCGAGCGCCACCGGCAGCCGGGTCTCCGCCCGGATGCGGCCCACGAGTTCCGCCGCGCCGGCCGGCAGCGACGTCCGCTGACCCGTGACGCCCGGCCTCGAAATCGCGTACAGGAACCCGCTGCCGAGCGCGGCCGCCTTCCTGATCCGCTCCCGGCTGGTCGTCGGGCTCAGCAGGAAGATCGTGTCGATGCCTGACCGCGAGGTCTCGTCGCGGATCCCGCCGGCTTCCTCGAGCGGCAGGTCGAGCACGAGCGCGCCGTCGACGCCCGCGTCGGCAGCGTGGCGGGCGAAGTTCGCGACGCCGAACCGCAGGATCGGGTTGGCGTAGCTGAAGACGATCAGCGGCGCCTCGACCCGTGCCCTGACCCGCGAGACGAGATCCAGCACGCGCGCCAGGGTCGTTCCTGCCGCGAGCGCGCGCTCGGCGGCACGCTGGATCACGGGCCCGTCAGCCAGCGGATCGGAGAACGGGACGCCAACCTCGAGGACGCTGGCGCCGGCCTGGTCGAGCGAGATGAGGATCTCCCGGGACCGTTCGAGATCCGGGTCGCCTGCCGTCACGTAGGCGACGAGGCCGGTCCGGCCCTCCTGGCGCAAGCGTGCGAACGTGGAGTCAAGGCGGGACATATCAGGGACTGGGGGCTAGGGACTGGGGACTGGGGGGCAGCAAACGATCGATGGCGTCGACGTCCTTGTCGCCCCGGCCCGACAAGTTGATGAGGATCGCTCCACGGGGTCCGACCTGTCGCGCCAACCGGGACGCGAACGCGACCGCATGGGCCGACTCGAGCGCGGGGATGATCCCCTCGAGCCTCGCCAGGGCCCGGAACGCGTCAACGGCCTCGCTGTCGCCGACCCGGGTGTACTCGGCCCGCTTCAGCTCTCTCAGCCAGGCGTGTTCGGGGCCGACTGCCGCGTAGTCGAGGCCCGCCGCGATGGAGTAGGTGGGCTCGATGTTGCCCGCCTCGTCCTGCAGGACGTACGTCCGCGTGCCGTGGAGCACGCCGGGACTGCCGGTCGCAAAGCGCGCGGCGTGCCTGCCGGCGGCGGCGCCGTCGCCGCCGGCCTCGACCCCGATCAGGCGGACACCCGCGTCCGTCAGGAACGAGTCGAAGATGCCGAGCGCGTTGCTGCCCCCGCCGACCGACGCCACGACCGCATCGGGAAGGCGTCCTGTCGCGTCGAGGAACTGCGCTCTCGCTTCCCTGCCGATGACCGACTGGAACTCGCGGACCATCAGCGGGTATGGATGGGGGCCGAGGACCGAACCCAGCAGATAGTGGGTGTCGTGAAAGCTGGCGACCCAGTCCCGCATCGCCTCGCTGATGGCGTCCTTCAGCGTGCGGCTGCCGGCGTCCACGCGCTTCACCGTCGCGCCGAGCAGACGCATCCGGACCACGTTCGGCGCCTGGCGGGCCATGTCCTCGGCACCCATGTAGACCTCGCATTGGAGGCCGACGAGCGCGCTCGCCGCGGCGGCGGCCACGCCGTGCTGCCCTGCGCCGGTCTCGGCCACGACCCGCGTCTTCCCCATCCTCGCAGCGAGCAGGGCCTGGCCGAGCGCGTTGTTGATCTTGTGCGCGCCCGTGTGCGCCAGGTCCTCGCGCTTGAGGAAGAGGCGAGTACCCCCGCTTGCCGCGGCGAGCCGCTTCGCTTCGAACAGGGCAGTCGGGCGGCCGACGTAGTCACGGAGCAGGCGCGCCAGCTCGGAGCGGAACCCGGCGTCCTGGCGCGCCCGCATGTACTCGGCGGCCAGCGCCTCGACCGGCCCCACCAGCGTCTCGGGCACGAAACGTCCCCCGTAGGCGCCGAAGTACCCCCGCTCGTCCGGATCGCGGTGGCCCCACGCGAGTTCAGTCAGGTCCTGCATCGCCCTCCGCCCCGGCGCAGCATGCGCGCACCTCTTCCAGAAACCTCCTCAGGCGATCCTCGTGCTTGACCCCGGGAAACCGCTCCACGCCGGACGAGACGTCCACGCCGTACGGCTGTACCGCTCGGATCGCGGCGGCCACGTTCCCAGGGGTCAGGCCGCCCGCGAGGATGGTTCGCCTGGTCCTGGCCACCTGGCTGGCAATCGCCCAGTCCACCGTCCTTCCGGTCCCTCCGTGCACGGCGAGGTCAGCAGCGTCGAGAAGAAGGGTGACAATGGGCGGCAGATCGGTGAGCGAAGAAGGACAGAAGCCCTCACCGACGGCAACGGCCTTGATGACCGGTGCGTTCACGCGAGAGCAGTACTCTGCCGACTCCGACCCGTGGAGCTGGACGGCACCAAGGCCGACCAACTGCGCGATCGCGGTCACGTGCTCGAATCTCTGATCGACGAACACGCCGACCGGGGTGACCGACGGCGGCAGATCGCGCGCGATCGCCTTTGCCTCCGCCGGCTTGATGAACCGGCGGCTGCCGGGCCACAGGACGAACCCCACGGCCTGGACGCCGAGCCTGGCCGCCAGCGACGCATCCTCTCCCCGCGTGATGCCGCAGATCTTCACCCACATCACCTGCCGCCATCTCCTTCCAGCAGTTCGCCGAGCGCGAGCCCGGGGTCTGGGCTCGCCATCAATCGCTCGCCGACCAGGAATGCGCGGAATCCGAGAGAGGCCAGGCGTCTGAGGTCGTCCCGGGAACGAATGCCACTCTCGGAAACCGCGATGGAGCCGCTCGGGAGTCGCTCGATGAGCCTCGGCCCGGTCTCAAGGTCCACCTCATGCGTCCGGAGATCGCGATTGTTCACGCCAATGAGCGTTGCGCCCGCATCGATTGCGCGCTCCACGTCCTCCTCACCGTGAACCTCGACGAGCGGCGCCATGCCAAGCTCGCGGGTTCGCGCGATCAGGCGCTCCAACTGGGGCACTTCCAGCGCGGCCGAGATCAGGAGGACTGCATCAGCCCCCGCCGCCAGCGCCTCGAGCAACTGGTACTCGTCCACGACGAAGTCCTTGCGAAGGACCGGGAGATCGACCGCGCGCCGGACCTCTGCGAGGTGCTCCAGCGCCCCGCCGAAGAACCGCGGCTCGGTCACGACCGAGATCGCAGAGGCGCCCGCGTTCTCGTAGTCGCGCGCGATTCTCCACGGCTCGTAGCTCTCGCGAAGCACTCCCCGTGAGGGCGATCGCCTCTTGCACTCGGCGATCACGTTGAGGCGGCCGGCACGCGAGATCTCCGCCACGAAGCGATCACCCCGCGGGTTCGATCGGCGCGACCGGCGTTCAACCTCAGACACCGGCAGCCGCGCCTGCCGGACGGCCAGGTCCCGCCTGGCCGCCGCCAGGATCTCCCCCAGCAGCCCCGGCACTCCGGTACCCGCGCCCGTCCGCCCGCGAGGACTCATGTGGCCGCCTCGTCACAGGCACCGTCTCGCGACAGCGCGGCCATCCTCTCCAGGGTTCGCCTCGCATCGCCCCGGTCGATCGCCACCGCAGCTCGCCGCACGGCGTCGGGGACGCTCGGCGCGAGGCCGGCGAGAAACAGCGCGGCACCCGCGTTGAGCAGGACGACATCACGGGCTGGCCCGGGCTCGCCGCAGAGAACGAGGATGGCGATCCGTGCGTTCGCCTGGACGCTGCCGCCCGAGAGCGCGGCAGGGGCCGCCACCCTCAGACCGAAATCCGACGGGTGAACGTAGAAGGTCCTCACGGCGCCGTCGCGGCACTCGGAGACCTTCGAGTACCCCGTGGTCGAGATCTCGTCGAGGCCATCGGCCCCGTGCACCACCCAGGCCCGCCGGCACCCGAGCAACAGCAGGGCGTGCGCGACCAGCTCGGTCAGCTCAGGGCGCGGGACGCCGACAAGCTGATGCGTGGGCCCGGCGGGGTTGGTCAGCGGCCCGAGCAGGTTGAACGCGGTGCGGAGGCCGAGTTCCCGGCGCACCGCGGCCGCGTGGCGCATCGACGGGTGGAAGACCGGGGCGAAGAGAAAGGCGATGCCGGCCTCTTCGAGGCACCGCGCCACGACCTCCGGAGGGGCTGTTGTGCGCACACCCAGTGCCTCGAAGAGGTCCGCACTGCCGCAGGCGCTGGAAACGGCGCGGTTCCCGTGCTTCGCGACGCGGGCGCCGCAGGCGGCGGTCACCACCGAGGCGACCGACGAAATGTTGAACGTGCCGGCCCGGTCGCCCCCCGTCCCGCACAGGTCGACGAGCGGCGCGAAGCTGGCCGGCAGCCTCAACGCGTGGGCGCGCATCGCCCGGGCCAGGCCGACGATTTCGGCCGGCTGCTCACCCTTCATCGCCAGGCCGACCAGCAGGCCCGAGATCTGGGCGGTGCTGGCGTTGCCTTCCATGATCCGAGCCATGGCCGCCGCGGCTTCCTCCGCCGAGAGATCCTGGCGGCGGCTGACCTTGTCGAGCAGCGAGGTGAACATGGCTTTGGGCCCGGTGTCTCAGATCGCCATGAAGTTGCGGAGGATCTGGCGGCCCGGCGCCGTCAGGATCGACTCCGGGTGGAATTGCACGCCGTGGATGGGCAACGACCGGTGCCGCAGCCCCATGATCGTGTTGTCGTCGCCGCTGCGGGCGCAGATCTCGAGACAGGTGGGCAGCCCGGTGTCGCTCACCACGAGCGAGTGGTAGCGGCACCCGAGGAATGCCCCGCCAAGCCCGGCGAACACGCCATGGCCGTCGTGCTCGATCGGCGACGGCTTGCCGTGTACCGGCCGTGGCGCGCGCACCACCGATCCCCCGAACGCGAGGCCGATCGCCTGGTGGCCCAGGCACACGCCGAGGATCGGCGTGGCGACCCCGCTCCCCCGGATCACCTCGAGCGCGATGCCGGCCTGCTCGGGCCTTCCCGGGCCCGGGGAGATGACGATCCGGTCCGGCCGAAGGTCCAGCACCTCGTCAACCTCCAAGCGGTCGTTGCGCACGACGATCACGGCCGGGTCCAGCTCGCCGAGATACTGGACCAGGTTGTAGGTGAACGAATCGTAGTTGTCGATGACCAGGACCATCGCCTCTCCCCGTCACGCAGGACTGAAGTCCTGCGCCACTCACGACTGAAGTCCTGCGCCACAGGGAAGGGCTCTTGCCTTGACCACCGTGGCACACGGCTTCAGCCCTGTGACGGCACTCACCAGCCGCTCGAGCTCGCCAGCTCGAGGGCTTCGACCAATGCTCTGGCCTTGGCGCACGCCTCGTCGAACTCCGCGGCCGGATCCGAGTCGGCGACGATTCCGGCGCCGGCCTGGATCGTCGCGAGCCCGTTTTCGATCACGATCGTCCTGATCGCGATGCAGAAATCGAGGTTCTCGGCAAAGTCCACGTACCCGATGGCGCCGGCGTAGATTCCCCGCCTGACCGGCTCCAGCTGCTCGATGATCTCGATGGCCCTGATCTTGGGGGCACCCGACACGGTGCCGGCCGGGAAGCACGCTCCAAGCGCGTCGAGCCGATCGCACTCGGGCCGCAACCGCCCCTCGACGATCGAGACCAGGTGCATGACGTGCGAGTAGCGTTCGACCGCCATGAACTGCCGCACGCGGACCGAGCCGAACTCGCTCACGCGGCCGATGTCGTTGCGGCCCAGGTCCACGAGCATGACGTGCTCGGCCCGCTCCTTCTCGCTTGCTCTCAACTCGTCGGCCAGTCTCAGGTCCTCCTCCTCGTCGCGTCCGCGCGGACGGGTCCCGGCGATCGGATGCGTCTCGACGCGGCACCCTTCCGCGCGGACCAGCATCTCGGGCGAAGCGCCGGCCACGGCCAGCTTCCCCATGCGGAGGAAGAACATGTACGGGGACGGGTTGACGTGGCGCAGCGCCCGATAGACGCGGAAGGGATCGGCGTCGAAAGGCGTCTCGAACCGCTGCGACAAGACGAGCTGGAAAATGTCCCCGGCGGCGATGTACTGCTGCGCGTGTCGAACACCGTCCTCGAAATCCCGGCGGGTGACGCTGGAACGGATCCGGAGCGGACACAGGCGGACCGGCGCCGGGTTCGACAACTCCCGCTCGAGCTCACGCTCCAGGAATTCGATCCGCGCGCACGCGAACCGGTACAGCGGCTCCAGCTCGGCGCCTGGCGTGACCTGCGCATTGGCAATGACCAGGATGCGGTGCCGCGCGTGGTCGAACGCCAGGATGCAGTCGAAGATCATGAAGGCCGCCGGAGCCTCCGGCACGACACCCTGCGCCACGCCCCCCACGAGGGCCGGCTCGAACCATGCCGCCGCGTCGTAGCCGAGGTAGCCGACGGCCCCGCCCGTGAAGCGAGGAAGCCCCGGCACGCTGGGTGCCCGGTACTCCGCCATCAGCCTGCGCAGGACGGCCACGAGCGGCTCGTCGAGTTCGAGTCTCGTGCCCCCACGATCGAGGACGGTCTTTCCGCTCTTCGGGCGCAGGACCAGGAGCGGGTCCTTTCCCAGGAAGGAGTAGCGCGCCACGTGCTCGCCGCCCTCCACGCTCTCGAACAGGAACGCGTAGTCGGAGTGCTCCGCGATCTTGAGGAACGCCGACACGGGGGTCAGCAGGTCCGCCATCAGCTCTTTGCAGACGGGGACGAACGTGCCGCGCCCGGCCAGGTCCGTGAACTCTTCAAACGAGGTCATCCTCACCCCGTCCCTCCAGTGCCGCGGCTGCCCGTCAGGGGAAGCGGCGAACCCGAGCGGTCTTCTGTTGCGAACTGCTCGAGACGACAAAGAGCCGCCCGTTTCATCAGGCCCCGCGGCGGCCGGTGGCCCGTCCACCACGCTGCCTGCATCTCCGCCTGCGCGACGAGCATGTCGAGCCCGCCGATGGTCGCGCATCCCGCTGCCGCCGCCTCGCGCAGCAAGCGCGTCCTCGACGGGTTGTATACGAGGTCGTAAACCAGTCGGCCGTCGAGGTCGCACGCGCGGATCGGCGTCTCGTCGACATCCGGGAACGTGCCAACGGGCGTCGCGTTGACGAGCACGTCCCAGGTGCCGGGCCGCGGCGCGCCCGTGAAAGACCTGCCAGCCGCCAGGGCTGCCACCGCTGCAGCGCGGCCTCCTTCTCTGGCGTAGACGGAGACCTCGGCGCCAGCCGACCCGAGCGCCACCACGGCCGCGCGAGCCGCGCCCCCGGAACCGAGGATCGCCGCTCGTGCGCCGGCAAGGTTCATGCGACCGTCGAGCGGCTGCAGGAATCCGGCGACGTCGGTGTTGATCCCCGTCCAGCCGGCGCTGGAGCGGGCGATCGTATTGATGGCACCGACGCGGCGGCCGAGCGGGTCCAGCCGGTCCACCCGGCCCGCGAGGCTGACCTTGAGCGGAGAGGTCACGCTGGCGCCCTCGAGGCCGACGGAGGCGGCGAACAGCAGGAAGTCGTCGGCGCTGTCGGTCGGCAGCGGCAGGTAGACGGCATCGATGCCCAGCGAACCGAAGCACGCGTTGTGCATGGCCGGCGACAACGAGTGGTCGAGCGGCGCTCCCGCGATTCCGTACACGGCCGTCCAGGGGGACGCATCGCGGAAGCGGAACTCGCCGAGCAGCCGAGCCGCTGACACCTGGCCGGGCGCGGCGTCACCAGCGTAGGTCCAGCAGGATCCGAGCCTCGCCGCGAGCACGCGGGTGGGAAGCCCGGCCGGCCCCATTCCGATCACCACCGTCTTCGAACCCGCAACCCGGGCCAGCGCGGAGAGCGGCAGCCAATCGGCGAGGCGGGTGGCCCCGACGGCGATCTTGATCACCTCCGCTCCGGTCGATCTCATCGCCGCGGCGCGCGCTCGGAGATCCGCCGGGACGCCCGAGAACTCGTGCATCGACAGGACGATCCCCCGCCCGTGGCGCTGACGGATCAGATCGTCGAATCCCGCCCGCCACTCGACGTCGACGTACGGGGCACCTCGCCTGATGGCCTCGGCGAGGATCGCGCGCCGCTCGGCCTCGCTGCCACGGAACAACCCGCCTTCCCACACCGGCCGGCAGGTGACCACAACCGGCGTCGCGCTCCCGGCGAGCGCGGCGCCGACGTCCGGGTCGGCGACCGTGTCGAGCCTGAGCTCCACGAGATCCGCGCCTTTGGCCCCGTCGCGGCGGCGCCGGAGTTCCTCCATCGTGGGAGCCGTGACGGTGGCGCACAGCAACGGTTTGGACATCGGACGCCCGGTACAAAAGAAAAAGCCCCTTCAACCGGTCTGGCTGAAGAGGCTTCGTGGAACTGCTGTCGGTTAGTGTGTGCGCGTGCCCCTTCAGTGGTCGCTATACCACCAATAGGAGTACGCCGCGCCGCACGCCCGCGACCGGTCGCTGCCTGCACACACGACACCGCTCGGCGGCGTCGGCGAAGTCAGCGAGCTGATGTGCGGGTATCCTCTCACGGGACGATCACCAGGATGCCGAACAGTAGCAGACGCGGGGCACGCTGTCAACGCCAGGACCACGGCAAGGATCAGCTTGGTGGATGAGCTTGCGCAATCGGGCCTCAGGCGATGCAGCTCACCGCGCGAGCCCAGTCCTCGGCAACCCCGCGCCTTCGGCTTATCGTCCGGCGAACGCCGCGGGGTAGTTCCTTCGCTGGAGCCCCATCCCCTGCGGCATGGTGTGGTCGGCCTCAGCCGCGGGTTTCGGTACCTGGCCGCTGGTCCTTCTGTCCATGGCTCGCGTTGGTGAGCTGCTTCGCCACGGACCCGACGTTGATCCCTACTGCTTCACCACCTTGCCCGCGTCGAGGTCGTTCCAGTTCAGGATGGCGTTGAAGCCCAGGAAGAAGCTGCCCTGGGTCTGCCAGCGCCAGTACGGCCGGTTGGCGAACATCACCACGTGGCCCTTGCCGACCGGCGCGTCGACGACCACCGCGCGGCCCGAGAGGGCCTGCCCGCCGACGAGCATCCCGCTCAGCAGCATGTCGTTCGGGTTGACCGGGAAGCGCAGGACGACCCGGGGGCGCGACTCGTCGAGGCTGATCCCCGCGGCGCGCGCTCGTTGCCTGAACTCCTCGGTCTCATCGGCCTGCGGTGCGGTCGGCTTTCGCTCGGCGCCGCCCGCCAGCGTTGCCAGAGTCGACGGCGTCGCGTTGGGCGTCAGGTTCTGGCCGACCCCCGGCAACTGCGCGCCGCCGCCTCTGCCTCCCCCGCCGAACGCGCCGAATCCCCCGAGGCCGCCCGCGCTGATGACCGGCGACTGGCTGAAGTAGACGGCCAGGGCGTTCCCGTCGTACCCGTACGCGATCGGGCTCTTCTTGTCGGCGAACTCGGCCTTGAGCACCGAGCCCCGGGCCACGAGCGTCGTGGGCGTTTCGATGGTGATCCCGCTCGTGACACCGTAGGCGGGCAGGATGGTGGTGGTCGATCCCTCGACGATCAGCAACCCGCCTTCCTCCACGAACTTCACGAGGTTGGCGAGCCCTTCGAGGCCCATCCCGCCCCGGACATCGTCGG
>Ga0316628_100001411_pt1 | contig 16989 bp, 14 predicted proteins | sample OWC_Aug_M2_C1_D5_FD_207648 | JGI IMG/M metagenome (GOLD analysis project Ga0316628, IMG submission 207648) | Wetland soil microbial communities from Old Woman Creek delta, Ohio, United States - OWC_Aug_M2_C1_D5_C | ecosystem: Environmental > Terrestrial > Soil > Wetlands | place: USA: Ohio... | reverse complement strand
TAATGGACAGTGACAAGTATGATGAATTGGTCGCCGAATTATCTGAAAACGAATCAGAATAAACAGGCAGGTGACGAGTATAGTGCCATCACCCTATTTACCTAATACCGAAGCTGACCGCAGAGCTATGTTGCGGGAAATCGGTGTCGGTTCGATTGAGGAGCTATTTCAGGATATACCTGAGAAGTTACGTCACGCGCAGTTCAAGCTACCATCCCCCCTCTCCGAGCTGGTGCTCAAAAAAGAGCTCAGCCAATTGGCGAGCCGTAATGTGAGTTTGGATAATTATGCTTGTTTTCTGGGTGGCGGCAGCTATCGCCACTTCATTCCCGGCACGGTTGAACACGTTATCGGTCGGAGCGAATTCTATACTGCTTACACTCCGTATCAGGCTGAGGTCAGCCAGGGTACGCTACAAGGCACCTATGAATACCAGTCGCTGGTCTGTCAACTCACCGGAATGGAAGTGAGCAATGCCGGAATGTATGATGGCAGCACAGCAGCTGCGGAAGCAGCCATAATGGCATGCATGATAACCAAAAGAAGCAAGATCGCTGTGTCGAGCACGGTAAACCCGACGTACCGTGACGTGATAAGTACTTATGTCAAAGCTCGGAATTTCTCTATAGAGACGGTGGAGTCAAACTCAAGCCTATCTTCGGATTCTGCCTGTCTAGTGGTGCAACAGCCCAATTTCCTTGGCTACCTTGAAGAGATGGAAGTCCATGTTCAGAAAGCCCATGATATTGGTGCCTTATTCATTGCCATAGTGGATCCCATTTCTCTAGGGATGTTCAGGCCGCCAGGGCATTATGGGGCTGATATTGCTGTCGCTGATGGTCAGGCGTTGGGCAACCCGACAGGTTTCGGGGGACCGGGTTTGGGCGTCTTTACCTGTCGCCAAGAATACTTGCGCCAGATGCCAGGCAGGATCGTGGGCAAGACGGTGGATGTCGAGGGTAAGCCAGGATATGTGATGACCCTGGTGACCCGTGAGCAATATATTCGAAGGGAGCGGGCCACATCTAATATCTGCACCAGTGAAGCTTTAATGGCCTTGGCGGCAGCGGTTTATCTAGCCACCCTGGGCAGAAGAGGACTGAGGCAGGTGGCTGAGCTATGCTATCACAAGGCTCACTATGCCGCTGAGAAAATAGCTAGACTCACGGGGTATTCCCCCGTTTTCTCTAAGCCTTTCTTCAAGGAGTTTGCCATTCGTTGCCCGGTAGCACCCTCCCAGATTAACCGGGGCCTTTTCAACGAAGGGATAATCGGTGGTTTAGATATAAGCCACATAATAGAGAATGGTATGCTGCTCTGTGTTACCGAGATGAACACCAGACAGGAGATAGACAAACTAGTAGAAATTCTAGGAGCAGTTTAGGGGGCGAGACATGATTCATCATTATTTGCTCGCTGAGATTAGCCAGCCGGGCAAGATCGGGTGCAGTCTCCCGGCTCTGGACGTACCTCCGACCGAGTTGCCTCCCACGGAGCTACTCCGGCAAGAGCTTGAGCTTCCCGAGGTAAGTGAGGTCGAGCTAGTGAGGTATTTCACTGCTCTGAGTAAGCTCAATTATGGAGTGGACACGGGATTCTACCCGCTAGGCAGCTGCACCATGAAATACAATCCAAAATGGCACGAGGATATTGCCAAACTTGCTGGTTTTGCTTCAATTCATCCCCTCCAGCCAGAGGAATCTGTTCAGGGAGCCCTGCAGCTTATGTTTGAGCTGCAAGAGTATTTAGCCGAGATTACTGGGATGAATGCCACTAGCTTGGTTCCTATAGCCGGAGCGCACGGTGAGTTTACCGGCTTGCTATTGGTGAAAGCATACCATCAAGACCGAGGGGATAAAGCTCGGAGGAAGATACTATTGACCGATTCTTCCCACGGAACTAACCCGGCTAGTGCTGTCATGTGCGGATTTGAGGCAGGCGTCGTGGCTTCCGATAGTCGAGGTAACGTAGATATGAAGAGCCTGGAATCGGCGATGAATGAGGAGGTGGCTGCTTTAACATTAACCATGCCTACCACCTTGGGTTTGTTTGACCCACAAATATTGGAAATCAGCCAATTGGTTCATGAAAGGGGAGGGCTCCTTGGTGCTGACGGGGCGAATTTGAATGCCTTCTTGGGACGGGTGAAATTTGGGGAGTTGGGCTATGACTATGTCCAGCTAAACCTCCATAAAACCTTCAGCACTCCACATGGCGGTGGTGGACCAGGCTCAGGTCCCGTCTGCGTTAAGGAGAATCTTGCCGATTTTCTGCCCTCGCCTCTCGTGACCAGGAACAATGGCAGGTATAAGCTTGTGTCACCGGCTAGGTCTATAGGCAGGATAGCTAATTTTCACGGCAACTTCGGTGTAATGTGTAAAGCTTATGCTTATATCCGTTCTCTGGGAGCCGAAGGGCTAAAGGAGGTCAGTGAGAACGCGGTTCTGAATGCTAACTACCTCAAGGAAAAGCTAAAACCATATTACTACCTGCCCTATGACCGCATTTGCATGCATGAAGTAGTGTTTTCGGGAAGACGGCAAAAGGCGAAGGGGGTTCATACTGTAGATATCGCCAAGCGTTTGCTTGATTACGGTCTTCACCCTCCCACCGTCTATTTCCCCTTGATAGTTGACGAGGCCCTCATGATCGAACCTACCGAGACGGAGAGCAAACAGACCCTTGATGCTTTTGTCGAGGCCATGAAAGAGATAGCTAAAGATGTCGAGGGAAACCCTGAAATTTTGCATACTGCCCCCCACAACACACCAGTTAGGCGGCTGGACGATGTCCGAGCCGCCAGAAATCCAGACCTGCGCTGGCAGATGAGGAGTTAAAGCTTTGGATGAAAGGGACATAGTGATAATTGGCGGAGGTCCTGCTGGCTATGTGGCAGCAATTCACGCTTCTCACCTGGGGGCTAAAGTGGCTGTGGTTGAGAAGGACAAGCTAGGTGGTACTTGCCTCAACCGAGGCTGTATTCCCACCAAGGCGCTTGCCAGAAGCGTGGAGGTGCTCCTTGAAGCAAGAAGGGCAGATGATTTCGGTATAGAGGTGAACAACATAGGGATAGATTTCCCCAAAATCATGGCTCACAAGGGCAAGGTCGTCGGCCAGTTAGTGTCCGGTGTTGAGCAGTTGATGAAAGGAAACAAGATACGTGTTTATAGGGGTACCGGTCGTATTCTGTCTCCACACCTGGTCAAAGTGCATGACGAAGAGATAGCAACCAGGAAGCTTATTATCGCCACTGGCTCAGAGTCGACCCCACTCCTTATCCCTGGTAGAGACTTGCCCGGGGTGCTGACCACCGATGAGATCCTTGAGCTAACAGAACTCCCGGAGAGCCTTGTAGTCATTGGGGGTAGTCACGTGGGTGTTGAGTTTGCCAGCATCTTTAGTGCGTTGGGGACAAAGGTAACCATCGTCAAGAGACGTCCTCTCCGACTGGAGCCGATTGACGAAGAGATTGGTCGACGTTTCGCCCAGACCTTACCGAGGCAAGGCATTGAAGTCAAGATTGGAGTTGCTGTTAAGACTATTGAGAGGAAGGGAGCGGTTCTCAGGGTGGTTTGGGATAGCCCAGAGGGCGAGCAGGGGGTTGATGGGCAGATGGTTCTTATGGCTACCGGGCGGGCGCCTTACACCAAAGGCCTGAACCTATCCGAGCTTGGCATACAGATGCACCAGGGGGCTATCAAGGTGAATGAATACCTTGAGACAAACATCAAAGATGTTTATGCCAGCGGGGATGTTCTGGGCAAGAACATGCTGGCTCATGTTGCCTCTTACGAAGGAGAGGTAGCTGTCGAGAATGCCCTTGGGCATCCCCGCCAGGCAGATTATCGCGCCGTCCCTAATTGTATCTTTGCCCGACCCGAGATAGCCGGTGTCGGCATTACCGAGAAGGAAGCCAACGACGGCGGGATTCCCTATAAAGTGAGCAAGTTTCCCTTCGTCGCCTGCGGTCGTGCGATAGCCATGGGCGAGACGACGGGAATGGTCAAAATGATTTGCCATGCGGACGGTGGCAGAGTCCTGGGGATGCACATCATGGGACCCCATGCCAGCGACCTCATCGCCGAGGGCGCGCTTGCCATACAACTGGGAGCAACGGCTGAGGACATTGTCCACACCATCCATGCGCATCCCACTCTACCTGAGGCAGTGCGCGAAACAGCCATGGGTCAACTCGAAGGTGCCATCCACATCTTGAGGACTTAGCCGTTACTGATGAGTATTTCCACCAGCCAGAAAGCGTGTATTGCACCCTACCTGGAGATAGTGCCATACGAGGCTGCCCTGAAGTTGCAGCAAGGATTAATGCAGGCAAGGGCTGAGGGCAGAATTGGTGACGTATTACTGCTCCTACAGCACCCATCGGTTTTCACCATAGGGCGGTTCAAGGGGGAAGAGGACATAATTGTTCCTCCGGAGACGCTAACTGGAGAGGGAATAGCCGTTTTTCACACCAATCGGGGCGGAGGTATTACCTACCATGGTCCGGGACAGCTTGTAGGCTATCCCATCCTCGACCTTAGAGAAAACGGTCTTGGCGTGCGTGAATATATCGGGAGATTAGAAGCGGTTATCATTGAATTATTGTTGGCTCTGGGTATCCAAGGCCACAGAGTAGCAGAATACGCCGGTGTCTGGGTGGGTGAAAAGAAAGTTTGCTCTGTAGGTATACATGTCAGCCACCACATTACTACGCACGGGTTTGCTCTCAATGTAACCAACGACCTGCGTTATTTTAGATATATAAGACCTTGCGGGTTAGCAGGCGAAGCGATGACCTCAGTTTCAGAGTTGTTGGGGCACTGGGTAGCGATGGAGACGATCATAGAAAAATTACTTGCATGCTTCTCGGAGATATTTGGCTTAGGCTGTGAGCAGGAGAGTGATAGATGGCTGGCTATGCTAGACGCCCAGACTGGCTGAAGTTAGGCGCTCTTGAGCCTTCGACACTGAACAAGGCGACGAAGCTCAGCCGTGACTTGAAGCTGCACACCGTTTGTGAAAGTGCTCGTTGTCCCAACCGGACAAAATGCTTTGCCGAAGGTACAGCCACGTTCATGATACTGGGTAATATTTGTACTCGGAATTGCACCTTCTGTGCGGTGAAGTGTGGCAAGCCCCAAGCTCCCGACCCGCAAGAGCCGGACCATATTGTGCAGGCAGTCGATAGACTGAGTCTGCGGTACGTAGTTATTACGTCTGTAACCAGAGATGACCTTTCCGATGGCGGTTCCTCCCGGTTCGCCCACACCATCAGAGCGATCCATAAGTATGATCCAGATATCGCAGTCGAAGTCCTTATTCCCGACTTTCAAGGGTCAGCCTCTGCCCTGCAAACGGTAGTAGATGCCTCCCCTGTTGTTCTTAACCACAACATAGAAACAGTGCCTCGGCTTTACTCCGGGGTTCGTCCGCAAGCGAAGTATCGGCGGTCACTCGACCTTCTAAAACAAGCTGAACTGCTGGACAGCAGCCTCGTGACCAAATCTGGGCTCATGTTGGGATTGGGTGAATCGCGGGAGGAGGTCATTGAAGTAATGGCTGATCTTAGGCAGGCTGGCTGCGACCTTCTAACTATAGGTCAGTATCTACAGCCTTCGCTGGAGCACCACAAGTTGGTCCGGTACGTTCGCCCTGAAGAGTTCGAAGAATATCAGATTGTGGGAAAGAAACTGGGGTTTGTCTCTATTATGTCTGGTCCGCTAGTACGTAGCTCATTTCATGCTGCCGAGATGTATATCTCGGCAACCCGGAAATCGCAGCAGAAGCCCGGCTCATATTGCTCCACCATTGAACAATTGCTTGGATTATCAACGCACTAGGTAGACCATCCCGGCGCATTTTGTTGGGGCGCGAAGCTGGGTGGTTAGGCACTTTTGGAGACAAATTCTTTCACCCTTCGCTTGAACACGGCTCTGGCCAGAAGCACCCTTCTCTGGCATTTGAGGCATTTAAGCCCGATGTCGGCGCCCGCCCTCACCACTTCCCACTCATAGCTGCCGCAGGGGTGCGCTCTGCGTAGCCGGACTACATCACGGAGCTTTACGTCTATACTCATTGATCTGGTTGCGGATTTCTTCAGCTACGTTTCTGGCCGCCTGGGCGAAATCCTTTTCCTTTGAAGCATAAAGAATTTGCCTGGACACATTGATAATCGCCTTCTCGCCCCGGGCATCCACTCCGTAGCCGACTGCTGAAGCCAGGTCTCCTCCCTGAGCGCCGATGCCTGGAATAAGGAAAGGCAGCTCAGGGCACATTGAGCGGACTTTCTTTAGTTCTTCAGGATAGGTAGCCCCGACTACCAGGCCGATGTTGCCATGAATATTCCATTCCTGGGCTTTTTTAGCCACTGCTTCATATAGCGGTAGGCCATCGGTGCGAAGGTCCTGGAAATCTGTGGCTCCCTTGTTTGACGTCCGACACAGGATGAATACTCCCTTGTCTTGACAATTGATGAAAGGCTCTATCGAATCGAAGCCAAGGTAGGGATTGACGGTGGCGGCGTCGAAACCCAGAACCGAGAAGAGAGCCCGGGCATAAGCCCTGGCAGTGTTGCCGATATCGCCGCGCTTGGCATCGCCGATAACAGGTATATCACCGGGTACATGTTTGATGGTCTTCTCCAGGATGGCAATGCCTTCGGTCCCTAAAGCTTCGTAGAAAGCCAGGTTGGGTTTGTAGGCGCAGACCAGGTCGCAGGTGGCCTCGATAATGGCTTTGTTGAATTGTAGAACGTCTACCGCGGGCATAAGCTCGGGGTCGGGGTCCAGTCCGATGCAAAGCCAGCTTTTGTTCTTTCGACTGGCGTCGAGCAGTTTACCGGTGAATTTCATTGCCGTCACCTAGATAATGTCGGGAAACTGACAACATTCTACTATACCAGGAGGACATTGTGCAGAGCTTGGCTCTGGTAACGGCTTCGCGGGATTGCCACGCACCTTTCAGGTGCTCGCAATGACAAAAAAGAGAGATGGCTCAGAACGACAGTGCTCTTTTCTTTATTCGTGGCAAAGGCTACAATACGGGCATGCGCGACGTGATTGCTGATGCCTTGAAAGGCCATGAGGCCGACTATATTGAAATCCATTTTGAGGAGAGCCAGGCTACCAGCATTGTGTACAGGGGGGAGAGGCTGGAGGAGATAAGCCGGGCTCGTGGTTCCGGCGGCAATATCCGCGCTTTGGTTCGGGGTAGCTGGGGATTCGTCAGCTTCAATCGCCTGGATGGGTTGAAGGCGAGAGTGTCTCTGGCGGTGGAGGAGGCAAAGCTAGCTAGCAGGGGGCCGTTTAGGCTTTTCCCCGCGGAACCTGTAGTGGATACGGTGGCGCCGCGATTGAAAAATGATGCCACGACCATACCATTGGCAACCAAGAAAGAGCTTATGGATAACTATAATGGTATTATGTTAAGCAGCCCCAAAATTCAAAGCACGCGAACTAACTATCATGATGTGAAGAGAAAGACTACCTTCGCTAATTCTGAAGGCAGCTATATAGAGCAGATTAGGGCCGACCTTAGTGCACGGTTGACAGCCATAGCTCGTCAGGGTAGCGAGATTCAACAAGCCGGGCTAAGCCTGGGCAGCAATGGCGAGTTTTCTGCCGTGGAGGGACTGCATGAGAAGGCCAGAGGAATAGCCGGGCGTGCCGCTGCCCTTCTGTCAGCTCCTCAGGTAAGGGCTGGAGAGTATACCGTGATTTTGGACCCTATTCTGGCGGGAGTCTTTGCTCACGAAGCCTTCGGGCATCTGTCCGAGTCCGACCACGTATATCAGAATGAAAACCTGCGGCAAATTATGGTCCTGGGAAAAAGATTCGGCGGCAAGCATCTCAACATAGTTGACGACCCGTCAATGCCGAATTTGAGGGGAAGTTACAAATACGATGATGAAGGGACGCCGGCGAGGAAGTCGTATCTTATTCAAAAGGGTGTTCTGGAGGGGAGGCTTCATTCAAGGGAGACAGCGGCCAAGATGGAGGAAACGGCTACTGGCAATGCTCGAGCCATCAATTACCTCTTTCCCCCTATAGTGCGAATGAGCAATACCTTTATCGAGCCGGGCAGCGCTTCGTTCGAGGAGATGATTGCAGATATTGAGGAAGGCGTTTATGTCAAGGACTGGTATGGCGGGACGACCAGCCTGGAGATGTTCACCTTCTCCGCTGGAGAAGCTTACATGATTCGCCGAGGGAAAATAGCGGAGTTATTGCGCCCAGTCGTGCTGACAGGCAATGTTTTCACCACTTTGGAGAATATAGATGCCATAGGTGATGATCTGGAAATGAATCAGGGCGGTGGCTGTGGCAAGGCGGGGCAATACCCGTTGCCTGTTTCTGACGGGAGCCCGCATATCAGGATTCGTCATTGCGTGGTAGGAGGAAGATAATTAATAAATCCTAAATTCTAAACACGAAATCCGAAACAAATTCCAATGACCCAAAATCAAAATTCGAAACAGTATGACCTGGAAGAGAGAACTTTACAATTTGCAAAGTCCACCATGGGTTTTTGCAGTGGTTTACCAAAGACACTCATTTGTGAAGAAATTGAGAAGCAACTAATACGAGCGGCAACCTCAGTCGGAGCAAATTACATAGAGGCAAATGAAGCTCCAGGCAAGAAAGATTTCGTAATGAGAATTAAGATATGCCGTAAAGAGGCCAAAGAGTGTGGATATTGGCTAAAGCTTGCAGAAGTGAGTGATCCCGATTTGGAGAAACGACGAGGGGGTATTGCTCGAAGAGTCCGTAGAATTGATGAAGATATTTGGTTCGATATTAGCAAAAAGCCAGTAGTTTTCGATTTAATTCTTTGAAATTTGATATTGTTTAGGATTTAGATATTAGGATTTAAGATTTGAAATGGAACATCTTGAGAAGGTTCTTCGCTCTGCTCGTGGGAAGGCTGAGCAAGCCGAGGTTTTTTCGGCTTCGGCTCGGGCAACGACGGTGCAGTTTGAAGCCAACGAACTAAAGCAGGTCCAGACCAGAGAGAGCAGCAGTATTGCCTTGCGAATCTTCAGGGAAGGTAAGATTGGCTTTGCTATTGCTAGTGGAGGGGGTGGTTGGGAAACTTTGGTTGACATGGCTGTGGAGACTTCTCAATTTGGTGGGCCGGCCAATTTTCAGTTTCCTTCCTCTCAGGACTATTCGAAAGTGCGCATCTTCGACCCCAAAACAGAGCAAGTAGCTATGGAGAAGATGGTTGAGATCGGGAAAGAACTTGTAGCTAGGGTTAGGGGGCATACTCGTGATATCCTGTGCGATGTTCAAATAACCAAGGGGACAAGCTCGGTCTCTCTGGTTAATTCTCGAGGCGGTGAGGGAAGGTATGACAAGAGCTTCTTTGGTCTCGGCCTGGAAGGCATTCTTGTCCGGGATACAGATATACTTTGGGTGGAAGATAGCGAAAGCTCATGTCGCCCCGATCTTGTCGAGATTGATGCACTGGCTGAAAGGGTGATATGGCAACTGGAAATGGCTAAGAAGAAGGCTACGGTGTCTACCAAGCTGCTGCCGATAATTTTTACGCCCCATGGAGTAGCTAGCGCTTTGCTGAGCCCTGTAGTGCTGGCGTTTAACGGCAAAGCAGTCCTGGAGGGAGCTTCGCCTCTGAAAGATAAGCTGGGGGAGCAGGTTTTTGACAAAAGACTGAGCTTGTGGGATGATGCTACCGTAGCTTACGGCGTGGGTAGTTATCCTTTTGATGACGAGGGGGTGCCCAGCCAGCGCCTGCCGCTTGTTGCCAACGGAGTAGTGACGAGTTTTCTTTATGATTTGCAGACGGCAGCTTTAGCTGGCACGAAGAGCACCGGTAACGGTAAGCGGGCAGGTGGTGGTTTCCCCAGCCCAGCTATAAGCTCTCTTGTCTTGGAGAAAGGAGAGATGTCTTTCCAGGCGATGGTGAAAGACATGAAAGAAGGATTAGTTGTGGAGGAAGTCATCGGTGCCGAGCAGGGCAATATTCTGGGTGGTGATTTCGGGGGCAACGTCTTGCTGGGATACAAGGTAGAGAATGGTGAGATGGTGGGGAGAGTTAAGGATACTATGATTGCCGGTAACGTATATCAGGTGTTGAAAGAACCTCTTGCTATAGGACAGGAAGCAAGATGGGTGGGTGGGACTTTGCAGACTCCGCCTTTGTATTGCTCTGGGGTATCGGTGACGACCAAGGGAAACTAGGATGGATACGAGAGAAGTAATAAAGCTTCATAGGCACCCGCGCCCGAGGACTTGTTCTATGCTTGCCTCCTGGCCGGGCATCGGCGACGTTTCCCTGACCGCGGCGAAATATATTGTGGAGAAGCTAAATGCTGCAGAAATAGGGGAAATTGAAGCCGTTAACTTCTTTGAACCAGTGGGAGTTACAGTCAGAGAAAACGTGGTGGAAAGCCCTCGTTTCCCCGAGAGCAAGTTCTATTACTGGCAGTATCCCAAAACCAGCAAAGGCCTGGTGATCTTTATTGGGGAAGAGCAGCCTGCTTTTAAAGGGTACGAGCTCGTTAACTGTGTTTTGGACGTGGCGCAAAGGTTTAGAGTGTCAAGGGTATATAGTTGCGCCGCTGCGGTGACGCGTATCCACCATAGTGAAGAGATGAAGGTCTGGGGAGCAGCCACAGATCCAGACTTAGTGGGCGAGCTAGGCAAACACAATGTGATTCTTAGGGGTAGCCTGCGCATCGCCGGTTTGAACGGATTAATACTGGGAATGGCTAAGGAAAGGGGAATGGAAGGGATTTGCTTACTGGGCGAAGTGCCATCGTATGCCACGCAGATAGCAAATCCCAAAGCCTCCCTGGCTGTGCTTGGTATCCTGACAAAAATGTTGGGAATCACACTTGATCTGGCCGAACTTGGCCATCTGGCTGAGCGGGTGGATGAAGAGATGGATAAGATAGCAAAGAGAGTTACGGCTGAATTTATTGACCAATTCACCGAGCCCATTTGGGAGCAGGATGAGGAAGAAGAGTGAGTCGTCGAGGAATCCCGCTCTAAGAACAGCCCACATTGACCGACAAAGGTAGATATGCTACCATCGAGCTAGATGTCAGCTTTAGCTCGACTTTATGAGGAAATTAGAGCTTGTCGGGAGTGTGAGCTAGCTAAATATCGCACTAAAGTGGTACCTGGTGAAGGAGCGGAAGACGCGGATCTACTTTTTATCGGTGAAGCTCCGGGCTGGCACGAAGACCAGCAAGGGCGCCCTTTCGTAGGGCCAGCAGGGCAATTTCTGGACCAACTGTTAGCCTCAATTGGCTTGCGGCGGGAAGAAGTCTATATTGCTAATGTGATTAAGTGCCGTCCGCCCCAGAACCGTGAGCCACTTCCAGTCGAGATAGAGAGCTGTCGCAAATGGCTTGACCGTCAAATAGAGGTAATTCAGCCCCAAATGATTATTACTTTGGGACGCTACTCTCTAGCGCGATATTTCCCCAATGACAGCATAGGAAAGATTCATGGAAAGCCGCGCAGGTTGGGAGGCGTCATTTACTACCCGATGTACCATCCGGCAGCAGCTCTCCATCAAGGCTCCTTACGACGGATCATCGAAGCGGATATGCTTAAGATTCCGCAAATATTAGCTCAAGGTAGGGACCTGCCTGAAGATGCAGTTGAATGTCAACAATTAAGCTTGTTTTAGGGTCATGTCCTGGATGAAAGGGAAAAATCATGCCAACACATAGATTGCGAGTCATCCCCTTAGGCGGACTGGGTGAAATTGGCAAGAACATGATGGCGCTGGAATATGGCAATGACATCGTCGTCATTGATGCCGGACTTATGTTCCCCAGCGAGGAAATGCTGGGGGTCGATCTGCTGATCCCGGACATTAGCTATCTTCTGGCCAGACAGAACAATGTGAGGGGTATAGTGATTACTCATGGGCACGAAGACCACATTGGGGCACTACCTTACATTTTGTCTCGCATCACCCCTCCCGTTTATGCTACGAAGTTCACCCGCGAGCTAATTCTCGTGGAGCTGAAGCAGCGAGGAGTGAAGACTAGCGCCAAATTGAATTTAGTCAGCCCGGGGAGCAGGATTACACTGGGTAAGTTCACGATAGAGTTTTTCTCTGTTTGCCATAGTATTCCTGATTCTGTGGGGCTGATAATTCACACTCCCCTGGGGATTGTAGTTCACACTGGTGATTTTAAGATCGATTATACCCCGGTCATTTGCGAGGCTACTAACTTCAATCAATTGGCTTCGCTAGGGGCAAAGGGTGTTTTGCTTCTTCTTTCTGACTCCACCTATGCCGAGCTTCCTGGATATACTCCCTCCGAGAGGGTGGTTAGCGATACTTTAGACAGGATTGTAAGCGAGGCAAAGGGGAGGGTAATCGTAACCACATTCGCCTCTCTCATATCCCGCATGCAGCAAGTGTTCGATGTTGCCGCTAAACATGGTCGTCGTGTATTTGTCATCGGGCGGAGCATGAAGGAGATAGCGAGCATGGCATTGAAAACGGGTTATCTCACTGCTCCCCCCGGCATTATTTGTCGCCTGGACGAACTTAAGACCTTGCCTCGCAATCGAGTTATCGTGTTGAGTACAGGGAGTCAGGGTGAACCCACCTCTGCCTTGGTGCGCATGGCTAATCGTGACCCCAGCAGTCGAGTCCAGATAATCCGTGGCGACACCGTGGTGATTTCGGCGACTCCTATTCCCGGCAATGAGGCATTGGTTGCCAAGACTACTGACAGCCTTTTCCGTCAAGGTGCCAATGTAATTTATGACAAGCTGGCTCAAGTTCATGTCCACGGGCATGGCAGCCAAGAAGAGTTGAAGCTTTTCCTCAGTTTGATTAGGCCTAAATTCTTTGTTCCCGTTCATGGAGAGTACCGCCATTTAAGCTTGCATGCCGGCTTAGCTCAAAGTATGGGTATACCCAAGGATAACATTTTTGTCCTTGATAACGGCGATATCCTTGAACTCGGGCAAGATTCAGGGAGGGTGGTTGCCAGGACTCGAATCGGGGTCATCTATGTCAGTGGCATGATAACGGGCGAGCTGGATAACGCTGTGCTTCGGGATCGCAAACTACTTTCGCGAGATGGCGTTGTTGTGGTGACCATTGCCGTTGATGCTGAAAATGGTACGCTAGCTGAAAAGCCACGCATTATAACGCGAGGCCTTATTGATACAGAAGAGGAACGGAAATTGGTTGAGAGAGGGCGGGATGTGGTGCTAGCTGCTTTAGACCATGACAAAAGACGTGTGAGCGAACCGAGCTTCGTTGATGCCCGAGTGAAGGATTCCCTGAGCAGATTCTTTCATGAACAAATTCATCGTCGTCCTGTCATCATTCCTGTTGTTGTGAAGGTGGGAGGGAAGAATCCAGAAGTCAGTAGCCAGTAGTCGACAGGGACTGGGCTTCTGACTATTATTTTTGAGGGCATTAGTCCGTGTCTAAGGCAAGAAGCGGGTCTAAGTCGGGGCGGAAGGCAAGAGCAAGTCGGCCGGCATGGAAGCGATTCTTCGGATTTGTCGCTTCACCGGTAGGACGAAGGCTTATCTTAATTGGCGTAGTAGTACTCCTGCTGTATTTTTTGTGGGGCGGCATACTCAGATTATTTGGCTATGGATTGGTAATAATAGCCATCGCTTTGGGCTCGCTGGTCTGGGTGGCATGGCGGCGGCAGTTCTCTGTTGTGAAGCGGAGGTGGAATTGGATTCTGGGGGGCATCAGCCTAGCTTGTGCCGTGTGGGGAATTCTGGCGTTTTTCACACTGGGAGGCAGCATCGGGCAGAGCATAATAGGTGCTGATAAGATCTTAGGGGGGCTAGGAGTAGCCGGGCTTCTGCTTCTGGGCGCTGTTTTTATCATGCCTCGGCAGTCTTGGAAAGCTGCCAAAAGCGGCTGGCGTCTTCTGGCCAAAGCTTTTCGACGCGCTTCTAACTTGATCTTCCGCAAGCAAGCTTCTGCTACAGCTACTGCTCTCGAAGCCGCTTCCACTGAAGTGGGGGTAGTCGATGAAGTGGGGGCAACGAGCACTCGACGCCGTGAGCGCTCAGCTCCTCCCGAGTGGAAATCGGAACACGAACCAATTCTCACCCCAGGAGGATGGCATCTTCCACCGATTGATATCCTGGACAAGCCGTCTGAGGTGAAATTGGACAAGGACGCCATTGACCAACGGGCCCGATTGATTGAGGAAGCTCTGGCGAGCTACGGCGTAGCAGCCAAGGTTGTGCAGATAAACATAGGCCCTACCGTGACGCAGTTTGGCGTTGAGCCTGGCTGGGACAAGAAATATAGAGAGGTAAGAGAAAAAGGGAAGAATAGCAGCTACGAAACGAAGGTGGAAGAAGTGTCCAGAACCAGGGTAAGGGTAGACCGCATTACCTCTTTGGCCAACGATTTGGCTTTAGCCCTGGCTGCGCCCAGCATAAGGATTGAGGCTCCCGTGCCCGGGGCACCGGTGGTGGGCATTGAGGTTCCTAACACTGTATTTGGCTCGGTTGCCCTGCGCGGTGCCATAGAGAGTGCTGCTTTTCAGAAGATTAAAGCCCGCTCCAAGCTGGCTATTGCTTTGGGTAAAGGTGCTGGCGGTGAGGCAGTGGCAGGCGACCTGACTAGGATGCCGCATCTACTTATTGCCGGAGCTACCGGCAGTGGTAAGACTGTCTGTCTGAATTCTACTATTTGTTGCTTGCTTTTACACAATAGTCCCGACGATGTTCGGCTCATCATGATTGACCCCAAGAGAGTGGAATTGGTGACTTTCAACGGGGTGCCCCATCTGCTTGCTCCTGTGGTCGTGGATAGTGATAAGGCGATAAAAGCTTTGAGATGGCTTAATCAGGAGATGGATAGCAGATATCGTCAGTTTGCCAAGGCAGGAGCACGCAATATCGAGGGTTATAACAAGGAACGCGCACCTGGAGAAGCGCTGCCATATTTGGTGCTCCTCATTGACGAACTGGCTGATTTGATGATGACGGCTTCCGATGAAGTAGAACAGACGCTGTGTCGGCTAGCTCAATTAGCTCGAGCTACAGGTATTCATCTCGTTGTAGCCACACAACGCCCCTCGGTAGATGTGGTTACCGGGCTTATTAAAGCTAACTTTCCTACCCGTATTAGTTTTGCCGTCACTTCTCAGGTGGATTCCCGGACTATACTTGACATGGTAGGTGCTGAGAAATTGCTGGGTAGAGGGGATATGCTCTACATGCCGACTGAAGCTAGTAAACCTAAACGTCTGCAAGGAAGCTTCGTTTCTGATGCTGAGATTGAGAGATTGGTATATTTCTGGGGGAACCAGCAGCAGATTAAGGTGAGCTCTGTTGACTTTGATGAGGTAGCGGAGCGTCCCCCAGGTGCACCTCGGGGTGCTGGGGCTCCTCCCGACGCTCTTCTGGAGGAAGCAAAGCGCCTGGCACAAGAATATAGGCATATCTCCACCTCTTTCTTGCAGCGCCGTCTTCGCATTGGCTATCCTAGAGCTGCCCGCCTTATGGAAGATCTGCAGCAGGCAGGTTTGGCGGAAGAGACTCCACCCGAACGGGAAAGCTAAGCCGGACCAGTGAATCCTGAACAATCCCGACGAGTCGGGACACAGTTCTAAACCCTAAACAAAAGCGGAAATCCAAATTTGAATACTAAGAGTAATTTTGGTCATTCATATATGATCTTCATCTTAGGTCCCCGGCAATCATCGACGTCACCGGACTCGTCAACACATTCTCCCTAGTTCCGCCATATGTCCCCCGTAGCTTCAATAACGCAGACAATGGGGTCAACCAGGAGCTCCCTGACGAGGGTCCTCAAGAGGTCACTTCTTACTATGAGATCCGCGATGGTAGGGCTAAGCTGGTAGTACAGGGCAACAAATTGGGAACCTATTGCGCTTTCCAGCAACACCACATCCCGGAACTCTCGCAACACATCGATCTGTTCAGCAGTGGGAGTTCCGTAGGCTGCGGTAGCAATAAAACAAAATAGATCATAAAAATCTATGCTGGCCCCCGGGGCGGTGGTAAATGGCCGGGTCGCACCTTCAATCACAGTTCCGTCATACCTGAGCTGGGCCTTGAACTCATACTTCGTCTTCGAAGCCAGCCCTGTCAGTCTCTCAGTATACGTGCCATCTCCTGCTGTGGACACCCAGGTAGTATAGAACGAGGCCTGGTCCGAGGCCCTCTTGCAGGCAAAACGCACTTCCACCGAGCTGAGCCTCCCTCCAGTGTAGCTCATGTTCACGATGCCTGAGTAGGAAGTGACGTTAGTGGCCGCTTCTGTGGTCACGGTGGGTACTTCGGACGTCACGAAAGTGAGCGTATTACCCTCAATCAGAGTCTCGTCATACTCAAGCTGGGCTCTGAACTGATACCCGGTGTTGGAGTCAAGCTCAGTAAGCGTGTGGGCATGGGTGCCATCTGCTGTTTTGGACATCCAGTCAGTATAAGTCCACACCGTGCCGGCGGACTTCTTATAGGCAAACCGTACTTGCGCAGGGCCGTAGCAGCTCCCTACAGTGTAGTTCAGATTCAGGGTGGTGGAGTGCACACGGACCTCGGCGGCGGGTTGTGTAGTAACCGTGGGAACAACCACCCAGGGCGTGAAAACAACTTTATCACTGACATCGTCGCCCTCGCCGTGGGGGTTAGCAGTTGGGTGGCGTGGCCCGCTGGCATCGCCCCACCAGTTGCAGGTGGCGTTAAGAGTGCCAGTGCCGCCATTATAGACGCCGAAGACATCGTTGTCGAAGATGTCATTATTGTTGGCGTAGCTACTAGCAGCGTCAACCAGGGCTCCATCCAGCCGTATGCCATACTCCCATCCCGAGATGGTGTTGTTAGTGATGGCGGCGACTATACTGCCATCTGCGCCTTCGATTCCAATGCTGATGCCATCGGCATCTGTTGCCCCACCGCCTGCGAGGTGATTATCCTCAATGGTAACCTCAAGAGTCGCGCCAGAATCATAGGTGTTAGCACCAATCGCCGCGTTCTCATAATTGCC
>Ga0316628_100001409_pt1 | contig 17007 bp, 1 predicted proteins | sample OWC_Aug_M2_C1_D5_FD_207648 | JGI IMG/M metagenome (GOLD analysis project Ga0316628, IMG submission 207648) | Wetland soil microbial communities from Old Woman Creek delta, Ohio, United States - OWC_Aug_M2_C1_D5_C | ecosystem: Environmental > Terrestrial > Soil > Wetlands | place: USA: Ohio... | reverse complement strand
GTGGATTTTTCTTGCATCTGGCTGTAGGTTATTTGTATGGGCAGTTCATGGAGCGATCCCGGGCCCGGTCCGATAAGGGCAATATTATCCGGCGTTCGCTCCGTCTGTTCCGCGATCCCGGCCAGGATGGTTTTGTCTTTGGGGTATCCCGTTCCGGCATGGTTGAATTCATATAATACCTGGTTTTTTTCTCCCGGGGTGATAATTTCCAGGTCCGCTATTTTGGGGTCCGGGTTTTCCGCCAATAATTCCAATAACCTCTTAAAGTAAGCGATGTACCGTTTGATGGTGTCCGGTTTATACAGTTTTGTACAGTATTCGATGGCAAATATTAACCTCTCTTCCAGCTCTTCCACTGTCAACGTCAAATCAAATGTCGAGGTAACGTTTCGATGTTTATAGGGATGGGAATCCTGTTCATGCCCTTCGGGCTGTTCATCGAGTCCCGGGGTTTCGGTATTCTTTTTTTGCCGCAATAAGTTAAACATCACGTCAAATACAGGGTTACGACCGGTATCCCGTTTTACGGATATCTTATCTACTAACTCCTCGAATTGGTATTCCTGGTTTTCATAGGCTTCCAGGGTTCGTACTTTGAGCTGCTCCAGGAATTCTTTGTACCTCATTTCCCCTTTTAGTTTATTTCCCAGGGCAAGGGTATTGACAAACATCCCGATAATTTTCTCAAGGTCGGCATGCCGTCTCCCCTCTAATGGCGTTCCCACGATGATATCGTCCTGGCCGCTCAATTTGGCCAGGAGTATAGTAAATACCGATAGGATAGTCATATGCAGCGTAACGGAAGCTTTCCCGGTCAAATCTTTTAATGTCCGGATTTCCCTGGCGGTCATTTCAAATTCCATGGTGCTTCCTTCAAAACTCTGTACCAGGGGGCGGGGATAATCGGTAGGGAGGTCCAGGACCGGGAGTTCACCGGCAAATCTTTCCTGCCAATAGGTTTCTTGTTCTTTTTTTAAGACCTGCTGCGCATCGCTGTTTTGCCAGCAGGCATAATCTTTATACTGCAATCGCAATGGGTTTAATTCCTGGCCTTTTCCTTCATACAACATCTTGAATTCGGCCCTTAATATTTTCATGGATGCACCGTCCGTTATAATGTGATGTACATCCACCAAAAGTATGGAACGCCGGGTATGAAGCTTGATTAATCCGGCCCTCAGGAGCGGAGCCCGGCTTATATCAAAGGGCCGCGTATACCTGTCGATTATTTCCCTGGCTTCCGCCTCATTTGCTTCATATACCTCCAGGACAAATTCCACCTGTGAATGAATCCTCTGGACCGGTTCATCCCCTAGCATTTCAAACGACGTTCTTAAACTCTCGTGACGCTGGCACAATTCTTTAAATACCGATTCCAACTTTGTTTTATCTATTTCACCGGGGAAGGGGATTACCAGGGGTATATTGTAGCCGATATTATCCCGTTCCATCTGCTGCAGTATAAATAATCTCTTCTGGGCGGGGGATAAAGCATAGTATTCCTTGTTTTCTACCGGTTCTATGGATGCATATCGTTCTTTTTCCGCTCCTTTTATATATTTTGCCAGTCCGCGTATTGTCGGTGTCTTAAAAATCTCCGCCAGGGGTACTTTGACATTAAATGATTTTTGCATCCTGGCGGCCAATAGCGCAGCGCTTAATGAATGACCGCCCAATTGGAAGAAATCGTGCTCCATCCCGATTAAATTCTTTTCCGTTGCTAACACATCGGCCCATAGTTCCAGTAGTTTTTTTTCTAACCGGTTTCCCGGGGCCTGGTATTTTTCTACCGGTTCCCGGTCCGGTTCGGGTAATGCGCTGCGGTTTATTTTACCGTTGGGTGTCAGGGGGATTTGCTCGATCGGCATGAAATAAGTGGGCAGCATATAATCGGGTAAGATTTTTGCCAGGATATTCTTCAACCCGGTGGTGGATACTTCTTGCCCGGATACTACATAGGCGCATAAGTATTTTCCTCCTGTATTATCATCTTTAGCTATCACCACTGCCTCTTTGATATAGTCTATTTCCAGGAGGCAGCGTTCGATTTCCCCGGTTTCGATGCGAAATCCCCTGATTTTTACCTGGGTGTCGATTCTGCCCAGGAATTCGATATTCCCGTCCGGACGCCAACGGGCCAGGTCGCCAGTGCGGTAAATATAGGACTTATGGGACAGATAGGACCTATAGGACAGATAGGACAACAGGGGGGCAAGCCCCCCTGTCCCCTCGAATAACGCACCCACTGGCTGTCGGTGGCAAAATTTGTCTTTTGTTAATCCAGGTTTGTTTAAGTATCCCCTGGCTGTACCGTCTCCTCCTGTGAGTAGTTCGCCGGGGACGCCTATGGGCACTAAATTTTCGGCTTTATCCACGATGTATACTAAAGAATTGCCGAGGGGCTTACCTATCGGTATGATGGTGTCATAGTTTTGGGTTACCAGGTGAAAAGTGGAGAAGATCGCATTTTCCGTGGGGCCATACATGTGGAGGATTTTTATATCTTTGTAGGTATTTCTCAGCAGGTTGACGTAATGCGGCATTACCAGGTCACCTCCTACCAGGAAATACTTTATCCCGGCAAAAATCTCAAGCCGCTGAGCTGCCAATTGATTAAACAATTGCGGTGTTAAATGCAAAATAGATATGCTATTTTTAACCAGGAAATTTTCTAATTCCCGGGCATTTAAGATGACCGGTTGGCTGGCTAGAAATAGTGCTAATCCATTCAAGAGCGGCCACCATATTTCAAAGGCAGTGATATCGAATACGATATTTCCTGTGGGGAGAACGCGATCATCAACAGTAAAGTCAATAAAATTGGAATTCTTCACCCTGGATACGATATTTTGATGTTGTACCAGCACTCCCTTGGGTCTGCCGGTTGTGCCGGAAGTGTAGATGATGTAGGCCAAATTGACTCGTTCTAATTGTAAATTGTTAATTGTTAATTGATAATTATTAATTAAATTGGCCTCCTTCGGAGGATTATTAGGCCTTTGGCAGTTAGGCAGGCTCTCATTAACAATTAATAATTGACAATTGACAATTAACAATTTTTTTGACTTTCCTGATAAACCAGGAACTGTCACCAGGGTTTTCGCTCTACTGTCTTCCAACATATATTTGATACGTTCTTCCGGGTAATCCGGGTCAAGGGGTAAATAGGCGCCGCCGGCTTTTAATATTCCCAGCAAACCAATGATCAACTCTATTGATCGCTCCATCATGATTCCTACGATGGTATCAGGGCCAGTGCCTTTTTCTCTCAAAACCTGCGCCAATCGATCGGCATTTTCATTCAATTCTTTGTAGGTGATTTGATGTAGGGGCGATCGATTAATCGCCCTTACAATCATCCCCAGGGTTACGATTGGACCGACGAGGGCCATGTGGTCCGGGGTTTGTTCTTCTTGTTGTTTGAACAATTCATGGATAGTCTTTTCCCGGGGATAATCCCTGGCAGTATTGTTGAATTCAAATAAGATTAAATGTTTTTCCTCTTCGGGTATGATTTCGATACCTGATATTCGTAATGTGGAAAAATTTTCTCCTTTTTGATCGCGGCCAGTCACGATGTTTACGATCTGTTTAAAGCAGCGAATAAATCGTTCAATGGTTTCTCTTTTAAACAGTTGTGTAGAAAATTCCATATCAACCACCAGCCGGCCTTGTTTTTCAATGGCATTCCAGGTCAGGTCCAACCGGGACACGCCGCGATCGAAGTCATAATCAGCAACCTTTTGGTCTGTTTGTTGTGGGGGTTCTTCCATCGGGTATGCCATATTCTGCAAGCCCAGCATAACATCAAATAGTGGACTGCGTCCGGGATTCCTGGTGAGTACCACTCGCTCCACCAGGTTTTCAAACTGGTATTCCTGGTTTGCAAAAGCATCCAGGGTTCTTATCTTGACTTCCTGTAAGAATTGCCTGAGAGATTTCTCTGCTTTGGGGTAGTTTCGCAGTGCCAGGGTATTGACAAACATACCGATGAGGATTTCCAGATCGGCGTGTTGGCGTCCGGCTGTGGGTGTTCCTATGACGATGTCTTCCTGGCCGCTGAGTTTGGCGAGCAATACATCGAATAGTGCCGCTAATACCATGAACAATGTCAGTCCCTGTTCTTGGGCCAGTCGATTTAAGGCCGCGGTTTCGGCTTCCCCGATTACAAAACTGGAGTTACTTCCTTCAAAACCCTGTACCGCGGGACGAGGCCCATCATAGGGCAGATTCAATACCGGTATTTCTCCCTGGAACTCCTTCATCCAGTAATCTTCCTGGAGTTTTATTCGTTCTTTCACCGACCGGCTGTTTTGCCAATCGGCATAATCTTTATATTGAATCCGCGGGTTTGGCAGCGCTTGCTCCCGGTAAAGCCTCATAAATTCACGGATTAATATTCGATCCGAGGTGCCGTCGGTGATAATATGATGCATATCCACCATGAGCAGGTGTTTGGTTTCTTCTAATTTTGCCAGCCCTACCCGCAGCAGCGGTGCCCGGGATAAATCAAACGGCCGGATGAAAGAACTTATAAGTGCGGTTGCGGGTTCATCAGGCAAGGGGGCAAGCCCCCTCGTCCCCTCGGAATCATCAAGTTCGACCTTAATCTCTACTGTTTCCTTTATTCTTTGCACCGGTTCTTCTTTGACAGTTTCAAAAGACGTCCTCAATACCTCATGCCGTTGGACCAATCGACGAAAAGTTTGCTCCAGTTGTTGTCTTACAAAATCCCCGTCCAGTTGTATGGCCTGGGGCATATTATAGACCGTACTGTCCGGGTCTATATGCTGGAGTATATACATCCGCTGCTGTGCCGAGGATAAGCGATAGTATTCTTTTTTCTCTATTGGTTGGATGGAGAGGTATTCCTTTTTTTGGGCTGTCTTGATATATTGGGCCAGTTCTTGTATAGTGGGATGCCGGAACATCTCTCCCAGCGTAATTTCTACTTCAAATGCCTTATGTATCCTTGTGGTCAATACTGTGGCTTTTAACGAATGCCCTCCCATTTGGAAAAAATCAGTGTCGATACTGACAGTCTCTTTTTTTATGCTGAGGATATCGGCCCACAGCTCTGCCAATTCCATTTCCCACCTATCCCCTGGGGGAACACGCCGGGTCCCGATATCCAGTTGTGGTTCCGGCAGTGCTTCCCGGTCTACTTTGCCGTTGTGGGTTAAGGGTATCCTGGCCAATGGCACAAAATATGACGGCATCATATAATCAGGTAAGACCTTTAGCAATTTATTCCTTATCGCTTTCATATCTATGTTGTTTTCTTTTGCGGGCACTATATAGGCACATAAATATTTCTCTTTTTTAGTGTTTTCCCCGGGCAGGACAACCGCTTCCTTGATTTCTTCTATTTCTATCAACCGGGTTTCAATTTCCCCTGGTTCGATTCGGAATCCCCTGATCTTGACCTGCTGGTCTATTCGGCCCAAAAACTCGATATTGCCATCCGGCTGCCACCGGGCTAAATCGCCGGTGAGGTAGATATAGGACATATGGGAAATATAGGACATATGGGACATATAGGACCTATGAAATCGTCTGGCTGGCATCTTATTTACTAATGAAAAGTTTTTGCGGGGTCCAGGGGCGGTTTTTTCAAAAAGAGCCCCTGGCCGCCGGAGGTCAAATTTTTCTCCGGTTAACTCCGGGTTATTCAAATATCCTCGTCCTACTTGCAGTCCACCGATCAGTAATTCACCGGTAATTCCTATGGGGAGCAATTGTTGGTACCGGTCAACGATATAAATAGAGGTTTCGGTCAGGGGTTTACCTATGAAGGGCAGTGTGGGAATTTCCTCCTGGGGGGCAAGTGTCAGGCTGGTTACCACATGTGTCTCGCTGGGGCCATAATGATTATGTAGAAAGACGTGATGCGATTTTAAATATTCTTTCAGCCTCTCGTTCACGATGAGTTGTTCACCCGCGGTTACGATATGTGCCACACATCCGGGGAAACAGGTGACATATGTGGGTTCATTAAAAATAAACTTTAAAAATGATGTCGGTAAAAATAAGGTTTTGATTTGATTTTCTTCTATCACACGGAATAAACCAGGGACATGTTGGCGGGTTTGATTGTCAATCAGCACCAATACCCCTCCCCACAGCAGTGTAGAGAAAATTTCCTGGAAGGATACATCAAAACAAATGGTGGTAAACTGTATCACGCGGCTAAAGTCGATGTTGGTATATTGGAATTGATATTGGATAAGGTTTAACAGGGTTCGCTGTTCCAGCATGACTCCTTTGGGGGTGCCGGTGGAGCCGGAGGTATATAGCAAATATAATAAATCCGTGCCGGTGTTTATGGTTGGTGGGGTTGGGGAGTGTGGGCCGGTTATGCTGTAAATACTCTCTTCCTTGAGGGGAATAATGTGGATTCCTCCTGGTATAAAGTCCCGGTTATTTTTTTCAACATTGGTTAACAGCAGGTTTATGCTGCTGTTTTGAATTATAAACTTTTTCCTGGCTGCCGGGTATTGGGGATCGATGGGCAAGCAGGCCCCCCCGGCTTTTATTATGGCCAGTAGGCTGATTATCATTTCCAGTGAGCGTTCAGCCAGCATTCCCACTATTACATCCGGGCCCACCCCTTTTAACTTCAGCAGTGCTGCCAACCGGTTGGACCGGCAATTTAATTCGTTATAGGTCAGGTGCTGTTTTGCATATACCAGGGCTGTGCAGTTGGGCTGCTTTTCCTCGCGTTGGCTAAAACGTTCATGGATTAACTTTTCCAGGGGTTCGGCCAGCACGGTGCCGTTAAAGTCGTATAGAATTTGTTTCTTTTCTTCCTGGGCAATGATTTCAATCTGGCATATTTTTTTATCCGGTGCCGCTGCTGCGGTAGATATGATTCGCTTGAAATAATCGATGAACCGGTCGATGGTTTCATGTTTAAATAGTTTGGTACAAAATTCCATTTTAAACCACACACCCTGTTCTGCTGCTATTGCGTGTAAACTGAGATCAAATATGGATATCCCCCGTTCTTGTTCGCGGATCGCCAGGCTTAAACCCGGTATGTCGATTTTCAGATTTGCCTCATACTGGCTTTGAAAATTCATCAAGCTAAACATAGTATCGAATATCGGGTTCCGGCTGACATCCCGGTGCACTTCCAGGGTGACGTTTTCCACCAGGTCTTCGAACAGGTAGTCCTGGTTTTCAAAGGCCGACAGGGTACTTTCTTTTACTTCCTGTAAAAACTCCCGGAAGGTTTTCTCTCCTGAGGGGTAATTTCTCAATGCCAGGGTATTGACCAGCATGCCAATAATATGGTGCAGGTCCGCATGGGTCCTGCCGGCAATGGGCGTTCCCACCACTATATCTTCCTGGCTGCAAATTTTTGCCAATAAAACATTGTATAGGGTGAGCAGGATCATAAAAAGTGTGGTGTCCTGGTTTATGGCGATATGTTTTAATGCTTCTGTCTCTTGCTGATGAATCAAAAAGAGTTTTGTGTTTCCTTCAAAACTCTGGACGGGTGGTCTGGTATAATCGGCGGGTAGATTTAAGACCGGGAGTTCTCCCGCATATTGATTCTCCCAGTAAGTTTCCTGCTGTTTCATGGTTTCTTGTTGTTTCTCACTGTTCTGCCACCTGGTATAATCTTTATAGCGAATACGCAGGCCGGGAAGGGTTTGGCCTGAATACAGCGCCATGAACTCCCTGACCAATATACCGATGGATGAACCATCGGAGATAATATGATGCATATCCACCAACAGCAAATACCTATCCCCTTTCTCCCCTTTCTCCTCTTTCTCTTGAGAGTTATCGATGCCCTGCCGGGGATAGTTGGGAAGAGCGGTCGGGGTGTTTGGAAGTTTAATTAATCCCACCCGCAGCAGCGGCGACCGGGTCAAATCAAAAGGCCGGATAAAATCCCGGATAATTTGTTCCGCGGTTTTAATTCCTGCCCCGTCCCCCGGGGCGGCCAGATCATAATATTCCACTTTAAACCCCGGGTTATGGTTTATCCGTTGAATTGTTTCGCCGTTCACCAACTGAAAGGAAGTCCTTAAGCTTTCATGCCTGGTCACCAACTTACTAAACACCTGTTCCAATCGTTCCTGGTGCAATTTTCCTTCCAGTTCAAAAATCAGGGGGGTATTGTATCCGGTGCTGTCGGTTTCTACCTGGTGCAGTATATATATACGCTTCTGGACCGATGACAGGGGATAAAATTCTTTTTCTTCCACCGGTTCAATCGCTGAATATCGGTCTAGCCCGGCTCTCCCTCCCCTGATGTATTGCGCCAATCCATCGATAGTGGGAGTCCGGAATAATTCAGTTATGGGTATCCGGGTATTTAAATGCTTGTGTATCTCGGTGAAGACGGTGATTGCCTTTAATGAATCACCGCCTATTTCAAAGAAATCATCATGGATGCCTATTTCTTTAATGCCAAAGAATTTTTGCCAGACCCGGACCAGGGCTTGCTCGATCTCATCGCGGGGTGGTGTGTATCCGGTGCTTAACAACGGCCGCTGATATAAAACCCCTTCCTCTTCAAGGGTTTTTTCTTTTCCTGGTAAACCTGTGCCGGCTGATTTATTTCCCGGGGTGTACAATACCTCCATTTCAGCTCCGGGTTGTCCCGTGAAGATGAGGGTGATCCAGTAATACTGTCTTTCAAAGGGATAAGTGGGCAATGGGACCCGATGGGGTTTTAAATTTGAATATAGGGGACCCTTTGTGTACATTTCCTCCCAATCGATGACTGTTCCGTTTAGCCATGCATTACCGATTTGTTCCAGCCTGGATTCGAGCGATTCTCCAGGGAGTGGGTCCGCGGCGGCGGTTACTGCTTTGATCAGGCTTTCATCGGTATCTGCGGTTTTCTTTTTACCTCGATCCTTCAATTCGGAAGTGTGTACCTTTCCCGGGGCCAGGGATGATAATGCTTCTACTGCTTCGCTGCCGGTGGTACATACCAACATTCTCCTGTGCGCGTAAGTGCGCCGGCCTACCTGGAGTGTATATGCCACATCCGCCAGGTTTACCCGGGGATTCATTTCGAGATATCCTGCCAGGTTCCGGGTCATTTGCTCTAATGCAGGTCCGGTCCGGGCAGAGAGAAGGATTAATATTTCATGAGTGCTGCTTTCTGCGCCTTGAAGTGCGGGTGCCTCCTCCAATAAAACAAACGCATTGGTGCCTCCAATCCCAAATGAACTTACCCCGGCTCTCAGGGGTGAATTACCCTCCCATGAAGATAAGGCGGCATTGATATAAAAGGGACTGTCGATAAAATCGATCGTGGGATTGGGGGTGTTAAAATGCAGCGATGCCGGGATTAATCGATGCATAAGGGCCAGTACGGTTTTAATAAAACCAGCAATCCCCGCGGCAACGTCCAGGTGGCCGATATTGGATTTAATGGAGCCAATACCGCAGTACCCTTTTTCATTTGTATTCATTGCCTCTTTTAATGCCTCTACTTCTATGGCATCCCCCAGGGGGGTGGCAGTGCCGTGGGTTTCAATATAACCGATGTCTCCCGGAGCCGTCCGTGATAATTTCAATACCGTGCGGACCACGTCGGCTATTCGCTTTTTCCCGGGTGCGGTAAAACTGGATTTATCGATTCCATCATTATTAATGGCTGTAGCTTTAATGACGGCTCTTATGTTGTCTCTTTCCGCTGCGGCATGTTTTAGTCGTTTCAACACCACGATACCAATGCCATCCCCGTAAACAGTGCCCCGGGCATTGGCGTCAAAGGGTCGGCAGTGGCCGTCCGGCGACATGATCATGCCTTCCTGGTATACATAACCACCTTTTTCAGTTGCCGATACGGACCCGACGCCTGCTAACGCGATGTGGCATTCCCCGGTTAATAAGGCCCGGCACGCGGTATGAATAGCCACTAACCCGGTTGAACAGGCAGTAAACAGCGTAATACTGGGTCCTCGCAAATTCAGTTTATGGGATATATGGGTACTTAACAACAGGCTGTTCTCCGTGATATGCAGGCCGGTATCTTCGCTTTGTGTTTTCAGGTTTCTTAATGTTTTCACCACCTGCCAGCCAAAACCATCCGACGATCCCGCATAAATGCCTATGGAATCATTGTAGGAGATGGGATCATATCCCGCATCTTCTAATGCTTCCCAGGCGCATTCATGGAACAAGCGGATTAAGGGGTCCATGGTTTCTGCTTCCTTGGGACTATACCCAAAAAACGATGAATCAAAATAGGCTTTGTCTTCTACCACGGCATAGGCTTTGACATAATTGGGATTTTCCAGGAGATACTCCCTGATTCCACACGCTCTTAACTCTTCGGTGGTAAAGGTGGATATGGATTCGACATTGTTTTTCAAGTTTTCCCAGAATTCCTTAAGGTTTTTGGCACCGGGAAATTTCCCGGACATACCAATAACAGCGATTTCCAATCCTGTTTCTTTAGAATTTGTCATTTTTACACCATATGATCAAATAAATCGATCGATCGATGCAGCGTATCTTCGACTTTATCCAGGTCCTCAAGTTGACCGCGTACTTTTTTCGTTTTTTGTGTTTCCAGGTACTGGCCCAGGGAATGAATGGTGGGATACTCAAACATGACCACTATGGGTATATCCGTATCTATCTTTTTTTTCAAGGTATTATTAATATGGATCATATCCAGCGAGGTAATCCCGTACTGGAAAAAGTTATCATCGATTCCCACCTGCTCAAACCCAAAATAAGTTTGCAAAATTTCCGCAAAGGTTTTTTCAAATTCGGTTTCGGGTGCGATGTATCCTGTGGTCAAGTCCGGTCTGGGGTACAATTTTTTAGGAGGTTGGGTCTCAATTACACTGCCGGGGGAAGAGGCACCGGGTGCGGCCTGGTAATCCGCGCGTTTAATCCTGGAGCCCAGTTCCTGGGTTGACACAATCACCTGGGGATGAACGGAACCCAACACACGATTAAATACAGTAATCCCTTCTGAGGGCAGTATGCCATTTTTCAATATGAGATGGGCATCGGTAATCCTGGCATTTTCTTGCAATTGTTTGATGGTTTCCGCTCCCATGCCCACTTCCTGCCAGAAGTCCCAGTTAATGGATACAGTAAAAACACCCTGTTCATAGGTGCTGTGATAGGCAAAGGAGTCCAGGAAGGCATTGGCGGCACAGTATCCCACCTGGCCAAACATCCCCAATACAGCACTAATAGATGAACATAAGAGAAAAAAATCAGGTTTTACCTGGTTTTCTTTTAGTACCTGGTCCAGCACTATTGTGCCCTGTACTTTAGGTGCCAGGATAGGTTCGATGGTTTCCCGGGTTCGCAAAGGAATCACCCCGCCGTCGGGTAATCCTGCCGCGTGTATCACTCCATCTATTTGTCTAAAGTGCTGCAAAGCCTGGGTAACCACTTCTCGCATCCGGTTCAAATCACCAACATCAGCACTGCATACCAACACCTCTGCGCCTGCTTTTTCCAGGTCTTGCAATTTTTTGATTTTTCGGCAGATACGATCTTCCTGGGGATGAGTGGAAAGCCATTGTTCCCATTGCCCTGGCCGGGGAAAGGTTGAGCGGCCGGTGAGTACCAGTTTGGCTTGAACCTGGCGTGCCAGGTGTTCTGCCAGTTCCAACCCAATGCCTCCCAGCCCGCCGGTGATAAGATAGACCCCCTGGGGTTTCAATCGAGGAATTTTTTCCTGGCCTTTTTCTATTTCCATTTCCATTTCTATCGGCAGCGGCTCAAAGATTTGTACCCAGCGGTAATCACCACGATAAGCCACTACGGCTTCATTGGTATTGGAATCGGTATCCGGGGTTTCCAGGTAGAATTCAGTCAAAACCCGGTCCAACAGCCGGTTTTTTTGACTGTCTGCCTGGGGGAGAACGATATCGATACTGCGGCAGGAGATGTTGAAATATTCCCGGGGTATAACGTTGATTGCTCCCAACAGTGCGGCTTTTCCCGGGGATAACGTATCTTCGGAGGCGATGCGCTGCAGGTGGTTGGATACTACCATAATTTGCAGGTGCTCTTTAAAGCTCTGCTTTCCTGCTGCCTGGGCCAGGTAAAACAAACTGTAAAATCCCAGGTCCAGCAGCTCATGGATTTCTTTTTCTTCACCGGTGATACTCCAAAAATGTCCGATCCGGTCCGGGGGAGCATCCATCCGGCTGAATTGGTCAAAAAGGAGATGGTAATCCCGGGGTTGTTGGGGATCGATGACATACTCGTGGGGGTTGATCTTTTTAAAGGCCGGTCCAATACTGGTTTTAATCACTTCCTCTCCTTCCTGCTGCAATCGTTGGGCCAATAGGTCACCCAGGCCGGTTTCATCGATAAACAACAGCCAGCAGCTCTTTTTCCCCGGCTTTTTATACCGAGATGAGGGCAATACCGAGCGTTTCCAGGAGGGAACATAGAACCAATCCGCTATATCCGGCTTTTTCCCTGGCAGCGACTCACCTGCCCATCGGCTTATCTCCTGGCGGGTAGGGTCCAGTTCAAGCCAATACCGCTGGCCTTCAAAGGGATATGGCGGAAGTGAAATACGCTGCCGCTGTTCACCGGCATGATATCGAGCCCATTCAACCGCTAACCCGGAGAGCCATAATCGACCGATTCTTGTCAGCAGGAACCGGTGTTCTGGCATTTTACCCCGGGCACCATCATTGGTGTGAAGGATCAACGGTCCTGGGGATTTGTCCGCATGATGCCGGGCCAACACACTTAGATCATATCCGGGGCCTATTTCTATAAAGATGGAGCTGGGGATTTTTAATAATCCTGCAATGCCTTCGGCAAATTGAACGGTTTCACGCAAATGCGTGGTCCAATAGCCTGGCTGCCGGACTTCTTCTCCTACTGCCCACTGACCGGTTACGTTTGATATATAAGGGATTTGGGGTTTTTTTAGCTGAAACCGGCTGAGGATTTCGGCAAAGTCCTGTAAAATTGGTTTCATCATCCGGGAATGGAGGGCCCGTGAAGCATAGGGCAGTCGCATACATATATACCGATTTTGTTTCATCCGGTTTTCAAACGTCCGGATTTCAGATGCAGCACCGGATACGATACATGATGGCCCATTATTTACTGCTAATGAGAGGTTTGTTCCATCTAAAAAGGGCAGCAATTTTTCTTTGGGAAGAGGTACACTCAACATGGCTCCTCCAGGCGTCTTTTGCAGTAATTTTCCCCTGGATACTACCAGTTTTAAAGCGTCCTCCAGGGAAAAGACCCCGGATATACAGGCAGCAGCATATTCACCAAAACTATAGCCGATCAGGGCATCGGGTGTTATGCCCCAGTTGATTAACAATTTTGCCAGGGAATATTCAAAGATGAAGATAACCGCCTGGGCGACTTCGGGGTGGTTAATATAGGACTTATTGGACCCATTGGACCTATTAGGAATGGCACCGGGATAAAGGATTTCTTTGATATCGTATTCCAGGAGGGGTTTTAATATTTCAAAGCAGCGGTCCATTTCCTGGCGGAATATGGATTCGGTTTCGTACAATTCCCGGCCCATATTTACATACTCCGCGCCTAACCCGGGGAACATGAATACCACAAATCTTTTTTCCTCCGGGGCCTGACCGGTGCGGACCTGCCGGGAATCCGCGGATGATAACGCTTCAATCGTCTCTTCAACGGTTGAACATACCAACATCCGCCTATGATTAAAGGCTCTTCTGCCCACCTGTAATGTATACGCTGCATCTGCCAGACTAATATCAGGGTTTTTATTTAAATATTTGGATAAATTTTCGGTTTGTTTTTCAAGGGCATTGGGTGTTTTGGCAGAGAGAAGGATTAGTTGATATTGCCTGGTAGTAGGCAGGGGGGCAAGCCCCCCCGTTCCCTCGGAGAACTCCTCGAGGATCACATGAACATTGGTGCCGCCAATGCCAAAAGAACTAACCCCCGCACGTAAAGGCCAACCTTTTGCTTGCCATAGGGATGGTTGGGTATTCACATAAAAAGGGCTGTTGTCAAAATCGATTTTAGAATTGGGGGCCTGGTAGTGTAAACTGGGGGGAATGGCTTTATGCTTTAATGCCAGTATGGTTTTAATCAGCCCGGCAATACCGGCCGCTGCATCCAGGTGCCCAATATTGGTTTTGACTGAACCGATCCGGCAAAATCCTTTTTTATCGGTTTTAAATGCAGTTTTTAAAGCTTCAATTTCAATGGGGTCTCCCACAGGAGTGCCGGTGCCGTGGGTTTCTATATAAGTAATACTCTCCGGTTCCACATCTGCCACGTGAAGAGCCTCGCGGATCACATCCGCCTGCCCGGGGATGCTGGGAGCAGTATAACCAATTTTACGTGAACCGTCATTATTAATGGCTGTGCCCTTTATTACCGCATAAATATGATCCCTGTCCCGGATGGCTTCTGCCAATCGCTTTAAGACCAGAACTCCTACCCCTTCACCGCCCACTGTTCCCCTGGCCTCAGCATCAAAGGCCCGACAGTGGCCATCCGGTGAGTGGAGCATCCCTTCCTGGTAAAGATAACCGGTCTTTTTCCAATTGGTAATAGATACACCCCCGGCTAAGGCTATTTCGCATTCTCCACCCAAAATGGCCTGACAGGCCAAATGGACAGCCGCCAGCGAAGTAGAACAGGTGGATTTAACAAAAAGCGATGGCCCCTTTAATCCGAGTTTATACGAAATAAGGGTACATAAATTATCCCGGTTGTATAACAACCAGGAGGAGAATTCTCCCAATGGTTGGGTTTGCCTGGAAAGATGAACCCGCGTCTCCCAGTGGAAATTCCATGACGAACCGCCATAAAGACCAATTAATCCATCATAAGCACCAGGATCGACACCTGAATCTTCCAGCGCCTGCCATGTAGTTTCCAGGAACAGACGAGTTTGAGGGTCCATGGTTTCCGCTTCCACCGGGGTATAACCAAAAAATGCCGCATCAAAATAGTCTTTGCTTTCCAGGATAGTACCGCAAGACTTTACATAACCCTGATCCTTCACCAAATCCGACTCAATCCCGGCCTCGATTAACTCTTGCCGGGAAAAAAATGTAACGGATTCAATGCCGTTTTTTAGATTGTGCCAGAATTCATCAAGGTCTTTTGCCCCGGGGAATCGACCCTGCATGCCAATAACAGCTATTTCCAGTCCTGTCAGATTATTGTTGGGCATATTTCTTCTCCTATTTTCTATTGTCTTCCTCTTCGTCTTATCTCGCGCATTTTATTTTTATCGGACCTGCCTTGTTCTACCCTCTCTGTACGTTTATCTTCAGGATAGAGGCCCTGGTCATGAGTTTCGCCATGGTCCAGGACATGGGCTAACGCGCGAATCGTGGTGTATTTGTACAGGGCCACAATAGGAATTTCTTTATTAAATTCTTTATTAAGCTTTCCATTGACCCGGATCACATCCATGGATGTGCCGCCAAGATCAAAAAAATTATCATGGATGCCTATCTTTATATCCTTTACCTGGAGTATTTCCCGCCAGATGCCCGCCACCCTGACTTCAGTCGGTGTACCCGGAGCCACATGTTGAACCCCTGCCTCCAAACGGCTGCCTGAAGAAACCAGCACTTTCCGGTCCACTTTACCATTAGCGGTCAAGGGGATACGATCCATTCGCTTGAAAAAAGAAGGAACCATATAACCCGGTAACCATTGAGACAAATAGTCTTTCAATTCCGTGATGTCCAATTCTTTATCAGTAACAACATAAGCACAAAGAGATTTGTTATCCTGTTCATTTTCCCCGGCAATAACTACTGCCTCTTTTATATGCTTATAGCCTAACAGCCGGGCTTCAATCTCAGGCAACTCGATTCGAAAGCCCCGTATTTTTACCTGGTGGTCGATGCGGCCCAGGAATACGATGTTACCATCCGGCAGCCATTGAGCCAGGTCACCGGTTTTGTAAATATAGGACATATAGGACATATAGGACCTATAAAACCTATAAAAGACCGGGAGAAATTTCTCCGCGGTTAATCCAGGGCGATTTAGATAGCCGCGGGCCAGGCCTACACCGGCAATGTATAATTCTCCTGCAATTCCTACCGGCTGGATATGCAGGTTCTTATCCAGGATATACAATCGGATATTGTCTATGGGTTTACCAATTGGAATTACATCCAGGTCATTATCTTCAAAACAATCGTAATAAGAGACATCTATAGTGGCTTCAGTGGGTCCATACAAATTGGCTAAGCGGGTGGAATTTTCATTGAACAAAATATCCTTAAATGCTTTTACCTGGGATAAGGTTAAAGCCTCCCCACTGGCCACCACCTGCTTTAAGCTTCCCAACCTTTTTTGCTCCCCTGTTTGCCGCAGGTACTCTAAGAACAACATTAACATGGAAGGAACAAAATGCATCACTGTCACCCGATTCTTCACTACGGTGTTGGTAATAGCCTGGGGGTCTTTTTCTCCTCCCGGGACCAGGAGGCATACCTTTGCTCCTACCATAGACCACCAAAAAATCTCCCACAGCGACACGTCAAAGGTAAAAGGTGTTTTATGCAATATAGTATCTTTTTCATCCAGGGGATATTTTTTTTGCATCCAGCAAAGCCGATTGACCAGGGAATGATGCTCAATCGCTGCACCTTTAGGCTGTCCTGTGGTGCCGGAGGTGTAGATGATGTAGGCGAGTTGCGAGTTGCGGGTTGCGGGTTTAAACACACCCCGCCCCTTCGGGGTACCCCTCTCAAGAGGGGAATTAAGTTGACAATTGCAAATTGACAATTGACAATTAACAATTAACAATTTTTCAGATAAATAGGGATCTGTCACCAGGATTTTAGCGCCACTGTCCTCCAGCATGTATTTGATGCGTTCTTCAGGGTATTGAGGATCGATGGGCAAATACGCACCCCCTGCTTTCACAATGGCAAATATGCCTATAATCCTGTCAACAGAACGCTCCATCTTGATTCCCACAATGGTGTCGGGGCCGACACCCCTTTCTATTAATAAATGTGCCATTCGATGGGAGCTTTCATTCAATTCTTTGTAGGTGAT
>Ga0316628_100001408_pt1 | contig 17018 bp, 13 predicted proteins | sample OWC_Aug_M2_C1_D5_FD_207648 | JGI IMG/M metagenome (GOLD analysis project Ga0316628, IMG submission 207648) | Wetland soil microbial communities from Old Woman Creek delta, Ohio, United States - OWC_Aug_M2_C1_D5_C | ecosystem: Environmental > Terrestrial > Soil > Wetlands | place: USA: Ohio... | reverse complement strand
ACGAACAGCCACTCCGCCCCGCGCTCCGCAAGCTCGCCGGGCGGCTCCTCGGTCACCATCGCGCTCGCGGCCGGATCGATCAGGTACTGGTAAGCGTTGTACAGGTTCCCGATGTAGAACTGCGAGGCGGTCGCCGTGACGTGGAGGCTGTCGTAGTACCGGCCGCCCAGCTCCTCCGCGAGGTGCGACAGCGCCTCGTTCAGCCACAGCACCTCCGTGTCCCCGTTGCGCACCAGCACGTGCTGGTTGAACGAGATCATGTGCTGGAACTCGTGGATGAACGTGACGGGGATGAGGCGACGTACCTGCTCGGCCGTGGCCGGGCACGATGCCACGCCGGCGGGGTCGGGGACGAGGCCGTAGAACACCTCGCCGTTGTTGTACAGCAGCCGGACCTCCGGGGCGAGGTCCGCCCCCAGGAAGTACCCCGTGACGAACGACGTGATGCACTCCGACCGCCCGACCAGCGCGTTGACCTTCGGCGTCAGGAGTATCACGACCACGCCGTTGCCGTCCACGTCCGACTCGGCCCCGAAGCTGCCGCGGTCGATCGGGTAGAGCTCGCTGTCGAACTGCCGGCCGAGCGCCTGCAGGTCCTGGTCCGTGAAGCCGCCGGCCGGAGCGCTGTCGTCCAGGAAGATGGCCGCGTGGGTCCCCACGACCCGCGCCGTCGCTATCACGTTCTTCAGCGTCGCGCAGTCGAGATCGGCGCACACTTTGAAGGTCCGGGAGGAGCCCACCACGGGCGGCGACCGCACCGGCCTCCCGGCCGGGGCGGCGGCCCTCGCGCCCCGGGCTCTGGCCTCCGCAGCCAGGCGGGCGTCCCAGGCGCGGATGCCGTCGTGGAAGCGCAGCGCCGCCGGCCGCTCGCCCCCGAGCAGCGACGGCGCCGGCGGCGGAGCCGCCCGCGCGGCCGCGGCTCCCGCGACACCGGTCAGGCTGAACGCCGAGCTCACGCCCGACGAGCCGGTGGCCGCCTGCGCCACCACCAGATAGAGGGCGCCGGAGCCTGCGGCGGCCGGAAAGTCGAGCGCGCCGCCGACCTGGGCTCCGGAGAATAGCGCGTACTCCCCCGGGGCCAGCTCGACGTCGCCGCCGCCCGACGGCCCGGTGGTGTCGCGCCCGCACGCCGCGACCACCAGCACGGCCGCCAGGAGCGCTGCGCGAGAGCGCTTCCGTCCGTCCCCGGGAGCGAAGCTTCGCCTCATATGCGCCCAACGCTCGCGGCGCCACTCCGGCATGTCAAGGACGCACGCCACGGTCTTTGACATGGCCCGGGGACAGCCGCTACCTTGCCCGGTTGAATGGCCTTCGTCCACCTCCATACGCACTCCGAGTACTCTCTCCTCGACGGCGCCAACCGCATACCCCAGCTGATCGAGCGGGTGAAGGCGTTGGGGATGGACAGTCTCGCCGTCACCGACCACGGCAACCTGTTCGGGGCGTGGCACTTCCACAGCGAGGCGAGAGCAGCCGGCATCCGGCCAATCGTCGGGTTCGAGGCATACGTGGCCTTCGGCTCGCGGCACCTCCGGGAGAAGCCGGCCGACGCCCCGAACCCCTATTCGCACCTCATCCTGCTGGCCCTGGACCGCGAGGGCTATCGGAACCTGGTCCGGCTCACGTCCATCGGCTATCTCGAGGGCTACTACCGCAAGCCGCGGATCGACCGTGAAGTGATCGCGGCGCACGCCGGCGGGCTGGTGTGCCTCTCCGGCTGCATGACCGGCGAGGTGGCGCTGTGGCTCCGCGCCGGCGCCTACGAGAAGGCCCGCGAGTCCGCCGAGTGGCACGCGCGCACCTTCGGCGAGGGCAACTACTGGCTGGAGGTGCAGGAACACGGCATCGCGGAGGAGAAGCTCGTCCAGGACGGCATGTTCCGGCTCGGCGAGGATCTCGGCCTGGGCGTGGTGGTGACGAACGACGCGCACTACCTGAGGCGCGAGGACGCCGCGGCCCACGACGTCCTGCTCGCCATCGGCACCGGCAGAGACCTCGACGACCCGAAGCGGTTCCGCTTCGAGGGAACCGAGAGCTTCGTCAAGTCCGAGGAGGAGATGCGGCGGCTCTTCCCGGAGCGCGACGGACTGTACGCCGCCACGCAGACCATCGCCAACCGCTGCGAGTTCGACTTCGAGAAGCGGTTCTTCCTTCCCGAGTTCCCGCGGCCGTCCGGCTACGCGACCGACGACGACCTCCTGGTCGCCCTCGCCGAGGACGGCGCGAAGCGGCGCTACGGCGAGGTGCTGCCCGGCGCGGTGCGGCAGCGGCTCGACTTCGAGCTCGGCGTCATCACCCACGTCGGGTACTCGGGCTACTTCCTGATCGTCGAGGATTTCATCCGCTGGGCGCGCTCGCGCGGCATTCCCGTGGGACCGGGCCGCGGCTCGGCCGCGGGGTCGCTGGTGTCCTACGCGCTGGGGATCACCAACGTGGACCCGCTCAAGTTCGACCTCCTGTTCGAGCGGTTCCTGAACCCGGAGCGCATTTCGCCTCCCGACATCGACGTGGACTTCTGCGAGGAGCGGCGCGGCGAGGTGATCGAGTACGTGCGGGAGCGCTACGGCCGCGCGTCGGTGGGCCAGATCGTGGCCTATGGGACGATGAAGGCGCGTGCGGCCGTCAAGGACGTGGCCCGGGTTCTCAAGGTGCCCCCCAGCGAGGCCGACCGGCTCACGAAGCTCATCCCGAGCGGACCCGCCTACTCACTCACTCTCGCCGAGGCGGCCGAGCGGGTCCCCGAGCTGCGGGACCTCGTGGCGCAGAACCCGGCGTACCAGCGGATCGTGCAGTTCGGCAGCGCCATCGAGGGGCTGTCGCGGCACCTCTCGGTGCACGCCGCCGGCGTGGTGATCGCCCCTGGTCCGCTGACCGAGTACGTGCCGGTGTGCACGCTCGCGACCAAGGGGTCGGGCGCGGCGGCCAACGGAGAGGACGCGATCGTAACGCAGTACGACATGGTTGGCCTCGAGAAGGTCGGGATGCTGAAGATGGACTTTCTCGGCCTCACGACTCTCACCGTGCTGCAGCGCGCCGTGGAGTCCGTCCGGGAGCGCCACGGCATCGTCGTGGACCTCGACAGCCTCACCCTCGACGATCCGGCCGTGTACGACCTGCTGCGCAGCGGGCGCACCGCCGGGATCTTCCAGTTCGAGTCCAACCTGGCCACCGACGCGCTGCGACAGATGCGGTGCGACCGCTTCGACGACCTGGTGGCCACCAACGCCCTGGTGCGCCCGGGCCCGCTGGACAGCGGGATGCACCTCGTCTACATCCGCCGCAAGCGCGGCGATGAGCCGGTCCGGTACCCGTTGCCCGAGCTGCGGGAGATCCTGGAGCCCACGTACGGCGTGATCGTGTACCAGGAGCAGGTGATGCGCATCGCCAACGTCCTGGCGGGCTACTCGCTCGCCGAGGCGGACGTGCTGCGCAAGGCGGTGGGCAAGAAGATCGCCGAGCTGATCAGGGCGGAGCTGGGGCGGTTCGTGGCCCGGGCGGTGGCGCGCGGGCACAAGAAGAAGGTCGTCGAGGACCTGGCCGCGCAGATCGAGACCTTCGGGCGGTACGGATTCAACAAGTCGCACTCCGTGGCCTACTCGGTCCTTTCGTACCAGACCGCCTGGCTCAAGGCGCACTACCCCGCCGAGTTCATGGCGGCTCTGCTCTCCTCGGAGATAGGGGACACGAAGAAGGTCGTCGGCCACATCGCGGAGTGCCGGGAGATGGGCATCGGAGTGCTGCCGCCCGACGTGAACGAGTCCGGCTACCACTTCACCGTGGTGGCGGACCGGGAGCTGCGCTTCGGCCTGGGCGCGATCAAGAACGTGGGCAGGAGCGCCATCGAAGCGATAGTGGACGCCCGCGGCGGCGGGCCCTTCGCGTCGCTGAGAGACCTCTGCTCCCGCATCGACAACAGGGCTTTCAACAAGCGCGTCCTCGAGGCGCTGGTGGCCGCAGGGGCCTGCGACCGCCTCGGCGGTCACCGCGCCCAGCTCTTCGCAGCCGTCGACTCGGTGCTCGCCGAGGCGGGCGTCGCCCAGGCCGAGCACGCTGCCGGCCAGGCGACCCTCTTCGGCGGCGAGGCCGCGACCGCGCACCCGCCGCCGCCCCTGCCCCAGGTCCCGGAGTGGTCCGAGGCCGAGCGCCTTGCGCGGGAGAAGGAGTTGGTGGGATTCTTCGTCACCGGGCATCCCCTCAACCGCTACGCCGCGGAAGCGGCGGTCCTCGGCACTCACACCACCGCGGACCTGGGCCGCTGGACGGACGGCCAGCTGACGGTCGCCGCCGTCGTGACGGCGGTGAAGCGGCAGATCGCGAGGCGCTCGGGCGCGGAGTGGGCGCGGCTGGTGATCGAGGACTTCCACGGCTCGGCGGAGGTGATCGTCTTCCCCGAGGCGTGGGCGAGGTTGGCGAAGGCGATCGTGCCTGACGGGGCGTTCCTCCTCTCGGGCGGCTACTCGCCGCGCGACAGGAACGAGGAGGAGGCCCGGCTCGTGGTGGAGGACGCGAAGCCCCTGGCGGAGATGGCCGCCGGCGGGTGCGTCGGTCTGGCGCTGCGCTGGAGAGCGGGCGAGGTGCCGCCCGGAACCGCCCGCGCGGCGGCGGCGCTGTGCCGGGCGCACCCTGGAGCCGCGCCCGTCTATGTCGACTGGTCGGAGGACGACGGCGATCCGCTGCGCTTCCGGTCGCGCAGCATGCGGGTCGCCATCGACGAGGACCTGCTGTCCGCGCTTCGCGCTCTGCTTGGCGAGGGGGCGGTCAACCTGGTGAAAGCGAGGTAGGCGGTGGCGTCATACGCCCTGGACTTCGAGAAGCCCATTGCGGAGCTGGAGCGACAGATCGAGGAGATGAAGAGGCTCGCGGCCAGTCGCGATCTGGACGTGCAGCGCGAGATTGCCCCGCTGGAGGAGAAGCTGACGGCCCTCCGGTCCGAGGTCTACCGCAACCTGACGCCCTACCAGCGCGTGCAGGTGGCGCGGCATCAGCGGCGGCCCTACACCCTCGACTACCTGCACAGCGTCTTCACCGACTTCGTCGAGCTTCACGGCGATCGGTCGTTCCGCGACGACCCCGCCATCGTGGGCGGCCTGGCGCGGTTCGACGGCCGGAGCCTGGTCGTCATCGGGCATCAGAAGGGGCGCGACACGAAGGACAACCTGCGCCGCAACTTCGGAATGCCGCACCCGGAGGGGTATCGGAAGGCCCTCCGGCTGATGAAGGTGGCGGAGCGGTTCGGCCTCCCGATCGTGACGCTCATCGACACTCCCGGCGCCTACCCGGGCCTCGGCGCCGAGGAGCGCGGCCAGGCGGAAGCCATAGCGCGGAACCTCGAGGAGATGGCGGCGCTTCGCACCTCCTTCGTCGCGGTGGTGCTCGGCGAGGGCGGCTCGGGCGGCGCTCTCGCCATGGCGGTGGCCGACCGCGTCCTGATGTTCGAGAACGCCATCTACTCGGTCATCTCTCCTGAGGGCTGCGCGGCGATCCTGTGGCGCGACGCCTCGCAGCGGGAGCGCGCCGCCGAGTCGCTCAAGCTCACGGCGCAGGATCTCTTCAGCCTGGGCGTGATCGACGAGATTCTCCCCGAGCCGCCGGGCGGCGCCCACTCCGACCCCGACGCCGCCGCCGCGGTGCTCGCTGGCGCGCTGCGGCGCCACCTCGGCGAGCTGTCGCACCTGCGGCCCGAGAAGCTGGTGCGCCGTCGCGCCGAGAAGTACCAGAAGATGGGCAAGTTCGAGGAAGCATAGGCGTGCCACAGCTGGTCGAGGTGCGGTTCAAGGGGAACCGCAAGGCGTTCTACGAGTGGCACGAGCCGGAGCCGCTCCGCGAGCGCGAGCCCGTGCTCGTGGAGACCGAGCGCGGGCTCGACCTGGGCTGCGTGGCCGCGACCGGGCGCGCCGCCGAGGCGAAGCTGGCGCGCTGCGGCGGCTGCACGGCGGTGTGCGCGCCGCCCGCGGACGAGGAGGCGCCGGAAGCCGGCTCGGTGATGGTCGACGAGGGCGACGCCGAGGCGGTCGAGGCTCCGCCAGCCGCCAGGGCTCCGGCCGGGCGCCTGCGGCGGGTGGCCCGCCGCGCGTCGCCGGCGGACCTGCAGGTCGCGGCCGAGCTGCGCGGCGGCGAGGAGGACGTGCGCCGCAAGATCCGCGAGCGGGTCGCCGCGTACGGCCTCGTCATGAAGGTCTCCGACGCCGAGTGGCAGTGGGATCGCAGGAAGCTCACGATCTACTTCACGGCGGAGAAGCGCGTCGACTTCCGGGGCCTGGTCCGCGACCTCGCGTCCGCATTCCGGACCCGGATCGAGCTGCGGCAGATCGGCGTGCGGGACGAGGCGGTTCGCGTCGACGGGATCGGGCGGTGCGGCCGGCGGTTCTGCTCGTCCACCTTCCTGACGGAACTCCGGCCGATCGGTCTGTCGATCGCGAAGGACCAGCGTCTCAGCCTGAATCCGGGGCAGATCTCCGGCCCGTGCGGGCGGCTGCTCTGCTGCCTCCGCTTCGAGCACGACTTCTACTCCGAGGCGCGCAAGCGCTTCCCCAAGGAAGGCAAGACCGTCCACGCGGCGCGCGGCGCCGAGAAGGTCGGGAGCGTCGACCTGTTCCGCGAGATGGTGACGCTCCGCGCCGAGGACGGCACTCACCGCACCCTGAGCCTGGCCGAGCTGCGCGCGGAGATGGAGCAGGCGGCCGGCGGCACCGCACCCCTCGGGCCCGTCGCCCCCGCAGCCACGCCGTCCGCGGCCGTCCGGCCCCCACGCGCCGCGGGACGGCAGCGGCGCCACCGCGCTCCTCGGGAAGAGCGGCCGGCACCACCCCCCTCGCCCGCTCCGCCCGCCGCGCAGCAGCCGCCGCCCGCCGCGGCTCCGGAGACGGGATCCGCGGGCCGGACGCCCGACCAGCGGCGCCGCCGCCGGCGCCGTGGCCGCCGCAACCCGCCACAGGCACAATGAGCCGCTTCTACCTCACCACAGCCATCGACTACTCGAACGGCGACCCGCACCTCGGGCACGCACTCGAGAAGATCGGCGCCGATGCGATCGCCAGGTACCGCCGCATCCGCGGCGACGACGTCCACTTCCTCATCGGCATGGACGAGCACGGCAAGAAGGTGGCCCAGGCCGCCGAGGCCCGGGGCGTCACGCCGCAGTCGCTGACCGACGAGCTCGCCGACCGGTTTCGCGCGATGTGGGCGCGCCTCGGCGTCTCGTACGACCAGTTCATCCGCACCACGGACCCCGCCCACGTCGCGGGCGTGCGGGCCCTCATCACCCGCATCGCCGAGCGGGACCGCGGTGTCTTCTTCGAGCGCTCCTACGAGGGGTGGTACTGCGTCGGCTGCGAGACCTTCAAGAAGGAGAGCGAGATCGTCGGCGGGAAGTGCGCCGAGCACCCCACGCGCACCCTCGAGTGGACCGCCGAGTCGAACTGGTTCTTCCAGCTCAGCCGCTTCGCGCCGTTCCTGAAGCGGCTGTACGCCGAGCGCCCCGACTTCTTCCAGCCCGAGAGCCGGCGCAACGAGATCCTCGCCCTGCTCGATGCGGGGCTCGAGGACATCTCCATCACCCGCTCCGGCCTCGCCTGGAGCATCCCCTTCCCGATCGCCTCGGCCGACGGCGAGTTCCAGGGCACGTGGGTCTGGTTCGACGCGCTGCCCAACTACCTGACCGCCACCGGCTTCCCCGCCCCGGGCTGGGAGGCGCGCTGGCCGGCGCAGCTGCACGTCATCGGCAAGGACATCACCCGCCACCACTGCCTCGTCTGGCCGGCGATGCTCGAGGCCGCGGGCCTCCCCCTCCCGGAACGCGTCTGGGCACACGGCTTCATCCACCTGGGCGGCGAGCGGTTCAGCAAGTCGGCCGGGGTGAAGATCGAGCTGGCCGATGCGGTGGACCGCTTCGGCCCCGACGCCTTCCGGTACTTCGTCCTCCGGGAGGTGCCCTTCGACGGCGACGGCAACTTCTCCTGGGAGCGGTTCGAGGAGAGGTACACCTCCGAGCTCGCCGACGCGTTCGGGAACCTGGCTTCGCGCGTCCTCGCGATGCTGGACCGATATCGCTCCGGGGTGGTGCCGTCCGCCTCCGAGCCGACGTCCCTGGATCGGGCCGGCGACGAGACCCTGGAACGCTACGTGGCCGCGATGGACGGCCTGCTCCTCCACCGCGGCCTCGCCGCGGCCTGGGAGCTCGTGACCGCGGCCAACGGCTACGTCGAGCGGCAGGCCCCCTGGGCCCTGGCCAAAGCGGGTGACGCCGCCGCCCTGGACGCCACGCTCGCCGCCCTCGCGCGGGCTCTCCTCAGGCTCTCCGTGCTCGTGGCGCCGTTCACGCCGCACTCAGCCGACGTCCTGTGGGAGGCCCTCGGCCAGGGCCCGGCGATCCCCTCCGGTGGCGCCTGGGCACGCGCCGAGCGAGCCGACGCGTCCGGGGCGAGCACGCACCGGATTCCGCCCCTCTTCCCCAAGCCGGAGCGCCCTGCGGCGTAGCGCGGAGGAGGCCGCGGCCGCGCGGGCTCCGAGGCTCCCTGGCGAGGTCCGAGCCGGCCGAATCGGGACCAGGATTCCCGGTTGACAGTACGTCTCGGCCGTAAGTAACATACGCCGGTCAACTTCGATGTCCCGGTAGCCTCCCTCATTCGGTGAGCCGGACGCCGTCGCGTTCTGCCATGGAGAGTTGATGGCCCAACGCCGTTGGACGGTCGTCGTCGTACCCCACGGTTCTGGCAGCTCGAAGTCCGTCTCGGTGTCCATGACGGTCCTCCGGCTGGCGGCTGGGATCGCGACGGTCGTCGCGGCTTCGGCGCTCGCGGCCGCTCTCACGGTCGTCTCCGAGGGCGTGGACATCTCGCGCAGCCGGCGGCTGGAGCGCGAGAATCAGGTGCTCGCGCGCGAACTGGATCGCCTTGGCGACCGAGTTCAGTCCCTCTCCGACACTCTCGCGGTCATCTCGCGCCGCGACCAGGAGATCCGTCTCGTCGCCGGGCTTGAGCCGCTGGACGCCGGCGTGCGCCGGGCAGGCATCGGTGGCCCGGCCGGGCAGTGGCAGGAGCGCGAGGAGCTGCTCAGTTCGGGCGGCGCCAACGGGCGCCGCGCGTTCGGAGTGTACGCCGATCTCGATGCGCTGATCCGTCGCGCCAACCTCGTCGCGACGTCGTTCCGGCAGGCCTCCGACAGCCTGCAGTCGCAGGTGAGACGGCTCTCGGCCATGCCGTCCATCATGCCGACGCCCGGGTTCCTGTCGAGCCATTTCTCCGCCATCCGGTATCACCCGATCCTCCAGGCGAGCCGCCCCCACGAGGGCATCGACATCACGGCGCCCTACGGCACCGAGGTGGTCGCCCCCGCCGCTGGACGCGTCGTGAAGGTGGGTTGGGAGAACGGCTACGGGATCGCGGTCCACATCGACCACGGCTACGGCATCGAAACCCGCTACGCGCACCTGTCCCGCACCGCCGTGGCCGCCGGCCAGACGCTGAGGCGCGGCGACCATGTCGGCTGGGTGGGCAGCACCGGTCTCTCGGTCGCACCGCACCTCCACTACGAGGTGCGGGTCAACGGCCGCGCGACGGATCCGCTGCGCTACGTGCTGCCGAGCGTCATCGCGGACTGAATGTAGGAGCCGTCGGTTTTCAGCCGTCAGCCGTCGGTTGTGAGAAGGGGCCAGGAGATTCCTGGCCCCTTCTTGATGCATGCGGCGGGGCGCGCCCCGCCTCGAGAACCACCCCCTACTGCCGCGGCGTCGGGGCCGGCGTCGCGGGCGGCGCGGCCTGCGTCGCGGGAGCAGCCGGTGTCGCGGGCGTGAAGTTCACCCGCGGAGCCTCACGCGCCGCCGCGTTGGCCACCTCGAAGTACGGACGAGCCGCTGCGCCGATGACCTTCGCAGTCAGCACCTGCGGGAAGCGGCGGATGAAGGCGTTGTACGCCTGCACCGCGCTGTTGTAGTCCTGCCGGGCCGTGGAGATCCGGTTCTCCGTTCCCTCCAACTGGTCCTGAAGCGCCCGGAAGTTCTCGTTGGACCGCAGCTCGGGATACGCCTCCGAGATCATGAGAAGCCTGCCCAGCGCCCCGGTCAGGCCCTGGTTGGCCTCGGCCATCTGCTGGACGTCATGGGACTCGACCGCCCCGCCCAGCCGCGCCCGCGCGTCAGCGATCGCGGTGAAGACCGTCTGCTCCTGCTGGGCGAAGCCCCGCACCGTCTCGACGAGGTTCGGCACGAGGTCGGCGCGCCGCTGCAGCTGCACCTCGATCTGGCCCTTGAACCCGTTCACCTGCTCGTCCAGCACCTGGATGCGGTTGTAGCCGCACGCGGGCAGCACCAGCATGGCCAGGGCCCACGTCCACCGTTTCATTCAGTCCTCCTCAGACTCTGGTTTCGTCAACGAAGCGCGCCAGTCGCTCGATGGCATCCACGTAGCGGGCGCCCTCCGGGTCGAACGGCTCGAGCGGCGGGAGGTCTCCCCCCGCCAGCCGCCCCACCACCCAATCGAACGCGCACCCGTCCATCCCCGTCACTTCGGCCGCCGCCTGCACCATCGCCGCGGTGTCGGCAGGCGGCACGCGCCCCGCCAGCCTCAGCGTCGCGCGGAGCAGCGTCAGGAACGTGCTGGCGGAAGCGAGCAGCAGTCTGCCCAGAGCCTTGCCGTCCGAGGCCGAGGCCGCGTACTCAGTCCTCAGGCGCAGCAGCTTGCCGCGCACTTCACGCTCCAGCTCCTGCCGCAGGTCCTCGCGCCGCGTCGCGAGCCCCTCGAAGACGTCGCGGCCGCGCAGCAAGCGGTGCGCCTCCCGCATGTCCTCTATCTCGATGGGGAACACGTCCGCCGAAGCGCGCCACTCGGCCTCCGAGAAGATGAGTGGCGGCGGCTCGCCCGCCTTGGTCCAGTCCGAGACCGCGTCCGCCACCGGCCGCAGCCCCGCGGTGCTCGCGTCCCGCACGACGATCAGCACGTTGCAGTCGGACCTGCCCTTGACGTACGTGCCGCGCGCCGCCGAGCCGTACAGAACGGCCGCCACGAGGTTGTCGCCCAGCGCGGCCTCAAGCCGTCCCGCGAACCGCTCCAGTTCCTGCTCCCGTGCTCCCGCCACTAGAACCTCCCGGACGCGCCGCCACCGCCGAAGCCGCCGCCACCGCCGAAACCCCCGAAGCCCCCCCCGAAGCCTCCTCCGAAGCCGCCGCCACCCCAACCGCCGTGTCCGCCGCGGCGGCCGCCGCCGGAGAGGAGCACTCCCCACAGCAGCGCCTCCAGCAAGCCGCCACGCCTCCTACCACCCCCCGCGCCGACGACCAGCAGGAAGAGCAGCAGCAGCGGCCACCAGGGGAAGCGGACCGCGCGCCGCCCGCCTTCGCTCCGGGGCGGCGGGCGCACCTCGCCCGAGAGCTGGAAGCCGAACTCCCGGGCGTACGCGCTCCCCAGCATCGCCACCCCGGCGAGGAGGCCGGGTCCGTACCCGCCCGCAGCGACGGCGGCGCGCCCCACCTCGTCGCGGATTCTCCCGGACAGCGCGTCGGTGATGAAGCCCTCGGAGCCGGTGCCCGTCGAGATAGCCAGCTCGGCCCGGCCGTCCCCCGGCCGCGCCCCCGGCTTGAGGAGCAAGACCACGCCCGCGTTGCGCGAGCGCTCTCCCGGGCCCCCGGCCGCCCCGACGCCCCATTCGCGGCCTATGTCGCGCGCCACGTCGATGACGGGCCGGTTCCCCAGGTCAGGCAGGGTCACCACCACGATTTCGCCGCCCGAAGCCTGCCGCACCTGGTCGATGATCGCCAGCATCGACCGGCGGGACGCCGAGTCGATCACGCCGGCGAAGTCGTTCACGAATCCCGTCGGAGCGGGGATCTGTACCTGGAGCAGGAGAGCGAGCCAGAGCGCATTCATCGAGCCGTGTAATCTCGCGGGACAGGTCACGGCCCGCAAACCTCGGCGCGCCCGCCGGCGAGGGCTGCGCGCCGTGCCGGCACGTCCCGCGACGGGGGCGGCGACGGGCCAGAGGCCGCCCCGGACATCATGCGCAAGCGCGGGTCCCCATGTTAGCTTGAGTCGGGAGGAGCTTGCACATGCGCCTGCTGTTGACGACCGGAATCGTGGGCCTCGGGCTCGCTGCGGGCGGGCTGGCGGCCGGCCAGGGCACGCAGGGCGACATCCAGTCCGCCCGCTCCAAGGGCAGCCCCACCGCTCCCGTCACGGTCTACGAGATCTCCGACTTCCAGTGCCCGTACTGCGCCGAGTTCGCGCTGCAGACCATGCCCGTCCTGGAGCGCGAGTACGTGGCGACCGGCAGAGTGCGGCTCATCTTCGTGAACTGGCCCCTCCCCATGCACCGCAACGCCGAGCCGGCGGCCGAGCTGGCCATGTGCGGCGCCCGCCAGGGGAAGTTCTGGCAGCTGCACGACCTCCTGTACCGAAACCAGGAGCGCTGGGCCGGACTGGTGGAGCCGGGCAGCTACTTCCTCCAGCTCGGCGATTCGGCGGGGGCGAACCGCGACTCGCTGGTCGCGTGCCTGCGGGCCGGCGCCGTCCGCAACATCGTGCGCTCCGACGCCGAAGGGGCGGTGCGGTCGGGAGCGCACTCCACTCCGACTTTCTACATAGAGGGCGGCCTGCTGGTGGGAGCCCAGCCGGCGGAAGTCTTCCGCACGGTGCTCGACTCGATCATCCGGGCGAAGGCCGGAACTCGCTGAGGCACACCGCCGGTCGCGCCCCGGGAGCGCGGCCGAAGCTTGGATGGACGACGAGCGGCTAGCGCGCTGCCTGGATCAGCGACAGCCCCAGGTCGTAGAGCGCGTGCGTCCACGCCGCGATCCCGAAGCCACGTGTCACGAACAGCACGCTGAAGGCGACGCCGGCGATGGCGCGGAAGGTGAAGCTCGGCACCGCGAAGGGATCGCCGAGCGGGCCGACGTAGTGGAATGCGGAGAAGATCAGCGCCGAAACCACGACCGCCAGAGAGGTCGCGACGAGCTTGCCGCTCGGAAGCAGCATCAGGAACAGCCGCAGCAGCAGTCCGACGAGCAGGACGCGGAACGCCAGCTCTTCGTACAGTCCCGCGCCGAGCGAGATCACGAGCTGAGTGGGCAGGTCGAGCGCCGCTCCGGCACCCGTCGAGAGAGACCTTGGCCCCGTCAGCACGAGCTGCGTCAGCCAGCCCACCACCGCGCCGAAGACGGCGGCGTACGCGGCGCTCTCGGCCAGCATCCACACGAAGACGCGGCCGTCTACCGGCTCCCCGGCCTTGCGCCGATCCCGCCACACGAGGAATGCGCCGCCCCCCAGCAGCGCGACGCCGAACGCGTACAGCCCGGTGCGGCCCCCGAGCGCCAGGAACAGCGTCTTGAGCAGCACATCGGCGCCGTTGCGGACGCCCTCCACGGCGGAGCCGGTCAGCGCCGCCGAGAGGCCCTCGTAGAGAAGCAGCAGCGGCAGCGCGAACAGCAGGCTGTAGCGCGGCGCGCGGGAGCGGCCCAAGTACTCGCGGAAGGTCACGGCACGCAGGCTAGCAGAGTCGCAGCCGCCGGGCAAGCCGGTGGGCCGGCGCCCCGCCAGGCCGGCGGTAGACGGCCTGCAGTTGACCGCCGGGCACCCACGCTCCACATTGCCCGCGCCATGACTCCTCCCTGGTACCGGGCAGCCTGGGCCATCGGCAGGCCGCTGGCTCCGCTCGCCGCGCGCGGCGACGGGAAGCTGTCGCGCGCCGTGCGCGGCAAGCTCGGCGCGGCGGCGGCCATCGCCGCGTGGGCGGCGCGGAGCCGGGACCTCTCGCGGCCTCTGATCTGGCTGCACGCCGCATCGGTCGGCGAGGGCAGGCAGGCCGAGGCCGTGTTGCTGCGCCTGCGCGCGGCCCGTCCCGAGGCGCAGATCCTCTACTCCCACACGTCGCCGTCGGCGGTGCGGCTCGCGTCCACCCTGGCGGCGGACTTCGCCGGCTACGCGCCGCTGGACACCGCCCGCGACACCGGCGTCGCTCTCGACGCCGCGCGCCCCGACCTGCTGTGCTTCGCCGCCAACGACGTGTGGCCGGAGCTGGTGGGACAGGCGTCCCGCCGCGGCGTGCGGCTCGCGCTGGTCTCAGCGAACCTCGCGGCGGCGTCCTCCCGACTCGGCTTGGCCGCACGCTCCCTGCTGACCCCGGCGTACGCGGCGCTCGACCTGGTGGGAGCGATCGACCAGGAGGATGCCGGGCGCCTCGCGACGCTCGGCGTCCGGGGCGACCGCATCGTCCTGACCGGCGATGCCCGACACGACGCCGCGCGCGCGCGCGCCGCCGCGCTCGACCGGAACGCACCGCACCTGCGCGCTCTGGAGGGCGGGAGCGACCCGCGACCCGTCGTCGTGGCCGGCTCCACGTGGCCGGCCGACGAGCGGCGACTGTGGCCCGCGCTCGGCTCCCTGCGTCGCAGCGGGGTCGCGTTCCGTCTCGTGATGGCGCCCCACGAGCCGACCGCGGAGCACCTGCGAGCCCTTGCCGCCGCCGCGGCGGCGCTCGGGCCGGACACCGCCGTCACGACGCTCTCGGCTGTCGAGACCGCATCGCGGGCGGGACCGCCCGCCACGCCGCGCTGGGACGTATGCCTTGTCGACAGGGTGGGGGTGCTGGCGGAGCTGTACGCCGCGGCGGCGCTGGCCTACGTGGGGGGCGGCTTCCACCGCCACGGCCTGCACTCCGTGATCGAGCCGGCGGCGCTCGGCGTGCCGGTGCTGTTCGGTCCGCAGCGGCACGCGAGCCGTGACGCGCGCCTGCTCCAGGAGGCCGGAGGCGGGCTGTGCGTCTCCGACGCGGACGCCATCGAGCGCGCGCTGCGCGCCTGGATCGAAGACGCAGCCGCCCGCGCAGCCGCGGGAGCGGCCGCGCGGGCGGTGGTCGATCGGGGCCTCGGCGCGGCGGAACGCTCGGTCGCCCTGCTGCTCGACCTCCTGAATCGTCCCGCCGCCTAGGTCCGGGGACTGCTAGCGCATCCCTCCGATGCCGATGGACGCCCCGATGCCCCAGTAGCTGTAGGTCTCGTTCTGTTCCGTCACGTTGTTCCTGATCTTCCCGCTGTCGTAGGCGGCCCGAATGGAGAGGATCCGGAAGATCGGGAGGTCGGCTCCCACCGCCCAGCGGAAGTTCTGCGTGCCCTCGGGGCAGGTGCCCGTGCAGTTGACCCAGCGCGTCAGGTTCAAGCGCGGAGCGCCCCAGAGGTTGAGGCTGGCCAGACCGAGCGGGATGCGCAGCCCCACCGAGACGCCCACCGGGATCGTCAGCTGCTTGCCGTCCACGATGCCCAGGAGGGCCTTGACGGTGTCGGGGATCCCGGCGAAGTCCGCCGCCTTGACGTCCATGGCGGCCCCGCCGAACACCGACAGCGACAGGTTGGAGCGCCGGCCGCCGGCCAGCCTGATCTGCGCGAGCGCCGCGCCGGAGACCGTCTGGTCCTCGCAGTCGTAGACGTCCGGGTGCTGGACACACTGCGTCGTCTCGGTCAGGTCGCTCTTGAGGGTCCCCACCATCGCGTTGATCCCGACCGGCCCGAGCGCGAGGCTCGCCCCGCCCTGGATGACCGTGGACGCCGTGATGGCCGTGCCAGAGTCCGCGGACTGGCCCATGTCCACGTGGAAGCGGAGTCCCGTGCCGTAGCGGGGGTTGGTGAAGAGCGGCATGCCGGGAATCTGCGCCGTGGCCTGCGCCGCGAAGCCCAGCAGGCCGGCCATCAGCGCCACGCCTACGCGCATCCTACGAGTCATGGCAATCCTCCGTTGAACGATGAGTCCCGTACCGAAGAGCCCCGCAGAGCGCCCGCGGGCCCCGTGCTGACGAATCCATATTAGCGCCGAACCGGCCTCCGCGCACGGTGATAGTCATCACTCGGCGCGGCCTCGGGAACCCAGGCTACGGCGGAGATGGAGCCGAGGTCACCAATCCGGGGTCCGGACCCCCAGCCGGCTACCGCGCCGGACCGACGACGACACCTCGGAGCGTCACGGTGCTCGGCACGATGAGCCCTGCGGTGAGGACGGTCGCGAGCACGTCCGACCAGCGGCGGTGCACGCGGATGCGGAGGTCCTGGACGGAGCGGCCGTTGCCGAGCTGCCCCGCGAGCGTGTTCTGGAGGCTCGCGGCGCGCACCTGGTACGCCCCCCAGAACAGGTGCACCGCGGTCTGCGACACGTTGAACGTGTCGCCGACGGCGGGCTGCCCCGCGGGCGAAGACATGGTGGCCGGCACGCCCAGGGAGCGCACGTCGAAGCTCATGGCGCAGCCGCACAGCGAGCCGGCAACGCCGGCGGCAAGGAGCGCGAGGCGCAGGGAGCGGGAACCGATGGCTGTCATCGCGATTGATGGCAAGGATGTGAAGGGGAGGGGCGGGCCCGGAGGCCCGCCCCCGCCGGCCCTTAGGGAACCGGAACCGGCACCGGCACCCGGAAGTTGAAGTGGGCGCCGACTCCCCACGTGCTGCCGCTGTCGCCGTAGTCGTAGGCGGCGTGGACACCGAGCCCGAACAGGAAGTTGAGGTTCGCGCCCACCGACACGCGGGCCTCGTCCTCCATATGGGTGCCGATCCGGTAGTACCCGATAGCGAACGGCTTGAACGGGAACAGCGGCACGCTCAGCCGCGCCACGACACCGACCGGCAGGGACCTGAGTGTCACGTCGCCCATCTTCCACTGGGCGGCGCCGCCCTGAGCGCTGATCGTGAGCGGGACCAGCCCGCCGCCGAACAGCTTCATCGCCACGGTGCCGCCGTACATGGTCACCGTCTCGCCGTCGCGGAGCTGACCCAGCGTCGCGGTCGCGCCGAAGGGCCCGAAGCCGGCGCCGCCCGTGAGCGCGGTCGCCCAGTCGCCGCCTTCGGGGTTGCCGTAGTCGGCCGACGCGAAGGCGCCCAACCCCGTGGACGTCGGGTAGAACGGGATTCCCCCGACTTGCGCGCGGGCCACGCTCGCAACGAGCGCGAGCCCGGCGACGGCCGCGAGGACCTTCGTGAGCTTCATGGCATTCCCCCCTCTGAGGTTGCGGGCGCCTTCCGCGGGCGCCGGAATCAGCCAAAGATAGCGCACCAC
>Ga0316628_100001407_pt1 | contig 17021 bp, 13 predicted proteins | sample OWC_Aug_M2_C1_D5_FD_207648 | JGI IMG/M metagenome (GOLD analysis project Ga0316628, IMG submission 207648) | Wetland soil microbial communities from Old Woman Creek delta, Ohio, United States - OWC_Aug_M2_C1_D5_C | ecosystem: Environmental > Terrestrial > Soil > Wetlands | place: USA: Ohio... | reverse complement strand
TCGACCAGCTGGGAAGGATCTTCGACAGGTTCCACATTGTGACGGGCAACGACCTTTCACACCAGGTCAACAGGCTCGGCCTCGGGCTTCCCATCGCGAAGGGCATAGTCGAAGCCCATGGCGGCAGGATGTGGGTCGAGAGCCAGGTGGGCAAGGGGAGTGTCTTCCACGTGGACCTCCCGAAGTCGCCTGCTAAGTAGGATTCTAATACTCCTGCACGATGTACGCTCGATGGCCTCGAGAAACAGAAGGGACGCAATCCTCCTCACCGCCTTCGCCAGCCTAGTCTGGGGCACGTCATTCCCTGGGACAAAATGGGGTCTCGACTTCATCGGGAACGACGTCATCTTTCTCTGGCTGAGATTCATCGTGGCGACGGCCATCACGCTCGCGGTCGTCCTTGTGCTGAGGAAGCTCTCGATGGACATCTTCAGGAACCCGGTGATTTGGCTCATCGGGGCCTTCAACGCGACCGGCTTCGTCCTCCAGTACGTCGGGTTGACGATTACTACCGCCTCCAAGACCGCTCTGCTCGTCGACATCAACGTGGTTGCGGTCGCCATCATCTCCTATTTCGCCCTCAGGGAGCGTTTGGGAAGGAGCCAGGTGGTGGGTGTTGCGATCGGTATGGTGGGCGTCTTCTTCCTCACCCTCAACAAGGACCTTGTATTCGACACTGACCAGCTGATCGGAGATGTGATCGTGTACACTGCGGGCTGGAGCTGGGCCTTCTTCATCATCCTGAACAAGAAGATGCTCGTCAAACACAACGGGGTCGAGATAAGCTCCGCCGCCATCACCACGTGCATGGTCTGGCTCACGATCCCGACGGTCTATCTCGTCATGACCGGAGGTGGCGATTTCTCTATCGATCCCTTGGGCTGGGTGGCGGTCGCGTACCTCGGGATATTCTGCACTTCCGTTGCCACGCTCTTGTGGGCCCTTGGCCTGGAGGGTGTGTCGGGAACTGAATCCGCGACGATCATGCTGATCGAAGTGGTCACCGCTCTGATACTTGCCATAGGGCTCCTAGGCGAGACCATGAGCGCCGCTGCCGCATTCGGTGGAGGTCTCGTAATGCTGGCAATATTCCTTGTGGCGGGTACCGGTGCCGGCGAGAAGGAACCCGTGAAGTCTGTATGAAGTTGTAGATCCGAGTCACATGCCCTCGTAACCGCTGGACAAACATGTTTGACCTATCGGGCCGTGCTGACTGCAAAAACACCATTAGCTTGTGTGCGCATCCGCCCACCGATCTCATGTATACTGAAGACAAGCTAGAGGATGCCAATTCAAGGATTGACCGCGACCTGCCAAAGCACATCGCGAACACGAAGAGGCTTCTCATGCAGCCGAGTTCCAGTCAAGAGGATCTCGGGATCGAGAAGTGCGCTGCTCTCGTCGCCAGGATGTACAAGGACGCGGGCTGCGACAACATCGATATCGTCGAGACCAAAGGCAACCCGATTGTCTACGGCGAGTGCAAGGGGGATTCCGACAAGACGGTCCTCGCCTACTTCATGTATGACACGATGCCTTTCAACGAGCCTGGCTGGAAATACCCGGCGATGGGCGCCAAGATCGTCGACATGACCCTCTCGGCCGGAAAAGTGAAGGCGATAGTGAATAGGGGTGCGGACAACACGAAGGGCCCTCTGGCCGCATTCCTGAACTCTGTCGAGGCGTGCAGCAAGTCGGTCGGCCGGCCCCCGTGTAACCTCATACTCGTAGCTGAGGGTGAGGAGGAGCTCGGGAGCCCCAACCTGCCTGTCTATGTCAAGAAGTACAAGAAGAAGCTCTCAAAGGCGGACGCTTGCTACTTCCCGTACTTCTCGCAGGACCCCGACGGGGCCAGGACTCTTATGCTAGGCGTGAAGGGCGTCGTGTACTTCGAGCTCGAGTGCTCTGGCGAGAGCTGGGGCCGAGGGCCAGAGGAGTTCGCGGTCCATAGCTCGAGCAAGGCGTGGCTCGACAGCCCCGTCTGGAGGCTCGTGCACGCGCTCAGGACTATGACCTCCGACGACGGCAACCGTGTTCTGATAGATGGGTTCTACAACGATGTCGCCCCGCCAACTCCGGAGGACGAAGAAGTGATATCGGAGACCGCGAAGACCTGGAACCCAGAGACTGCCAAGGATGCCATGAAGGTCAGCAAGTTCATGATCCCGGAGACCGACAAGGAGGAGCTCATCAAGCTGTACACATACGCGAGCACGTTGAACATAGATGGGATCTGGGGCGGGTGGATAGAGAAGGGTTCGAAGACCGTCCTCCCCCATAAGGTAACATGCAAGATCGACATTCGAGTTGTTCCGAACCAGAAGAAAGAGAACATGATGCCTTTGGTCAGGAAGCACCTGGACTCACTCGGCTACAAGGACATCAGGATGACCGAGGTCGATACGGGCTATGACTGGTGCAGATGCAGCGTCAAAGAGCCGGTCGTCCAGGCGATGATCAGGGCACAGACGGCGTTCGGCGGAAGACCCCAGGTCTGGCCGACGAGCGGCGGGTCGGTCCCCTTCTTCGTGTTCAACAGGACGCTGGGTATTCCTTTCACGATGGGCGGGATAGGTCACAGCGACCTGGCGCACAGTCCGAACGAGTACATGGTGATCGAGGGCAACAAGAAGATCGCAGGCCTTGGGGACACAGAGAAGTTCATGGTCAGGTTCTTGAGCGAGTACGCGGGCTCTGCTTGAGCGCAGATTCGTATGCCCTGAGCACGGTCTTCGCGGTGCTGTCCCATGAGAACTCCTTCACTCTGAGAGCTCCGGCCTTGCCCATCCTTGTGCGCAGTCCCTGGTCGTTCAGCAATCTTGTGATGGCAGCGCCTATTGCCTTCACGTCTCCTGCGTCCAACAGGAGTCCGTCGATCCCGTCTCTCACCAGTTCGGGAACTCCTCCCACGCGCGATGCGATGACAGGCTTCGCACATGCCATTGCCTCCATCAGAGCCAGACCCCAGCCCTCGGTCTTGGACGGCAGGACCAGAAGGTCACAGTCCGAATAGAGTTCAAGCAGCTTGTTGGAATCCACGGACTCGTGGAACTCGATGTGGTCGGCAATCCCGAGCCGATCGGCAAGCACCTTGAACCATGCCACCTCGTCAGTGCCTCTGAAACCTGACTTGGCGACAGCGATGAGCCGCGCGCTCGGAATCTCTCCCACCACATGTTCCATGGCCTGGACAAGGTACTCCAGCCCCTTCCTCGGTTCGAGCCCACCGATGAACAATATCGTGGGAACGGTAGACTTCTTCTTTGGGAGCTTCTCGAAATCAGAGAGGTCGATTCCATTGTAGCTGATCAGAGAATCAAGCCCGTAGCGCTCCTTCAGTTCCTTCTGCCAGTATCTTGAAACGACGAATCGACGATCCGTGAGCGCGACCGCGCGCTGCTCGAACTCGAACAACCTCGGCTCCGCGAAGTCATCGACATGATGGATCGTTCGGAAGACGGGAGCTGATATCTTCTTCTCTGACTTCATGCGCGCGAGTGCGGTCCCGCCTACACAGTCCTGTGCGTGATAGATGTCCAAATCCTTCGGCAGGTGTGATGCGTAGGCCTCTATCATTCTCTCGAGGCGCGTGATCAGTTCGGGGTGCCAATCGTACGAGAAGATCTCGAAAGGGACCGAGACGCTCCTGAAGTAGCCTCGCACGGCTGGCTTGTCATCACTCCGAGCAAGGGAGTACAGACGAACGTCGACACCCATCTCATGCAGTCGCTCGGCCAACTTGAGCGCATGAACCACTCCGCCTCTCGGCTTCGTGCTGTATGTCAGCATCGCCGCTTTCATTTGACCGTTCGGTGAGTGAACGCGGTCGGTGCATAATTCACTTACCAGTCCAGTCGACCCTGCGATTGGACACAATTGAGCACCTGCTCTTGTCCGTCGAATGACGCAGAGCCAGGGCTTCGGCCAGCGCCATGTACCTGGCAAATGTTATTAAGTGTATGACAATTATCCCCGTTTGCATTCAGTCAGACTGTCTGCAAAGGTCATGATGCCCGCGCGATGGGGCTCGATGACCTGTGCCTGGAGCTCGTGGGATCAGGGGCGAAGAGTGAGCCACGAGCGATAGTGTATCAAGCCGCGGCGTCGATGTGCTTTGGGCGGGGCGAATGATGCTCAAGGGGGACAACGGCTCGAACAGGAAAACGAACGAGCTGCTGCTATGGTTCGAGAACCTGGGTATCAAGGACATAGCCCGCGTTGGCGGCAAGAACGCGTCCTTGGGGGAGATGATCCGGCACCTGACTCAGATGGGCATCAAGGTGCCCGAGGGTTTTGCGGTCACGACGAATTCGTTCAGGGCCTTTCTCGCGCACAACGAGCTCGAACAGAAGATAAGCGACTTGGTCAAAGACCTCGACCCCGACAATCCCGCGGACGTCGCAGAACGGGGAAAGGCCATCCGCAAGCTGTTCTTGGAGTCCGAGTTTCCTCCCGAAGTCCGCCGAGAGATCGAGTACGGGTACTGGGAGCTCGGCAGAAAGCTCGGCATGCCGAACCCCAGCGTTGCGATACGGTCGAGCGCGACATCAGAGGATCTCGATGGCGCATCGTTTGCCGGCCAGCACGAGACGATTCTCAATGTCCGGGGCGAGACCAAGGTCCTCGACGCGATCAAACAGTGTTTCGCATCCCTGTTCACTGACAGGGCGATAGCCTACCGGTGCCACAAGGGCTTCGGCCAGACTGGGAACGCGCTCTCCGTCGGGGTCCAGCGGATGGTGCGGAGCGACATCGCATGCTCAGGCGTGATGTTCACATTGGACACGGAGAGCGGCTTCGACGGCGTGGTGTACATTACGGGCGCCTGGGGTCTCGGAGAGACGATAGTCCAGGGCGCTGTGAACCCAGATCAGTTTTACGTCTTCAAAGAGGCCATCGATAAGTCAGAGGATCCGATCGTTGAGAAGAAGCTCGGCAGCAAGATGCACAAGATGATCTACACCTCGAAGGGACACGAGGATGTGGAGGTCCCGGAGCGCGACCGTCAGAAGTTCATACTCCAGGACGATGAGATAGTGAAGCTCGCTAAGTGGGCGTGCGCAATCGAGACTCACTACAAGAAGGCCATGGACATCGAGTGGGCCAAGGACGGGGTCACTGGGGAGCTGTACATCGTCCAGGCTCGGCCGGAGACGGTGCACGCGGTCAAGTCGCAGACCACGCTGGAGACATACGTGCTCGAGGAGAAGGGCTCAGTCCTGGTCAAAGGAGAGCCGGTAGGCAGCAAGATTGGCCAGGGCGTAGTCAGGGTGCTCGAGAGCGTTTACGAGATATCCGAGTTCAGGAAGGGCGAGGTTCTCGTCACCGACAAGACCGACCCCGATTGGGAACCCATCATGAGGATTGCCTCAGCGATCGTGACCGACCGAGGCGGGAGGACGTGCCACGCGGCGATCGTTTCCAGGGAGCTGGGGATTCCGTGCATCATCGGCACGGGGAACGGCACGAAGTCTATCAACTCGGGTCAGAAGGTCACAATAGACTGCTCCGAGGGCCAGGGGCTCGTGTATGACGGCCTCCTGAAGTTCAGGGTCGACAAGACGAACATAGCGAACCTGCCGAAGACGAAGACGAAAATCATGATGAACGTGGGCGTGCCCGAGCATGTCTTCACGCAGGGTCAGATACCTTGTGACGGCGTGGGCCTCGCCAGGCTGGAGTTCATAATCGCATCTCATATTGGCATTCACCCGCTGGCGCTCATCGAGTTCGACAAGCTGAAGGAGAAGGCGGAGTCAGACGAGAAGATTGCCGGGATCGTGGACGCGATCGAGGAGCGCACCGCCGGATACGAGGACAAGGAGGACTTCTTCGTAGAGAAGCTCGCCTGGGGCGTGGGCAAGATCGCCGCCACGTTCTACCCGCGCGATGTCATAGTCCGACTTTCGGATTTCAAGACAAACGAGTACGCCAGTCTGCTCGGAGGCACACTCTACGAACCCACCGAGGAGAATCCAATGCTAGGCTGGAGGGGCGCTTCGAGGTATTACTCCGGAACCTTCAAGGAGGCCTTCAAGCTCGAGTGCCTTGCGCTCCGCCGCGTCAGGGACAGGAAGGGTCTGACCAACGTGAAGGTCATGGTACCGTTCTGCAGGACTCCTGACGAGGGCAGGAAGGTCGTTCAGACGATGGATGAGTTCGGCCTCAAGCAGGGGGAGAACGGCCTCGAGATCTACATGATGGCCGAGATCCCAAGCAATGTCGTACTGGCGGATGAGTTTGCCGAGGTCTTCGACGGCTTCTCGATAGGCTCGAACGACCTGACGCAGCTGATGCTCGGGCTGGACAGGGATTCGGAGCTAGTGTCGCACCTATACAATGAGCGGAATCCGGCGGTGAAGCACATGATACAGACGGTCATCGAGCGCGTCAAGAAGAAGGGAAAGAAGATCGGCATATGCGGTCAGGCGCCTTCTGACTTCCCCGACTTCGCCGAGTTCCTGGTCGAATGCGGCATCGACAGCATCTCCCTCAATACTGACTCCGTCATCAAGACGAGGCTGATTGTCGCCGCGAAGGAGAAATCCCTGGGAGTCAGTGGCTAGATTTTCGTTTCGTCAAGCGGGATTATCAACAATGATAACATTTATTAGGTATCACGCTTTTCATGTGTTCGTTATCCTCCCCCCTTTTTCTGATTAATGTTCAGCGAATGCGTTTTAAAGGAGCGGCTCAGAAGTGTTTCATCTCATGCGTCCGGTGCTGATGCTCGGCCTTGTCGACCTCCCTGAACCACGCCCATAGCAGCAGCACACCGATCGGAGTCAGAGCTATCGCCAGGATCATCATTGTCCATGGGGTGCCCCATTGAGTGGCCGCCCATCCGGAGGAGACCTCGACGACGGTCAGTACCGCCGTGAAGATGAAAGTCCCGATGGCGATGACCGTCGACCTATGCTGACTGGACGCCACTCGTTTGTTGATGTATCCGTTCGTGATCGGCCCGAGGAGCCCTGACACCGAGTACATCAGGTACTGCACGATTATAGCGGCGGGGGACGTGACTACGAATACGATGGTGAACGAGAACAGGATCGCCATCAGCAGGAATACGAGGGAGTACTTCTCTCCAAGGGAGGACTCTATCTTGCCCGCTCGGATCATCACGAATCCCGTGACGATGCTGAAGCTGCCATAGAAGAGGCCTATCTCGAGGAATCCGAGGTCGAGGTCCTCGCTCATGTAGACCGCCCTGAAGACCGCCATCACGTAGATGGCGATCTCGATCACGACCTGGAAGAAGATGAGGACCAGGATCGGTCTGGAGAAGACGACCATCTTAAGCCCAGCCCTCAGCTGCTTCCGGAAGGAGTCCATGTGTCGTCTGTCGACTGCCGGTTCCTTCAGGAAGATCACTGTGAAGGAACCCGCAAAGCCGACGAACGCCGCGAATATGAGGGTCAGGTCGAGCCTGTCAGTCGTGGTGACAATGAACCCACCGACGATGCAGGCCGCAGCATTCATCGCGTACATCACTGCGTATGCCTTCGACATTATCGTGATGAATTCGTTCGCCCGCTTCAGCTCGAGAAGCGTGTCGTAGAGGAACGGCGTGTCCCCGCTGACGATGAAGCAGACTCCCAGAGCCCATACTATGTTCGAGCCGAGATACTGCCAGAACTCGGTGCTCAGCCCGAACATCAGTACGCCCACGGCGAACAGGATCTCGCCCAGGAACAGTACTGTCTTCCTGCCATACTTGTCCCCGATGAGGCCCGTCGGTATCTGGAAGACGATCATGGTTATCCAGAAGATGGCGTCCACGACCGTCAGGAGGAACATGCTCTCGACATTGCCATACAGCCAGAGAGTCCAGAATGGGATCCAGAGCGAGAATGAAGTGACAGCACGGAAGAGGTAGAACCTCCTGATGCGGTCGTCTCCAGCTGCCATGTCGGGCAGTAATATCTACTGCCTATAAACGGATAGTGCTGGCGGCAGTCTTCCGACGATGTAGAAAGATGAAAAGTTGTTGGACCGATGGTGCTAGCACCATCAGTCCCTTGGATTGCGTTTTCAGAGCTTCTTGTCCTTGTAGTTCATGCCGAACTTGGGGAGCATCTTGATGAACGCGTCCGGGTCCATCATCTCTGGCGGGAACACGCCTTTCATGTTGACCTTCCCCTGGGCGAACAGGATGGCCGCGATGGCCGCGGGGACTCCGACGGACCAGGCAGTTGCGCTGTTGTTCCACTTGTCGAAGCACTGCTTGTGGTCCAGCGATGTCCATCCGTAGTAGCCGACGTCCTTCCCGTCCTTCTTGCCGTGCACGACAGCGCCTATTGCGCACTGTCCTCGTGCAAGGTGTCCGAGGGTCGACGGGTCTGGCAGGACCGCGTTGACGACATCCCTTGGTGCGACCATGACGTCCTTCACCTTCACCTTGTTCGGGTTGTCCAGGCCGAGCTTGCCGATCATCTTGATGGCATCCACGTACTCGTCCCCGAGCGCGATCTTGAAGTCTGTGTACTGGCAGCCCTTCCCGAGCACCTCACCGATGTAGGTACCAAGAGTCTCAGATTCCTCGTGGGCGACGTTGTATATCGGGATCTTGCCGACGCCGTCGGGGAAGTCGAAGGTCTCCTTGTTCTCGAAGGCGCCGTACTTTCTGTACTTCCCGTCCTTGAAGTACGTCGCGGGCATGAGGACCTCCTCGATCAAGGTCTCGGGCGACCACAGCGGGGCGAAGTCGTAGCCCTCGACGAAGCCGTTGTCACCGTCTCTTATCAGGATGTCCTTCACGGAGTCCATCTTGTCGGCACCCTTCCTGGCGAACAGGTTGGACAGGCCAGGATCACATCCGATGCCCAGCATTCCGGTCAGGCCCATCTTCTTCCACGCGGCGTCCTTCTTGAGGTACAGGAACGACGGAGGTCCTGGGTCGCATATCCCACCGGGCGGGGTCTTGTCGATCGCGATGTCCCAGGCCGTGTCCAAGTAGTTCACCTTGGCCTTCTCACAGGCCTCCATGATGGCGAAGTTGAACCTCGGTATCGCGAGGTTGCAGACGATGTCGAGCCCCTTGAAGGCCTTCGTCATCGCGCCGACATCGGAGGCATCGAGCTTGACGACGCTCACCTTGTCCGAGCCGATCTTCTTCTCCAGGCGCTTCCCCTTCTCGGGGTTCCTCGCGCCAAGGATGACCTTATCGAACTCGTCGGAGCCCGCAAGGCACTGTGCAGTCACAGATCCAATCGCACCTACGCCTAAAACCATAGCCTTCATTCTTTCAGTTGCCTCCTTAGTCTAGGAGAGGGTCCCAGCAATCCCCCAACCGCCAACGAATGATGCCCTAATTAAACCTCTTACGGGGGCATCCGCTGGCATACTGGGGGTTTAATAACCCGACTGTTCGACTGCAGTCCGTCGGATGCCCGGTCAGTACCTTCTCTGCTCGAGCGTGTGCACCGGCATGCCGAGCTTCTTCAGCAGGGGCAGCCACGGTTCTGGGTCGAGCATCTCCGGGGGGAAGACTCCCTTCTGAGTTATCTTCCCCTGCGCGAAAAGGATCGACGCGATCGCGAGCGGCACGCCCACGGAGTACGCAGTGGCGCTGTGCCCGTATCTGTCAAATGTGTCCTTGTGGTTCAGCTGAACCCACGAGTAGTAACTGACTTCCTTTCCGTCCTTGAGTCCCTTCGTTACCGTGCCGATGGCGCAGTCGCCTCTCGCTCGTTCGCCCAGGGTCGAAGGGTCAGGGAGGCACGCCGCGACGACGTCTCTCGGGGCTACCTTCGCTCCCTTGACATCCATCTTGCTCGGGTTGGACAGCCCGAGCATGCCAATCATCTGGATGGCCTCCACGTAGGAATCGTCCAGGGCGATCTTGAAGTCACAGTAGTCGCAGCCCTTGCCCAGGACCTCTCCGATGAAGGTTGGGAGCGTCTCGGACTCCTCGTGATCGACGTTGTAGATGGGAAGCCTGCCCACGGGCTCCGGGAATTCGAAGAGCTCCTTGCCGCTGAACGGTGGCAGTTTCATGTATGCTCCGTTTTTGTAGACGGTTGCAGGCATGAGCACCTCTTCTATGAGCGTCTCAGGAGACCACAGCGGCGCGAACTTGTGCCCTTCGACAGTGCCGTTGTCGCCGTCTCTGACCAGGATCTTCTTCACCTTGTCAAGCCTGTCCGCGGCCATTCTCGCGAACAGGTTCGAGAGGCCCGGGTCGCATCCGAGCCCCATCATACCGGTCAGGCCAGCCTTCTTGAACTCGGCATCCTTCTTCAGCTGTCTCCACGCTGGCGTCTCCTTGATCACATCTCCGGCCTTGGTACTGTCAAGAGCCACGTCCCATGCCATGTCCGCGTAGCTCGCCTTCGCCTTCAGGCACGCGTCCATTATGCCCAAGTTGAACCTCGGGATGACTCCGTTGAGGACCAGGTCGATTCCCTGGAACGCCTTCGCCATCCCATCGACGTCTGAGGCGTCGACTTTCTTGACGGTCACTTTGTCGTTCGAGATCTTCTTTTCCACGCGTTTGGCCCTCTCCAGGTTCATGTCCGCGAGGACGACCTGATCGAACTCGGCGGAGTTCGCAAGCACCTCAGCAGCCACGGAGCCAACCGCTCCTACTCCCAAGACCATTGTCTTCATTATTTCACATACAACCCCAGGTGCTGATTCTAGTGACCAGTACCCGTTGGCTGCGCGAGTGTGGAAACCGTATATAAGCCGTGTGGGGGTGCTTCGAAATTCGTGCGTCAGATGGCCTATAATAGGCCCGGTCGCCGATTTCGAGGGAGACGTGTGGGGTAACACCCCGGTTGACGATGTTCGTCGCCCTTATCTCGCGAACCCTACATCTCCCCTGGAGAAGGTCGTGCCCGGAGCGCTACCGTTTCGAGGCCTTCTTCTTGTGGTTCGGGAACCGCGACAGGTCCCTATGGGGCAGGAACATGGCCTGTGCGAACTCCTTCTGGAATTCCTTCTCGGCAGCCAGCTCGACATACTCGACTTTCCTGGACAGCTGGTCCGCTAGCTCCCGCTTCTCGACCGAGCGAAGGCACATCCTCGCGCCCGAGCCCGCTGCGTTCCCTATGAAACTTATCCGATCCACCGGCACGTCAGGATACATCCCTATGTTAATCGCGCTCGACGCATCGACGTAGGTCCCGAAGGCACCAGCGGCGTACACCCTTGCGAGCTGCGACGGTTTGATCTTGAGCTTCTTCATCAGAATCGCCACGCCGGTGAATATCGCCGCCTTTGCCAGCTGAATCTCCTGGATGTCGTGCTGTGTGACGGTGATGTCCTCGCCTGTCGCTGTGTCGCTCCCTCTCGCGAGTACGAACTCGGCTCCTCCTTCGCTGGTTCTCCGCACCCTCTCGTTCTCCGAGGCGAGCAGCTTCCCTGACGGGTCGAGCGCGCCCGCCTTCAGCAGTTCCGAGATCGCATCGACTATCCCGGATCCGCAAATGCCTCTTGCAGGTGCGTCATCCACCGTCCGTAGGTTCACGTCCAACGTAGACGGGTCGATCCAGACGCGCTCGATGGCGCCAGTCGATGCCCGCATGCCGAACTTGATGTGCGCTCCCTCGAACGCCGGACCAGACGCGCATGAGCAGCTGAGCAGCTTGCGCCTGCTCCCGGCGATGATCTCCGTGTTGGTCCCTATGTCGATCATCATGCCTATCTTCGAGTCGGCGTGCAACCCGCTTGATACCAGGTCAGCTACCGCGTCAGCACCGACGAATCCTGCGACGTTCGGGAGCGAGGAGACCTTTCCGAACGGGTAGATGTTTACCCCTATGTGACCTGGGCTGACGGTGAGAGAGGTCCTGACAGCGGGCGCATAGGGAGCTGCAGCGACATGCTGCGCGGGGATCCCGAAGAACAAGTGATGCATCGCGGTGTTCCCCACGACCATCATCTCGAGGACGTCGTCCCTGGAGATGCCTTTGGCCGTGCAGAGCCTTGTCACGAGCGTGTTGATGCCGTCAACGATCGCGTACTGCAGCCGTCCCGCGCCGTCCTTCTCCTTGATGGTGTACGATATTCGCGACATCAGGTCCTCGCCGTAGGGGATCTGGGGGTTTGGCATGCTCTCGGTTCCGACGACCATGCCGCTGACCAGGTCGATCAGGTACGCCACGACCTTCGTCGTGCCGATGTCGGCAGCCACTCCGTATAGGTTTCGTGATGTGTCTCCCGGTTCGATCTGGATGATTTCCTTTTCCCTATAGAGTGTCACCGTGGCGACCCAGTCCTGTTTCCTGATCGCCTCGGGAATCCTGCCGTGGACTCCGGGCGATATGGCCCCGCGCGTATGTGCCTTCTTGAATAGTACCTCTAGGAGTCGATCATCGTCCGCCCTCAGATCCTTGAGTGTCGCAGGGGGCAGCCTCAGAACGACCTTCCTCGTCGCGGGGTTGAGCTTGACCTTGGGTTCTACACCTGCAGCGAGAAGGCGATGGTGCCCCCTCCTGCTTACCTCGGGCACCTCGACCACTATCCTGCCGAAGGTCCTGATCTTGGCCTGGCACGCAAGTCGCATGCCGCTGCGTCTTTCCTTCTCTGACAGGAGGATCCTCTCGTTGTCAGTCAATCTTGACAAGTTCGCCGCGCCTGACGCGATGATGACCTTGCACTTTCCGCACTTGCCAGCGTAGCCGCATATCGATTCTATTTGCACTCCTGCCTCTCGGCCGAGGTCAAGAAGCGGGGTCTCTTTGCGGCCTTCAACCTTTCTTCCCAGCGGCTGAAAATGAACCATTCGTTCGGCCGTTCTGGTCACCGTGTCCCAAATTGCCAGGACTGGTATATAATCGCGTCATAGGTATGGGACCCGTGATGCCTAGGCCGTTTGGCTCAGCAACTCTTTTATACAGAGAGGATTTACTTGACCTGCTCTTTTCGTAAAAGGGCCTGTGAATGATGACGGTGCGCAAGCACCTGAAGGAGGTATCAACTTGGCAAAGCCCGTATACGTGAAATTCGAAATGCCTAAGGAACTAGCCGATAAAGTGTACGAACTCGTGGAACTCGCACGGGACGGCGGCAAGCTGCGGAAGGGAACCAACGAGGTCACAAAGCTCGTCGAGCGCGGCGAGACATTGATGGTCGTCCTCGCGGAAGACGTCTCCCCGCCGGAGATCCTGATGCACATGCCCGCACTGTGCGACGAGCGAAACGTGCCGTACGCCTTCGTTCCAAGCAAGTCCGAGCTCGGCAACGCTTGCGGCCTCGAGAAGCCGACTGCCGCAGTCGCCATACTCGACGCTGCGAAGGGAAAGCCACTGATGGACGAGCTGGCGGAGAAGCTGAAAGCTCTCAAGAAGTAGGTGTCTTAGATGGCTGACGATGATAGCATTCCGTCGACCGTTGTCGAGGTCATCGGCAGGACCGGTATGACGGGTGAGGCGACTCAGGTCAAGGTCAGGGTCATGGACGGCCGGGACAAGGGGCGCATCATCACCAGGAACGTCATGGGTCCCGTGAGGGTCGGCGACGTGCTGATGCTCAAGGAGACCTCGAGAGAGGCGAGGAAGCTCAGCGTGCGCTGATTGCTTCAATCGTGTGAGGTGATGTTCAATGGTAGAGCGCAGAGTGTGCACGTTCTGCGGTGACGAGATCGAGCCGGGAACGGGCAGGATGTACATCAAGAAGGACGGCGTCGTCTACAACTTCTGTTCCTCGAAGTGCTTCAAGAACCTGGTCATACTGGGCAGGGTCCCGCGCAGGACAACCTGGACCCGCTACTATGAGCGGGAGAAGCAGGTGAGGATGAAGGGTCTCCCTGAACCCGAGGAGAAGCCGAAGACTCGCAAGGTCAAGAAGGTGGTGAAGGAGGAGGCGAAGCCCGAGGAGAAGGCTGAGGAGAAGGCGCTCGAGAAGGAGGAAGCTCCCAAGGACGCCGAGAAGAAGCCGGCCCCGAAGGCCGAGAAGAAGCCCGCTCCCCAGAAGAAGGCCGAGCCCTCGAAGAAGCCACAGGAGCACAAGTCCGAGAAGCCCAAGAAGGAGCCCAAGGCCCCGCTAGCTGAGGAGGCCAAGGAATGATAGAGAAGACCTTTGCCATGGTCAAGCCGGACGGAGTCCAGAGAGGGCTCGTTGGCAAGATCGTCCAGAGGTTCGAGGAGCGCGGGCTGAAGATCTGCGGCATGAAGCTCATGCGGATCCCGAAGGAGCTCGCCGAAAGGCACTACGAGGAGCACAAGGGCAAGACCTTCTACGACCCGCTCCTGTCCTACATCACATCGGGACCCGTGGTCTGCATGGTGCTCGAGGGCGAGAACGCGATCACCACGGTGAGGACCATGATGGGCAAGACGAACCCTCAGGACGCAGTCCCGGGGACGATCCGAGCGGACTTCGGACAAGTGACGGGCAGGAACATCGTGCACGGGTCCGACAGCCCGGAGAGCGCCAAGCGCGAGATCAAGCTGTTCTTCAACGACTACGAGATACAGAAGTACGACAAGATCGACGAATCATGGCTCTTCGAGAGATAAACCCCACAAAACCCATTCGTCCGTTTTCTGCATGCCGCCAGTACGGTGCTCCGATTAGTTGATATACGGTTCCGTGTTTTGACTGGTCATGGCCGCCCGGCATCCGATAGTCTCGGTTATGGGGCACGTCGACCACGGCAAGTCGACCATTCTTGACATGATCAGGGGCACCGAGGTCGTCTCGAGGGAGGCCGGGGGGATCACGCAGCATATCGGGGCAACGGATGTGCCCATCGAGACCATCTACAAGCTCTGCGGGCCTCTGATAGGAGATAGGAAGTTCAACGTGCCGGGCCTGCTCTTCATAGACACCCCCGGGCACTATTCCTTCGTCACTCTGAGGACACGCGGAGGCGCCCTGTCCGATCTAGCCGTGCTTGTGATCGATGTCATCGACGGCATCAAGCCGCAGACGATCGAGTCCATAAACATTCTGAGGAAGGGCAAGACGCCTTTTGTGATAGCGGCCAACAAGATCGACCTCATCCCAGGGTGGAGGCATCATGCGAAGATGCCGTTCCATCAATCGCTGGCTGAACAGGACCCCAGGGTCGCTGAGGAGCTTGACCAGAGGCTCTACAACATAGCCGGGAAGATATTCGACCAGACAGGCTTCAGCGCGGACAGGTTCGACAAGATAACCGATTTCACCAAGACGATCGCGATGATCCCCATCAGCGGGAAGTTCGGGGAGGGCCTCCCGGACCTCCTTCTCATTCTGGTGGGTCTGGCCCAGAGGTTCCTCGAGGAGGAGCTCGTCACCGAGGAAGGGGCGGGCGAAGGGACGGTGCTCGAGGTCAAGGAGGAGCGCGGCATAGGCACCGCGGTGGACTCGATAATCTACAAGGGCACGATCAAGGTCGGCGACCAGATCGTCGTCTCGTCCGTGAAGGGCGACCCGATAGTGACCAAGGTCAAAGGGCTCCAGAGGCCGAGGCCTCTGGACGAGATCAGAGATCCCACTCAGCGATTCGACCGGGTCAAAGAGGTCTCCGCCGCCGCGGGCATAAGGATAGTCGCTCAGGGCTTGGAGGACGCAATGGCGGGAGGGACCGTCAGGGTCGTGAAAGGCAACCTCCAGCAGGTGAAGGACGAGGTGCTGCAGGGGAGCAAGATCAATGTAGACCTCGCAGAGGAAGGAATCATCGTGCGGGGGGATGCGATAGGTTCCTTGGAAGCGTTCGCGTTCGAGTGCAAGAAGACGGACCTGTTGATCCGGAAGATCGACATCGGGAGCGTTACTAGGAAGGACGTCGTGGAGGCCTCGCATTTCAAGAACCCTCTGCACCAGGTCATTTTCGCATTCAACGTTTCAGTCAACGATGATGCCAGATCCGAGGCACTCTCTCTGGGAGTCAAGATATTCGAGAACGATGTGATGTACCGCCTGCTCGAAGACTACAAGAACTGGTGCGAGGAACGGAAGAAGGAGCTCGAAGTCGAGAGGCGGCTCGAGGTCGTGTTCCCCGGGAAGATCATCATCATGCGGGACCACGTCTTCAGGGTCAGCAAGCCAGCAATCGTTGGCGTGCGCGTGCTCGCAGGGAGGATCAGACCGGGTCAGGGGCTCCTCAAGCTCGACGGAAAGGCGGTCGGTAGGATCAAGAGTCTCAGGAGCGGGGAGGAGGTCCTCAAGGAGGCTGTGGCGGGCCAGGAGATCGCAGTTGCGATAGACGAGCCAACCGTTGGCCGCCAGATCGATGTCGAGGACGTTCTATTGGTGGATGTCCCCGAGAGTCATGTGGCCGAGCTTGCCAAGTTCGGGCTCAAGTCGGACGAACTCGAGGTGCTGGAACAGCTCCGCCAAATAAAGCGAAAGGAAAGGCCATTCTGGGGCGCTTAGCCTTTCTCTGTGTCATAGCCGGCCTTCTTCCACTCTTCAAGGCCGCCTTTGAAGTCGAGGACATGAGTGAATCCGAACTTCTCGAGTTTCTGAGCGGCTATCGTGCTGGATCCGCACGTCCATCCAGAACAGTAAGTGACAACAGTATGATCCCTCTTGTACTGTCGTACAGCCTCTCGACCCATTCGGTCTGCCGGTATTCGGATGGCTCCCGGGAGGTGCTCCTCGTCATAGCCTTCGTGAGTCCTAGCGTCGATCAGCAGGAATTCCTCCTCGTTGTCCATCATCTTCTTCAGAACGTCACGTGAAATCTGCTTCATGTCGACTCGCTTCGGAGTGATGACGGCTGAGCAGACTCATATCCATGACGACGTACGTCTGCGCACTCGTCGCGTTGCTGGCATCCTCCAGCTGTCCGAAAATGGGACCCTGCCAGCTCCGAAACCTATATAACTCCTTGCGCGATAGGCCTCACCGCAAACCGGAGTGGATTGTTTGGCAGATTTCAGAGCCGTCATCAGCGATCCAAAAGATGGCAAGACGTACCAGGCGCCAGTCACAGGACATCATGCGAACTCTCTCATTGGCAAGAAGATCGGCGACGTCATCGACGGGATATTCGTAGGTCTACCTGGGTTCAAGCTGCAGATCACCGGAGGGAGCGACAAGGACGGCTTCCCGATGAGGAAGGACCTTCCTGGCCCCCGGAG
>Ga0316628_100001406_pt1 | contig 17023 bp, 16 predicted proteins | sample OWC_Aug_M2_C1_D5_FD_207648 | JGI IMG/M metagenome (GOLD analysis project Ga0316628, IMG submission 207648) | Wetland soil microbial communities from Old Woman Creek delta, Ohio, United States - OWC_Aug_M2_C1_D5_C | ecosystem: Environmental > Terrestrial > Soil > Wetlands | place: USA: Ohio... | reverse complement strand
CGCCGAGGGCCTTCATCGCCTCGGGGAAGCGGGCGGCGTAGTCCAGCACCAGGAAGCCCTCCATGCGCGCCCGGGCGAGGATCAGGTTCATGTAGTTGGCCGGGCCCGGCGGCGGCGTCCCGCCGACCGAGTCGTAGCGCGAGATGGCGCCGCAGAGGGCGATCCGCGCGTGCAGCGCGAGACGCGCCAGCACCGCGTCGAGGATCGCCCCGCCCACGTTGTCGAAGTAGACGTCGATGCCCTTCGGGCAGAGCGCGGAGAGCCGCGCACCGACGTCCTCCGCCTTGTAGTCGACCGCGGCGTCGAAGCCGCCCTCGCGCAGCAGCCAGTCGCACTTGGCGGAGCCGCCGGCGATCCCGATCACCCGGGCGCCCAGGATCTTCGCGATCATGCCCGCCACCGAGCCGGTGGCGCCGGCCGCTCCCGACACCACGAAGCTCTCGCCCGTACGCGGCCGGGCCACGTCGTGCACGCCGAAGTAGGCCGTCAGGCCCGTGATGCCGAAGAGCCCGAGGGCCAGGTTCGGCGGCGTCCCGGGCGGAAGCTTGGTGAGCGGGAGGATGCCGCCGCCGTCCGCGACGGCGTAGTCCTGCCAGCCGAACGCGCCCTGCACCAGGTCGCCGGCCGCGAAGCCGGGCTTCCGGCTCTCCACCACCTGTCCCACCGCGCCCGCGCGCATCACCTCGCCGATCGGGATGGCGGGAACGTAGGTGTCCATCGACATCCAGCCGCGCTGCGTCGGGTCGAAGGAGAGCCAGAGCGTGCGGACCAGCAGCTCTCCCTCCTTCGGCCGGGGCACCGGGACCTCCCGCCAGGCGAAGTCGGTCTCGCGGATCGGGCCCTTCGGGCGCTGCGCCAGGACCCACTGCCGATTCGTCGTCGCTCCCATGCCGGACTCCTCTCGCACAGTAGACGCACTCGTGCGTCGGTCTCAGCTTCCCCCCACGCGCCGCGGCCGGTCGCGCCAGTAGGGCTCGCGCAGGAGCTTGCGCTGCAGCTTTCCGACCGGGCTCTTCGGCAGGGGATCGCTCTGGAAGATCACGCGCGCGGGCTTCTTGTAGGAGCCGAGGAGGCGGCGGCAGAGCTCGACCAGCTCCTGCTCCGTCACGGCCGTGCGTCCGTCGGTCACGCAGAGGGCGAGCGGCGCCTCGCCCCAGCGCGCGTCCGGCACGCCGAAGACCGCCACCTCCACCACGGCGGGATGGGTCTGGATCGCGTTCTCCAGCTCGGCCGGCCAGATGTTGAAGCCGCCCGAGATGATCATGTCGTCCTTGCGGTCGAGGACGTAGAGGAAGCCGTTCTCGTCCAGCCGCCCGATGTCGCCGGTCAGCACCCAGCCGTCGACCAGACGCTCCGCCGTGGCGGCCGGATCCTCCCAGAAGCCCGTCATCTGCCCCTCGCAGCGCACCGCGATCTCGCCCACCTCGCCGCTCGGAAGGGCCTCGTTGCGCGTGCCGCGGATCTCGAGCCCGGCGAAGGGGAGCGGCCGGCCGGCGGAGCGCAGCGGCGTCGAGCCCGCGACCTCGCCGAACCACTCGTCGGGCCCCATCATCGTGATGGGCAGGGCCTCGGTCTGGCCGTAGCCCTGATACAGCACCGGCCCGAAGACCTCGCGCCCCCGGAGCGCCGTCTCGTCGGTGATGGGCGAGCCGCCGATCTGGAGCACCTTCAGGCCGGGAAAGGAGCGTCCGGCCGCCGAGGGATGCCGCACCAGCAGGTTCAGGAGCGTCGGCACCGCGAACATGTAGGCCACGCGCTCGCGCCGCATCAGGTCGAGCGTCCGCTCCGCATCGAAGTGGTCCTGCAGCAGGTTCGTGCCGCCCGAGAGCCAGGTCGGCGTGAAGAGATAGCCCGAGCCGTGGGAGATCGGGCCGACGTGCAGGCAGACGTCGCCCGGCCGCACCGGCGGGAAGTTGTAGAACCAGTCGCGTCCCGCGGCGAGCCAGCTGCGGTGGGAGTAGGCGACTCCCTTGGCCCTCCCGGTGGTCCCGCCCGTGTGCCGGATCACGGTCGGAGACTCGGGATCGAGGGGCGGGTCGGGATCGCGGTCCTCGTGCCGGGCGAGCCAGGCCTCGTATCCGCGGTCGCGCACCAGGACGTGCGAGAGGCCGGGGACTTCCCGCTCCAGGCCCGCCACGTCGGCGGCGTAGGGCTCCGCCACCAGCAGGGCGCGGCAGCCGGTGTGCGCGAGCATCCAGGCGTGGGCGGGCCGCGCGTTGCGCGGGTAGAGCGGGACGCGCACCAGCCCGGCGGCCGCGGCCCCGAGGAAGAAGTCCGCCGCCTCGAGCGTGTTGTCCTCGAGCACCCCCACCCGATCGCCGGGTCGGAGCCCGAGGCCGAGCAGCGCGTTGGCGAGGCGCAGGCCGCGCCGCCAGGCCTCGGCGAACGAGAGCCGGCGCTCGCCGGCCACGATGGCCTCGCGGTCGCGGTGGAAGCGCGCGGAGCGCCGCAGCAGGGTCCGGACGTCCATGGGCTCACTCCGCCGCGGGAACGCCGGTGGAGACGGGGAGCGAGCGCAGGCCGCGGCTCAGCAGGGTCGGGTTCCACTCCGGCGTGTCGGTCTCGACGCGCAGCGCGGGAAGGCGCGCGAGCAGCGCCGGGAGCGCGAGCTGCGCCTCGAGCCGCGCCAGGGGCGCCCCCAGGCAGTAGTGGATCCCGAAGCCGAAGCCGAGATGCGCGTTGGCGCGGCGCGCGAGGTCCAGCCGATCGGGCTCCGGGAAGGCCTCGGGGTCGCGGTTGGCGGCGTTCTGCATCAGGAACACCCGCTCGCCGCGCCGGATCTTGCGGCCCCGCAGCTCCACGTCCTCGATGGGCCAGCGCACCATCATCTTGGAGGGGCCGTCGTAGCGCAGGAACTCCTCGACCGCCTGGGCCACGAGGCCGGGCTCGCGACGCAGCCGCTCGCGCGCCTCCGGATGACGGTGCAGCAGCCAGAGGCTCGTCCCCAGCAGGTTCGTCGTCGTCTCGTGGCCGCCGAAGAGCAGGAGCACGCAGGTGCCGATGACCTCGTCGCGGGAGAGCACGTCGCCCTGCTCCTCCGCCGCCGCGAGCGCGCTCAGCAGGTTCTCCGCCGGCGCCGACCGGACGCGGCGCAGCATCGCGTCCATGTAGGCCTCGAGCTCCCCGAAGCCGCGCCGCGCGCGAGCGTGCCGGTCGCTCGAGCCCCCGCCGAAGACCAGGCCCAGGATGTCCTCGGACCAGCCCTTGAAGAGGTCACGGTCCTCCACCGGAACGCCCAGCATCTCGGCGATCACGATGGCGGGCAGCGGATACGCGAAGGCGCGCACGAAGTCGGCGCGACCGGCCTGCGCCAGATCCCGCAGCAGCTCCTCGACGATGGCCTGTACGCGCGGGCGCAGCGAATCGACGGTGCGCGGGGTGAACGCCTTCTGCACCAGACGACGCAGGCGGGTGTGATCCGGCGGATCCTTGAACTCCATCCAGTTGGAGAGGATGCGCGCGGTCGGATCGTCGGCGGCGTCGCTCGCCGGACTCGCTGGCCGGTCCGGAAGGAACGAGCCCACGCGGTCGGAGGAGAGGCGCGGATCGCGGAAGCCCGCGGAGACGTCGTCGAAGCGCGTCACCAGCCAGGCGCCGTGGCGCTCGCTCCAGCAGACCGGCGACTCGGCGCGCAGGCGCGCCAGAGCGGGATGGGGGTCCGCCACCAGCTCCGGCGACAGCAGGTCGATCGACGTGGTCTCGCTCACCGCTCGAGCACCGTCACCACGCAGGCGTTGCCGTCGATCCCGGAGACGCCGCCGCCCATCGTCTCCACCAGGCCGATCCGTGCGCCCTCCACCTGCCGCTCGCCGGCCTCTCCGCGGAGCTGCCAGGTGATCTCCGCGAGCTGGGCCAGCCCGGTGGCGCCGAGGGGGTGGCCGCGCGAGAGGAGCCCGCCCGAGGGATTCACCGGCTGGCGACCGCCGAGCGCCGTGTGTCCGCTCTCCACCAGGGCCCCGCCCGCCCCCTCCGCTGCCAGGCCGAGCGCCTCGCTGGTCACGATCTCGCCGATGGTGAAGGCGTCGTGCACCTCCAGCACGTCCACGTCCTCGGGGCCGACACCCGCCTGCTCGTAGGCCGCGCGGGCGGTGTCGCGTGCGATCTCGAAGCCCCAGACGTGTGGCGAGCGATGGTCCCAGAGCGCGCCCGAGCGCAGCGCCGAGGCGCGCACGCGCACCTCCCCCGCCCGACCGCGCGCGGGCCCGAGCACGGCGGCGGCGGCTCCGTCGGCGATGGGGCAACACTGCAACAGGGTCAGCGGATCGGCGATCATGCGCGAGGCCAGCACCTCCTCCACGCTGCAGGGCTTGCGGTACTGCGCGCGGGGATTGCCGGCGGCGTGTCGGTGGTTCTTCACCGACACCGCGGCGAGCTGCTCGCGGCGGGTGCCGAAGACCTCGAGATAGCGCGTGGCGGCCATGGCGTAGAGGCTCGGGAGCGCCATCCCCATCCTTCCCTCGGGATCGCTCGCCTCGGGATGGATCGCGCCCTCGAAGAGCGCGGTCATCTGCTCGAAGCCGAGGGCCAGCACGCGCTCGTAGCGTCCGAGGGCGACGGCGGCCTGGGCCTCGTGGTAGGCGGAGGTCCCGCTGGCGCAGGCGTTCTCGATCGAGACGATCGGGACCTGCGTCACGCCGAGCGCGTGCAGCACGCGCGGCGCCACGCCCGGCGCGCCGAAGACCGTGCCCACGTAGACCGCGTCCACCGAGTCCACGCCGGCGTCGTCCAGGGCCTCGCGCACCGCGCGGAAGGCGAGCTCGACCAGGGTCTGGCCCGGCTGCTTCCCGAAGTACGAGGTCCCGACCCCCCAGACCGCGACGGTCACGCCACCTCCTCCACCGCCGGATCGCCCTGCGGTGTGCTCCCACGGAGCCGCACGCGGGCTCCCACGCGGAGCGCACGGTCGCCCGGCGGCGCGTAGTGGGCGAGCACGCGCGGGCCGGCATCCAGGTCGACGTAGGCGAGTCCGTAGGGCGGCTCGCGTCCCGGCACGGGGACGCGCACGACGGTCGCCGACCAGACCTTGCCCTCGGGCCCGAAGCGCGCCTCCTCGAGCGCGCCGCGACATACCGGGCAGCGTGGCGCGCGAAAGGCGAGCACGTGGCCGCAGGCCGTGCAGCGGCTCCCGCAGAGCCGCGCCAGACCGCCTTCCTCCACCACCTCGGGACGGGGGTCGTGCGGGCCGTTCATTCGGCGCCGCTCCGCTCCGCGGCAACCGCGGCGCCGCTCGCGAGCAGCGCCTCGATGCGGGCCGCCGGATAGCCGAGCTCGCCCAGCACCTCCCGCGTGTGCTCGCCGATCTCCGGCGCCACGCGCGCCGGGCGCTTCGCGGCGCCGCGAAGGTGGATCGGGCTGTCCACCGTCTCCAGGCCCGGCACGGGCGAGCCCTCGATCGGCACCAGCATGCGGTTGGCGCGCACCTGCGGGTCGTCGCGCAGGTCCCCGAGGCGGGTCACCGTGCCGAAGGTCACGTCGTGATCGTCGAGCTGCTTGCGCCAGTCCTCGAAGTCGCGCTCCAGGAAGACCCGGTCCAGGATTCCGATCAGCTCGCGCGCGTGCTCGCGGCGGGCCTCGTTGGTCGCGAAGCGGGGATCGCCGGCGAGCTCCGCCCGCCCGAGGGCCCGGCAGAAGCGCTCCCAGTCCTTCTCCGCCTGCACCAGCGCCAGCAGGAACCAGCGTCCGTCGCGCGTGCGGTACTGATTGATCAGCGCGTTCGGCGCGCGCTCGCGGGCGATGCGCTCGAAGGGCGTGGCGTCGCAGAGCATGGCCTGGGTCAGGATCCCGTTCGCCCAGAGACCGTTCGCGAGCAGCGAGCTCGAGACGTGGGCTCCCCGCCCCGTACGCTCCCGCGCGTAGAGCGCGAGCAGGATGGCCCCGAAGAGCGCCATCGAGGTCGGATGATCCCCCATGCCCGCGGTGGAGAGCGCGGGCTCCTGATCGCCGGGCCGCACGCAGTCCATCAGGCCCGAGCGCGCCCACCACGCCGTGGCGTCGTAGCCCGGCTTCTCGGCCTCCGGCCCCTCCGCGCCGTAGCCCGTCATGTGGGCGTAGACCAGGCGAGGGTTCAGCGGCGCGAGGTCCGCGTAGTCCAGCCGGAGCCCGTGCAGCACCGACGCGTGCTGGTTCGTGACGAAGACGTCGGCGCCGCGCACCAGCTCGATCAGCACGTCCCGCCCCGCGTCGCGCTTCAGGTCCAGGGCGAGGCTGCGCTTGTTCCGGCCGTCCAGCAGCCAGGCGTAGTTCAGCTCGCAGACCGGGAGCGCCGTCAAGCGGTAGAGGGCGCGGTAGGGATCGCCGCCGCGCGGCGCCTCCACCTTGATCACGTCCGCGCCGAAGTCGGCCATCACCGTGGCGGCGGCGGGACCCGCCACGTAGCTCGCGATCTCGATCACCCGAATCCCGTGCAGGACACCCCGTGTCTCGTCCATCGCGCTCTCCCCCAGATGCACCGCTGCAGGGTGCCTCGCGCTCTTCCCTCCGAGCTTCGCTTGCGGGCCGCTCGCTAGCGCCCTTCCGTCTTCAGGCGCGTCGTGTCGTAGTACTTCTTGCTCTCGGAGATCGAGAACGACATCGCGTTCATGCCGTCGAACTGGCCGAGGTTCGAGGCGCCGCTCTGCACGTTCACGATCATCACGCCCTTCCCGAGCAGCACGTCGTGGCCCACGTTCTCCGGCAGCCCGCTGGTCTCGCTCCACTGCCCCACCCCGCCGATCAGCTTGTAGACCTGGCCCGCCCGGTCGTAGGCCACGGCCAGGCCCGGGGCCATCGTCTCCTTGTCGTACCAGATCTTCTTCCGGCTGTAGGGATGGCCCTTCTGCTTGGGGATGTCGTCCAGCTCGAAGGTGCTCCGCTTCTGCCAGTCCTCGCCCACCATCGGCAGCGCTCCGTAGGGCGCGAACTTGCACTTGGACCAGTCCGCGTCGCTCCCGATCTTCACGAAGCGGTCGGGCGCGATCTCCCCCGTGTTGCGGGGAAAGCAGGTGCGGTGGCTGTCGGTGACGCCGAGCATCGTCGACTCGCCCTTGAACTCCCACTCGTGGTCCCAGACGTAGCCGGAGAAGAGATAGAAGTCCTCCAGCGTGAACTCCGTGCCGAGGAGCGAGTCCGACTTCTGGGTCGCGGCGATGCGCCGCACCCGCCGCAGCGCCGGGATGTAGGCCCAGGTGTCGTCCTCCTTCCCGGTGCGGTAGCGGTAGAGCAGGAACATGGTGCCGCGCAGATCGAAGGGGGTCTTCACGTCGAAGAACTCCGCCCACTCGACGTCCGTGCCCTTCTCGAGCTCGGTGGTCTCCGGCAGCAGGTCGGCGCGGGCGCTGAAGTAGGTGCGTCGGTACTCGCCCTGGGAGATGCGCCAGGTCTCCTTGCCCAGATTGCGCATGTTGGCGAAGCCCCAGTGCGGGATGTTGAAGCCCGAGCCGCCCTGCCAGCGGTAGTTCACGTCCCAGGCCAGCTTGAGCCCGAACTTGGGATCGCTCGGCTTCAGGTCGCAGGCGTGGTGGGTGGCCTCCTTCGCCCACTCGGAGTAGGGGAATGGCTGGCCCGCGGTGTAGTTGACCAGCCGGCCGTTGTCGTCGACGGAGGCCTGGCAGGCGAACTTCACCGTGGCCTCGACGTACTTCGGATGGACGGGATAGCTCCCGGTCTCGACGATGTGCATCTCGAGGTCGGGGAAGTCCTCGACCGCGTACTTGTAGAACTCGTCGGGGACCAGGCCCTTTACCTTCTCCTTGTTGGCGGCGGTGATCACGTCCCCGGGCTTCACGTCGGCCCGCGCCGGCGCGGCCGCCAGCAGGGCGAGGAGCGCCGCTCCGATGACGCGGGCGCGCCGCCGTCTCCACGGCCTACCCGTCCATGCCTCGAGCATCACCACTCCTTCCCTGCCGGGCCCCCGGGCGCCGGCTCGACCGGGGGCGGCCCGAAGTGCACCTCCACCAGGTCCTGCTCCAGGGTGTCGTTCCAGAAGTACGCCTGATGGTTGCGCGAGACGCTCCGCACCAGCCCCACGCCGCGGGCATAGTAGTCCTCGTAGGTCACCAGCGGCCCCTTCGAGACGCTGGGGTCGAGGTACTCCGTGCGCACCAGCAGGAGGTCGCGGAAGCTCCCGGCCGGCACGCGCAGCGAGTCCACCCGCTCGAGCGACGCCTTCCAGTTCTGCTCGCCGCCCTTCGACTCCGGCGTGGTGAAGACGTGCGTCTGCTCCGACCAGCCCTGACCCGCGCGCGGCTCGACGGGGAGCACGCGCGACGGCTCCGAGCCCATGAGGCGGATCCCGCCGTCCGGGTCGCGGCTCAGGAAGGAGAAGCGGCTCAGGTACCCGTCCTGCACCAGGTAGCCGGCGAGCCCGTCGTCCTGCATGCCGAACGGCCCTCCCACGCTCCGCTCCTGCATGATGAACAGCGGCGCCGGCGCGCCCTTCACGTCGCGAGTCCCCTGCGCCGTCACCTCGAGCCGGCTCTTGCCGAAGCCGGCCCTCACCTCGTACACCCAGCGCGCGCCGTCCACCAGCGGAAACCACGCCTCGGCGCCGGCCCCCGGCGCCCGCGGCGGCGACTCCGCGCGCGGCGGGGCGCAGGCCGCCGGCGTGGCGAGCAGCCAGCCGGCGCAGGCGACGAGCGCGAGCGGGCGCCGCCGGATCACGTGGGCCGTGGCACGTCCCGCACGGTCAGACCCACGTCGGCCATCAGCGCATTGAACTTGCTGCGCGGGATGCGCTCGCCGAATCCCGCCCGCTCCAGCCGGTGGAAGTACTCCTCGACCTGCTTCACCTGGAAGCGGCCGACGATCTCGATGCCGCGCTTCACCTGCTCGGGCCGGGTGCCCTTCCCCGCCAGCACGATCATGCACTCGAAGAGCGCCGTGTCGAACTGGCTGATGGTGAAGGTCTCGCCCTCGTCGAGGGCCAGATGGAGCTGCTCCTTGCGCTCCGGAGCGTGATCGATCACCCACTTCAGGTGCTGGAGGCCGTAGGAGACGTGACGCGCCTCGTCCTGCATCACGAGCTGGAAGATCCGCTTGTCCACCGGCGTGGGCGAGATGTACTCGCTGAAGCGGAACATGGTGAGGACGTTGCCCTCGGCGAGGAGGTGCATGAACGCGCTGGCCTCGCTGTAGGTGTCGCCGTCCAGGATGGCCTTCAGCGAGTGCTCCGCCTGGGGCAGCGCCTCCATCAGGCCGACGCCCCCGGCCAGGGCCCGCTTGCGGAACACCTCCGCGTGGCGCGCCTCGTCGATCGCCTGCGACGCGATGAAGTGCTTCACCTCGTGGAACTGGTTGTTCATCCGCCACATCCACTTCGCGGGCAGGTCGGTGGCGATCATCTCCACCTCGGTGAAGAACGTGCAGAGCTGCGCGAAGGCGATCTCGACCTCCTCGGGCCGCTCGTAGCGGTCGAGGTCGTTCCACGGAATGTCGGTGGTGGCGTCCCACTGGCGGCTCATCGCCTCCTCGTAGAACGACGCCACCTTGTAGGCCCAGACGTCCGTCTTGCGGTTGAGCTCGGGGGAGAGGTCGGCCTGCCGCTCCACCACGTAGGCGGCGCCGCGGGGCGCCGCCCCGCGCGGGCCGCGCGGCACCTCCGGCAGCTCGTCGTAGCCGTAGCTCCCGCGGTTGCAGTCGAGGAGCGTGAGGCCGCGCCGCCGGTTCTCCGCCTCGATCTCCACCCGCTCGGTGCCGGCGCGCAGCCAGCCGAGGTCCAGGTTGCCCTTGCGGATGTCCTTCATGCGCAGCACGAAGTCGTCGTTCGAGAGGTAGTCGGTCGATCCGTAGTAGCTCACGACTGCTCCTCTGGCCCGGCGCGCCGGGCCCTCCGCCTAGCCGCGCAGCAGCGCCAGGAAGCGCGGCAGCGGGCTGCGCTCGGTGCGCTCGCCGAGCCCGGCGGCACGGCAGCGCTCGAGATACTCGCGCGCGCTCCGCTCGTAGAAGCGCAGCACGCGATCGAAACCGCCCGAGAGCACCACCAGCGGCTCCAGCAGCTCGCGCGAGCCGAGCCAGCCGACCAGGCCGTTCTCCAGGAAGTCGAGGTGTCCGTTCAAGGTCTCGCGCTCGGCGGGCCGCGCGGCCACCAGCGAGCGCAGGTGGTCCACGCCGTAGGCCACGAAGCGCGAGGCGTCCTGCACCAGGCGGGTGGCCAGGAAGACGTCGGCCGCGTTGCCCGCCAGGAACTCGAGGTGGCGTCCCAGCGCCTGCACCCACGAGAACAGCAGCAGGTTCATCGAGGCCGAGGTGCAGGGATAGGTGCCGGACTCGAAGATCATCTTCAGCAGCTCGCCGAGCTCCTGGGAGTCCGTACCGAGCCCGCCCTCGCCGAAGAGCGCGCGCTTGCGGAACGCCTCCGCGATGCGGGTGGAGTCGATCATCTGCGCGCAGAGCAGGTACTTGACCTCGTGGAACTCCTGGTTCACGAGCCACACCCAGCGGGCCGGGACGTCGGCGCAGACCAGTCCGATCGAGACCAGCTCCGTGCAGAGCTGGCGCATGGCGGCCGACGCCTGCGGCCCGAGGCCGCTCGACTCGAGCGCCGCCCAGGGCACGTCGTGGGCGGGAGCCCAGCGGCGCGACTTCGTCTCCTCGAAGATCGCGCTCGCGCGGTCCGACCAGACCTCGCTCTTGCGGTTCACCCGATAGCCGAGCGAGGGGAGCCCTTCGGGCAGGATCGCGCCCCGCGGCGCCATCGAGAAGTTGTGGCGCACCACCTCGGGGAGGCGGTCGGGCCCGTACGCGCCCTGGTTGATGTCGTCGAGCGTGAGGCCGCGTCGAGGCTGCGAGGGTCGCGCCGCGATCCGCTCCCGGATGCGCGACATCCAGCCGAGCTCGAGCCGTCCCTCCAGGGTGCGCTGGATCTTGGCCAGGATCTCCGGGTCGGCCGCGAAGTCCTTGGGCGCGATGTAGGACACGGCGACCTCCGGCGCGCTAGAGCTCGAGCTCCAGGTGGCGCGCCTGATCGAAGAACTCCTGGATCGACGCCATGTAGCGGTAGAAGCGATCGTGACCCTCGGCGTCGGCGTACTCGAGCTTCATCACGTCGCCGAGGTGGGTGAGCGTGTTCAGCGTGTGGGCGGCGTCCGCGCCGCCGCTGCGCACGATCGACTGCAGCATCTCGCGCCAGAGCTCGGGCGGCGCCGCGATCACGAAGTCGAGCCGCGCGGGGTCGCCGCCCGCCTTCACGTCCACGCATTCGTAGACCTCGAACGCGATGCTGTAGAGCTGGTCTCCGACGCGCACGCCGAAGCTGGTGTCGCAGTAGCCGAGCTTCTCGAATCGGTCGTGCGCCTCGAGCGTCCGCTTGCGAAGCGCCTCGAAGAACTCGAGCGAGGGGAAGGCGAGACCCATCGAAGCCCCCGGACGCGCCGGGGAGCCCGCCCGATGGCGCGCTAGGGCTCCGGCGCACGAGGGGCAAGTGTATCAGCGCCGGGGCGAGCCCGGGACGGGGGTGGCCCGAGGCCGCGCGGCGCCGCCGGCGGAGCTGCCGCCGGCGACGCCGCGCGTCAACTCCTCAGCCCTTCATGCCGGCGACCTTCGCCGCCGGATGCAGGCTGGCCTCGGCGCTCGGGCGCTTGGCCACGCGCGCGAACCAGGCGTTCACGTTCCCGAGCTTGGGCTCGAGCGGCTGGCCCACCGTGGTGCCGAAGTCGAGCGCCGCGAAGAGCTGGATGTCGGCCAGGGTGAAGCGCTCGCCGACGATCCAGGTCTTGCCGTCGAGCTGCCGGTCGAGCCAGGCGAGCCGGTCCTGCTTGATCGCCTTCAGGCCCGCGGCGGCCTCGGGCACCACGACGATCCGCGGCTTGAAGAGCTCGATCCCCTCGGCGAAGCGGAAGCCGTTGAAGAGATGCTCGGTGATGCCGAGCTCGATCCGCCGCTGCCACATGCGCGTCTCCGCCCGCTCCTCCGGGCTCGACCCGATCAGCGCGGGCTTCGGATGCTTCTCCTCCAGGTACTCGCAGATCGCGATCGTCTCGCCGAGGACCCTGCCGTCGTCGAGCTGGAGCGCCGGCATCTGTCCCGTCGGCTGCTTGGCGAGGAAGGGCTCGCGCCGGTTCTCGCCGCCGATGATGTCGATCTCCTCGAAGGGGAGCGTGAGCCCCTTCTCCAGCAGGAACATGCGCACGAGGCGCGGGTTCGGTCCGAGCGAGTTGTAGAGCTTCAAGGGGGGTCTCCTTCGGGATGGGTGGATCGCGGCGGCGATCCTACGCCGGAGGGCCTCCGGCGTCGATGCCGGGGCGGCCCGGCCGTCGGCGTAGTCGACGCTCCGTCATCGAGAGCAGGGTCGACACCACCAGCGCCCAGCCCGCCGCGCGAAGCCACGGATCGGCCGGCCAGCCGAGGGCGAGCGCGTCGCGGCAGAGCGCCGTCCCGAGGAGCACGAAGTACGCGATGCCGTTCCAGCGCCCGAGTCGGCTGGCGCGAAGCGCCTGGCCGCGATGCGCGCGCGAGCCGAGCGCGTACTGCGCGAACGCGAGGGCGACGAGCGGGGGGAGCGCGGCGGGAAGCGTGCCGCGCAGCGCGAGGGACGCCAGGCCGAGCACCGCGAAGCTCGCGTCCGCGCCGTGGTCGAGGAGACCGCCCCAGACGCTGACCTCGCCGCGCCGTCGGGCGAGGCGTCCGTCGGCGAGATCGCTCGCCACGGCGAAGACGAAGAGGAGGGCCGCGGCGTCGGGAGCCCGCCGCAGGAGCGCCACGGCCAGGGCGGGGGCGGCGGCGAGGCGCGCCACGGAGAGCGCATTCGCCGGCGTGAGGAGTCCGCGCAGACCTCCGCCCGGAGGTCCGCGGAATCGGCGGCCGTCCGCCTGCGTGGCGTCTGCCGGCGACGAGCCCATGGGCCCACGATACCGCGCGTCGCGTGCTGGCAGGGAGGAGGCCCACGGCTACTCTCGCGCGGCCCGGCGCCGGGCGCCGGAGAGGAATCGGATGCGACGCGCGCTCGGCCCGCTCCTGCTCTGCCTCGCCCTGGCCGCGTCCGGCTGCTCGCGGGAGGCGGGCGAGCCCGCGGTCCCGAACCGCCCCGGCGACCCCGAGCGCGGGCGCCTGCTCTACCTCGCCAACTGCACCGCCTGCCACAACACCGACCCCACGAAGCCCGGGCCGGTCGGACCCGAGGTGGCCGGCGCCTCGCTCGCCCTGGTGGAGGCCCGGGTGCTGCACGCCGGCTATCCGCCGGGCTACACGCCGAAGCGATCGTCGAACGTGATGCCGCCGCTGCCCCATCTGGCGCCGGCGGTGCCGGACATCGCGGCGTATCTGGGATCGCTCGGGCGGCAATGACGGGGGCGCGCGGCCGGTCGGCCGTGCGCCCCCGTGCGCTCTCTCGAGGTGCGGCGCGCTAGAGCAGGACCGACGCCACCACGTACATTACGAGCGTCAGGCCGAGACCCGCGTGGATCACCGGGCCGACGGGCGGCTTCGCGATCTTCTGGTCGGTCTTCCCGGCGAGCGCGTTGTACTCGATGGCACCGGCGATCACCGCGAAGGCCAGCCAGTAGAGCGCGAGGTGCCCCTCCAGGTTGGCCAGGCGCTGCATCAGGCTCGGGAAGTGGCTCGCCGATCCCATGAAGAAGAGCATCGGGATCGAGAACAGCACGTTGGTGCGCGAGGCGAGGCCCGACCGGGCGCCCGCCGGCGCCGCCGTCGGGTCGGCCTGGCCCCCCTTGGCCACGTTCTCGGCGTTGGCGATCACCTTCTGCTGCGCGGGCCAGATCACGAACCAGACGTTGGCCCACATCAGGGTGCCGAAGAGGCCGCCCGTCAGGATCGTGGTCATGTACTGGCTGCACAGCAGGGCGCCGTGGGTTCCCGGCGCGGCCTGGGCGAACTTGGTGAGGATGATGGTCCAGCCGGTGAGGAACGTGAACATGGCTCCCCAGCGGAACCACCACATCGCGTTCGGCACCAGCCCGCGCACCATCGGGCTTCGCGCCTGACCGCCGAGCTCGGTCGCGAAGTACGGTGTCTGTACGAAGTTGAAGTAGTAGAGGATGCCGATCCAGGTGATGCCTGCGAGAAAGTGGAACCAGCGCAGGAGCAGGTAGAAGCCCTCCGAGCTGAAGATCTCCATGGAAGCCCTCCATCCTGGGTGTCCGAGGTGGCGCCATTGTAGCGGCCGCGCGCGGCGGGGCCTCCACTTTCTCGTGCAGGGATCTCAGGATTTGCGGAAGGCCCCTCTGCGCCCCCTCAGCGGCGCTCCTCCAGGACGCAGTCCGCCACGGTGTCGGCGGCGCGCTGGAGGTCGTGGGGGGTGGTCCGGCCGTCACGCCGACGCGTCAGCTCCACCTGCTTGCTCGCGAGGCCCTTCGGCCCGACCGTCACCCGGTAGGGGATCCCGACCAGCTCGGCGTCCTTGAACTTGACGCCGGGGCGCTCGTCCCGATCGTCCAGCAGCGCATCGATGCCCGCGGCGCGCAGCGCCTCGTAGAGCTGGACCCCGGCCTCGGCGGTGGCCACGTCCTTGGGGTTCAGCACCGTGACGACCACCTCGAAGGGGGCGATGCGGACCGGCCAGACGATGCCGTTCGCATCGTGGGAGGCCTCGACCACGGCCGCCATGGTGCGCTCGATCCCGATGCCGTAGGAGCCCATCACGATCGGCGTGGCCTGGCCCTGCTCGTCGAGCACCCGGGCGCCGAGGGTCTCGCTGTAGCGGGTGCCGAGCTTGAAGATGTGGCCGATCTCGATCGCCTTGCCCACCGCGAGGGGCGCCTCGCACATCGGACACGCCTCGCCCGCCGTCGCTTCGCGCAGGTCGAGCCAGGAGGACACCGCGATGTCGCGCTCCACGTCCACCCCCCGTAGGTGGAAGTCGTCCTGATTGGCGCCGGTGGTCATGCCGCGGCGGCCGCGCAGGGCGAGGTCGGCGAGCACCCGCGGCCCCGCGACGCCGACCGCGCCGAGGCTCCCCGGCGAGGCGCCGAGGGTGGCACGGATCGCCTCGGGATCCGCCGCCCGGAGCTCGCGCGCGCCCGTCGCGTCGCGGAGCTTCTGCTCGGCCAGGGCGTGGTCGCCGCGCAGGAGCACCAGGACCGGCCTGCCGTCCAGCAGGTACACCAGGGTCTTGATCTGGCGCTCGGCCGGCGCGCCCCCGGCGAAGCGCGCCAGGTCCTCGATCGTGCGCAGGCCGGGCGTGGCGAAGCGCTCCGGCGCGGCGGAGCCGGGCGGGTCCTCGACCGGCGGGAGCGCCGAGCTCGCCTTCTCCAGGTTCGCGGCGTAGCCGCAGGCGGCGCAGGAGGCGATCCGGTCCTCGCCTGCCTCGCTCGACGCCATGAACTCGATCGACTCGCTGCCTCCCATGGCGCCGGAGGAGGCCTCCACCGCGAGCGGCTGCAGACCGCAGCGAGCGAAGATCCGATGATACGCCTCGAAGTGTCGCTGGAAGGCGGCGTCCAGCCCGGCGCGATCGAGATCGAGGGAGTACGAGTCCTTCATGGTGAACTCGCGCACCCGCAGCACGCCGCCCTTCGGCCGCGGCTCGTCCCGGAACTTGCGCTGGATCTGGTACCAGATCTGCGGCAGGTCGCGGTAGGAGCGGAGCTCGGTCGCCAGCGTGGTGAAGATCTCTTCGTGGGTCATGCCGAGGCAGAGATCGACGCCGCGGCGGTCGCGCAGGCGGAACATCTCCTCGCCCATCGCGTCCCAGCGGCCGCTGCGCTTCCAGATCTCTCCCGGGTGGAGCGCGGGGAGCGAGAACTCCTGCGCGCCGATCCGGTCCATCTCCTCGCGCACCACCGTGGTGATCTTCTGGCAGACGCGCCAGCCGAGCGGGAGCAGCGCGTAGACCCCGGCCATCAGCTGGCGCACGAAGCCCGCGCGCACCAGCAGCCGGTGGCTCACCGCCTCGGCATCCGCCGGGTCGTCGCGCAAGGTCGGGATGAAGGCCTGGGTCCAGCGCACGGGATTCCTCCAGCGGTGTCGGAGCCTACCGGAGAATCCCCGCGCGGCCTACGCCCAGGGCGTGGCGAACTCCTTCACGTAGCCCGCGAAGGCCGCTTGCAGCCGCGCGGTCACCGGCCCCGCACCGCCGGCACCGATCGGCCGGCCGTCGAGCGAGCGCACCGGCACGATCCGCGCCCCGGTCCCGGTGAGGAAGACCTCGTCGGCGCCCAGCAGGTCGATGCGACCGAGCGTGCGCTCCGCCGCCGCGATGCCGAGCCGCGCGGCGATCGCGAGCACGCTCTCGCGCGTGATGCCCTCGAGCGCGCCGTCGCTCGCGGGGGGCGTGGCGAGGCGCCCGTCGCGCACCACGAAGACGTTGGCGACGCTCGCCTCCGCCACCGCTCCGGCGGTGTTGAGCAGCACCGCGTCGTCCGCGCCCTGGCGCCTGGCCTCCTGCTTGGCGAGGACGGAGCCCAGGTAGTTCAGGCTCTTCACCCGGGGCTCGAGGGCGTCCGGCGTCGGGCGGCGCACGCTCGAGGTCACGAGCTCGAGGCCGCGCTCCACCTTCTCCGGCGGGAAGAGGCCGATCCGGTCCACGATGCAGATCGTGCGCGGCCGCGGGCAGCTCGTGGGATCCACGCCGAGCGGCCCGTCGCCGCGAGTCACCACGAGGCGGGCGTAGGCCTCCGCCTCGCCGAAGGCGCGGGCCGTCGCGAGCAGCGTGGCGCGCAGTGCCGCGAGGCCCCCGGGAAGCTCGAGCCCGAGCACGCTCGCCGACACCGAGAGGCGTCGAAGGTGGGCGTCCAGCTTGAAGACGGCGCCGCCGTAGATGCGGATCCCCTCGAACACCCCGTCGCCGTAGAGGAGCCCGTGGTCCACCACCGGGATCCGGGCCTGCGACCCGTCGAGCAGGCTGCCGTCGATCGAGACCTTCATCGTGTCCTCCCCGCGGCGGCCCGTCGCGCGGGCGCGCGGGCCGGCACCTCCTCCCCTCCGCTGGCGAGACGCGCCGCCACCGCATCGGCCGCCGCCATCACGCGCGCGGCCACCCGCCGCGCCGCCGCGGGCGGCAGGCGCGAGGCCGGCGCCGCCAGCGCGAGCACCGCCAGGAGCCTCGCTCCGAGACGCACCGGCGCCGCCACCACCGCCAGCCCTTCGAGCCACT
>Ga0316628_100001405_pt1 | contig 17025 bp, 19 predicted proteins | sample OWC_Aug_M2_C1_D5_FD_207648 | JGI IMG/M metagenome (GOLD analysis project Ga0316628, IMG submission 207648) | Wetland soil microbial communities from Old Woman Creek delta, Ohio, United States - OWC_Aug_M2_C1_D5_C | ecosystem: Environmental > Terrestrial > Soil > Wetlands | place: USA: Ohio... | reverse complement strand
TAGCACGGCGCGACCGCAGACCCGTGTACCATACCGTCGCCCCTGGTGAGGAGCGGACGTGAGCAGACGCGAACTGGTCCTCGGGCTCCTGGACGCCGCCCGGCCGCCGGCCGCGATTCCCGCGGCGTTCTTCCTGCACTTCGACCCGTCGTGCCACCTCGGCCCTGCGGCGGTCGCGAAGCACGTGGCGTTCTTCCGCGCCACCGGGATGGACTTCGTCAAGATCCAGTACGAGAGGAAGTTTCCGCCGCTCCAGGCGATCACTCGACCCGAACACTGGCGCGCGATGCCGCGCTACGACGAGGGGTTCTTCGCGCCGCAACTCGAGGTCGTCGAGGGACTGGTCGCGGCCCTCAAGCGCGAGGCGCTCGTCGTCGTGACGCTGTACTCGCCGTTCATGTGTGCCGGCCACGCGGTCGGCGAGGAGCGACTCCTGCGCCATCTCGGCGAGGCTCCCGAGTCCGTCCTCCAGGGCATGCAGACCATCACCGAGAGCCTGCTGACATTCGTGAAGGCGTGCGCGCGCCTGGGCGTTGACGGCTTCTACCATTCCACCCAGGGGGGTGAGAGGGGCCGGTTCGCCGACCGCCGGCTGTTCGACGCATTCGTGCGCCCGTTCGACCTCGCCGTGATGAGGGAGGCGGAGCGCCTCTGTCGCTTCAACATCCTGCACGTCTGCGACTTCGTCGGCGAGTACGACGACATCTCGCGCTTTGCCGACTACCCGGGGCACGTGGTGAGCTGCCCGCTGCGGGTCAGCGGCCGTCCCCTGGGCCTCGCCGAGGCCCACAGGCTGTTTCGACGTCCCGTCATGGGCGGCCTCGACCGCCACGGGGCCATCGCGACCGGGGACCCCGCGGAAGTACGGTCCGTGGTCGAGGCGGTGCTCGACCGCGCCCCAGAGGGGTTCATCCTCGGGGCCGACTGCACCGTCCCCGCGGAGACGCCGTGGGAGAACCTCCGCACCGCGATCGCGGCCGCGCACGCCCGGCGCCGTGGGTAGGCTCCCCGGCCGCCAACCCTCCGCGTTCGGGAGGCCACCCCGAGCCGCGAAGTTGCGCCGAGGCCGCACTTCCTTCTCGACCTTCCTGCGAGAGTTGGGGGCGGGTGTAGGATGAGCCAGCGGGAATCGGGGACGTTCTCGGAATTCTGGGCACCGTCGGGCTTGGCCGCCGCTTGGCGGTGGCATGAGCGTGAGGGGAGCGCGCACGGGAGGAAGCATGGGCCTTCTCGACAGTCTCATCGGTGAGCTGGGGGGCTCGCTGGAGGGCAGCTCCGGCGCGCACCAGGATCTGCTCCAGGGCGTGATGAGCATGTTCGCGAACAGGGGCGGCCTTGCGGGCCTGGTCTCGATGTTCACGCGGGGCGGGCTCGGCGACATCGTCTCGTCGTGGGTTTCGACCGGCAAGAACCTGCCGATCTCCGCAAGCCAGATCACGCAGGTGCTCGGCGCCGACCAGATCGGTCAGCTCGCCGCCAGGGCCGGCCTCACCACGCAAGCGGCGAGCGCCAGCCTCGCCAAGCTTCTGCCCTCGCTGGTCGATCGCCTGACCCCGGACGGGCAGATTCCGGCCGGGGGTGGAGGGCTGCTCGCCGATCTCGCCGGCATGCTCGGCAGCCCGCGTGGCTGAGGAGACGCGAACGCGAGGCGCGGTGGGCGGGGCGTCCGCACTCCTCGCCGCCCTCGCGGGGACCGGGAGTCCCAGGGGAGGAGGTGTGGCGTGGGCATCTTTCACCTGCTTTGGTCACTGATCGTCGGCCTCGTGGTCGGCCTGATCGCGCGGGCGGTCGTCCCGGGGACCGACAAGATGGGGATAATCCTCACCACGGTGCTCGGCATCGTCGGCTCGCTGATCGGCGGGTTCCTGGGCGGGCTGGTATCCCGGCCGAAGGAAGGCTCCCGTTTCCACCCCGCGGGGTTCCTGCTCTCGATCGTGGGGGCCGTCGTGCTGCTGCTGCTCTGGCGGTTCCTTCGGTCTTAGCGCAGGGTGCGAGCGGCCGCTTTCGCCGCGGCGCGCAGCGACCGCGGGCGGCGGCTGCTGGGCGACAATCCGCGGTGTGAACCGCGACTGAGAGGAGGCGGAGATGCTCAAGGAGTTCAAAGAGTTCGCGATGCGCGGCAACGTCCTCGACATGGCGGTGGGCATCATCATCGGCGCGGCGTTCGGCCGGATCATCACCTCGCTTGTCAACGACGTCCTCATGCCCCCGATCGGCCGGATTCTGGGGAAGGTCGACTTCTCGAGCCTGTTCATCAACCTCTCCGGGGCCTCGTACGCGACCCTCGAGGAAGCGCGCAAGGCCGGCGCGTCGGTGATCGCGTACGGGGTCTTCCTCAACTCGATCCTCGACTTCGTCATCGTGGCCTTGGTCATCTTCCTCCTGATCCGCCAGGTGAACCGGCTGAAGAAGCAGCCCGCGCCGGCCGACCCCACCACGAAGGAATGCCCGCACTGCCTGTCGGTGATTCCGATCAAGGCGACCCGTTGCGGCCACTGCACCTCCCAGCTCGCTTCGACCTAGGGGAAACACCCGATCGCGACGGGAACTCGGCTGGGAGTGGAGGTGTGTCATGAGAATGCGGAACACAGTTGTCACCCTGACGCTGGCGCTGCTCGCCTCCCGCGTCGCCTGGGCGGAAGAGCCTCCTGACAAACTCTCGCTGGGGCTCTCGTACCTTGCGACGAGCGGCAATTCCAGCAGTCAGACCGCCGGGGTTGACCTCGCTTACAAGCACAGGTTCGACCCGTGGGGCATCGAGGCGTTCGCGAACTTCCTGCGCGCCGAACAGGCCGGCACGCTCACGGCGAAGAGGCTGTTCCTCGGCGTGCGGGGAACACGCGCCCTCACAGCGGAACTCGGCCTGTTCCTCGAAGGCAGCTACCTGCAGGATCAGTTCGCCGGTCTCGACCCCCGCCTGCTGGTCGCGGGCGGCGCCACATACAAGCTGCTCAAGGGACCCGTGCACGAGCTCGCCTTCGACGCCGGGCTGACGTGGACGCGGGACGAACTCGTGGACGACGGGTCGAGGAGCTACGCCGGCGCCCTGGCGGCCGCCCGATATGCCTGGAACATCAGCAAGACGGCGAAGTTCACGGAGAACCTGTCCTTCTTCCCCTCCTTCGAGCAGGGAAGCGACTGGCGGATCGAGTCCCAGACCGGGCTCCAGGCGGCGATCTCTACGTCCGTTGCCCTCAAGTTCACCTACGGCTTCCGCTACGCGAACCGGCCGGTGTCCGGCTTCGGCAAGACCGACACCCAGACCGCCGTCTCGCTGGTCGTCAACCTCTTGTAGGCGGGTGCGGCCCAGTTTGAGCGAGGGCCGGCTGGATCGGCCGGCTCAGGTCGCACGAGGTTGACGAGCCTATTTCTTCTCCGTGCCCGTGGCCTGCTTGGCGCCAAGGAGCTCCTGGATCATCTCCTGGATGTAAGGCTTCTCCTTGAGGCTGGCGTACGACCCCGGGAAGTAAACCACCGCGATCCTCGCGCTGGCCTTCCCGAAGTTGTTGACCACGACGGCGCAGCGCTGGTCGCGAGAGAGGCGGGTGTGGTCGATCATCGGGAAGTCGAAGAAGTCGGTCCAGAACTCCGACTCGTCGGTCTCGACCTCGCTCGACCCCTGGCGCGGAGTCCTGACCTCCAGGCGGACCTGAAGCTCCTTGTCCGGCACGTCGACCTTCTTGACGACGATGGCGAAGTCGCGGGTGATCCCGCCGAGAGTCAAGCGCGCGGGATCCAGCGCGAGGCCGCCAGGGGACTCGCTGACGGCGTCGAAGTCGACGGTCCGCCCGAACGAGGAGCCGACTCCTTCCAGAACGACCATCTCCTTGCGTACGACCTCGCGCGCGACCCGCTCGAGGCGGTCGGACTGAACACCCTTGCCGGGCGCGCCGGACCTCGCGATGTCGGTCTGGAGTTGCACGAACAGCGGCTTCAGGTTGAGCGACTCGTGAAAGTTGTACGCCAGCAATTCGAGCTTGACGAGCCGGTCGTCGATCGAGGTCGACTCCGGCTTGAGGAACGCCTGGATGATCGACATGAACATGTCCTTGCGCAGGGCGCTGTCCGCTTCCTCACGCTTGCTGATCAACTCGGAGTAGAACCGCGCCCGCGTCTCCTCCGACTGGCGCTTCTCGAGGAACTGGGATCCGAAGAAGCCGAGGCCGGCGACCGCCAGCGCGGCAAGCAGCCCGCCGACGGGGTGGAGGATGATCGCCGCCTTGTCCCACCAGTCCTTGTGCGGCGGCTCCATGTCTACTCGCTCCTCAGCGTGTACTTGCCGTCCTTTTTCTCGAGGATCAGGTTGTAGCGGGCCGACTCGGGGAAGGAGTGGACGGTGGTCGAGGGCGTCTCCTCCCCGACCGTCACGCTCAAAGTGCACTTCCCCTCTTCCTCCGCGAACAGACGGTACGCGCCGTTCTTGTCGGTCTCGCCGGCGTGGCTCTTCTCGCCGCACACCAGGGCCACCTTCATCCCCTCCTTCACCGGCGCGCCGTTCTCGGTGATCGTTCCGTAGATCTCGCCCGCGACGGCGACGGAAGGGACTGTCGCGGCGAGCAAGGCCAGAACAACGAGCGTCTTCATGCCGACCTCCCTCGGGTACGCCATTCTACGCGCTTCGGGGTAGACGCCGCCACGCCGTGGCGCCTTTCACGACGGGCGGGTTCGCGTCGGGACGGCCGCCGCCACCCGGTCGCAGCGCGGTGCCGCGAACGGGAAGACGGCGGCAGCGCGCGCTGCCGAACCGCCGGGCGAGCTCCTTGCCAGGAAAGCGAGTGCGCGGTGGAGCCGGGTCTTGACCGCTTCGAGGCGCAGCCCCAGCGCCGCGGCCGCCGCGCGGTGCGGCCTCGTGGCCGAGGGCAGGGGCGGGTGCTCCACCTGTCACGTGCCGCCGCCGTTCACGGAGCCCGGCTGGAACGTGCACCGCCCCGACCAGCTCGGCACCGACGACTTCCAGGCGAGCCGCTCGCCCGACGAGCGCTACCGCACCACGCCGCTCAAGGGGCTATGGTCGCACAAGCAGGGGGGTCCACCACGACGGCCGTTTGCCGACCTTCCGGGCGTTCATCGACCACTACGACACCTTTTTCAGACTCGGGCTCTCCGACCAGGAAAAGAGCGACCTGGCGGAGTACCTCATTTCGCTCTGAGCTTGGCCATCGCGGTCGGCCCGCGGGCGGCGCGCGAGGGGCACGGAGCGGATGGGCGGGGGCTGCCCGGCAGGCGGCCCCCGGCCCGTCAACCGCGGCGATCGCCGGCGGACGCTCGAGCCCCGCGGCCGCCCGCCCGTCTCAGTCGCGCGAGGCGAAGGTGTCGCAGGCGTCGAGGCGCCCCGACGAGAGGCCGCGTCGGAACCACGCGACGCGCTGCTCGGAGGAGCCGTGGGTCCAGCGCTCCGGGTTCACGCCTCGGCCCGCCTGGCGTTGCAGGCGGTCGTCGCCTACCGCGGCCGCGGCGGCCAGGCCGGATTCGACGTCGCCCTCCTCGAGGATGTCCCGCTGCTCGGTCGAGTAGCCCCAGACGCCCGCCAGGCAATCCGCCTGGAGCTCGAGGCGGACCGAAAGGTCGTTGGCTCGAGAAGGGTCGCGTGCCTGCAACTGCCGGACCTTGGCGTCGACCCCGAGCAGGTTCTGGACGTGGTGCCCGACCTCGTGGGCGATCACGTACGCCTGCGCGAACTCGCCCGGGGCGCCGAACCGTGTCTGCAGCTCCCTGTAGAAGGAGAGGTCGATGTAGACCTTGTGGTCCTCGGGACAGTAGAAGGGCCCGGACGCGCCCTCCGCGTAGCCGCACCCGGAGGAGGTGACGTCGCTGAAGAGGACGAGCTTGGCATGGGGGTAGGGCTGCTGCGCCTCCGCGAACACCTGCGACCACGTCTTCTGCACGTCGTCGAGCACGAAGGAGACGAACTGCACCTGGCGCTCGTCCTCGGGGCCGCGATCCACGGGCCTCGACGTGGTCGTCGTCGCACTCGGGGAGCCCACGCCTCCGACGCCGATGAGCGAGAAGAAGTCGCGCTTGAACAGCAGCGAGAGGACAAGCACCACGAGAAAACCGCCGATGCCGAGCTGCGGGCCGCCGATCCGAAAGCCCGAGCCTCCGCCCTGACCGCGGACGTCCTCGACGTCCGCGCTGCGACCCCTCGGTGTCCATCGCATGCCGCTCCTCCGTGTCCGCCGCGAGCATAGCCGAGAAGGGGCTCGACCGGGCGCTCTTTGGGCGCTACATTCCCTGGCATGGACCTGCTCGCGCAGACGGCGCTGGCGCTCGGCCTCGCCTGGGCCAGCGGCATCCGCCTCTACGCGACCGTCTTCATCGCCGGTGGCATGCAGCGCCTTGGCGCCATCACCCTGCCCCCGCACCTTGCGATCCTCTCGAACAACTGGGTGCTGCTCGCCTCGTTCGTGATGTTCGTCGGCGAGTTCGTGGCCGATAAGGTGCCCGCCTTCGACTCGCTGTGGGACGCGCTGCACACCTTCGTACGCATCCCGGCGGGGACCCTCCTGGCGTGGGGCGCCTTCGGCGACCAGACGCCGGTCGCCCAGGCGATCGTGGCGCTGGCGGGCGGGGTGCTGGCCACCGGCACTCACCTGACGAAGGCTGCGTCCCGCGCCCTCATCAACCACTCGCCGGAGCCGTTCTCCAACTGGGTCGCGAGTTTCACCGAGGACGCGGTGGTGGTGGCGGGCCTCTGGCTGCTGCACGCCCACCCGCTGGTCTTCCTCACCCTGCTCGGCCTGTTCGTCCTACTGGTCATCTGGCTGCTCCCCAAGCTGTGGCGGGGCCTGCGCTGGGTGTTCCGGACGCTCTTCGCCGCCCCGCAGCCCGCTTCCTAGGGGTCACGATCACCTCGTACACGGTGCCTCGGTACCTCCATCCACCTCCGGGTGGGAACGCCCGCGACCTGGACGGGTACCGCCCGCCTCCGGGGGGGCACGCTTCCGGGGAAGAAGTCCTGCCCGCGATCGGTTAAGGGGACCAGCGGTTCACATGTGCTGAACAAGGGGACCGCCGGGGGGCCGCTGAGGGAGGGGCGCGAGGTGCCACTCCTACCGGCCTCCCGGAGAGACTCCCCTGGGGGGTGCAACATGAAAAGGCGAAACAGCATCAGGCCGGCGGTGGCCCTCGCCGCCTTCGTGACGCTGCTGGCAGCGAGCGTCCCCGCCCGCGCGTATCAGGCCTACGGCGGCGGCCTGACGGTCCAGGGCGAGCAGTGGCCGTCACGGACGTTCAAGACCGTCTATGACAACGCCGACGTCATCAAGTCGAGCATCGACCACGCGTGGGCCGCCCAGACCGACCCGATCTGCAACATGGTAAAGGCGTACGCGATGCAGCCGGGCCTGCTCCCCAACGGTATCTCGGTGCTCTCGGTGAGCTGCAACTTCGGGCCGACCGGCTCCCTGTTCATCGATCCCTCGCACCTCGGCCAGCAGGTCGTCGGCCTGCGCTACGTCGTGCCCGGCAACTCGATCGTCCTCACCACGTCGAAACCCGCGCCCGATGCCGGCACCGTGGCCGCAGGAATTCTCACCGGCGGCGCCACCGCGGTCGCCGAGGGCGCCGCTGACAACCCGGAGTTCTCAATCGACTTCGGCATCGTCGCCGACGTCACCGCATCGGTCCAGAGCATGGCCCTTACGATCTCGTCGGCGGTCGCCAAGCTGGACAACGTCCATTTCAACTCCCGCAACTTTCTGGCGGCCGTCGGTCTCGCACTCCAGCCCTCGATCCGTACGGAGGTCGAGGACGCGGTCAAGAAGCAACAGGTGGACCTGAAGAACCAGGTCTCCAACAGCCTGGCCCTCATCAGCGCCGCGTTCGCTCCGGCGAAGGATGCCGGGTACACCCGCATCGAGGCGTCCTACGGAAGTGACCACCTCCTGCTGCGGCTGGTCGGCAAGACCTACGAGGTGGCAACCACCGGGCCGGGTCGGATCAGCGGCGGCGTCTACTTCACGACGCCGGGCGGGCAGCCTGCTCCGGCAAGTCTCTGCGCCGCAATGTCGGTCCGGGCGGTGACGCCGAACAGCTTCAACGACGTGAGCCAGTTCAACGTGACGAGCACGGTGCAGGTGGGCCAGACGGGACCGATCACGGGAGGGCCGCTGCCCGGCCAGCGCTACGCCTGCTACTACGACGTCACCTCGGTCCCGGTCGGCGTCCCGATCACGATCCAGGTCCAGGTGCCCGCATCGAGTGCCGGGTTGGGATCAACCTCCCCGGTCGGCTGGAACGGGACCGTGACCCTTCCCGGTTTCGGCACGGAATCGAGTGCCAGGCTCGCCGGTGGCGCCACCTACGCGGTGACTCGGCCGCAGCCCCCGGCCAGGCAACGGTCGACGGCGCCACAGGTGGTCAGCGCGGTGCATCCGGTTACGACGATGCGAGGGACGGGGATGCCCGCGGTGGCGCCGGCCACTGCCTTCGCGGTGCCGCAGCCGTCGGTCGCCGGGAACACCGCGACCAACATGAACTTCACGCTCGGCTGGCAGGCCCTGCCGCGCTGATCCGCTTTCCGCCTCCGGGCCGGTAGGGGAACCGGGGAGACAACTCCGTCCCGCAGGGCGGAGTCCGGGGGAGATCCCGCACGCGGGCCATCCGCCGTGCGCGGGGATGAGGGTCAGGCGTGGGCCGCGTGGCGCGCGATCCAGTCGCCGAAGCGCTGGAGGTAGGTCGTGAGCAGCTCGCGCGTCGGTGGGTCGGTCAGGGCTCCCGTCCCGTCGAAGAGCTTGTCGGCGCCGCCGATGTAGGCCTCGGGCTGCTGCATCGCGGGCACGTCCAGGAAGACGAGGGACTGGCGCAGGTGGTGGTTGGCGCCGAATGCCCCCAGCCTGCCAGGGGAGACGCTAATCACCGCCCCCGGTTTGCCGGTCCACACGCTCTTGCCGTACGGCCGCGAGCCGACGTCGATGGCGTTCTTCAGGGCCCCCGGCACCGAGCGGTTGTACTCCGGGGTGACGAACACCACCGCATCGGCGCCGGCGACCTGCCGGCGGAACGCGACCCACGGCGCGGGGGGTGAGTCCTCGAGGTCCTGGTTGTAGAGCGGCAGGGCGCCTATCTCCACGAGTTCGAGCTTCATCGAGTCCGGCGCCAGGGCGGGCAGCGCGAGCGCGAGCTTCCGGGTCCACGACGCCCTCCGAAGGCTGCCTACCACCACGGCGACACGGTACGAGTCGGACACGGCGATCCCCTCCCGGCGCTGCCCGAGCGGCTGGGCGGCGTCGTCTTCTTCGCCCAAGCTAGCAGAAGAGCCGGCGGCCTCTATTCCAGTGGACCAGCCTGGAATGGGGCGCCCCGACCCCGCGCACGCGACGATCGCGTCGCACGGGCGGTTGCGGGACGAGGCGTGGGTGGCTCCAAACGCGCGCCTAGTTCCAGTGGTGGTAGTTGGGCCAGATCTTGCGCAGGTCGAAGCGGGCACCGCGACAGAGGTAGATGGGCGTGTTCTCCTCGGCCATGCCGAAGGGGTGGTTGTGCGGGAACTCCTCGACCGCTTCGCAGTTCGCCTCCGCGTCCGCGCGGCTGAACTGCAGGAAGATCAGGTTCGTGTAGCGCTCCACGGGCGGCCCCCAGTACCAGTGGGTCTGGTGCCGGCTGTACGCGCGGGGCAGGCCGAGGGCCGGGCCGAACAGGTCGATGGCCCCGGCCTCGCCGTAGTTGCCGGTGAGGATCCCGGTCCTCGCCTGCTCTTCCGGCGGCAGCGAGCGGTAGGCCGCGGCGACATCGCGCACCAACTCCGGCCAGCCGAACTGGTCGCCGATCGGCTGCGGCAGCAGCCCGCGGTGACCGATCTCCGCCTTCTGAGGCTTGAAGCCCAGCGCGCTCTGGTAGGCGATGTACTTCTCCGGGGGGAGCATCCAGGTGGCCAACGGTAGCGTGACGGCACCGCCCGCGATCATGATCGCGACGATCCCCGCCCGCCACGCCGGCGCCCGCCCGGTCGTCCACCGCTCGAGGGCGACGGCGCCGCCGGCGAGGACCATCGGGTAGATCGGGAACACGTAGTAGTCCTTGGCATGCGCGATCGCCATGAGGACGAAGAAGGCGACGAACGTCAGACCCAGAACCCGCCAGCGGCGGTCGCGCAGAAAGGAGATGGCACCGGCCAGCCAGAGGGGAAAGAGAATCGGGTGCATGGCGACGACCTGCTGCCGGAGGAACGCCAGCGGCGGGAGCACGACGTTCTTCCCCTCGCGGCGCACGTTCTCGAGATCCTCGAGTGTGGGGAAGTGATGCACGACCTGCCAAATCAGGTTCGGCAGGAACAGCGCGAGCGCGACGGCCCCGGCGATCCAGATCCACCGGCGCGCGAACTCCCGGCGGTGGCGCGTCAGGAGGAGCGCGACGAGCACGGAGACCCCGAAGAAGACGGTCGAGTGCTTGTTCTCGACGCCCAGTCCCGCGAGAAGGCCGAAACAGGGCCACAGCCCCGAGTTCCCGGTCCGCACGATGCGGATGAGGACGAAGATGCACCCCATCCAGTAGAGCGGCTCGAACGCGTTCATCGTCATGAGGCTGTCCATGACGAGGAAGCCGGGGGCGAGGAGGACGGTGAGGCCGCCGATGAGCTGCGCGTAGCGCCCGCCGCCCAGCTCCCTGGCGATCAGGACGGTGAGCGCGACCAGCGCCGCGCCGGCGAGCGCCGGCAGGATCCGCAGCGCCGCGAGGGACCCTCCCATCCACAGCGCCACCTTGGCGTAGACCGCCACGAGCGGCGCCGCATCCACGTACCCCCAGTCGAGGTGCCGCGCCATGTCGAGGAAGTAGAGCTCGTCGCGGAAGTACCCGTACCGCTGGACGCTCGTCAGCAGGTGGAGCAGGAGCTTCGCGGCACAGAGCGCGACCAGGACGGGCGTCGCAACCGGTGGAAGTTCGCGCGGCGCCGGTTCCGGCTCTCGTCGGCCGCTTTTGTCCTCACGGGCCACGTCCGTCATCGCTGGAACCTTGTACGTCAGGAGTCGAAGGAAGGTTCCTGGAGTCGAATCTCGCGTCTCCGGGGACCGTGCGGGCCTCGGGGCGCGGCGATCCGCGCCCGTCGGCGCCCTCGAGTTGGGGCCCCGGCGGCGTCTTCGCGCGTTCGGGGAATCCGCTCCGCGCATGCCGACGTTATCCATGCCGCAAAGGAGACGACCATGAAGACAGTGCTGGGGGTGCTGCTCGTGGCGACGGCCGCCCCGGTCCTCGGTCAGGAGTCCAAGCCTGCCCCTGGAGCGGTTGGCATGCTGAAGGGTTCGTACACCTACGTCGCGGGCTACATCGAGAAGGCCGCAGAACAGGTCCCGGAGGCCGACTACGCGTACAAGCCGACACCCGAGGTGCGCAGCTTGGGGGCGATCATCGCCCACGTCGCGGACACCCAGTATGGGATCTGCTCCGCCGTGATCGGCGAGGCCAACCCGTCCCCGGACGTGGAGAAGACCAAGACAACCAAGGCCGCGCTGGTCGAAGCGATCAAGGGTTCTTCCGCCCTCTGCGCAAGGGCCTACGCGATCCCCGACGCCGAGGCCCACGCGACCATGAAGCTCTTCGGAAGGGAGACGCCGAAGTTCCAGGGGCTCCTGATCAACCTCGCGCACGACTGGGAGCACTACGGCAACCTCGTGACCTACATGCGGCTGAAGGGCTTGACGCCGCCCTCGAGCCAGCCGCGGCCGAAGTAGCCCGCCACTGACTCGAGCGGCGCTCAGAACAGGCTCGCGACGGCGGTCCCGACCAGGTAGCCGACCACGGCGACCCCGAGGCCCACGACGAACATGTCGAGGCCGCTGCGGATGATCCCGCGCCCGGTGAAGACGCTGCGCGCCGCGCCCACGCCGAAGTGCGAGGCCATCGCGATCGCGAACGCCGTCCACGGCGCGGCGTTCCCCGGCAGGAGGGCGAAGGGCGCCACCGGGATCAACGCCCCGATCGCGGTCGCCGCACCCGTGAGCACGCCATCCCGGAGCGGCGTGCTGTGCTGCTCGCCGATCCCCAGCTCCTCTCGCGCCTTCTCCGCCAGGGCCCGCTCGGGATCGCGCATGACGTCGTCGGCGAACACCTTCGCGGCCACGCGATCCACGCCCCGCGCTTCGTAGACGAGCGCCAGCTCCTGAGCTTCGACCTCCGGCATCAGCCGGATCTCGGCGGACTCCATGGCGAGCTCGTGCTCGTACACCTCCTGCTCGCTCTTGGCGGCGAGGTACCCGGAGGCACCCATCGAGAGCGCATCGGCGATCAGCCCGGCCACGCCCGAGACGAGGATCACGTGGGGGGCGACGCTTGCCCCGATCACCCCCGCCACCAGCCCGAAGTTGGCGGTCAGGCCGTCGTTGAATCCGTACACGACGTTGCGCAGGAAGCCTCCCGAGGAGGCGCGGTGCCACGGCTCGCCCGCGATCCCGATCACGGCGCCCAGCGTCTCGGCGTGCTCGGCGGACTCCCGCGCGAGCCTGAGCGCCGCGTCCTGGGCCGCGGCCGACGGGACCGTGCGGGAGAAGTTCAGGTAACCCTTGACCTCCCGTCCCTCCTCTCGGAGCATCAACGACGAAACGGTCCCGGGACCGAAACAGCGGGCCAGCCAGGCCAAAGCCCGCGCCCGTGCAGAGGGTTTCACCGGGGTCTCGGCCGCCCCTGCGTCGGTGAGCAGCTTCGCCCACACGGCCGTGTGCCGGTCCTCCACCTCGGCGAGGCGCAGGTACACGTCGCGCCGCGCCTGCTCGGGTTCTACCTTCGCGAGCGCCCGGTAGAGGAACGCGGAGTCGGCCTCGTCCTGGAGGTGCTCACGGTACTCCTTCAGAACCGTGGTCTCTTCCGCCATGGGCGAAGCGTACCGTCGTCAGCCCGCCCGTGTACAGCCGTTCCCGTCGGCTCGCGCCTCAGCGGGCGGCGCCGCGCTTCCGGGTCGTTGTGCCGCGGCGCGGCGACACCGCCGCCCGCAGCCGCGCGATCTGTGCCGCGTGGTTCCTGGCGTGGACCGCCGCCAGCTCGAGCCAGCGCTCGGTCCCGTACGGACCGCCCTCGGTGTGCCACGCCTGGCGCGACCAGTCCTTGGCGGTCATCTTCCTCATGATCTGCAGGCTGGTCGAGCGGGCGGCGCGGAACGCCTCCAGCGCCGGCGCGATGTCCCGCTCGTTGTAGCGCAGGCGCGCGGCAAACGCGTTCTGGTCGTAGGCGTGGATCACCGTCCGCTCCTGCGCGAGAAGCAGGCGCAGGCGGACAGCGGCGATCATCTCGCTGTCCGCGAGATGGTGGACGATCTCGGCGGCGGTCCACTTGCCGCGGAACGGACGAGCCGTGAGCTTGTCGCCCGGGAACCCCTTGAGCGCGTTCACCACATCGTCGTACCCCTGCGCGTACTGCCGGATCATCCTCGCTCGCTGCTGCCTGGTCATGGCTCCCCTTTCCCACGCCGGAGCTGCGGGAGGCATCGACCCTCCGCCACGCTCCCTCTCCAAAGGCGAAAACCACCCACGCTGCCGGCCCCGTGGTGAACCCCGCCGGCGCGACTTGCGGGTCACGCTAGGGCCGCGACTGGCTCGACGGCGGCACCTGCCCCTTCAGCCGCAGGTAGGTGACGATGTTGCCGTAGTGCTCCCAGTTATGCCCGAGTTCCGCGAGGAGGGCGCCGAGACGGGTTGTCTCCTGTCCGAAGAGCTTGACCTTTGCCCCGGTATCCGCGTCGGGGATGGAAAAGGCGCGGTTGCAGAAGTCGTACGACGCCTTGAGCGCCGCCACCGGGTCCGCCTTCGCGGTCTTGCTCTTCTCGACGCCCGGGGAGGGGTTCGCTTCACCCAGCACGGCAGCGCACAGACCGTTGTTGGCGTCGGCCACGTGGGCGACAATCTGGCCGAAGCTGCGGACCGTGGGTGTCGGTTTGAAGGCGTAGTCGGCCTCCGGCATCTCCTCCGCGCTCTTCAGCAGGAATCCTTTGACGTAGTTGAAGTTCATTTGCATGGTCTTGACCGTGCCGGCACCTCCGCCTGGCGAGCTTTCCTGGGCGAACGCGGGCGCGGCGACCAACAGCAGGGCGAACAGCAGCGACGCCCTTCTCATCGAATCCCCCTCCTTTTGGCGCAGGTAACCGCTCGGACCGATCGCATGTTCCCGAGCACCGTGTCCAGCCGGCGGACGACCTCCTCCCGGCGCCCGCCGGCTGGGTCGACTGGCGGGGCATCAGTCCGCGAGCCGCTTCAGGCGGCGACGGACGGGCCGGCTCGACGCGTCCGGCGGGACCGACTCGGCGGTGAAAACCGCGAGGGTCGGCCGGTCCAGGGCCGTCGGCAGGGCGGGTCCGCGCCCCCGCGCGGCGCCGCTGACCAGGGTGCGATCGCCGGTGCTCGGGTCGACGGCGTACACCGCCGGATCGGCGACGTCGAACACCAGCACGGGGCCGCCCGGTGCGACGGCCACGTCGCCGAGGGCGCCGAACGCGGGGCCGCCCCCGCGACCCCGCCCCGAGAGGGGGGCGTCGGCGGGGCCACGCGGGTCGAAGACGAAGAGCGCGTCGGTGCCCGGGACCAGGTGGACGATGCGGCCATCGCGGAGGCGGTCGAAGCGGACGGGTGGTTCGATGAAGAGCGTGGAAGGGTAGGCCATCACGCGTGCCCCGTCTTCGAGGCGGATGCGAACCAGCCCCTCGTACTCGTCCATCACCAGCAAGGAGCTGGCGCTCTCGACGGCGACGTCGACCGGACGGGCGAGCGGAGGGCTTGGTCCGACCGGGGGCTCCGCAGATTGTGAGACCACCGTGCGGTCGCCGGTCGCCAGGCTGACGTGCACCGGTCCCTGAAAGGCGCGCAGCGCGTACAGCCCTCCCCAGGGAGCGAGGGTCAGCCCGCTGATGCCGGGAACGAACCCCGGGCCCGAGCCGCGGACGACCGCGCCGTAGCCGTCGATCGGGCCGCTGACGCCGGCCCGCTCGCCGGTGCCGGGGTTGTAGGCGAAGATCGCCCACTGCTGGGTGGCGTTGACGGCACCGAACAGGAGCTCCCCCCACGAGGTGACGACGGCGTGCGTGACGGTCATCACCTCCGGGTAGTCGGAGAGCTCGAGGTGCTGCCGATCTCCGCTCGCGGTCTCGATCCGCCAGACCCCCGCCTGCCCGTGGGCAAGGACGTGGACGTACGACGGCATCTCGGAGGCAGCCGGCAGCCTCACTCCAAGGGCGACCCCCAGCGAGGCCAAGAGGAGAGAACGGGTCGATGTCATTGCAGCCCTCCCCGTACCTGGCGCGAGCCCCGGGTGGGAAGGGCGTCCCGAGAGTCGGTCCGTCGTGCGGTTCGCCGCTCCTGGCGGCATATTTGTTTTCCCTTCTACGCGACACTGCGTCCCGCGTCTTTGCTCTGGGTCAAACTCCGGGGAGCGTCGGCCGTCCACGGGAGTCTGCTCGCCGGGGCGTGCCTCGCACGAGGCGCTCGGGCAGACACGCCTCGCCTCGACGTGACGGGTCAGTCAGGGGCTAGCGGCCGCGCGACCGAGGCACGACCGCTCTCCTGCGGGACGGAGAGGGGCGGGGCCCGTGCCCGGCGCGGCCCTTCGCGCTCACGGCCGAGCGGAGACGCGCAATCTGCTGGGCGTGGTTGTGGGCGTGTACGGCGTAGAGCTCGAGCCACCTTTCGGTTCCGTAAGGGCCGTCCTCGTCGTGCCACGCCCGGCGCGCCCAGTCCTTTGTCGTCATGCGCTCCAGCAGCTGCACGGAGGTGGCGCGCGCGGCACGGAACGCCTCGAGGGCGCGGGCGATGTCGCGCTCCCTGTAGTGCAGCTGCTCGGCGAACGCCGCCTGGTCGTAGGCGTAGATCACCGTCCGCTCCTGCACGAGAAGCAGGCGCAGGCGCACCGCGGCGATCATCTCGCTGTCCGCGAGGTGGTGCACGATCTCCGCCGCGCTCCACTTGCCGCGGAAGGGGCGCACGGCGAGCTTCCCCACCGGAAACCCCTCGAGCGCCCGCATGACCTCGTCGTACCCTGCGGCGTACCTCTCGATGAGCCTGGCCCGCTGTTGCCTGTTCATGGTCACCCCCGTCGCTGCCCACAGCGGCACCGGCGCCGGTCGGGTTCCCGTGCCGCGCGGCCGCAACCATGCCCGTCATTCTCTCGTAAAGCCGTTGAGCCCGCACGCCGGGGCCGGGCCTGCCCACCGCGCCCCGAGGAGGGGTGCCCAATGACCCGAGTCGTCAACATCGAGCGGTACTTCGCGAAGTTTACCGAGACCTTCTCACCCAAGATCGTCGGCGAGCTGAACGGGCAGCACGTCAAGCTGGTGCACCTCGAGGGTGACAAGGTCCCTTGGCATTCCCACGACCGCGAGGACGAGCTGTTCTGGGTTGTCGAGGGCGAGCTCGACGTCCTCGAGCTGGACGGCAGCGTCAGGCTGCACCCCGGCGAGTTCTGCATCGTTCCCCGCGGCCGCGAGCACCGCGTCGTTCCCCGGGGGCACGTCAAGCTGGTCCTCCTCGAGCCCGCCGGCATCGCCCACACCGGCAACGTCCGCGCCGAGATCACCAAGGACCACTTCGACCGGCTCGACTGACCTCGCCCTCGGAAAGCCTCCGTGGGACCGCCCGTCGGGCGTGACCAAGGCGGCCGCGTGCCGAGTCGGGCGCCCGGGCTTATCACCCCCTCAAGCTCGCAATGTCGATGACGAAGCGATAGCGCACGTCGGCCCTGAGCATGCGCTCGTACGCCTCGTTGATCTTCTGGATCGGGATGACCTCGATCTCCGAGATGATCCTGTGCTTGGCGCAGTAGTCGAGCACCTCCTGGGTCTCGGCGATCCCGCCGATCAGCGAGCCGGCCAAGCGCTTGTTGCCGCCGATCAGCGAGAACGCGTTCACCGGCGTCGGTTCGGGCGGGACGCCGACCACGACCATCGCGCGCTGCGGCTTGAGCAACCCCAGGTACTTGTTGTAGTCGTGCGGCGCCGAGATCGTGTCGATGATGAGGTCGAAGCGGCCCGCGAGCCGCTTGAACGTCGCCTCGTCCGAGGTGAGCGCGAACTCGTGCGCCCCGAGGCGCCGCGCGTCGGCCTCCTTCTTCCGGGAG
>Ga0316628_100001404_pt1 | contig 17031 bp, 17 predicted proteins | sample OWC_Aug_M2_C1_D5_FD_207648 | JGI IMG/M metagenome (GOLD analysis project Ga0316628, IMG submission 207648) | Wetland soil microbial communities from Old Woman Creek delta, Ohio, United States - OWC_Aug_M2_C1_D5_C | ecosystem: Environmental > Terrestrial > Soil > Wetlands | place: USA: Ohio... | reverse complement strand
AGGCGTGATGGTTGCCCCGGGCGGCGCGCAGACCAACATGGTGTACATCAACGTCGAACCGCAGCGCTCGGCCAGGATGCGGGAGTACCTGAAAAACCAGGGCATGCTGATCAGCGGCCAGGGCAGCATCCGGCTGGTGACGCACCTGGACGTCGACCGTGCGGACATCGATCGCTTCGCCGCCGCAGTCCGTGATTTTTCGTCTTCCGCCGCGAAAGCGGCCTGAGAAAAGCCGTGACGACGTGACGGCGTAACACCACCCAATTCAACTACCAATCACCCATCACCAACCCTAAATGAGCAATCCGAACGACACCCGCAACATGGCGGTGTTCTGCGATTTCGAGAACCTGGCACTCGGCGTGCGCGAGGCGAAGTACGACAAGTTCGACATGAGGAAAGTGCTCGAGCGCCTGCTGGTCAAGGGCAGCATCGTCGTCAAGAAGGCGTACTGCGACTGGGAGCGCTACAAGGAATTCAAGGCGCCGATGCACGAAGCGGCGTTCGAGATGATCGAAATTCCGCACGTGCGCCAGTCGGGCAAGAACTCCGCCGACATCCGCATGGTCGTGGATGCCCTCGATCTCTGCTACACGAAATCGCACGTCGATACCTTCGTCATACTGAGCGGCGATTCCGATTTTTCGCCGCTGGTCTCGAAGCTGCGCGAGAACAACAAGGAAGTGATCGGTGTCGGCGTCAAGCACTCGACTTCCGACCTGCTGATCGCGAATTGCGACGAATTCATTTTCTACGACGACCTGGTGCGCAAGGAGCCGCCGAAGCGCCAGCCGCGCAAGCGGGCCGCGGCCAAGCCGGCTGCCGGCGCGAAAGCGGCCGCGACGGAAGCGGCGGATGCCGATGATTCCGCGCTCGACGACAAGACTCAGAAGGCGCTGGATCTGCTCGTCAACACCTACGATGCGCTTACCGGTGAACGCGGGGGCGAGGAAAAGATCTGGGGCTCGATGATCAAGCAGGCGATGAAGCGCCGCAATCCCGGATTCAACGAGACTTATCACGGCTTCAAGAGTTTCAACAGCCTGCTCGAAGAGGCCGCCATCCGCGGATTGCTCAAGCTCGAGCACGACGAAAAATCCGGCGGCTACCTGGTGCGCTCCGCGGCCGCGGAGGCCGATTAGGGATCACCGTCCGCGCGGTGTCGTAACAGGCCTTATGCAGCAGCCAACCCGAGGAATACGGCCTTGGCGAAGGGAGTGAGCCGCGCAATGTCCAGGCCACCGTTGCCGTTTGGCGCCGTCGCGGCGGTGCGCAGTTTCCCGCCTGTCACGGATCGCGCAGCCCGGGTGCTCGTGCTCGGCAGCATCCCGGGCGTGGCGTCATTGCGAGCGGGCCGCTACTACGCTCACCCGCACAATGCATTCTGGCCGGTCATGGGCGCGTTATTCGGTGCGAGCCCCGAAGTGGCCTATGAGAAACGCATCCTGATCGTCCGCGGCGCCGGCATGGCGCTCTGGGATGTCATGGCTTCCTGTGTGCGCGAAGGCAGCCTCGACTCCGACATCGACGAAGCCTCGATCGTGGCGAATGATTTCCACTGGTTCTTCGACGCCCATCCGCGCGTCAAGCACGTGTTCTTCAACGGCGCAAAGGCCGAGCACTGTTTTCACCGGTACGTGCGCCCACATCTTTCCGATCGGGGATTGACGTTCACTCGCCTGCCGTCGACGAGTCCCGCGCATGCGTCGCTGTCTTTGGCGCAAAAACTGAAAGCCTGGCGCGCGGTTGCGCAGGCGCTGGCAAAAAAATAGCGCAAGCCGAGGGGGGGCTGCGCTATTTTTCTAAGTGCTCAGTGCTCGGTGCGATGGATGAGATTGCGCTTTTACTCAGCACAATGTACCCATCACCCGTTTCTGCTAGCAGCAGCGGGTGACCTTGCTCCATTTCTCGTCCTGGCGTTTCTTGAAAAACTCTTGCCGGGTCAACGCAGGTTCACCTGCGTGCGCGACCTGCTGATGCGCTACGTAACGCTCATACGCGTCGTCGCCGGTGACCTGGCGCAGGTATTGCCACAGGTGTTTCGGCAACAGCTTCAGCTCTTCGCGGATCATGGCGGCTCAGTGCGACGAGGTGACCAGGTTCGGATCGAGTTGCGTCCTGACGTACCTTGATTCCGAGAGCGGCAGCACGGATTTGCCGGAGCGCATCCGCAGCGACATCCGGAGCATGTCGAATATCACCACCCACAGCACGATCGCGAAGAACAGCGCGAGCGCGGCATCGATCTGCTGGCCGATGATCAATTGCGGCGCCACCGCGGCGCGGTCAGGCGGCAGCGTTCCGGCGGCAAGCTTCTCCGCCATGCTGGCCGCACCGGACAGGAAGCCTATCGCCGGGTTCGTGCTGAACACTTTTTCCACTGCCGCAGTGGTGCAGACGATCGCCAGCCAGGTGAGCGGCAGGCCGGTCACCCATGCAAAGCGCACCTTGCCCATCTTGATGATGATGCCCGTGGCCACCGAGAGCGCAATGCCTGCCAGCAACTGGTTGGAGATGCCGAACAAGGGCCACAGGATGTTGACGCCGCCCAGCGGATCCTTGACGCCCTGCCAGAGAAAGTAGCCCCACGCGGCAACGAAGACCAGGCTCGATATGACCGTCGCAGGATAGGACGATACGTCGCCGATCGGCTTCCATACGTGGCGCAGCATGTCCTGCAGCATGAAGCGGCCGACGCGCGTGCCGGCGTCCAGGGTGGTCAGGATGAACAGCACCTCGAACATGATCGCGAAGTGATACCACATCGACAGCAGCGTCTTGCCGAAGGTGTTGCTGAAGATCGTCGCCATGCCGACTGCCAGCGACGGCGCGCCGCCGGTGCGCGCGAACAGCGTTTTTTCGCCCATTTCCGTGGCCAGCATCTGCATCTGGTCGACGCTGACCGGGAAGCCCCACGACGAGATGGTCGCGACGGCCGCCGCGGCTTCCTTGCCGACGACGCCGGCCGGGCTGTTGATCGCGAAGAACACGCCGGGGTCGAGGACGCAGGCCGCGATCACGGCCATGATGCCGACGAAGGACTCCAGAGCCATCGAGCCGTAGCCGATCATGCGGATGTCGCGTTCGTTCGGCAGCAGCTTCGGCGTGGTGCCGGACGACACCAGCGAATGGAAACCGGAGATCGCGCCGCAGGCGATGGTGATGAAAACGAACGGAAACAGGGAGCCCTTGAAGATCGGTCCGGTGCCGTCGATGAACTGCGTCAGCGCCGGCATCTTCATGTCAGGCGCCAGGACCAGGATGGAGATGGCGAGCAGGAACACCACGCCCAGCTTGAGGAAGGTCGACAGGTAATCGCGCGGGGCCAGCAGCAGCCACACTGGCAGCGTCGCCGCGGCGAAACCGTAGATCATGACGAACCAGGCGACGGATTCGCCGCTCCAGTCGAATGCCCCGCGGATCGCCTCGTTATGATCGACCCAGCCGCCGCCGACGACGCAGATCAGCAGCAGAGAGATTCCGATCAACGAGCCTTCGAGCACGCGCCCTGGGCGGATGCCGCGCATGTAGATGCCGATCAGCATCGCCACCGGGATCGTGCCCAATACGGTGGAGGTGGCCCAGGGGCTGTGCTTCATGGCGTTGACGATCACCAGGCCCAGCACCGCGATCAGGATCAGCATGATCAGCATCGTGCCGATCATCGCCGCCCAGCCGCCGACGGGCCCGAGTTCGTCGCGCGCCATCTGGCCCAGGCTGCGGCCATCGCGCCGCGTCGAGCAGAACATGATCACCATGTCCTGCACGCAGCCGCCGAGCACCGCGCCGGCGAGGATCCAGAGCGTGCCGGGGAGGTAGCCGAATTGCATCGCCAGCGTCGGGCCGATCAGCGGGCCTGGGCCGGCGATCGCGGCGAAGTGATGGCCGAACGTTACCCATTTGTTGGTAGGCACGAAATCGCGGCCGTTGTTGAACCGTTCCGCCGGTGTGGCGCGGGTTTCGTCGAGCACCAGCACCCGGGCGCAGATCCATGCGCTGTAGAAACGGTACGCAACCAGATAGGTGCAGATGGCGGCCGCTACGAACCAGATGGCGTTGATGGATTCGCCGCGGTGGATGGCGATGCCGCCGATGGCGGATGCGCCGACGATGGCGATGACGAGCCACATCGCTTTGCTCAGAACGGTCTTTGGCATGTCTCCTCCGGATGTTTTTCTGCCCGCCCCGGCCTGGCCGCAGAACGCAGTCGCCGGGCGGATTGTTCCGACCGGCTGAATGATATCAGCAAGGCTGCGGCCGGACACCATGCAGCGCGGCAGGCACGCCTGGGTCGCCAGACCGGCGGAACGAAGGGGGCGCAATGGTACAATTCGGCGCTTTCCGCCCCCGCCAAAACCTCACTTCGTCCCCATCCCATGTTTCATTCGAGCCAGAACATCCAGGAATTCGATACCGAACTGTGGCAGGCCATGCAATCGGAGCATCAGCGCCAGGAAGATCACATCGAACTTATCGCCTCGGAAAACTACACCAGTCCGCGCGTATTGCAGGCGCAGGGTTCGGTGCTGACCAACAAATATGCCGAAGGCTACCCGGGCAAGCGCTATTACGGCGGCTGCGAATTCGTCGATATCGCCGAGCAACTGGCGATCGATCGCGCCAAGGCGCTGTTCAAAGCGGATTTCGCCAACGTGCAGCCCCATTCGGGCTCGCAGGCCAACCAGGCGGTCTATGCCGCCGCGTTGAAAGCGGGCGACACCATCCTCGGCCTGGCGCTCGCGTCCGGCGGGCACCTGACGCACGGTTCACCCGTGAACCTGTCGGGCAAGCTGTACAACGCGCTCGCCTACGGGCTGAACGACCGCGAGGAAATCGATTACGACCAGGTCGAGAGACTGGCGAAGGAGCACAAGCCGAAAATGATCGTGGCCGGCGCGTCGGCCTATGCGCTGACCTTCGACTGGAAGCGCTTCCGGGACATTGCGGATTCGGTGGGGGCCTACCTGTTCGTCGATATGGCCCACTACGCCGGGCTGATCGCCGCCGGCGTCTATCCCAGCCCGATCGGCATAGCCGATTTCGTCACCACTACGACGCACAAGACGTTGCGCGGGCCGCGCGGCGGCATCATTTTCGCGAAAGCCGAGTACGAGAAGGTCGTCAATTCCGCCATCTTCCCCGGCATCCAGGGCGGCCCGCTGATGCACGTGATCGCGGCCAAGGCGGTGGCGCTGAAAGAGGCCATGGAGCCGGGCTTCCGCGAATACCAGGTGCAGGTGCTATCCGGTGCGCGCAAGATGGCCGCGACGCTGCAGAAGCGCGGGCTGCGCATTGTCTCGGGCCGCACCGATTGCCACATGTTTCTGCTCGACCTGCGCGCCAAGAAGATCACCGGCAAGGACGCGGAAACGGCACTCGGCCGCGCGCACATCACCGTGAACAAGAATGCGATCCCGAACGATCCGGAGAAGCCTTTCGTGACCAGCGGCGTGCGCATCGGCTCGCCGGCGATGACCACGCGCGGTTTCCGCGACTCCGAGGCCGAGCAGCTCGCGAACCTGATCGCCGACGTGCTCGATGCGCCGAACGACGAAGCAAATGTCGCGAAGGCGCGGGCCAGCGTGATCGAGATGTGCCGCAAGTTTCCTGTCTATGGGAAGTAACGAATCAACGATGGAAAGGGAAAATAAACGCGAGTGCTTCGTGCTGTGTACTGAGTGCTGCGTAAAGGCACTCCGTCCTACAGCGTACCTTCGTGCTTCATTCCGGCTCCTACTGCCCATCAACCACGCTTTTTACTCAGCACTCGGTACTCAGCACTCAGTACTGCCTTTATGAAATGCCCCTTTTGCAAGCATCCCGACACGCAGGTCGTCGACTCGCGGGTCAACGACGAAGGGGACAGCATTCGCCGGCGCCGGCGTTGCCTGTCGTGCGACAAGCGCTTCACGACATACGAACACGCCGAGTTGCGCCTGCCGCAGATCGTCAAGTCGAACGGGTATCGCGAACTGTTCGACGAGGAAAAGTTGCGGGTCGGTTTCAACCGGGCGCTGCACAAGCGGCCGGTGTCCGCGGACCTGGTGGATGACGCGATGGAGCGCGTCAAGCAGAAATTGCTGTCGCTCGGCGAGCGCGAAGTCGATTCGCGGCGCCTGGGCGAAATGGTCATGCGCGAACTCTACAAGCTGGACAAGGTGGCCTATATCCGCTTCGCATCGGTGTACCGCGATTTCCAGGACGTCGAGGATTTTCGCGACGCGGTGAAGGAAGTGCAGAAACCCACCGCGCGTCGCAAGACCAGGTAGGCGCATGAGCTTCAGTGCCGATGATTTCGAATTCATGGCGCGTGCGCTGCGGCTGGCCGAGCGCGGCCTGTACACGACCACGCCGAATCCGCGGGTCGGCTGTGTGCTGGTCAGGGATGGCCGCATCGTCGGCGAGGGCTGGCACGAACGCGCGGGTGGCGATCATGCGGAGGCTGCGGCGCTGAAAGTCGCCGGCGCAGCGGCTGCCGGCGCGACCGTTTATGTGTCGCTCGAGCCCTGCGCCCATCACGGACGCACGCCGCCGTGCACCGATGCGCTGATCGCGGCAAGGGTCGGGCGCGTAGTGGCGGCGATGCAGGATCCGAATCCGCAGGTGTCGGGCAGCGGAATCGCAAAGCTGCGCGCAGCCGGCATTGTCGCGGAAGCGGGGGTCCTCGAGAACGAGGCGCGCGAGCTCAACATCGGTTTCGTCTCGCGCATGATGCGGGTGCGACCCTGGATGCGCGTGAAGATTGCCGCCAGCCTCGACGGCAAGACCGCGCTGAGGAACGGCGTCAGCCAGTGGGTGACCGGCCCGGATGCGCGACGCGACGGGCATCGCTGGCGCGCACGCTCGTGCGCGGTGATGACCGGCATCGGCACGCTGAAAGACGACGATCCGCGGCTTTCCGTACGCGAGGTCGAGACCAGCCGGCAGCCGCTGCGCATCGTCGTCGACAGCAGATTGCGCATCACGCCGGAAGCGAAACTGTTCGATGGCGGCGCGGTGCTGGTGGCGACCGCGACGCATGACGCCGCCAAGGCGCGGGAACTGGAGGCGAAGGGCGCGGCGATCGTGGTGTTGCCGAATCCGGAGGGAAAGGTGGACTTGCTGCGGCTGGCACGACACCTGGCCGGCCTCGGACTGAACGAGGTGCTGGTCGAGGCCGGCATGAATCTGGACTCCGCGCTGCTGCGCGCCGGTGTCGTCGATGAACTGCTGATGTATCTGGCGCCGCACATGCTGGGCGACGCAGGGCGCGGCATGCTCGACCTCGGAGATTTGACGCAAATGAACCAGCGCCTGGAGCTCGACATCCGCGACACGCGCCTGTTCGGTGCCGACCTGCGCGTGCTGGCGCGGCTGGGAAAGACCTGATGTTCACCGGCATCGTGCAGGCCGTCGGACGCATCGCCGGGTTGAAGTCTGCGGCTGTGACGATCGATGCCGGTGGCCTCGATCTGGCCGACGTTGCAATCGGCGACAGCATTGCCTGCAACGGCGTATGTTTAACCGTGACGAAGCTGCTTTCCGGCGCGTTCACGGTCGACGTTTCGCAGGAGACGCTGCGGGTCACCGCCGGGTTCCATCAGGGAGCCGCCGTCAATCTGGAGAAATCGCTGAGGCTGGCCGACCGGCTCGGCGGACATCTGGTCAGCGGCCATGTCGACGGCGTTGGAACGGTGCGCATGGTCCGTGCGGTCGATGGCAACCGCGAACTGATGATTGCCTTTCCGCATGGCCTGGCGCGCTATTTCGCGCGCAAAGGATCGGTGACCGTGAACGGCGTGAGCCTCACGATCAACGCACTGGAGGGCGACGGCTTTTCGGTCAATCTGATTCCGCATACCCTGGCGGCGACGAACCTGGGCGAACTGAACAAGGACAGTCTTGTGAATCTGGAAGTCGATCTGGTGGCACGTTACGTCGAGCGCATGTTAAGTGGGGAAGACGCCCGATGAGCGCGGCGATCAGCACTACCCAGGAGATCCTCGCCGATATCAAGGCCGGCGGCATGGTCGTGCTGGTCGACGAGGAAGACCGGGAGAACGAAGGCGATCTGCTGATGGCCGCCGAGTTCGTGACGCCCGACGCAGTCAACTTCATGGCCAAGCACGGGCGCGGGCTGATCTGCCTGACGCTGACCGAGGAACGTTGCCGGCAGCTCGACTTGCCGCTGATGGTCGGGGACAACCGGTCGCGCATGGGCACCAATTTCACTCTGTCGATCGAAGCTGCAAGCGGCGTGACCACCGGTATTTCGGCGGCCGATCGCGCACGTACGGTGCGGGCCGCTGTCAAAAGGGACGCGAAGCCCGAAGACATCGTGCAGCCAGGCCATATTTTTCCGCTGATGGCGCAAAAAGGCGGTGTGCTGGTGCGTGCCGGGCATACCGAAGCCGGTTGCGACCTCGCGCAGCTTGCCGGCCTGATCCCGGCGGCAGTGATCTGCGAAGTATTGAAGGACGACGGCGAGATGGCGCGCCTGCCCGATCTGATCGAGTTCGCGGCGCGGCACAAGCTCAGGATCGGGACCATTGCGGATCTGATCCAGTACCGCAGCCGCACCGAATCTCTGGTCGAAAGGGTGGCGCAGCGCGATCTGGAGACCATGCATGGCATTTTTCGCCTGGTTGCTTACCGGGACAAAAGCTCGCGCGACACCCACATCGCGCTGGTGAAGGGAACGGTCGCGGCGCAACGCGAAACACTGGTCCGTGTGCACGAGCCGCTGTCGGTGGCCGATCTGCTGGATGCCGGCAACCGCAGCCACTCGTGGAATCTGAACGATGCCCTGCGCGTGATTGCCGCGGCGGATAATGGCGTAGTCGTGCTGCTCCATCGCACCGAAACCGGCGCCGAATTGCTGGATCGCCTGAACATGGCGGAAGACGCCGCAGCGCAGAAGGTGGATTTGCGCACCTACGGCATCGGAGCACAGATCCTGCGCGACCTCGGCGTGACGCGCATGAAGCTCCTGGCGGCACCGCGCAAAATGCCGAGCATGGCCGGATTCGACCTGGAAGTGACGGGATACCTTCAACCGGAGGAAAAACCGTGACGGCGTGACGATCGCGACGGCGTGACTCGTAAAAGCTCGAGGCCTTTACGGCAGTCACGATGGTCACGGTAGTCACGACAGTCACGAACAACTATGGCAAACGACGGCGAAATATTCGAATACAAACCCGACCTGAACGGTGCAGGCCTGCGCATCGGCATCGTGGTCGGCCGTTTCAACCAGGACATCGGCGACGGCCTGCTATCGGCCTGTACGCAGGAACTCGGCAAGCTGGGCGTGGCAAACCGCGACATCCAGGTCGTGACCGTGCCCGGCGCGCTGGAGATTGCGCTCGCATTGCAGAAGCTCGCGAGTACCGGGCGGTTCGATGCGCTGGTGGCGCTCGGTGCGGTCATCCGCGGAGAGACCTATCATTTCGAAGTCGTGTCGAACGAATCGGCGGACGGCGTGATGACGGTGCAACTCGATACCGGACTGCCGATCGCGAACGGCATCCTGACCACGGACGACGAGGATCAGGCCGAGGCCCGCATGCACGAAAAGGGCACCGATTGCGCACGCGTTGTGGTCGAGATGGCGAACCTGATGCAGGAAATCGATGAAGAACAGTAGGCGGCGCGCGCGTGAATTCGCGCTGCAGGCACTCTACCAGTGGCTGGTGAACGAGTCCGCGGCGGAGACTCTGCTTGCGCAACTGAAGGAGCAGAAGGACTTTCCCAAGGCGGACCAGTCCCTGGCCGAGGCGCTGCTGCGCGGCGTGGTCGCGGATGCCGACGCGCTGCGCCAGTTGCTCGCCCCTTATCTCGATCGGCAAATCAAGGAATTATCGCCGGTAGAGCATGCGTTGCTGTTGCTGTCCGCCTTCGAGCTTCGCGATCACGTACAGACGCCGTACAAAGTCATCATCAACGAAGCGATCGAACTTGCCAAGAGTTTCGGCGGCACCGACGGCCACAAGTACGTCAATGGCGTGCTCGACAAGCTCGCCGCCGAACTGCGGCCGAACGAGACCGGTGCGCGGCGCGCGAAGGTCAACTGATTTCACCACGGAGGACACGGAGGAAAAGCAAGATCAGGGAAAGATTTTGGAGTTGGAATCGACAATCGGCGGTCACTTCCCCCGGGGGACTGCTGTTAACTCTCAGAATTTTTCCCTCTTTTTTCTTTTCCTCCGTGTCCTCCGTGGTTCACATCTTTCTAGTGAAGTGGGAGGACAAAAATGGCAGAAGCAGCGGCACCGAAGAAACTGACGATTTTCGATCTGCAGGCCAAGGTCGATCGCGGGGAAAAGATTTTTCAGGTCACCGCGGTGGATTATCCGACGGCGCAACTGGTCGACCGCTCCGGCGTCGACTGCATCCTGATCGGCGACTCGCTGGGCATGACCGCGCTGGGTTACTCGGGCACGGTGCCGGTGACGATGGACGAGATGATCCATCACGCCAAGGCGATCTCGCGCGCGGCGAAGCGTTCGCTCCTGGTCGGTGACCTGCCGCTCGGTGCATATCACGCCTCGACGGCGGATGCGATCAACAATGCCATGCGCATGCTCAAGGAAGGCGGCACCGACGTCGTCAAACTGGAAGGCGGAGAGGATTTTGCGCCGGTCGCGCAAGCCGTGGTCAGGGCCGGTGTGCCGGTGATGGCCCACATCGGCCTGACGCCGCAGCTGGTATCCAAGCTCGGCGGCTTCAAGGTGCAGGGCAAGAGCGCGGAGACCGGCGTGCAGTTGCTCAAGGATGCATTGGCGATGGAAAGGGCCGGCTGCTTCGCGATCGTGCTCGAAGCGATTCCGGATCGCGTAGCCCAGGTCATTACCGAGAAACTCGCGATACCGACCATCGGCATCGGCGCCGGGCCGCATTGCGACGGGCAGAATCTGGTGCTTCACGACATGGTCGGCCTGTTCGACCGCTTCACGCCGAAATTCGTCAAACGCTATGCCAATTGCTGGGATGTCATCGGCAAGGCCCTGGCCGATTTCCAGGACGACGTGCACAAGGGGCAGTTTCCGCTGGCCGAACACAGCTTCACCATGAAGGAAGACGAATATCAGGCCTTCCTGCAGAAACTGGGGAAAGGCTGAATCCCCGCCGCGTTTAGTGCGCGCGCCGCGGCAAGGTCTGCGGACAATGGGCGGACGAAGCAATACAATCGCAGGCGCGTCGCCCTGACGCGGCGCTGCACCTGACACGGGTAACGGGTAAGCCATGCTGTCGGAGTTCGAGCTCATCGCGAAGTTTTTCACGCGGCCAATGCGCCACACCGTGCTCGGGGTGGGCGACGATGCCGCGCTGATTGCCGTGAGTGCGGGGTACGAACTGGCCGCATCCACCGACATGCTGGTCGAGGGCGTGCACTTCTTTCCCGACGTGGATGCGGAGGCGCTGGGCCACAAGGTGCTGGCCGTGAACCTCTCCGACCTGGCGGCGATGGGTGCGATCCCGAAATGGGCGATGCTGTCGCTGGCGCTGCCGGCAGCGGATCCGGACTGGATCGAGCGTTTTGCGCGCGGATTTTTCGCGCTCGCGGACCGGCACGACGTCGATCTGATCGGCGGCGACACGACCCGCGGCCCGCGCAACCTGTGTGTTCAGATCATGGGTGAGGTCGAGGCGGGGCGGGCGTTGCGCCGCGACGGGGCGAAGGCGGGCGACGATGTCTGGGTGTCCGGACATCTTGGCGATGCCGCCGCTGCGCTGGCCCATCGCAAGGGTGAACTCACGCTGCGCGGCCCGGCGCTGGCGCATTGCATGGCGCGCATGGACTGGCCGGTGCCGCGTGTCGAACTCGGACGGGGACTGCTAGGCTTGGCGCATGCCGCCATCGATGTTTCCGACGGGCTGGTTGCGGACCTCGGGCATATCTGCGAGCGTTCCGGCGTCGGCGCCAGCGTTGCGTTCGAATCGCTGCCATGTTCGCCGGAACTCATGTCGCTAAGAGGTTACGATCCGGTCGTGCGCGCCCTGCTCGCCGGCGGGGACGACTACGAGCTGTGCTTCACCGCGCCACGGGATCGCCGGACGGATATCGAAGCGCTGTCCGGAAGACACGGTGTTGCGCTGAGCCTCGTCGGCACCATCGTGCCGGGCGCGGGCGTGGATGTCCGCGATGCGCAGGGCCGGGCGCTGACACCGAAGGAGGCGGGATTTGACCATTTCCGCTGAGGCCGCCGGACGGCCCTCCGTGCGTTTCGTTTTTTCGCATCCGGCGCATTGTCTCGCGTTCGGATTCGGCATCGGGCTGATTCCGATTGCGCCGGGCACATTCGGCACGCTGCTGGCGCTGCCGATTTACGCCTGGCTGCTTCCAAGGATCGGCGACCAGGCATTTGCCGCACTGCTGCCGGTGCTGTTCCTGCTCGGTGTCTGGGCGTGCGAGGTTACCGGCAGGAGGCTCGGCGTGCACGACCACGGCGGCATGGTCTGGGACGAGACCGTTGCCTTCCTGGCAGTGCTGTATTTCACGCCGGACTCCGCGCCATGGCAGGCATGCGCATTTTTGCTGTTTCGCCTGTTCGACATCGCCAAACCGGCGCCGATCCGGCACTTCGATCGCGCCATCCGCAACGGGCTGGGCGTGATGTTCGATGATCTTCTCGCCGCGTTCTACACGTTGCTGTGTCTGGCCGGCTGGAAATTCCTGTCTGGGTGAAAGCGATGGACGCGGAACTCTACGAACTGTCGGGACGGGTCGGCGATGCACTCAGGGCCCGCAAGCTGATGATGGCTGCCGCAGAATCCTGCACCGGCGGCTGGATCGGCCAGGTCATTACCATGGTGCCGGGCAGCTCGAAATGGTTCGACCGCGGCTTCGTCACTTATACGAATGAAGCCAAGCAGGACATGCTCGGGGTCAGAGCCGAAACACTGCGGGAATTCGGTGCCGTGTCCGAGCCGACCGTGCGCGAAATGGTGGCCGGCGCACTGGCCGGAAGCCGAGCGCAGGTCGCGGTTGCGGTGAGCGGCATCGCCGGACCTGACGGCGGCTCGCGCCAGAAGCCGGTGGGCACGGTCCTGCTGGCCTGGGGCGAAAGGGGCGGTGGCATCAGCGCCCAGGCCGTGCATTTTCAGGGTGACCGGGATGCCGTGCGCCGCCAGGCCGTCATCGCCGCGCTCGAAGGCCTGCTCGCGCGCGTCGCCGGGAAATCCTGACCGCAATCCTGCGCAGACCTCGTTCTGCGCCGGGGTCCGGCCGCGCACCGCTTTTTCTTCGGCAACTTCCATGAATATCATGAGGTTGCGCCTGTCTTCCCGGTTACATTTGCGATACTGTATATAATTACAGTATCATGGCTGCACGCGCGAATTTTTGGCTGGCGCGAGGTTCGGCAGAGCTTTTCCCGGGCGAATTCGGCGTGCGTCGACGTGCTTTGACGATCGGGGGCGGGAGCCGGGTCAGGACTGCTATTTATTCGATTTTTAATGCAATAATTCCGCGTTGACCTTGAGAGGAATAGTGAATGGACGAAAACCGCAGCAAGGCGCTCGCCGCCGCCCTTTCCCAGATCGAAAAACAGTTCGGCAAGGGCTCGATCATGCGTCTCGGCGAGAAGGATATCGCCAAGGACGTGGAGGTGGTTTCCACCGGCTCGCTGGGCCTGGATCTGGCGCTTGGCATCGGCGGCCTGCCGCGTGGGCGCATCGTCGAAATCTACGGCCCGGAATCGTCGGGCAAGACCACGCTGACCTTGTCGGTCATCGCCCAGATGCAGAAACTCGGTGGCACCGCGGCGTTCATCGACGCCGAGCACGCGCTTGATCCGCAATATGCGCAGAAGCTCGGCTGCAACGTCTCCGAGCTTCTGATCTCGCAACCCGACAATGGCGAGCAGGCGCTGGAGATTGCGGACATGCTGGTGCGTTCCGGATCCGTTGACGTCGTGGTGGTCGACTCGGTCGCGGCGCTCACTCCAAAAGCCGAAATCGAAGGCGAGATGGGCGAGCCGCAGATGGGCCTGCAGGCGCGGCTGATGTCGCAGGCCTTGCGCAAGCTGACCGCCAACATCAAGCGCTCCAACACGCTGGTGATATTCATCAACCAGATCCGCATGAAGATCGGCGTCATGTTCGGCAACCCCGAAACCACGACGGGCGGCAACGCGCTGAAATTCTACGCCTCCGTGCGCATCGATATCCGCCGCATCGGCTCGATCAAAAAAGGCGAGGAGGTGATCGGCAGCGAGACCCGCGCCAAAGTGGTCAAGAACAAGGTGGCGCCGCCGTTTCGCCAGGCGGAGTTCGATATTTTGTACGGCGAGGGCATTTCACTCGAAGGCGAAATCATCGAACTGGGCGTGCTCTACAATATCATCGAGAAGTCCGGCGCCTGGTATAGCTACGGCAAAGAACGCATCGGCCAGGGCAAGGACAACACCCGGGAATTCCTCAAGGAACACCCCGACATGGCCAAGGAAATCGAGACCAAGATTCGCGCCCACGTGGCCGAAAAGCCGCTGGCACAGATTCTGGAAGCGGAGTAGCGCCCCAAGTTGCCGGCGCCCCTGCTCAGCCTGCGCGCCCGTGCGCTGAAAGCCCTGGCGCGGCGCGAACACACCCGCCAGGAACTGCAGGCCAAGCTGCAACCCTTTGCCGAAGATCCGGACGAGCTCGAATCCCTGCTCGAGGATCTGGAAAAGCGCGGCTGGTTGTCCGAGGCGCGCTTCGTCGAGCAATTGACCACAGTGCGCAGGCGCAGGTTCGGCGCCGCCCGCATCCTTCACGAGCTGCGTGAAAAGGGTGTTTCCGAAGCGGCTCTCGCGGCCGCGCAATCCCATTTGAAGGACGGCGAATTCGAAGCCGCGCGCGCGGTGTGGAAAAAGAAGTTCGGCAGCCTGCCTGTGACCCTGGAAGAGCGCGCGAAGCAGTCGCGATTCCTCGCCAGCCGGGGATTTTCGGCCGAGGTCGTGCACCGGGTCCTGCGGCGCGACGAGCAGTAGCCCGGCCGCCGCCGGTAATGCAATAATCCGTTACACGTGCGCCGGGCCCCGGGCTCCGGCCTTTTTTGAATCCATCGGTCATCCATGTAATGAAAAGCAGCGAAATCCGCACGCGTTTCCTCGAATACTTCAAGAGGCAGGGCCACGCAATCGTGGCGTCCAGCCCCCTGGTCCCGGGCAACGACCCGACGCTTCTGTTCACCAATGCCGGCATGGTGCAGTTCAAGGACGTATTCCTCGGCCATGACAAGCGCCCGTATGTACGTGCCACCACCTCGCAGCGTTGCGTGCGCGCGGGAGGCAAACACAACGACCTGGAGAACGTCGGCTATACCGCACGCCACCACACGTTTTTCGAGATGCTGGGAAATTTCAGCTTCGGCGACTATTTCAAGCGCGACGCCATCCGTTTTGCCTGGGAACTGCTGACCAAGGAATACGGGCTCGATGCGTCGCGCATGTGGGTCACGGTCTACCAGACCGACGACGAGGCGTTCGACATCTGGGCCAACGAGATCAAGGTGCCGAAGGAGCGCATCGCGCGCATCGGCGACAAGCCGGGCGGCGGTAAATTCCAGAGCGACAACTTCTGGCAGATGGGCGATACCGGACCGTGCGGCCCGTGCACGGAAATTTTCTGGGACCACGGACCCGGCATTCCCGGCGGGCCTCCCGGAACGGCGGATGCCGACGGCGATCGCTACATCGAAATCTGGAACCTGGTGTTCATGCAGTTCAACCGCGATGAAGCCGGCACCATGCATCCGCTGCCGAAACCGTCCGTCGATACGGGCATGGGGCTGGAGCGCATCGCCGCGGTGCTGCAGGGCGTGCACAGCAATTACGAAATCGACCTGTTCCAGGACCTCATCAAGGCGGCCGCGAAAGTGACCGGGGCGCAGGATCTGACGTCGAGTTCGCTGCGGGTCATTGCGGACCACATCCGCGCCTGTTCTTTCCTGATCACGGACGGCGTGATCCCGGGCAACGAGGGCCGCGGCTACGTGCTGCGCCGTATCATCCGCCGCGCGATACGCCACGGGTACAAGCTCGGACAGAACAAACCGTTCTTCCACAAACTGGTGGAGGACCTCGCGCGCGTGATGGGCGATGCTTATCCCGAGCTGCGCACGGCGCAGGAGCGCGTGACCGAAGTGCTGAGGCAGGAAGAAGAGCGTTTCGCCGAGACGCTTGAAAACGGCATGAAGGTGCTCGAGAACGCGCTGCATCGCGAAGACAGGATGCTCGACGGCGAAACCGTGTTCCAGCTCTACGACACGTTCGGGTTCCCGGTGGACCTGACGGCCGACATCGCGCGCGAACGCGGCATCATGATCGATCACGCCGGTTTCGAGGAGGCCATGCAGCGGCAACGCGAACGGGCCCGCGCGGCGTCGAAGTTCACGATGCACTCCGGCGTCGAATATTCCGGACGGCCGACCGAGTTCCACGGCTACGAAACATTGCGTCTGGAAGGAAAAATCGTCGCGCTGTACAGGGACGGCACGCAAGTGCAGTCGATCGATGCCGGTGACGATGCGGTCGTTGTGCTCGACCGCACGCCGTTTTATGCGGAATCCGGCGGCCAGGTCGGCGACCGGGGCGAGATTACCTCGGGCAACGGCAGTTTCGTCGTTGCCGATACGCAGAAAATCCAGGCCGAAGTGTTCGGCCATAAAGGCAAGGTCCATGCGGGCCGCCTGTCGATCGGCGATGCGGTCGCCGCCCAGGTCGATGCCGCGAACCGCGCGCTCGCCGCGTACAACCACTCGGCCACGCACCTGATGCATGCGGCGCTTCGCAATGTGCTCGGCACCCACGTCTCCCAGAAAGGCTCGCTGGTCGACGCCAACCGGACACGCTTCGATTTTTCACACAACGCGCCGATGACCGCCGAGGAAATCCGCACCGTCGAAAACCTGGTCAATCGCGAGATCCGCGAAAATCATGCGGTCGAAGCCAAGCGCATGAAATACGACGACGCGATCAAGGCCGGCGCCATGGCGTTGTTCGGTGAAAAATATGGCGACGAGGTGCGCGTGCTTCGCATGGGCGACTTCTCCACGGAACTGTGCGGCGG
>Ga0316628_100001403_pt1 | contig 17035 bp, 13 predicted proteins | sample OWC_Aug_M2_C1_D5_FD_207648 | JGI IMG/M metagenome (GOLD analysis project Ga0316628, IMG submission 207648) | Wetland soil microbial communities from Old Woman Creek delta, Ohio, United States - OWC_Aug_M2_C1_D5_C | ecosystem: Environmental > Terrestrial > Soil > Wetlands | place: USA: Ohio... | reverse complement strand
CGAAGGCGTGACCGTTCAACATGGCGATGACCGGGTAGGGAAAATCGATGATCGATTGCAGCCCGCTATGCAGGGGGTTTTTCGCTTTGAAGGCGGCGGCCATTTCTGGGGTCATATCCTTGGGGATTTCGGAGATATCGTACCCCGCAGAAAACGCCTTGTCCCCGGCGCCGCGCAGGACCAGGCACCGGACTTCCCCTTCTTCCCTGAGGGAATTCAGGAGATCGGCGAACTGGAAAAGCATGACCGGGGTCAGGGCGTTGCGCTTCTCCGGCCGGTTGAAAATGACCGTGCAGACTCTCTCTTTCTTTTCCGCGATCAACAGCTTTTCTTCCATGGGATCTCCTATTGGGATTGTGTCCTGCCGGGAGAAACCTTCTTTTTGTGGGGGACTCCTGAGGCAGGGGGGTAACGAAACTGAAACGATCGATGATCGAGACTCAACTTATAAAAGCCGCATGCATCTGTCAAGCGATTTTTCCCAGATCCCTGAAAACAAAATTTTCTCGACAAAAACCCCCGGTTTTGATAGAGCTTATCCAAACCATCATGGGATACTATTCTGTTGAACGGTCTCTCCCCGATAATCCATCGGGCCAATGTCTGAACCGTTGACGACCGTTTTGAGACCCGGGGAAGGGGAGGCTTGGAGGAGACTGTTTCATAAAGAGGATTTTCAGGAGGGGATCTGATGAATCAAGCCTTCTACGAAATCAGCAAAGTCAGCCTTTTTTACTCTCCCACAAAGGTCATTCTCGGGCAGGATACGGTTAGAAAAGTGGGGGAGGAGGCAAGAACCTTGGGCGGAAGTAGAGCTCTGATCGTCACCGACCCGGGAATCGTTTCCGCGGGATACGCTAAAATCGTGGAAGATGTATTGCGGGCCGCGAAAATAGAAGCCGGTATTTTCGACCGGGTGGTTCCTGAACCGCCCGCGCGCTGCGTGGCTGAAGGCGTCAACGTGATTCGCGAAGGGAAGTATGACCTCGTCGTGGGGCTTGGGGGCGGGAGCTCCCTGGATATCGCCAAGGGGGTCGCCATCATGGCCACGAATCCCGGCACAATTGTTGACTTCGACGGGATCGATCTGGTTCCGAAACGGGGGCTTCCCAAAATCCTCATCCCCACGACGGCAGGGACGGGGAGTGAAAGCTCAAGATCCCTGATTCTAATTGATGAACGGGATAACACCAAAAAGTCGATCGCCAGCAGATTTGGAATTGCCGACGTCGCCATCTTAGACCCCCTGTTGACTCTGTCACTGCCGCCGCAAGTGACTGCCAACACGGGAATGGATGCTTTAGTACACGCCATCGAGTCGTACGTGTCCGCCATCACTACCCCTTTTGCCGAAATCCTGGCCATCGAAGCGATCAGCCTGATCGCCCACAATCTGCCTTTGGCCTACTCCAAGGGAAGCAATTTGATGGCCCGGTACAATATGCTGCTGGCGGCCAGTCTCGCCGGACTAGCCTTTGCCAGCAGCCGGCTGGGCATCGTGCACGGACTGGCGTACGTCATCGATACCGAATACCACCTGCCCCACGGGCGGGCCAATGCCATCATGCTGCCCCACGTCATGGATTTCAACAAGACCGGGAACCTTGCGAAATTTGGAATAATCGCCGAAGCGATGGGGGAACCTGTCGGGGGGCTCTCCCCGTACGAAGCCGCGGACAAATCGGTGCAGGCGGTGAAGAACTTGCTCGCCGCCCTGCAGATCCCTTATCGACTTTCCCAGTACGGGATTCCCAAGGACCATTTGCCCAAGTTGGTCGAAGGGGGAATGAAGCAGGCAAGGTTGTTCATCCCCAACCCCCGGGATGTGATCCAAGAGGACGTGACGCGGATTTACGAAAAAGCCTATTGATCCTCCCTTAAATATTCTGGATTTCCAGTTTCGCGGAAATGAGGAAAAAGGGCATAAAGGGCTTTTTAGGATTCCCTAAAGGTCGGTTCCCGGGTAAAATTCCCAAGAAGGAGGGTTCAATCATGAAGAGAGTCTGGGAAGCATGCAGGGGCAAGATAACGATGGGGGTATTTCTTTTTTGTGCTTTTTTTTACGCCTTCGGGGGATTGCCTTGGGCCGCCGAGGAAAAACCTCTTTCCGGCGGAACGCTGACTTACGCCGTAGCCGATGGTCCTCCTTCCTTCGATGCCCATCGGGAGTCCACCTACGCGGTGATCCATCCCGTCTCACCCCACTACAGCCTTCTTCTGAAATTTGACCCCCATAACTATCCGAAGATTATCGGCGATTTGGCGGAGAGCTGGGCCGCCTCGCCGGACCATAAGACCTATACCTTCAAGATCCACCGGGGGGTGAAATTCCATGATGGAAGCACCCTCACTTCGAAGGACATTAGGGCCAGCTACGACAAGATTATCTCTCCTCCCTCCGGAGTCCTCAGTCTGCGCAAGAGCTTTTATCAGGTGATCGAGGCGGTGGAAACACCGGACGATCATACCGTAGTCTTCCGCCTCAGGAGGCCCGCGGCCTCCTTTCTGGCCAGCCTGGCCTCACCCTGGAATTACATCTACAAGGCGGACATCCTGGCCAAGGACCCCCGCTGGTACGAGAAAAACATCATGGGTACGGGCCCCTTCAAGTTCGTGGAGTACGTAACCGGATCGCACTGGGTGGGAAAGCGCCATGAGAATTATTTTATAAAAGGGAAGCCTTACCTGGATGGATACCGGGCCGTATTCATCCGTGACCAGAGCGCCCGTCTTGCCGCCCTCCGGGGCGGCCGGGTCCAGGCCGAGTTTCGTTGGTTTCCCCCCAGCGCCCGGGACGACCTCGTCCGGGCCCTGGGCAACAAGCTGAAAGTCCACGAACTGCTGGGAGGATCGACCAATACGGTGGTCTTCAACTGCGAGCAGAAACCCTTTGATGATCCGCGGGTCCGCCGGGCCATGACCCTGGCCCTTAACCGATGGGAGGGGGCCAAAGCGCTGGAACGCATTTCCGAAGTGGGGGGAAGTGTCTGCGGGCTTCAAAGGCCCGGGTCGGAATTCGCCTTGAGCGAAGAGGAACTCCGGCAGATCCCCGGATTTTCGAAGAATATAGAGGCGGCCCGCAAGGAGGCCCGCCGTCTGCTGAAGGAAGCCGGCGTTCCCGGGGGCTTCAGCTTCGAGGTCACGAGCCGGCAGGAATACGAAACGTTGACCGTTTGGCTCATCGACCAATGGAGACAGATTGGCCTGAACGTCACCCAGAAGGGCCTGGAGGCGGGGGCCTATTTTCGGGCTCTCCGGTCGGGCGAATATAAAGTGGGGGTCTACTTCATTTCCGACTACATGGATGACCCGGACCTGATTTTTTTACCCTTCCTCTCCCCGGACAAAAGCCCGTCCAACTATGGCAGGTACAAGGACCCGGTCCTTGACGACCTCTACCTGAAACAAAGCGGTGCGATGGACCCGGTAGAGCGCAAGAAACTGACTCGCCAGTTCCAAGCGAGGGTCATGGGCGAGATGGCCTACGCCTTCCCAGCCCTGGGCTGGGCGAAGCGAATCATCCTCCAGTCCTCCACGATGAAAGGCTGGAATCCCATGCCCAGCCACTATCTCAACATGGACCTTGTCGACGTCTGGCTCGAAAAGGAATAAAAAAGGGAGGGTATTATGAAAAGATTGAGGGATCAATGCAAGGTGAAAGCGCGGATCGGGTTGATCCTCGCATTTGTATGCTTGGGTACCATCGGGGAATTTGCCTGGGCCGCCGAGGAAAAGCCTCAATCCGGCGGAACCCTGACCTATGCCGTGGGGGCCGCGCCGCCTTCTTTCGATGCCCACCGGGAATCCACCTACGCGGTGATCCACCCCATTGCACCCCACTACAGCCTGCTTCTGAAGTTTGATCAGAAGAATTATCCTAAAGTTGTGGGGGATTTGGCAGAGAGCTGGACGGTTTCCGCGGACAGCAAGACTTACACTTTCAAAATCCACAAAGGGGTGAAGTTCCATGACGGAAGCCTTTTGACCTCGAAAGATATCAAAGCCAGCTACGATAAGATTGTCTTTCCCCCAACCGGAATCGTGAGTGCCCGCAAGGCTTTCTATGATGTGGTGGAGAAGATCGAGGCGCCGGATGATCACACGGTGGTCTTCCGTCTGAAGAGACCCTCCGCATCCTTTATGATCAGCCTGGCCTCCCCCTGGAACTGGATTTACAAGGCCGACATCCTGGCCAAGGACCCCCGCTGGTATGAGAAGAACGTCATGGGCTCGGGGGCCTTCAAATTCGTGGAGTATGTGACCGGCTCCCACTGGGTGGGAAAGAAACACGAAGGTTATTTTGTAAAAGGCCGCCCCTACCTGGATGGATACCGGGCGGTCTTCATCCGGGACGTCGGCGCCCGGGCCGCGGCCATCCGGGGCGGGCGGGTACAGGCGGAGTTTCGTTACTTTTCCCCCAGCGTTCGCGATGACCTGGTCCGGGCCATGGGAGACAAGGCCAAGGTTCAAGAGCTGCTAGGCGGTTCGGTGAACACGGTCATCTTCAATTGTGAAGCAAAGCCCTTCAATGACCCGCGGGTGCGGCGCGCCATGTCCCTGGCCCTGGACCGCTGGGAGGGGTTCAAGGCGCTCGAACGCATTGCCGAGGTGGGAACGAGTATAACCGGCCTCCTCAGTCCTGCGTCGGAATTCGCCATGACTGAGGCTGAACTGATGCAGCTTGCCGGGTTTTCCAAGAACGGCGAAGCCTCGAAGAAAGAAGCCCGCCGGCTGCTCAAGGAGGCAGGGGTCCCCGAAGGCTTCAGCATTGAACTCCTGAACCGGCAAGAGTACGAGCCGATGACCATTTGGCTCATCGACCAGTGGCGGCAGGTTGGACTCAATGTTACCCAGAAGGTCCAGGAAGTGGGGGCCTACTACAAAGCCCTCCGGTCGGGAGAATACAAAGTTGCCATCCACTATATCTCCGACTACATATCCGACCCGGACCTTCTCTTCCTCGTGTGGCTCTCCTCTGATATCAGCCCGGCCAATTTTGGCAGGTACATAGATCGGACTCTGGATGGTCTTTACCAGAAGCAGAGTGCCGCCATGGACCCGGTGGAGCGGAAGAAGCTCTCCCGCCAGTTCCAGACTCGGGTCCTGGATGAGATGGCCTATGGGTTCCCGCCGGTGGGCTGGACCAAGCGGATTTCCATACATTCGGCCAAGGTGAAAGGATGGATCGCTCTCCCCCACCACTTTCTCAACGTGGATCTGGTGGATGTGTGGCTGGAGAAGGATTGAGAAAGGGAACCGATAAAGAATAAAAAGGCGATAAATCAATAAAGCTCTTGCCGAGCTCTTGAAGGCAAAGGGGAATCGTCTTTCCGGGCAAGCGAAGCCCTGCACCACATGGGGTTCACGGCGAAGCGCGACGCGGAGGCCATCGCCCGGCGGGAAGCGGAAAAGGAAGCGGCGGTCGCCGCCGCCAGTGGGATCCCCTGAGCGGTAGGGGGCCATTTCCGCCGCACTTAGTTTTTCTGACAATCCATGCGTCAATACATCATCAAACGCCTTTTGCTCATGATTCCCACCCTCCTCGGGGTGGCGGTCCTCATCTTTCTCCTGATGCGGGTCGTGCCCGGCGATTTGGTGGAGCTGAAGCATGCGGGAGAAGGCAGCGCCCTTTCGGCGGAGACCCTGCAGAAGGAACGGGAGCTCCTGGGGCTGGACAAGCCGCTCTGGTACCAGTTCGGGGTCTGGGTCTGGGACATCATCCGGGGAGATTTTGGGGTTTCCATGTGGACCGGGCGCCCGGTCCTCTATGAAATCTCCATCCGGTTCCAGTTGAGCCTTCAGTTGGCCGTCATGGCCACTTTCCTGGCCGTTCTTTTAGCCATTCCCCTGGGCACGGTGGCCGCCCTCAAGCAGGACACCTGGGCGGATTACGTCATCCGGGTCTTTTCCATCGCCGGCCTGGCCACCCCTTCTTTCTGGCTGGGCATCATCGTTATCCTGGGACTCCTGATCCTCTTCGGTTGGCTCCCCCCCATGGAATTCTCCCCCTTCTGGGAGAACCCCGTTTCCAACATCGCCCAATTGATCTGGCCCACCCTGGCCATCGGGTACCGCTACTCGGCCATGATCATGCGCATGACCCGGTCTTCGGTCCTCGAGGTGTTGCGGGAGGATTACATCCGTACGGCCCGGGCCAAGGGGTTACGAGAGAGGTTGATTCTGGTGCGCCATGCCCTGAAGAACGCCATGCTCCCGGTGATCAGCGTGATCGGCCTGGAGATGGCCTTTCTCATTGGGGGCATGGTGGTTACCGAACAGGTCTTCAATCTCAACGGCCTCGGCCGCCTGCTCGTCCAGAGTATCGAACAGCGCGATTATACCATGACTCAAAGTCTGGTCCTCCTGACGGCGGTTTTCTTCATCGTCATGAATTTTGTGACCGACCTCCTCTTCGCCTGGCTGGACCCGAGGGTGCGGTATAAATAGGGAGGAGACTTCCGAACCCAGGGCGGGTCTTTCGCCGCGGGGAAGGAAAAAAAGGAAGGAAGAAAGGGAATGGTTTTCTCGGGCAAGATGCAGCGAGTCATCCGCTTCTGCCGCCAGCGGCCCCTGGGGGCCATCGGTGGGTTGATCTTCCTGATCATGGTCTTCACGGCTCTCCTGGCCGATTGGATCGCCCCCTATAGTCCCATGGTAAACGACTACAAGGCCATGCTCAGCCCTCCGGGCATGAACCACTTCATGGGCACGGATGCCCACGGGCGGGACGTGCTCTCCCGCATCATTTATGGATCCCGGACCGCTCTGCTGGTGGGCTTTTCCTCCTCCTTCTGCGGGACCGTTCTGGGAGCGATCATCGGGGTCCTATGCGCTTATTTCGGGGGGAAAACCGATGTGATCGTTCAGCGATTTATGGAGATTCTCCTCTCCTTTCCCCTCATCGTGATGGCCCTGGCCATGATGGCCGTCCTGGGAACCGGCCTCCTCAACGTCATCGTGGCCATCACCATCCCCATGATCCCGCGCAGCGCCCAGGTGATTCGATCGTCCGCCTTATCCATCCGGAGTATGCCCTACGTGGATGCCGCGCGGGCCTGCGGGTTTGGCCATATCCGGATCATGTTCCGCCATATTCTGCCCAACGTGGCCGCCCCCTTCCTGATTCTGGTCACTGCCTATCTGGGGGGAGCGATCCTGACCGAGGCATCCCTCAGTTTCCTGGGAGTGGGAGTGGCCGAGCCCACGCCGGCCTGGGGACTGATGCTGAAAGGGGCGGCGGTGACTTTTGCCGAAAGCGCCCCCTGGATGGCCGTTTTCCCGGGGCTGGCCATCAGCGCCGCGGTGTTTGCCTTTAACATCTTCGGGGACTCCCTCAGAGATGAGCTGGATCCCAAGCTCCGAACTTCCTCCTGATGGGAAAGCGGAAAGCGTTTCAGGGAGAAGAAGCTAGATCCGGCGGAGGAATGGGATGATAAGGGTTATGGAAATGAAGGAACGAGCATGCTCTTGGAAGTGAGAAATCTCAGGACCCAGTTCTTCACCCCGGAGGGGGTGGTCCGGGCCGTGGACGGAGTCTCTTTTGACATCCAGGAAGGGGAAACCGTTGCCCTGGTGGGGGAGAGCGGATGCGGCAAGTCGGTGAGCGCCCTCTCCATCATGGGCCTCATTCCCAACCCCCCGGGACGGATCGTAGAGGGAGAAATCCAGTTTCGCGGCCGGGACCTGCGCGTGCTGGATGCGGAGGGAATGAGAAAGATCAGGGGTAAGGAGATCGCCATGATCTTCCAGGAGCCCATGACCAGCCTGAATCCGGTTCTGACCATCGGCCGGCAGCTCACCGAAGCGCTGGAGATGCACCTGCAGATGAAGCCCCAAGAGGCGGGAAACCGGGCCATGGAGTTCTTGAAATTGGTGGGCATCCCCGACCCACGACGGAGGCTGTCCCAGTACCCCCACCAGTTCAGCGGGGGCATGCGCCAGCGGGTCATGATCGCCATGGCTCTGTGCTGCGAACCCCGGTTGATTCTGGCCGACGAGCCGACCACGGCCCTCGATGTGACCATCCAGGCCCAGATCCTGGAGCTGCTGAAGGACACCTGCCGTCGTCTCCACGTGGCCATCATCATCATCACCCATAATCTGGGGGTCGTGGCCCGCTACGCCGACCGGGTGAATGTCATGTATGCGGGCAAGATCGTCGAAACCGGGAGTTCCCGTGGGATCTACCAGTCTCCGCGACATCCCTATACCCTGGGGCTGCTGCATTCCGTGCCCAGGCTGGATCAGCCGCGAAAGGCCAAACTGGACCCCATCGAGGGCCAGCCCCCGGACCTGGCGGATCTACCCGCCGGTTGCAGCTTCCAGCCGCGGTGCAAATTCGCCGTGGTGAAATGCAACCAGGAGACTCCGTCTCTATGCGAAGTAGGGGAGAACCACTGGAGTGCCTGCTGGGTGTGGGAACGGGTGGGAGGCGGATCTGCCTGATGCCGGGGAATCGGGGAGAAGATTCCGGCAAGAAGGGTCTGCGGTTGAATAGTCCGATGCAACCGATCGCTGCCAAGAATTCGAACGGGACGATCCTGGAGGTTCGCAACCTCAAGAAGCATTTTTCCCTGACTTCTTCCATGATCCTCCAGAAGGTGGTGGGGTGGATCAAAGCCGTCGACGGGGTGAGCTTTTCCATCCGGAGGGGAGAAACGCTGGGACTGGTGGGAGAATCGGGTTGCGGGAAGACCACCACGGGGCGCTGCATTCTGCAGCTGGACCGGCCCACGTCCGGGGAGGTGATCTTCAAGGGAAAAGATCTTACTCGGATTGCCGACGTCGAGTTGCGGGGGATTCGCCCGAAGATTCAGGTCATCTTTCAGGATCCCTTCAGCTCTCTAAATCCCCGGATGACCATCGGGCAGATCGTGGGGGAGGGGCCGAGCGTCTTCAAACTCGTGGCGAACCGTAAGGATCTGAAAGAACGAGTGGCCCACCTTCTCTCCACCGTAGGATTGAACCCTACCATGGCTTCCCGTTATCCTCACGAATTGAGCGGTGGCCAGCGGCAGCGAGTCGGGGTTGCCCGGGCCCTCTCGATGGAGGCCAGCTTCATCATTTGCGACGAGCCCGTCTCGGCCCTCGATGTTTCCATCCAGGCCCAGATCATCAACCTGCTGGAGGACCTGCAGGAAAAGCTCAACCTAACGTACCTCTTTATCGCTCATGACCTCTCGGTGGTTCGCCATATCAGCGACCGGGTGGCGGTCATGTACCTTGGAAAAATCGTGGAAATCACCGGGCGGCAGGAGCTCTACGACAACCCGCTCCACCCCTACACCCAGGCGCTTCTCTCCGCGGTCCCCATCCCGGACCCCGTGGTGGAGGCCCGGCGGGCACCCATCATCCTCAAGGGGGAAATCCCGAGCCCGCTGAACCCCCCTCCCGGATGCGTGTTCCATCCCCGATGCTTCGAAGCCCAGAAGGAGTGCAGCCAAGAGGCTCCGGAACTGAGGGAGGTTCAACCCAACCACTGGGTAAGCTGCCTCCGGTTCTGAAATCATCGAAACCACCCCCTCAATCCCATCCCGCCATTGGAGGGGAGACGTTTTGAGGTCGGAGAAATATGCTCGTTCCTGTTTTTATGGCTTGGGAAATTATAAAACTTCTTCATTGCTCTGCGGCCTCTGCGAGAGACAATTGTTTTCATTTTTTTGTTCTTAGAGCTTCATCGGTCTTTATCCGCGTTCATCCGCGTCCCATTAAATCCTTTGTATTTGGGTCTTTTCCGAATATAAAATCTATGTTCATCTGTGTTTATCTTTAGTCCCGTTTAGTTTTTTTTACGCTCTGCGCTATGCTCTATGCGCTTTGCGATTGGGGTAAGGAGGAATTCAAAATGGGCAAAGGTCCTCTGGAGGGGCTTACGGTCATCGACGCCTCTTCCATCGTTGCCGGCCCCATGGCGGCCACGGTGATGGCCGATTACGGCGCCAGCGTGGTTAAAATCGAACATCCGGCCCGGGGCGATGCGCTCCGGAACATGGGCCTGAAAAAAGACGGAGTCGACCTCTGGTGGAAGATGCTTTCCCGGAACAAGAAGGCCGTTACCCTGAACCTTTCCAGCCCGGAAGGTCGGGAAATTTTTCTGAAGATGATCGCCAAATCCGATGTCCTCATTGAAAACTTCCGGCCGGGCACCCTGGAGCGCTGGGGGCTGGGCTTTGCCGTTCTTCATTCGGTCCACCGGGGGCTGGTCATGCTGCGGGTCACCGGGTTCGGCCAGAACGGCCCCTATTCCCAACGGCCCGGTTTCGGCACCGTTGCCGAAGCCATGAGCGGTTTCGCCCACATCACCGGGGAGAAGGACGGTCCGCCCACGCTCCCCAACCTGGCGTTGGCCGACGGGATCGCCGGGCTCTTCGGGGCGGCGGCGGTGATGTTTGCCCTCCGGTGGCGGGATGTGGGGGACGGAAACGGAGAAGGCCAGTATATCGACCTGAGCCTCTATGAACCTCTGTTCTATATTCTGGGCCCTCAGGTGTCCAATTTCCATAAGCTGGGGCTTGTCCAGCATCGGTCGGGGAATCGGGGAATGGGGGGAGCGCCGCGAAACGCCTACCGGGCCCGGGACGGCCGCTGGGTGGCCTTTTCCGCCAATGCCCCGGCCATGGTGGAGCGGATCATCCGCCTTCTGGACCTGGAAAAGGATCCCCGTTTTTCAACCCTTGCCGAGGCCTACAAAAACGGAAACGAACTGGACGCTCTCATCGGGAAATGGATCCAGGAGCACGATTGCCAGGACGTTCTGTCCACCTTTGAAGAATACGAAGCGGCCATTGGGCCGGTTTACAGCGTCGCCGATCAGTTTGAGGACCCCCATTTCCTGAGCCGCCAGGATATCGTAGAGATTCCCGATCCCGAGTTGGGGACGATCAAGATGCAAGGACTGGTTCCCCGCTTTTCCGCCACGCCGGGTTCGATCGAATTCGCCGGACCCCCCAAGGGCGCCCATAACCTGGAAATCCTGCGGGACTGGCTGGGGATTCCGGAGGAGAAGTTGAAGGAGTTGAAAGAGAAAGGAGTTATTTAAGGAGAGGAACAACGAGCAATGGGCAATGACCAATGGCCAATGAACAATTGCCAATTGATAAATAAAGCCCCCTCCACTCCTTCTTAAGAAATAGAGGGGGAACTCGAAACACGGAACCCGAGACTCGAAACTTATTAATCCACCGGTATATACTGCAGGGACCCGTTGGGAAAGATGGAAACGCTCTGGCCCGCTGCTCCGTTCTTCACCTCTTCCAGCACATCGTTCCAGGTATTCTGGATGATCACTTCTTCCGGATAGCGTTCCAGAAGGTCGGCGCGGGAGCAATTGGGGGAGAAGACGATGATTTTGCGCCCCCGGAAAATGTCCCCCACGGCTTTCCGCCGGCCCACCCGGTTGTAAAGCCTCATTCCCCGGTCCGCCAGGGAGTGAAAACCCAGGCCATCGGAGCTGGCGGTGGCGATAACTACCTTGCCCCCCTCTCTCACCAGACGGCAGGTTTCATTTCCCGTCCACACATTCATGGCTTTTTGCGCCTGCACCAGTTCGGTATCTTCCGGGAAAGCGTTGAAAATCCCGATGTCCACGTCGCAGGGCGCCTCGGTCCGGTAAACCTTTCGGGCCAGATCCACGGCGGCCCGATGGGCCTGGACCAGGTCCCCCACAAAGACCCCGGCGGTCTTGCCTTCCGAGGTCCCCACGGAGTTCACGATGGCGTTCAGGCCGGCCATGCGGGCCCCTTCTTCGATGTCCGCCCGGAGCTCGTTGGCGTTGATATCGTACCCTTTGGAGAAGCCCGTGTTTCCGATCTTTCCATGGAAGGCCGGGGTGTGATTGCGGTGGATGGTGTCGATGGACCCCAGACCGGGGATGACGATCTTGCCCCCACCCCCGAAAGCGGCGATGGGGTGGGGAGTGATGAAGCCGATCCCGACTTTGACATCGGACTCCACGAAATGGCGGTTGATGATGACCGGCGTTCCCCGCGAGGTGGTGCCCACATTGACCACGTTCTCAAAGGGATGATGGTTGTAAACGGCGAACCGGTTGGCCATCTTCTTGCCCAGCTTCTTCTCCTGGTCCGCCTTCATCAGCGGGCGGTGACACCCGATGGCCATGAGGATCTTGATGTTTTCGTCCGGTATGCCGGCCTGGTTCAGTTCTTCCACGATAAAAGGAAGAAAACGATGGGCCTGGGTCGGACGGGTCAGGTCGTCCACCGCAATGGCGGCGGTCTTTTTGCCCTCTGCCAGCCTGCGGATCGGCTCCTGCCCGACGGGGTTCTGGAAGGCCCTGCGGATCTCCTCCTGGCTCACATCCGGCAGATCGGCCATGGGCGCCATGACGACCTTCCAGTTGTTCGGAAAAGTCAGAGGCAGGCTCTTGCTCCCCCGCCAGCATCCCCACGGAATGGTAACCTTGCGCATCGATGGAATTCCCCCTTTGGTTAGAATCGATGGTTTGAAATATAACACAAATACGGGAGGCTGCTAGCGGAATTTTCGAAGAAAAGTCCCGGCAACCTCCGGAATTTAATTGCCCAGGGGGGTTGGTTTGGAAGGAAGATGATGATATATGTATTAAAGATGCAAATAAAATTTTCGCTGAGGGAGAACCTGATGTCTCGAATGATCAGACGCTCAACCTTGATTCTTCCTGTGAATATCCCCCGCTTTGTGGAGAAAGCCTACCAGCGGGGGGCGGACGCCATCCTCCTGGACCTGGAGGATGCGGTTCCCTGGGCGGAGAAGGAAAACGCCCGCAAATTGGTCCAGGGCTCAATTCCCCTGGCCGCCAAGGGCGGGGCCGAGGTGGGGGTGAGGATCAACAAAGATCCCAAGTGGCTTCCCCTGGATGTGGAGGCTTCCGTCTACCCGGGCCTGGAGGGGATCACCCTGCCCAAGACCGAGTCAGCGGAAGAGGTGCGAAACCTGGAAGCCCTGGTGGAAAAGATGGAGAAGCAACGGGGAATCAAGCCGGGCACGATCCAGTTTTCCATCTTGATCGAAACTCCGCGGGGCGTACTGAAAGCCCAGGAGATCGCCACGGCCAGCCCGCGGATTGAATCCATGAGCATCGGCCCGGAAGACTACTGCCTGGAGCTGGGCGTGGAGCCTTCGGCGGACGGGAGCGAGATCTTCTACGCCGTCTCCTGGATCGTGACCGTCTGCAAACCGGTCGGGGTCCGGCCCATGGGAATGCTGGGAAGCATCGGCGGGTTCCGGGACCTGGAAGCCTTTGAGAAGTCGGTGTCGCGGGCCCGGCAGCTCGGCTGTGAAGGTGCTGCCTGCATCCACCCCGACCAGGTGGCGGTGATCAACCGGGCCTACACCCCGCCGGAGGATAAAGTGGCCTTCGCCCGCCGTGCTGTGGAGGTCTTTGAAGAAGGCGTGAGGAAGGGAACCGCCTCGGTGAATCTGGACGGGAAAATGGTGGACATCCCGGTTTATAACCGGGCGAAATTGATCCTGGCGCGGGCCGAAGCCATTTCCGCCGTGGAAAAGAGGAAGGCACAGGCAATGGCCAGGATAAAATAATGTTTCGAGTTTCGGGTTGCGAGTTTCGAGTTTAAGACCGAAACCTTAAGAACTTGTCCGTAAGGAGTATTTCCCCCCTTTGTAAAGGGGGGCAGGGGGGATTTCTGCGAGGCGTAGCAAAGCAAATTCCCCTCTTTCCCCCTTTTTCAAAGGGGGACTTAAAAACGAGAATTTATTCAAGGATAAGCTTTAAGACTCGAAACCCGAAACTATTCCCTTAGACAGGAGGAATGAATGGCAGCGTATCGGATCGTTGTATTGCCCGGGGACGGAGTCGGCCCCGAGGTTATTGCCGAGGGGTTAAAGGTCATCCAGGCGGCCCTGGAAGCGGTGTCCCTGGAAGCCCGGTTTACCGAGCTGGAGATCGGGGCGGCCCGTTATCGGAGAACGGGGGCGGCTTTTGGGCAGGAGGATATTGAAAAAGTTCGGAAAGCAGACGCGGTCTATTTTGGGTCCGTGGGGCTTCCCGATGTCCGCCTGCCGGATGGTCGAGAAGTCCAGTCGGGATATATCTACCGGCAGGATCTTGACCTCTATGCCAATATCCGCCCGGTAAAGCTCTACCGGGGGGTTGAGTCTCCCCTGAAGAAGGCCCAGGAAAAAGGAATCGATTATGTGATCTTCCGGGAAAACACGGAAGGCCTTTACACCTTCGGCAAAGGCGGGTTCCGCATCGGCCAAGAGGCGGCGGTGAACCCGCTGATTATCTCCCGGAAAGGGACGGAGCGGATCGTGCGGGCCGCTTTCCAGATGGCCCGCCGGCGTAAAGGGGCTCCCGAAGACGGAGTGAAGCGGGTCACCTGCGTGGACAAATCGAATGTGGTTGAGGCGTACGCCTTTTTTGGGGAAGTCTTCAATGAGGTAGCCAAGGAATTTCCGGACATCCGCAGTGAGCATTTTTACACGGATGCCATGACCGTATTGATGGTCCAGAGGCCCTGGCACTTTGACGTGGTGGTGACCGAGAACATGTTCGGGGACATCCTTTCCGACCTGGGGGCGGGGACCATCGGGAGCCTCGGCCTGGCGCCTTCGGCGGAAGTGGGGGATCAGCACGGCCTCTTCCAGTCCATCCACGGGAGCGCCCCGGACATTGCCGGGAAAGGCATCGTAAATCCCATCGCCACCATCCTCTCCGGTTCCATGATGTTCGACTGGCTGGGAACCACGCACAAAGACCCGAAGGCTTCAGAGGTCGGGCGGCGAATCGAAAAGGCGGTGGAGACCGTCCTGTCCAAAGGCCAGGTAAAAACCCCCGACCTGGGGGGCAAGAACACGACCTTTCAGATGGGGGATGCCATTGCGAAAGAGATTAGAGATTAAGTTTACGAAATAACCATAAACGATTAGGGGAAACTCTCGACCTTCAGAAAAATCTCTCGAATTGCCTTAAGGTAAACCGCCGGCTCTGCGGGAGGTCATCACTCTCCTGCGGTGATCAAGGGCGAGGCCCGCTCCCTCGGACGCTGAGAGCCATGAGAAATATTCTGGACACGGCCCTGGTTAGGCATAAACATATCTGCCCATGGTGGCTGTGCTTCACCTTTGACAACCCTCTGCGGAGGCTGGTCCATAACCCCGAGGCCATCTTAGGCAGCGTTGTGCACTCCGGGGATACGGTTCTCGACGTTGGCCCCGGGATGGGCTACTTCACCATCCCGCTTGCCGGGCTGGTGGGGCCCTCGGGTCGAGTCATCGCCGCGGATATTCAGCAGAAGATGCTGGACGCAGTGCTGCGGAGAGCCCGGAGGAGAGGGGTTGCGGACAGAATCCAGATCCATCTCAGTACCCCGGAATCCATAGGGGTTGATCAAAAAGTGGATTTTGTTCTGGCCTTCTGGATCGTCCACGAGATTGCAGACCAGGCCTCATTTTTCAAACAAATAAGAGCTATCCTGAAACCTTCGCGATGTTTGCTCTTGGCTGAGCCGGTCATTCACGTGACCCAGCGCATTTTTTCGCGGACCTTGGGTGCGGCCAAGGAGATGGGGCTCATCGTACGGGAAGAGCCGAGAATCAGATTAAGCCATAGCGCGCTCTTGGAGCTGAGGCCAGGGGGCCGCTGATAATTCTCTTCAGCCGAACCGGCCTCGAATTCTCTAAGTTCATCCGACCGGTATATTGGCTGCCGACCTCCGCTTTGGGAAGGGACCTTTTATTCCGCATTCTTGGGAATCACCGCCCCTTGGGCCGCGGAAGATACGACTCTTCCATAAATATTCAGGTAGCCCCGGGGATATTTCTTCATGGGGGGGACCAGTCCCCTTCTCCTCTCTTTTAGCTCTGTATCCGATACCTTCAGCTCGAGCTTTCGGTTCTCGATGTCGATTTCAATGATATCCCCGTTTTGCACCAGGGCGAGGGTTCCCCCTTCGGCCGCTTCCGGGGAAAGGTAGCCGATCGAGGCTCCTTCGGTGTAACCCGAAAACCGGCCGTCGGTGATGATGTAATTGGTCTCGCCCATCCCGGCGAATTCCAGGGCCACCCGGAACAAGGCCATCTCGCGCATCCCCGGCCCGCCCCTGGGGCCCTCGTAGCGGATCACGATCACATCGCCTTTTTCGATCTGCTTGCTTCCCAGGCCCAGCAAGGCTTCCTCTTCGGAGTTGAATACTTTCGCTTTGCCGGCGAACCGCCATAGAGATTCCTTCACCGCCACCTGCTTAATGACCGCCCCTTGCTCCGCCAGGTTTCCCTTGAGCACGGCAATCCCCCCGTAAGGGTGGACCGGATGAGCGAGGGACCGGATGACCCCGGAGTCGAACACCGCCGCCTTCTCCAGATTTTCCGACACGGTTTTTCCGGTCACGGTCAAGGGGGTCCCATCCAGGAGCGCGCCCAGGCTTTTCATGATACCCGGGATTCCGCCGGCTTCATCGAGTTCCACCACGTAGTGAGGGCCGGCGGGCTCGATGTTGGCCAGGTGGGGGATTTGGCGGGACAGGCGGTCGAAGTCGGAATAATCCACCTTCAACCCAAGTTCGTGCGCCAGGGCGGGCAGATGCAGGACGGTATTCAATGAACCGCCGATGGAGAGGTTCACCTTGATAGCGTTCTCCAGGGCCTTTTGGGTCATGACCTGTGACGGGGTGATCCCCTGGGAATAGAGGTCCATGACCCTCTCCCCGGCCTGCTCGGCCAGGCGCGCTTTCTTGGTCATGACCGCCGGGGCGGTGCCGTCCCCCGGGAGGCTCATCCCCAGGGCTTCGCTTACGCAGGCCATGGTGTTGGCCGTTCCCATTCCCCAACAGGCTCCGGCGCAGGGGTAAAAGGACGCCAGCCCCTCCTCCCGGACCTCTTTGGCCATTCCGGGGGCAAAGACTTTGCGAACCGCTTCCCCGAAATTACACACCGAAATTTTCACTTTTTCCCTCGGCCAGTAGCCGGGGGGCATGGGCCCGCCGGCTACGAGGATCGTGGGAATGTTGACCCGGGCCGCGGCCATGAGAAGGGCGGGGATAATCTTGTCGCAGGAACCGATCAGAACAGCGGCGTCGTA
>Ga0316628_100001402_pt1 | contig 17037 bp, 9 predicted proteins | sample OWC_Aug_M2_C1_D5_FD_207648 | JGI IMG/M metagenome (GOLD analysis project Ga0316628, IMG submission 207648) | Wetland soil microbial communities from Old Woman Creek delta, Ohio, United States - OWC_Aug_M2_C1_D5_C | ecosystem: Environmental > Terrestrial > Soil > Wetlands | place: USA: Ohio... | reverse complement strand
CGCCGGCCCTCAAGACAAGAGGCGCGGCCGCGCTCCGGACGATCTCCGTTCAAGCAGACATCCCCGCGCTTCTCGATCTCCTCGGCGGTCTGGACGACGAAGCGGCCCGCGAAGCGATGGAGGACACGATCGCCGCAGTGGCCAGGATGAACCCGAGGGAGCTGGCCCGCGCCGGCGAGGTCAAGGCCCGGCTGGCCGGCGAGAAGGACGCGAGGAAGCGAGCCGACCTGCTGCGCGTCCTGGGCAAGATCGGCGATGATTCGGCGTTGTCGATGGTCAGGGCCGCCCTCGCCGACTCCGACGCGCAGGTCGTCGACGCGGCGGTCCGGGCGCTGGCCGATTGGCCGACGGTCGCCGCCCGCGACGACGTCCTCGAGATCGCCCGGACATCCCTCAATCTCAATCAACGGGTCCTGGCCATCAGGGCTTATATCCGCATGATCGGGCTCGAGCCCAATCGGGCGCCGGAGGGGGCGGCGGCCGATCTCCTGAAGGTCCTGGCCCTTTCGCCCCGGCCGGAGGAGAAGAGGCGCGTCCTCGCCATGCTCGGCCGCTTCCCCTGCGTGACGGGCCTGAAGACGGCGGAGTCGCTGCTGGCCGAGCCGGACGTCGCGGCAGAGGCCAAGCTCGCTGCCGACCGCATCCGCGAATCTTTGAAGTAAGAAAAGAAGGGGTCAAACCTTTAATTGTTTAATCTTGGCTGAATTGGCGCTGACGATTGGAGAAGATTAAAGAATTAAAGGTTTGACCCCGTCTGGGAGGGCAAGATGATCGAGGGACAGGCGGGGGGTGGGAAGACGCCCAGGCTCCGGTACGGCATGATCGGCGGCGGCCGGGGCGCCTTCATCGGCGACGTCCATCGCAAGGCGATCGCCATGGACGGCAAAGCCGAGCTCGTCTGCGGCGCGTTCTCGCAGAGCTACGACAACACGCTGGCCACGGGCGACGCGCTCGGGCTCCCGAAAGAACGCCTTTACCGCACCTTCGACGAGATGATCGCGGCCGAATCGAAACGGCCCGACAAGCCCCACTTCATCAGCATCGTCACGCCGAACAGCACCCACGCTTCAGCCGCCAAGCTGGCCCTCATGCAGGGCTTTCCGGTCGTCTGCGAGAAGCCCCTGGCGACGAGCCTCCGGGACGCCGAGGACCTGGCCCTCCTCGTGCGGCAAACGAGGCTCCTCTTCTGCGTCACCTACGCCTACTCGGGCTACCCGATCGTCAAGCACCTCCGGGACATGATCGCTGGCGGCGAGATCGGCCAGATCCGCTTCGTCAACGGCGAGTATCCGCAAGAATGGCTGGCCACCAAGCTCGAGGACACCGGCCAGAAGCAGGCCGCCTGGCGGACCGACCCGAAGCTGGCCGGCCTTTCCAACAGCGTCGGCGACATCGGCAGCCACATCGAGTTCATGGCCGCCTACATGACCGGCCTCGAGATCGACGCCCTCTGCGCCCGCCTCGACCGTTTCGGGCCGGGCCGCCCCCTCGACGACAATGCCACCATCCTCGTTAACTACAAGGGCGGGGCGAGGGGTGTCTATTGGAGCTCCCAGATCGCGGCCGGCCACGACAACGCCCTGCGCCTGCGCATCTACGGCACCAAGGGCGCCGTCGAGTGGTTCCAGGAGACGCCGAACGCGGCCCGCGTCTCGTTCCTCGACCGCCCGTCGGGGACGATCTCCCGCGGCCGCGATCCGATGTCGGCCCGGGCCCAATCGCTCTCGCGCCTCCCGTCCGGCCATCCCGAGGGCTATTTCGAGAGCTTCGCCAACGTCTACGCGACCTTCATCGGGGCCCTCGGGAAGAGGCTCCGCGGCGAGACTTTCGTCCCGGCCGACCTCGACTTCCCGGGCGTCGAGGACGGCCTGCGCGGCGTCCGCTTCATCGAGCGATGCGTGGAGAGCTCGGCCAAGGGCTCGGTCTGGCTTCCCATGGGGACATGAACCGAAGGAGGACAGGATGGCTCGACCCGTAACGCTTTTCACCGGCCAGTGGGCCGACCTGCCGTTCGAAGAGATCTGCCGGAAGGCGCAGAGCTGGGGCTATGACGGCCTGGAGATCGCGTGCTGGGGCGACCACATGGACGTCCGGAAGGCCGCGACCGACCCGGCCTACGTTCACGAGAAGAAGAGCGTCCTCGAGACGCACGGCCTCAAGTGCTGGGCCCTCGGCGCCCATCTCGCCGGCCAGTGCGTCGGCGACGAGTACGATCCGCGCCTGGACGGCTTCGCCCCCGCGCCCGTCAAGGGCAAGCCCGAGGCCCTGCGGAAGTGGGCCGTCGACGAGATGAGGGCCACGGCCCGGGCCGCCCGCAACCTGGGCTGCTACGTCGTCAACGGCTTCATGGGCTCTCCCGTCTGGAAGGCCTGGTATTCCTTCCCCACGACGACGGAGGAGATGGTCGACGCCGGCTTCAAGAAGATCTATGACCTCTGGTCGCCCATCCTCGACGAGTTCGACGAGCAGGGCGTCAAGTTCGCCCTCGAGGTCCATCCGACGGAGATCGCCTTCGACCTCTACACGACCCGCCGCCTGCTCGACGTCTTCAAGTGCCGGCTCGCCCTCGGCCTCAACTTCGACCCGAGCCACCTCGTCTGGCAGGGCATCGAGCCCCACCTCTTCATCCGCGATTTCGCCGACCGCATCTACCACGTCCATATGAAGGACGTGGCCGTGACCCTCGACGGCCGGGCCGGCATCCTCGGCTCGCTCCTGCCCTTCGGCGACGTCAAGCGGGGCTGGAACTTCCGCTCCCTCGGCCACGGCGACGTCGACTTCGACGCCGTCATCCGGGAGCTCAACGCCATCGGCTACAACGGCCCGCTCTCGGTCGAGTGGGAGGACAACGCCATGGACCGCGAGTTCGGGGCCCAGGAAGCGCTCGACTTCGTGCGCACGATGAACTTCTCCCCGTCCAGGGTGGCTTTCGACAAGGACATGAAGAAGTAGTCAGCGATCGCCGCGGCGCGGCGGGCTGACGACCTGGAAGTCGCGGACCAGACGCCGCCCCTCGTCGTCCATCAGGACGAGCCGGTGCGGCCCGGGCTCGGGCGCGACGCCGATCTGGTGGAAGACCCGCGTCGAGGCGAGATACTTCTCGTCGAGGTGCCAGTGAATGGTCGCCCCGCTCTCCCGGTGCACGGCTTCGAAGACGACCTCGCCCACCTTCCCGTCGAGCGTCACGGGAACGTAGACCGACATGTCGGGCTCCGGGTAGATGAGGCTCATCACCCGCGTTCCCCTCTCCCCCGCCGGCCCGCCGCCGCAATCCGGCCGGAACGGCGGCAGGGGCCTGTACTCGGCGTGCTCGGCCCGGAAGTAATACTCCTGCGCCGGCGGCAAGACGAACCATGACTCATGCCTCATCGAGGCCACAGGCTCGCAGCGGCTGTCGACCCGGAACCGTCCCGAGGCGTCGAGGTGGACGGTCTGGTGGAAGGCGCACATCCGGTCGAAGCGGCTCTCCTCAGGCACTTCGACCTCGATGGCCGGGCAGAGGTCGGTCGCGAGGCAGCCCGAATCGCGACAGACGCGGAGCGTCTTCAGCCCCGACCATGGCCGGACGATCGCGCCGCCGCTCTCGACGACGCCGAGAAGGTCGAAGAGGACCGGCGCCGCCGCCCCGAGGCCCGTCAGTCCCGGCCGGCCCTCGCCGTCGGCGTTCCCCGCCCAGATGCCGACCGTGAAGTTCGGAGTCACGCCGACCGCCCAGGCGTCCCTCAGGCCGAAGCTCGTGCCGGTCTTCCAGGCGACCCACTTCGAGGAGCTGAAGTTCCGCCAGAAACCTTCCTCGTCGGGCCGGTTGACCGCGGTCAGCGCCTGGAGCGTGAGGTAGGCCGAGGCGGCGCCGAGATCGCCCATCCGGGAGGCCGTTTCCGGCTCCTCGCGGAGCAGCCGGACCTCGCGCCCGCCCCCCGGGGCGCCCGAGGCGAGCTGGGCCAGCTTGGCATAGAGCGCGGCGATCTCGATGGGCCTGCCCTCGGCGCCGCCGAGCACGAGCGTCAGGCCGTAGTCGTCCGGAGAGCGGTCGATCGTCGTCAGCCCCCACTGCCTCAGCCTGTTCTCGAAGCGCGGGATCCCGTATTCCCGAAGCTCGCGGACGGCGGGGACGTTGAGGGACCAGGCCAGGGCGGTCCGGGCCGGGACGGCGCCGTGGAAGCGGCGGTCGAAGTTTTCCGGCCTGAAGCCCTCGAACCGCACCGGCGTGTCGGGGACGAGGGTCAGCGGGGTCAGCCCGCCCTCCTTGAGCATCGACGCGTAGAGGAACGGCTTGAGGATGCTCCCCGTGCTGCGGCGGCTCTGGAGGATGTCGACGCTCTGGCCCTGCGCCTCGTCCCTGTCCAGGCCCGCGTTGCCGACGTAGGCGGCGACGGCGGCCTGCCGGTTGTCGACGACGACCACGGCCAGGTTGCGGATGCCGCGCTCACGCAGCCTCGCGCCGTGCTGCTCGGCCAGGCGGGCCACGGTCCGCTGCAGCCCGGCGTCGATGAAAGAGCGGTAGGGCGACGAGGCGCCGGGCCGCTTGGCCAGTGAGTCAAGAAGGTGGGGCGCATCGCGAGGCACGGCCCGGACCCGTTCGGGCAGGGGCTCGGCCATGGCCAGGCGGCATTCGAGGCCCGTCATCAAGCCTTTGGACCGGAGCTTGCCGAGGAGTCCGTTCCTCTTGGCGAGCAGGCGGGACTTCCCCCCGGGCGCCGCGGAAAGACCCGGATCGTTGGGCAGGACGGCCAGGAACGCGGCCTCGGCCCAGCTCAGCCGCTCGGGGCTGCGCCCGAAATAGAGCCAGGCCGCGGCGTCGAGACCGACGACGTTGCCGCCGAACGGCGCGTGGGCGGCGAAAAGCGAGAGGATCTCCCGTTTCGATCGCCGCGTCTCGAGCCGCAGGGCCAGCACCGCCTCCTTGAGCTTCTCGAGATAGGTCCGCGGCCGGTTCTTGCGGGCCAGCCGCACGACCTGCATGGTGATGGTGCTGGCGCCGCTCGCGACCTTCCCCGATCTCAGATTTTGGCGCGCCGCGCGGGCGACGGCCAGCGGATCGACGCCGGGGTGGACGAAGAATCTCCTGTCCTCGAAGCAGACGATGACCCGGGCCAGCCGCTCGGGCAGGCGCGCCTCGGCCGGGAAGCGCCACTGGCCGTCCGCGGCCGTCCGGGCCCCGAGGAGCTGGCCGTCGCGGCTGAACAGCACCGGCGAAACCGGATCGTCGAAATGAACAACGGGCACCGCGAGCCACAAGAGAATAATAAGAAGGCATGCGGCAACGACGGCGACTAACTTAGGGATCTTGTGAGGCCGGATGTCGAGGGGCCAGTCCCCGTTCGCCCGACGCGGAAGGGGATGCGGAGCGGTCACTGGACGATCTCGACCCATTGTCCCTTCGTGTTGGCGTGGAGGCCGGCGTCATACATGGCCTCGACGGCCACGCCGGGCTGATAATACCGCCCCCGGTAGGAGGCGTTGAGGACGATCTGAAAGATGCGCTCCTGGCCGGCGCCGAGCCCGAAATAGGAATAGACCCGGTCGTCGCGGATATCCTGGTAGTCGACCTCGGCGACCACGCCCATCTCCGTGGCCAGCCTGGCATTCTTGATCTGGAAGCCCGCGGCGGTGAGATGGGTCAGGACGAGGTTCTGCAGCCGGTTCGAGGTCAGGTTCCTGACCCGGATCTCGGCGATGAGATCGGCGCCCTGGCTGAGGCGGTCGATGGCGAGGCTGTTCATCCTCATGTCCCGGTAATGGACCTCGACGCTGAGGCCTTCCTCGGACGGCGTCTCGACGCCGGCCGCGGGGACGCCGCGCCGGTAGATGCTGAGATAGAGGGGCGTCTTCTCGGTGTTGGTCACGGCCAGCGTCCGGCCCCTGACCGGGAAGTCGGCGAACTCGCGCCGGTCGAACGGCGTGGCCGCCTCGACGTCGAGCGGCCTTTCCGTATCCCAGCCGAAGCGATAGCGGAACGGGTTGATGCCCGCGGTGCCATAGTAGGCGGCGAGGGCCATCAGCCCGAAGGACGTTTCCTGGGTCGAGAGCCAGAGGTCGGAGGCCATGGTCTTCGAGAGGTCCTCGAGCAGGGGCCTGGCCTTGTCGGCCCGGCCGACCTGCACCAAAGCCCGGACGGCCAGCGCTTTGTCCCGGAACGCGGAGCCGAATGTCTCGCTGTAATCCCGGTAGGACGGGAATTCGAGCTTGGCCCGGCCGGCGAGGTCGGCCGCCGCGTCGGTCTGGCCGGTCATATGGAAGGCTGCGGCCAGCATGAGCCCGGCCAGGCCCGGCAGCCCCTCGGTTTCCCGGAGCCTGTTCATGGCCCCGAGGTCGGGGTCCCGGGCCAGGGCCAGCGTGAACAGGCGGAAGGCCTGGGTGAGCTTGGCCGGATCGCTGCCGGTGACGAAGGCATTGGCCAGCAGCTTCTGGTTGGCCCGCCAGGCGTCGAGCATGGCCTGGGGCACGTGGTAGCCGAGGCGGACCGCCTCGAGCAGGAAGTATCCGGCATAGGCGCTCGTCCATTCGTGCCCCTCGCGGCTGCCCGGCCAGTAGGAGAAAGCGCCGTTCGTCATCTGGAACATGGCCAGCTTCTCGATGGCCGCCTTGACGTGCTCTTCGACGTCCCGCGTTTGCCGCTCGTCGAGCTTGACCAGGCCCTTGAGGTAGAGCTGCGGCATGGCCGCGGACAGCGTCTGCTCCAGGCAGCCGTGGGGATATTGGATGAGGAAGTCGAGCCGCTTCTCCAGGTTGAGAGGCGGCAGCAACGAGGCCTCGAGGACGACCTGGTTGGTGCCCTCCAGGCCGAACGGCACGACCTCCAGCTTGGCCGTCGCGCCGGGCGCGACCTCCAGCCGCGTCGTCTGGGTCAGGGCGGAGTTGCTGGCCAGGACGGGAATAGCGATGCGGTCCTCGACCCGCTCGGAGCCGCCGGCGGCGCGGAAGCGCACCTCTCCGGAACCAATCCGTCCGGTCGACTTGAGGGCGAACGAGACGATCTCGTCGCCGGGCCGGGCGAAGGCGACCGTCTTCGCCCGCTCGCCCGCGATCTCGAAGAGCTCGTTCGTCTCGATCTCGACCGTGACCTCTTTGATCTCCGGCTTGGTGACGAAGACGGCGATCGGCATGACGATGTCCTCGCCGGGACGGACGACCCGCGGCAGCGTGGCCAGGGTCATCAGATCGCGCCGCACGGGGACGGACTTCTCGGCCAGGCCGAAGGCCCCGTCGCGGCCGGCCACGACCATGACCCGGACGGCCCCGAAGTACTGCGGCATGGCCAGCTCGTGGACGCCGCTCGCGCCGGGCTTGAGATCGAAGGGGCCTTCGAACAGGACGACCGGCGGGAAGCGCCGCGGCTGCTTGGCCTTGTCCTTCGATTCGGCGCCCTCGTCGCCGCCGAGGGCCAGGATGCGGGCCATCTCGGCGCCGTACGCCTCGGCGACGATGTCGAACAGGTCCCAGGTCGTGACGCCGAGGGCCTCGCGGGCGTAGAAGCCCTGGCGCAGGTCCGGCGTCGCGAACCGGGTCAGTCCCAGGAGCCCTTCGTCGACGACGGCCAGCGTGTAGGTCATGGGCCGGCCCGAGCTCTCGCGGACCTCGACCCGGAACTTCTCCCTGGGCCGGATCTCGTCGGCCACCCTGATCGCCGGCTCGAGGCGCGTCGCCGGGTCCTCGACGAGGAGCGGGATGACGCCGTAGAGCCGGATGGGCGTGTCGGTGGCCTTGTCGCGGTGCGGCTGGATGAGCGTGACATGGACGTAGACGTTGGGGGTCATGGCCGGCGTGAGCCGGACCTCGAAGCGGTTCTCCCCCTTGACCGTGGAGACCCAGAACTTGTCGAGGACCGCGGTCCCGTTCTCGATCGAGACCAGGGCCCGTCCCTGGACCGCCTCGGGCAGGAAGATGACCGCCTTTTCCCCGACCTTGTAGGCGGGCTTGTCGGCGGTGAAGGAGAGGGCCGTGGCCCCGGTCCCGGCTTCGCCGCGGGCCCGGCCGGCCCAGCCCGGCCAGTCGATATAGATGATCTGGCCGGAGGCGTGGCCGCTCTCCGGGTCCTCGGCCCGGATGAGGTAGCGGCCCCAATCGGGATAGCGGACCTGGAACGTCCACTGAGCGAGGCCGTCCTTGGTCGAGACCTCGCCCCGCAGCACGGGCCGGGTCTGGACGTTCGAAACGTACTGGGCGAGCGACTCGCCGCTCCGGTCCCACCACCATTTCCACTCGACCTTGTAGAGCGAGACGAGGACCTTGTCGCGCGAGACGGGCCGCCCGGCCGTGTCCACGGTGACGATCGAGACGGCCTGGTCCTTGTCGGTCAGGAGCATCCCCCGGGCCTGGTCGCCCTTGGGCGCCCGGACCCCGACATAGGAGTCGTAGGGATGGAAGGGCAGGGAGAACGAATCGACGCTGAAATCGCCGCTCTCTTCGAAGACCCGGCTGGTGAAAGCGGCGTCGAGCATGCCCGGGCTGCGCTGCGGCTGCGCGAGGTCGATGCGGGCCGTGGCCCGGCCCTGGGCGTCGAAGACGCCCTTGGCCGCCTCGATCGTCGCCCCGCTGAAATCGCGGGCAGGGTCGTCGAAGCTGTAGTCCTGGTAGCGGTCGAAGCGGGTCGGCCGCGGCGAGAGACGGACGGAGACGTCGTACTTGAGGCCGGCGGCCGGCGCGCCGTGGAGCCATTGGGCGGCGATCTTGGCCTCGAACGGCATGTCCGTCCGGGCGAGGACGGTGCGCCCGGCGTCAAAGGTCACCTTCAAGCGGTTGGGTACGACCGTCTCGATCTTGAGGGTCTTGGTGAAGGTCAGGCCGCCGACGAGGACGCGGGCCTGCCAGTTGCCGGTCGGCGCCGCCTCGTCCGTCTTGACGCGAAAGGCGTAGAACGGCTCGACGACCTTCTCCGGCTTGGCCGTCAGGACGAGCTGGCCCTGCGGATTGGCGATCTCCAGGACGACGGGGTGTCCGGGCGGCAGGACCTTCTCCCGGTCGAAGAGGGCGAAGGTCAGGTGAAGCGCGTCGCCGGGACGCCAGACGCCCCGCTCGCCGTAGAGGAGGCCTTTGACGCCCTTCTCCGTGACCTCCCCGCCGATGTCGAACTGGCTCAGCGGCAGGGCCCCCTCGCCGGCGATGCGGAGGTAGCCGGTGTCGCCGCCGCCCTCGGCGGCAACGTAGAAGGCCCGGTCCTTGAGGGCGAAGACGGCGAAGCCGTTGCCGTCCGAGGTCGTCTCGCCGAGGAGCTGGTTCTGGTAGTTGTAGGCCCGGACGCGGAGCCCCGCGAGCGGCTTGGCCGTGCCGATGTCCGTGGTCACGACGTGGAGCGCGCCGTTCGCCTCGAGCTTGGCCACGAGGCCGATGTCGGAGGAGAAGAAATTGCGGCCGACGACGGCCTCACGGTTGAACCGCGGGCGGTAATAGGCGTCGGAGCAGGGGTCGTTGCGCCGGCCCCAATCGCGGTAGTCGTAGCCCGAGTCCTCCTCGAAGTAGTCCCAATTCGAGTAGCGGGAGTAGTTGGCGTCGTCGAGGTTCTTGAGCGGCGGCTCGACGACGACCGGCGTGTCGCTCGCGGCGCAGGGGTAGGTCGAGTTGCCGCGGTTGAAGGAGAGCACGACGCGGAAGAGGCTCCCCGGGCTCTCCTTGAAGAGGGACGTCACGTCGAGGTCGTAGCGCGACCACTTGCCGGTCACGGCCGGGTCGTCGGACAGGGCGACCGTCTTGCGCCAGAGGTAGCGTCCGACCCGGGCCAGCTCCTCCGAACCCTCGAGGCTGTTGACCTGGAAGAACTGGGCCATGTTGCCCGGATAGATCTGGAACGCGGCGACCTGGACGCTTTTCAAGCTGACGGCCTCGATGGGCACCGTCAGGCGGTCCTTGCGGGGCAGGATGAGCCCGCGGCCGACGAAGCGGACCTGGGGCCGGAACGATTCGAAGGTGAGCGTCCGCTCTTGACCGTCCTTCAGGGACCGGTTGAAGACGTTGCGGAGGCCCGGCAGGATCTTGACCGGGACGCTGCCCACGAACTCCTGCGCCGAATAGACGCGGACGACGTTCCCTTCGGCCTCGAAGGTCAGGAGCCGGTTCTCGATGCGGATGAACCACTTGAGGCTCTGGTCCCGGGCCAAGGGGTCCGAGAAGCGGATGAGGACGTGGCGGGTCTCGCCGAGAACGGGCTCGATCCCCACGACCTCGAAGGCGCCCAGGGCCGGGACCTCGACGTCGCGACGGCCGCGGTTGTCGATGCGGAGCGGGGCGCCGTCCCAGGACAGGGTGACGGCCGAGGGCGACTCGCCGCGGACGACATCTTTGATGGTGAAGGCGTGGGTCAGCCCGTCTTGGGCGTGGCTCCATTCGACAGGCAGGGCCTTTCCCTCCTGAACGGCCTCGAGGACCTTTTCGACGAGGGCCTTGTCTTCCATGTCGGAGGTGACGAGCCGGCCGCGCACGACCTGGGACTCCGGCCGCGCCGCGTCCTCGGCGAACAGGCCCTCCAAGACGACCTCCATCTCCGGACGGACGACCCCGAAACGGAACTCGAACCTGGCAAAGGCCTTGGGCAGGTCGAGGATCTTGCCGACGTGAAGGACGGCCCGGTATTCCTGGCCGCCTTTGAGCTCGCCCTTGGGCTTGAAAACGAGCTCGCGCGGCCCCGTCCACTCGGCCGCGCCCTCGATCGCCGGCGTGAACTCGAAGAGCCCGGCGGCGGCCGGACCCGGCTGGCCCGCGTTGTCGACGAACAGGACGCGGATCGAGGACTTGCGGAACATCGTCCCCGAGGTGAAGGCGCTGATGTAACGGTACCATTCCTTCTCGGCCTCGGCCCCGGCGGGTTTCTTGGAGCGGCAGCCGGCGAGCCCGAGGACGCAGACGGCGACGAGAATGGCGGACACGGTCTTTTTCGTCATGGAGGCCCCTCCCATGAGACACGGATGATCGCTCATGCCCGGCACGGCGGACATTGTCCCGCCAGCGTAATCCCCGGACGGGGGAAAAGTCAATCCGGTCTCTTCATCGGCGGGCCCGTTTTATAGTATGATAAGCCCCCTCAACAGAAGCAGGAGCGGAGACCATGGCCAGAGTGCTCAAGACGCCGGCGGCCGGGAAGATCAGCCGCCGCGATTTCCTTCGATCATCGGCGACGGCCGGGCTGGGCGCCGCGCTGGCGGGCGCCGCGTTCGGGCAGGCCCAACCGCAGGCCGCCCCCGTCCCGCCGGCCGCGGCCGGGAGCGCCGACGAGCTCCGCGTCGCCGTCATCGGGTGCGGCGCCCAGGGCCGCGTCCTCGTCGAGTCCATGCTGCGCATCCCCGGCATCCGCGTCGCCGCCATCTGCGACATCTGGTCCTACAGCCGGCAGTACACCGGCAACTACCTCAAGAAATACGGCCACGTCGCCAACGTCTACGAGGACTACCGCGACCTCCTGGCCGCCGAGAAAGGGCTTCGGGCGGCGATCGTGGCGACGCCCGATTGGGTCCACGCCGAGCACGCCAACGCCTGCCTGCGGGCCGGGCTCCCCGTCTATTGCGAAAAGGAGATGTCCAACTCGCTCGAGAAGGCCCGGTCCATGGTCCTCACCGCCCGCGAGACGGGCCGGCTCCTCCAGATCGGCCACCAGCGGCGCTCCAATCCGCGCTATATCCACGCCATCGACAAGCTCATCCGCGAGAAGAGGCTGCTCGGGCGCGTCACCGTGAACTACGCCCAGTGGAACCGGGCCAAGGCGGACCTCCTCGGCTGGCCGGAGAAATATGCGATCGACCAGGCCACCCTCGACAAGTACGGCTACGGCTCGATGACCGAGTTCCGCAACTGGCGCCTCTACAAGAAGTACGGCGGCGGGCCGATGGTCGACCTGGGCTCGCACCAGATCGACCTTTTCAGCTGGGTCCACGGCACGCCGCCGAAGACGGTCGTGGCCAGCGGCGGCCTCGATTACTACAAGGACTGGGAGTGGTACGACAACGTCATGGCCATCTATGAGTTCCAGACGCCGGAAGGTGCGACGAGGGCCTTCTACCAGGTCCAGACGACCACCCAGCACGGCGGCTTCTACGAGACGTTCATGGGCGAGAACGGCTCGCTCGTCCTGTCCGAGATCCCCCAGCGCGGCAACTGGGCCATGCGCGAGCCGCACGCGCCGGAGTGGGATTCCCTGGCCAAGGCCGGCCTGCTCCAATCCGAGACCGTGCCCATCCAGAAGTCGACGACGAAGAACATCTACGTCGACGTCCGGGTGACGGCCGAGGCCGGGCGCTGGCCCCTGCCGATCGAGCTGGCCAAGCCGGCCCATCAGCCGCACCTCGAGAACTTCTTCGACGCCGTGCGCAACGGGACGCCGCTCAACTGCCCGGCCGAGCTGGCCTACGAGTCGTGCGTCGCCGTGCTCAAGACGAACGAGGCGGTCAAGGCCCGACGGATCGTGGAATTCCGGCCGGAGCAGTTCAAGGCATGAGCGGCGTGGGACGGACGTCGTTCGGGGCGGCCTGGGCGCTGGCCGCGGTCCTCCTCTTCGCCGCGGGCGCGGCGGCCCAAACGACGGCGCCGGGGCCGGCCGAGCCCCAAACCCGCAAGAACGCCGCCTGGGACGGCAACCGCACGCTGCCCGTCCATCTCCTGCCGCTCCGCGACGAGAACGACGAGCCGATCATCCCGACCGAGACCGATCCGCTGCCGTATTCGGCCCGCTTCACCTGCGGGCCCTGCCACAACTACGAGGCCATCAAGGGCGGCTGGCATTTCGGGGCCATGACGGCCAAAGCGAGCGGCCGGCCGGGCGAGCCCTGGCTCGAGTTCGACCCCAAGACCGGCACCATCCTGCCCCTCTCCTACCGGAAATGGCCGGGGCTCTACGACCCGAAGGCCGCGGGCCTGACGGCCTGGGACTTCACCCTGCTTTTCGGACGCGACCTCCCCGGCGGCGGACCGGCCGAGCCGTCCGAGGAGGAGGTCCTGGCCGAGCCGAAGGCCCGCTGGAACGTCTCCGGCAAGGCCGAGGTGGATTGCCTGGCCTGCCACAACAGGTCAGGGCGGCAGGACCACAGCGAGTGGGCCAAGCAGATCCTCCGCGAGAACCTGCGCTGGGCGGCCACCGCGGCCTCCGGCCTTGGCGAGGTCGGCGGCATGGCCTCCCGGCTCAAGGAGACGTGGGACGTCTATGAAGGGCCCAACCTCGACGACCGCGAATGGGCCGTCGCGCCGTCGGTCGAGTACAAGCCGGCCGATTTCGACTCCAAGCACCGCTACTTCTTCGACCTCGACTATCAGCCCTCCGACGACCGCTGCCTCGTCTGCCACTCCGTCACACCGAAGGATGCCGAGCGCTGGAGGACGGACATGGACGTCCACGCCGCGGCCGGGCTGAAGTGCACGGACTGCCATCGGAACGACATCCGCCATCTCATGATCCGCGGCTACGAGGGCGAGGCGCGCGAGATCGGCGATCCCTCGGCCGCCTCCTTCACCTGCCGGGGCTGCCACCTCGGCGAGGACGCGTCAGGGGCCAAGACCGTCGTGCCGGGCCGGCTCGGCGCGCCCTATCCCAAGCACACCGGCCTGCCGCTCGTCCACTTCAAGCGGCTGGCGTGCACGGTCTGTCATTCGGGACCGAAGCCCCGGGAAGGTTTCACCCGCGTCCGGACCTCGAGGGCCAACCGCCTCGGCGTCTACGGGGTCGCGACCTGGTCGACCGATCTCCCGGCCATCATCGAGCCGGTCTATGCCAGGAACGGGGGCCGCAAGATCGCGCCGCAGCGGCTGGTCTGGCCGGCCTTCTGGGGGAGGCGGGCCGATCAGACGATCGTGCCTCTGCGACCGGCCGAGGTCGTGGCCGCGGCGGGCGACGTCCTCGAGCCGGAGAGTCATATCGGCCAAGTCCTCATCGCCCTCAGCCAGGTCATGGCCGAGGGCGAGACGCCGGTCCTCACGGCGGGCCGCTTCATCTTCGTCCCCAACGTCGACGGCGGCATCGACGCCGCGGATAACCCCGGGTCCAAGGCCGGCGCGCCGGCCGTTTGGGGGATCAGCAAGAACGGCGCGATCGCCCCGCTCGTCCCCGATTTCGACCCCGCGGCCGAAGACAAGGATCCGGCGATCGAGGCGCGGCTCCAAGAGTTCCTTCAGGCTCTGGGGACGGTCCCGGCCAAGCCGGGAGAGCCGGTGATCGTCGTCAGGAAGACCCTCTATCGGTTCGTCAACGGCTATCTGGACATCTCGGAGGCGCCGGCCGGGCTGGTTGGAGCGTCGGGGCCTGGCTGGCTCGTGCGGGACAGGTCCACGCCGCTCGTCGCGGACTTCGACGTGCGGACCGTGACGGCCAAGGCCGGGACCGAGCAAACCCTGACCGAAGAGCAGGTCTCGCTCGTCCTCGGGGCCCTGGCGAAGACCGGCGCGAACGGCCGTCCGCTCTATGTCTCGGGTGGCCGGCTGTTCGAGCTCGACAAGGCCGGGAAGCTCGCCTCGCGCAATGACCCGGCGGCCGAGCCTGTGACATGGCCCCTGGCCCACGACGTCCGCCCGGCCCAACAGTCGCTCGGCTGGAACGGCTGCACGGACTGCCACAGCGGCGCCTCGGATCTCTTCTTCGACACGATCAAGGGCGCCGGGCCGCTCTTGACCAAGAGCGTGGCCAAGCGCTCGGCCGCGTCTTTCATGGGCTTGGGCGGCCTCTTCCAGCGCGTCTTCGGCCTGTCGTTCATCGTCCGGCCGGCCCTCAAGATCGTCCTGGGGATCTGCGGCGTCATCGCCGGGGCCCTCCTTCTCCTGGCCGGGCTCGTCGCGCTCGGCCGCGTGGCCGGGTTCATGGAGAAGAGGTAGGCCATGCTATTCATCGTCGTCACCATCCTCGCTCTCGCGGCGACACTCCTCGGTCTCGCCTTCCATCGCTTCTGGACGACGCGGCCGGAGGCCAAGGCGACCATCCTCTATGCGGAAATCGTCCGCATGTTCTTCGCCTGGCTGGCGCTGCGGACCGTGCAGATGTCGCGGCGGGCTTCGCCGCGCGCCTGGTGGGCGTACGCCAAGGGCCTGCCGCTCTGGCGGGAGCCCGTTCTCGAGAAGTGGCTCCTGGCCGTCCTCTACGGAAGCTTTCTCTATCTTGCGGCGAGCGGTTTCTTCTTCGCCGTCTTCATCCCGCGCGGCCTGTTCGGCTACCCGCTCGTCGGCCACGTCGCCGCCGGCGGCCTCTTCGCCGTCTGCCTGACGATCGTCGTCCTGTTCAAAGGCCGCGATTTCGTCACCGTGCCGAAGCCGGCCAGCCTGAGCCTATCCCTCCTCGACCCGCGGAAGATGGGCCTCACCCCGGCCAGGGTCAGGCTGTGGGCCTTCTGGCTCTTCGCCGCGGCCGGATTCGTGCTGATCCTGTCGGCCCTCCTCCCGATGCTCCGCCTTCTTCGGACGGCCGGCCAGCGGGAGATGTTCGAGCTCCACCGCTACAGCGCGTTGGTGTCGATCGTCGCCGCCATGGTCTTCGCCGGCCTCGAGCTCTTCAAGAGGCCCCGGCCGCCCGCCGCTTGACGGTTTCTTTTCATTCCCTTGACGCTATTTTGACAACTCCCGCGCGCCCGACGCCTATATTCGTCGCCGGGACAGGGTCCCGTTGGAGGGAGCTATGAAAAAGATCCTTGCCGTGACCATCATGTTGACGCTCGTCCTCGCGCCGGCCTTGTCGGCCAAGGAACGGCCGGGGAGCGCGGCAGTCCTGACGACCAAAGCGGGACAGGAGATCCGTGGCGAGCTCTACGCGGTCAAGCGGGACGCCTTCGTGATCGCCGGCGCCCAGGGAGAGATGACGACGGTCCTGGCCGGGGACGTCGCTCGGGTCCGGCTCAATAAGAGAGCGGGCCGGAGCACCAGGACCGGAGCCATCATCGGCGGCGCCGCAGGTCTCGGCTTGATGGCCGCGGCCTACGCCGCGAACAGCGACGGCGGAGGCTCGCCCGAAGCAGGCGAGATCCTGGCCATAGCCGGTCTAACGGCGCTATCGGCGGGCGTCGGGGCGTTGATCGGTCGCGCGGCAGGGGGCGGCACGAAGACCGTCGAGATGGCCGGCTTGTCTAGAGCCGACCTCGAGCGAATCCAGGCCAAGCTCCGGAAGCAGGCCCGCGTGCCCTCCCTGATCTGACCCTAGCGGGACTTCACCCTGGCCAGAAGGGCGCCGATCCGTCCGGCCGGGGGACCGGCCCCGTCGTCGTGGTTCGACATCACAACGGATCCATTCCCACCCCGGTGATGAGATAGGCGGGGGGTCCGTCGAAGCGGAGGGTCAAAGCCCTGAAGCGTCCTGAAGCCCGGTCCTTGAGAATGACCACGGTCTGGCCGGGGCGCTCCGGGGTGTAGGTGCGCACGGAGTAGAAATCGAGGCCGCCGGTGTCCTTCAGGATCGCGAGGGTCGCCGCGATATGTTCCTCGAGCGGCGCCGCCTCCCGGTACTCGCGTGCGCATTCCTCATTCAGGAACCGTTCGATCCGGTCCGGGCGCCCCGAGTTGATGACCTCGATGACGGAGCGGATGCGGTCGCCCACGACGCCCTCGGGCAGGGCCGTCGCATCCTTGAACGAGGGCGCGGGCGGCTGCTGAGGCCGCGCGCCCGGCCCGGCGGCGAGGAGGGCCAAAAGGAGAATGACGATCGATCGACCGGCTGTTCTCGACATGGTGAACCTCCTTGGAACGATCAGCTGACGGCGAGTTTCGGGCGTTTGAGGTGATGATCCGTCCTCTGCTGGAAGGCGTGGGCCAGGAGCAGGAGGTCGGACTCGCCGAAGAGCCTGCCGGTCAGCCGCAGCGCCGAGGGCTGGCCCTTGGAGTCGAAGCCCTGCGGCAGGGCGATCTCCGGGTGGCCGGTCAGGTTGGTCGGGCCGAGGGCGCTGCCGATGAGCACGTCCATGTCCTTGAAGAAGTCCCGGTAGGCTTCCATGAGCCGGTAGCGGGCCCGGTTGGCCTGGATGTATTCGACGGCGGGCACGAATTCGTGAAGCCGGAAGGCGCCGACCCAGGCGCTCCGCTCCGGCTCGGCCGACATGAGATCGAGCTTCCCGCTCCGCGCCAGGTCGTCGAAGGCGGCCGCGCCTTCGG
>Ga0316628_100001401_pt1 | contig 17040 bp, 16 predicted proteins | sample OWC_Aug_M2_C1_D5_FD_207648 | JGI IMG/M metagenome (GOLD analysis project Ga0316628, IMG submission 207648) | Wetland soil microbial communities from Old Woman Creek delta, Ohio, United States - OWC_Aug_M2_C1_D5_C | ecosystem: Environmental > Terrestrial > Soil > Wetlands | place: USA: Ohio... | reverse complement strand
GGCCTCGCGATCTCCGCTCTTCACCGGGACGACGGCGCTCGACGCCGACGACGACGCGAGATCGAGATCGGCGATGAACGCGAGCCGGGCGATCGTCGCAGCACCGGTCAGCGCCTCGACGGTGATCGTCGACAGCACCTGATGGCCGCGCTCGAAGGTCAGGACATAAGCGTCGTCGTTCTGAGGGACCGGCTCGATGTACACGGCATCGGCGGACGCTCTCACAGCCGACGCCAGGACAACATCCGCGAGTCGGCGCGGATCCAACGTTGGCGACATACCCCGCGGGTGATATTACACGATGCCGATGTCGACCGAGGTGGGCCAGGTCAGCGATACGACAATGCTCCCGGGCGCGGTGCGCCTGCTGGTGGTCGATGACGACGTCGCGATCTGCCGGCAGATGGCATCCGGGCTCGCGCAGGCGGGCTTTCAGGTCGTCACTGCGAATGATGCTGATGGCGCGATCGCGCAGGCGAACATGACGCCGCCGGACGTCGCGATCGTCGATCTCGGCATGCCGACGACCGGCGGCATCGAGGTGATCCGTCACATCAAGCAGCAGCACGGCACCAGCGTCCACGTCATCGTGCTGACCGGCCACGACGACGAGCGCAGCCGCGCCGAGGCGTTCGATGCCGGCACCGACGACTACGTCATCAAGCCCGTCGGCCTCTCCGAGATCAAGCGCCGGCTCAGCGCCGCGCTGCGCATCCAGCGTGCGTTCGTGCAGGTGCGGCTCGAGAAGGAAGCGACCGAGCGCCGGCTCGTGTACGGCCAGGAAGCGACCGCGCTGCTCGCCCACGACCTGAACAACGGCCTCGCGGTGTCGCTGTCGAACCTGTCGTACCTGATCGACTCGATCCAGGGCGACCCGGATCAGACCGAGGCGCTCGCGGCGACGCTGCGCTCGGTCCGCCGCATGGCCGGTCTCGTCGCGAACTTCGTCGACATCGCCCGGTTCGAAGACGCCGCGGTCAAGCCGATGGTGATGAAGACGCGCGTGCGCGGCACGCTGCAGAGCGTGATCGACGTCAACGCGCCGAGCGTCACCAAGGGCATCCACTTCGAGATCGACTGCGACGACAAGCTCGACGGCCGCTTCGACGCGGGCCTGATCGAGCGCGTGCTCCACAACCTGTTCGGCAACGCGACCCGCTACTGCAACCAGGGCGGCACGATCACGCTCGGCGCGAAGCGCTGGCACGACGTCGAGGACGGCAGCGTCGAGATCTACGTCTCGAACACGGGTCCGCAGATTCCCGAGAACATCCGGCCCAACCTGTTCGGCAAGTACGTCCAGGGTAAGGGCGGCAAGCGCGGCATGGGCCTGTACTTCTGCCGGCTGGTCGCCGAGGCGCACGGTGGGAAGATCGAGTACGAGGCTCGCGCGCATGGACCGGCGTTCGTCGTGCGCCTGCCCGGCCGCGCGTGATACTGTGGGTCCGTGGGATCGACGATCCTGATCTGTGACGATGATCCTGACGTGCGGTCGGCACTGCGCCGCACGTTGCGCGACTACGACATCGTGGAGGCCGGCTCGCCCCGCGAGGCGCTCGACGCGATGAAGGCGCGCCGGTTCGATGCGGTCGTCAGCGACTACTCGATGGACGCCGATGCCGACGGGCTGGATCTGCTGCAGCTGGTCAAGGTGCAGTACCCCGACACGATCCGGTTCCTCGTCACCGCGAATCGCGAGCTCGACGTCGCCGTCCGTGCGGTCAACGAAGGCGCGGTTCACCGCTACTTCCTGAAGCCGTGGAACGACGAGAAGCTGCGCAGCGCGCTCGAGATCGTGCTTCACGGCCGCCGCGCCCCAGAGGCCTGAAGCTCCCGATTGCGCCCGCGGCACGACGGGAGTAGGGTGTGCCGCGATCCATGGGATCCCATGCATCTCCCGCCGCCCGAGACGCGACCGCCGTGATGGTCGCGCTGCGGAGGATCGTGCGCCTGCTGAGGCTCGCCGATCGCGAGGCCGAGGCCGCCCACGGGCTGTCGGCGGCACAGCTGTTCGTCCTCAACACGCTGTCGACCGAGCCCGCCAGCTCGCTCGCCGACCTCGCCGCGCGCACGATGACCGATCAGAGCTCGGTGTCGACGGTCGTCGCCAAGCTCGTCGAGCGAAAGCTCGTCGCCCGCACCACGTCGCCCACCGATCGGCGGCGCTCGGAGCTGAAGCTGACCGCAGCCGGCGAGCGGATCGTGCGGACCGCACCGCGGATGCCGCAGCCCCTGATCGCCGATGTGATCGCGGGGATGCCCGAGCGCCAGCGCCAGGACCTGGTCCGGTCGCTGGAAGCGTTCGCGGCGGCGATCGGCGCCAACGAGATGTCACCCCGCATGCTGTTCGAAGACGAGCCACGTGGCCGTCGCCGGAGTCGTCACAATGTCACCGCCACATAGAGATTCTTCTGCCGGATTGCTCGTCGCGCCTTCCCTGGGTCCGACGATGGGCCGCGAGCATGTCGATCAGGTTCCGGCGATCATGGACCGTCGCGATGCGTTCGTCGCGGCCCTGGCAATCGTGCTCGGGATCGCGGCGTGCGGCGTCGCCGAGGTCCTGATCCGGAGCATCGCGATCGTCACCAACCTCGCCTTCTACGGCCGGTGGTCGATGGACACGGTCAGCCCCGCGGGCAACCACCTCGGCTACGCAGTCGTGGCGGTGCCGGTGCTCGGCGGCATCATCGTCGGCATCATGGCGCGCTACGGATCGCGCGCGATCCGCGGCCACGGCATCCCGGAGGCGATGGAGCAGATCCTCACGAACGAGGCGAGGATCCCCGTCAAGATCACGTTCCTCAAGCCGGTGTCGTCGGCGATCGCGATCGGCACCGGCGGCCCGTTCGGCGCCGAGGGTCCGATCATCGCGACCGGTGGCGCGATCGGCTCGGCGCTCGGCCAGTACATCCACGTCTCCTCGCAGGAGCGCAAGACGCTGCTCGCCGCGGGTGCCGCGGCCGGCATGACCGCGATCTTCGGCACGCCGATCGCGGCGGTGCTGATCGCGATCGAGCTGCTGCTGTTCGAGTACCGCGCGCGCTCGGTCGTGCCGGTCGCTCTCGCGTCGGCGTCCGCCGGTGCGCTGCGCGCGATCATCCACGGCGCCGGCCCGGTGTTCGCGATGCCGGAGATCCAGTCGCTGACCTGGCAGACCGACGTCATCACGACGATCGTCGGCGGCATCGTCGGCGTGGTCTCGGTATACGTGACCAAGATCGTCTACTGGATCGAGGACTGGTTCGAGGAGCTGCCGATCCACTGGATGTGGTGGCCTGCGCTCGGCGCGATCGTCGTCGGCGTGATCGGCATCTTCGCGCCGCGCACACTCGGTGTCGGCTACGACAACATCGAGGGCGCCCTGGCCGGCGCGTTCACGTGGAAGGCGCTGATCGTCCTCGTCGTCGCGAAGTTCGTGTCGTGGGCGGTCGCGCTGGGCACCGGCACCTCCGGCGGCACGCTCGCGCCTCTGATGACGTTCGGCAGCGGCATCGGCTGGCTGCTCACCGCGGGCTGCGCCGCGCTCGCCCCGAGCGCCGGGATCGATCCGCGCGTCGGTGCGCTCGTCGGCATGACGGCGATGTTCGCGGGTGCATCGCGCGCGCTGATGGCGTCGATCGCGTTCGCGCTCGAGGCGACGCAGCAGATCCACGCGGTCGTGCCGATCGTCGCCGGCGTCTCGATCGCGTACTTCGTGTCGTGCCTGATGATGCGCACGACGATCATGACCGAGAAGCTCGTGCGCCGCGGCGTCACGGTCGCCAGCGAGTACGACGTCGACCCGCTGGCCCACGTCTCGGTGGCCGCGCTCGCGACCCAGAAGCTGCACTCTCTGCAGCTCGAGCAGAGTGTCGCCGAGGCGCTCGCCGAGATCGGACGTCAGGGCTGGCTCCACCAGGCCTACCCGCTCGTCGCCGGCACGCGGGTCATCGGCATGGTCACCGCGCGCGAGCTGCTCGCCGCCGATGCCGCCACGCCGCTCGCCGAGCTCGTCAAGCGCGAGCCGGTCGTCGCCAGGCCGAGCGAGACCGCGCGCGCCGCTGTGACCCGGATGGCCGAGGAACAGGTCGGGCGGCTCGTCGTCGTGTCCGACAAGGACGACGGGGTGCCCCTCGGGATGATCACGCGCAGCGACGTCGTGCGCGCCTTCGCGGGCAAGCGCGGCGTGGGGCCGGAGGGCATGTAGCTACTTCGTCAGTGCAAGCAGCTCTGCCAGGATCCTGAACGTCAGCCCCCAGATCACGTGGCCCTCGTAGCGCCAGCTCGGGAACTGCCTCTCGGTCCCCGGGTAGATGTAAAGGTCGTCGAGTGCGCCCGACATCGCGGTCTCGATCGGCAGCCAGAACGCCGCCGCCGCCTCCGCCGACACCTGCGGCTCGACCGGCTCGTGCGTCGCGAACACGAACGGCGTCACCTCCATCCCGCTCGGCCCCGCGGACAGCGGCGACAGCGTCGGCAGGTTGCCGAGCAAGCGCGCGCCGGCGAGGTCGATGCCGAGCTCCTCGCGTGTCTCGCGGATCGCGGTCGCGAGCAGATCGTCGTCCCGCCGGTCGTAGCGGCCGCCCGGGAGCGAGATGTGCCCCGACCACGGGTCGCCCGTGCGCTCGGTGCGCTTCATCAGCAGCACGCGCGGCCCTGCGGGCTCGTCGTGGAGCACCGCCGCGACCGCCGCGCGCTTGCGCCCGTCGTCCGGAGGGGACAGCGAGGTACCTGGCCTCACACGCTGGGTCAGGCGTTCGAGCAACGGCGACACACACCATGATAGCGTGGCCCGCGCGTGGAGCATTCGGGAGTGAAGGACTTCGATCTCGTCCTGTTCGGTGCGACCGGCTTCACCGGCCGGCTCGTGGCGAACTACCTCGCCGGCGCGTCGGCGCGCGAGGGGCGTTCGATCCACTGGGCGATCGCCGGCCGCAACCAGCACAAGCTCGAGGCGATCTCGCGCGAGCTCGACCACGTGCCGGTCGTGGTCTGCGACGCCGATCACCCCGGCGAGATCGCGAAGCGCGCCCGCGTCGTCTGCACCACGGTGGGGCCCTACGCGAAATACGGAAGCGCGCTGGTCGCCGCGTGCGCCGAGGAAGGCACGCACTACTGCGACCTTACCGGCGAGGTGCACTGGATGCGCGCGATGATCGATGCGCACCACGCGCGCGCCGCACAGACCGGTGCGCGCATCGTTCATACCTGCGGCTTCGACTCGATCCCGAGCGACCTCGGCACGTGGGCGGCGCAGCAGGAGCACATCCGCCAGCACGGCCGGCCGGCGCACTCGATCACCGCGGTCTACGGCGAGACCAGCGGCGGGCTCTCCGGCGGCACCGCGGCGAGCGGGTTCGAGATCGCCGAGGCCATGGGGGATCCGGCGGTCCGCCGCCTGCTGCGCAACCCGTTCGCGCTCGATCCCGACCCCGACGCGCCGCACGCTCCCCAGCCCGACAACAAGCGCCCGGGCTGGAACGCGCCGCTCGGGATGTTCACCGTGCCGTTCTTCATGGCCGACACCAACTCGCCGGTCGTGCGCCGCGGCCACGCGCTCGCCGGCCATCCGTGGGGCGAGGACTTCCAGTACCGCGAGGTGATGTCGACGCCGGGCAACGCGCGCGGCCTCGTCATGGCGACGACGTTCACCATCGGGCTCGCCGGGCTCGCCGCCGCGATGAAGCGCCCCGGGCTGCGCGAGATGCTGAAGAAGCGCGCCCCGAAGCCCGGCGAGGGCCCCGACGAGGAGACCCGCACGCGCGGCCACTGGAAGGTGCGCTTCCTCGCCGACGACACCCCGTTCTATGTCGTCGGCGATCCGCACGGCGACCCCGGCTACGGCTCGACGAGCAGAATGCTAGGCGAGAGCGCGCTGTGTCTCGCGTTCGACCACCTGGATTCGCCCGGCGGCAACCTGACGCCGTCGTTCGCGATGGGGCAACACCTCGTCGATCGCCTGCGCCGCGCCGGGCTGACGTTCGCGCCGATGTAGACTCGGTGGATGCTAGCGAAGGTCGTCGAGCTACTGCGCGCGGGGGAGTACGACGAGGGAATGGGCATGTACGCGGAGCTCCTCCGCGGCGCCGGCAAGGGGCGCGATGCACTGCTCGGGCAGATCTGCGAGGCGTTCGCCACCGTCGACGCGAAGGCCGCGGCGCACCTCGCGCTCGGGGGCGGGGCGCTCGTCGAGGCGGGTGCGCCGGCGGAGGTGCTGGGACGCGCGCTCGTCGGGCCGCTGAAGAACGCGCTCGCGGAGGCGGGACGGGTCGTCGACGCGGTCGCCGCGATGGCAGAGGTCGAGGTCGAGCACGACGACGAGGCCGAGGAGCACGACCACGGCGACGACGTCACGGTGATCGCCGGCAAGCACGTCGCGACCTCCGACCTGCGCGCGCTCGCGAAGCGCGACCCGGCAACGACGACCGCGTGGGCGTCGATGGAGATGTGGTACCGGCCGGCGGTCGCGAGCTGGACGCGGGCGCCCGGTGTGCTTCGCGAGGTGCAGCGCGACGGCGAGCTGCTCGCGGCCGTGCGGAAGCTGCGCAGCGAGACCAACACGAGCCACTGGCTCGGTCAGCTGCTGCCCGCGCTGTTCGACGCGACGATCCTCGCGCGGCTGCCCGAGATCGGCGAGACGTGGACGTTCGTCGTCGACGGCGTCACCGACATGGGGCAGCTGAGCGTGCTGATGTCCGAGGTGCTGGCGGAGCCGCTCGCGCGCATCGGCATCGAGAGCACCGCGCCCCACGACGTGCTCCAGGTCATGCGCGGCGACGGCCCGCAGGAGGGCGAAGGCGCGTACTCGTGCGGGTTCCACTGCTATCCGATCGAGGCGGTCGATCCGGCGGACGGCCTGCCGAAGGACGGCCGGTTCATGTGGCGCGCTCCCGGCGGCACCGGCACGCACAGCCTGCCGCCCGACTTCCTGCCGGGCGACCTGGCGGTGAGCGATGGCGTGCGCGAGCTGGTCGTCGTCGGGCCGAAGTCCGAGGGGATGCGCTTCGTGCGCGTGATCCCCGCCGTGCGCACGTTCGACGGCCTCAAGGCCCGCATCCGCGATGTTCGACGGGTGTCATAGATGGCGTACCGGATCCTGGCGTGGTTCCTGCGCGTGGTGTCGCGCGTGTTCTTCCGCCAGGTCGAGGTCGTCGGGCTCGAGAACATCCCGGCTGCCGGGCCGGTGATCTTCGCCGGCAATCACCCGAACTCGCTGATCGATCCGATCCTGATCATCACGACGTGCGGCCGCAAGGTCCACTTCGCCGCCAAGGACACGCTGTTCAAGGGGCGGCTGATGCGCGCGGTGCTCGGGGCGCTCGGCGCGGTGCCGATCCGCCGGCGCGACGATCACGGCGGCGCGACCGACAACGACGCCGCGTTCGCCGCGATGTTCACGGTGCTCCAGGACGGCCGCGCGATCGGCATCTTTCCGGAGGGCCTCTCGCACGACGAGGCGCACCTGACGAAGCTCAAGACCGGTGCGGCACGCCTCGCGCTCGGTGCCAAGGTGCCGGTGACGATCGTCCCGTGCGGCCTGACCTTCATCCACCCGAAGCGGTTTCGCAGCCGCGTGCTGGTCCAGTACGGCGCGCCGATCGACGCCAAGGGCGACGTCCGCGAGGTGACCGCCGCGATCCAGACCGGCCTCGAGCGGCTGACGATCAACGCGCCCGACTGGGACACGGTGCGCGCGCTCGACGTCGTGCGCCGGCTCTACCAGCCTCAGGAGATCTCCATCGAGGAGCGCGTCGAGCTCGCGCGGCGGTTCAACGCGTACTACGGGCAGGTCGCCGCGGATGCGCGCGTCGTCGATCTGATGCACGAGGTACGCGCCTACCAGCGCAAGCTCGACGAGCTCGGCCTCACCGATCGCGAGCTCGCGCGCGACCTGTCCAAGCTCGAGGTCTCCGGCCGCGTCGTGCGCCACTTCATGCTGATGGCGTTCGTGCTGCCGCTGACGCTGCCGGGCGCGCCGCTGCACGTGCCGCCGCTGATCTTCGCGCGCTACGCGAGCCGCCACGTCACGCCCCGCAAGGACGTCCTCGGCACGACGAAGCTGATGATCGGCATGCTGATCACGCTGCTCGCCTACGGCGTCGCGATCGGCGTCGTGTGGTGGAAGGCCGGCTTGCCGTGGGCCGCGCTCGCGATGGTCGTGCTGCCGGTCTCGGGGTGGGCGACCCTGCGCGTGCTCGACCGCGTGCGCCTCGTGCGGCGCGGGCTCGGCGTGCTGTTCCGGCGGCTGCGCTTCCGCCGCGCTGTCCGCGCGCTGCGCGACGAACGTACGAGGCTCGCGGGCCGCGTGATCGACGTCGTCACCGCGGTCAAGCCGGCGGCGCTGCCGGCGCTGTTCCCGCCCGATCACCCCGACCGGCTCGAGGAGTCGTGGCGCGCGCGCCGCAACGCCGATCTCGACGCCGAGTATGATCGCGAGGACGACCGCGAATGAAGCCCCTCGTCGTGCTCTTGCACGGGCTCGCGCGCGGCCAGGGCTCGATGGCAGGCCTGGCGAAGGCGCTGCGCGCGGCCGGCTTCGACACGTGGAGCCACACGTATCCGTCGCGCCGCCACTCGATCACGTATCTCGCCGACGCGCTGACCGAGCAGCTGGTGGTGCTCGATCGCCCGCTCCACGCGGTCACCCACTCGATGGGCGGCGTGATCGTGCGCCACCTCCACGATCCGCGGCTGCGCTGGGGCCGCATCGTGATGCTCGCCCCGCCCAATCGCGGCAGCCGGCTCGCAGCCGGGCTCGTGCGCAATCCGGTGTTCCGCTGGTTCTATGGACCCGCCGGGAGCGAGCTCGCCGACTGCGCGAGCTGGCCGGATCCGCCGGCGCCGTTCGCGGTGATCGCCGGCACCCGCAGCCTCGCGTGGTCGAACCCGACCAGCTGGACGCTCGGGCGACGATTTGCCTCAGGTGTCACGAACGACGGCACGGTCGCGGTCGCGGAGACGAAGCACCCCGGCATGGACGCGTTCGCGGAGGTCGACGCGACCCACACCTGGATCATGAACGACCGCTCGGTTCACGCGCTGGTGATCAGCTATCTGCGTGAGGGCGCCTTCCGCAGGTGACGCAACCGTTAGAGGCGTGTTACGAGAACACGCATGTTCGGTCGCTTCCTGCCTCGTGAGACGTCCTTCTTCGACTTCTTCGAGCAGCACGCGGCCCTGACGATCGAGGGGACGAAGGAGTTCCTGTCGATGGTCACGACGGGCGCCAACATCCCCGCGAAGTGCCGGCGGATCTCGGACATCGAGCACGAGACCGACACGATCACGCACCGCTGCGTCGAGGCGCTGCACAAGACGTTCATCACGCCGATCGACCGCGACCAGATCCACCGTCTGATCACGCGGATGGACGACATCATGGACTACGTCGAGGCGGCCGCCGAGCGCATCGAGCTCTACGAGCTGACGACGATGACGAACGACTGCCGCGACCTCGCCGATGCGCTCCACCGCGCCGCGCAGCAGGTCGAGGGCGCGGTCCGCGGGCTGCGCACGCTCAAGGAGCCGCAGGCGACGCTCAAGCTGTGCATCGACATCAACCGGCTCGAGAACGAGACGGACGCGATCCTGCGCCGCTCCGTCGCGCGCCTGTTCAAGGACGAGAAGGACCCGATCCTCGTCATCAAGTGGAAAGAGATCTACGAGAACCTCGAGAGCGCGGCGGACCGCTGTGAGGACGTCGCGAACATCATCGAGGGCGTGATCCTCGAGCACTCATGAGCATCACCGCGCTCGTCTACGTGACGATGGCCGTCGCGCTGCTGTTCGACGTCATCAATGGCTTTCACGACGCGGCGAACTCGATCGCGACGGTGGTGTCGACGCGCGTGCTGTCGCCGAAGCTCGCGGTGCTGTGGGCGACGGTGTTCAACTTCGTCGCGTTGTTCATCTTCCACCAGGGCGTCGCGAACACGATCTCGAAGATCGTGTCGGTCAACGCCAGCGATCCGGCGTTCGTGTGGGTCGTGGTCTGCGGCCTGGTCGGCGCGATCGTGTGGAACCTGCTGACGTGGTGGTGGGGCCTTCCGGCGTCGAGCTCGCACGCGCTGATCGGCGGGCTCTCCGGCTCCGGCGTCGCGTATGCCGGCTGGCACGTGCTCAACACCCACGCGCTCTACCCGACGATCGAGTGGATCGTGCTCGCGCCGCTGCTCGGCCTCATCCTCGGCGCGATCGTCATGTTCATCATCTACTGGCTGTTCCGGCGCATGCGGCCGAACAAGGTCGACCGCGTGTTCCGCGTCGGCCAGCTGTTCTCGGCGGCGGCGTACTCGATCGGCCACGGCGGCAACGACGCGCAGAAGACGGTCGGCGTGATCTGGGCCGTCATGATCGCGAGCGGGATGCTGCCGGCCGATGCTCACGGCGCGCCGTACTGGGTGATCCTCGCGTCGTACAGCGCGATGGCGTTCGGCACCGCGCTCGGCGGGCACCGGATCATCAAGACGATGGGTATGGGCATCACGTCGCTCAAGCCGGTCGGCGGCTTCTGCGCGAACCTCGCCGGCGCGGCGACGCTGTTCGGCGCGACCTGGCTCAAGGTGCCGGTCTCGACGACGCACACGATCACCGGCGCGATCGTCGGCGTCGGCTCGGTGACCAAGCTGCGCGGGATCCGGTGGGGCCTCGCGACCCGGATCGTGTGGGCGTGGATCTTCACGATCCCGGCCGCCGGCCTCGTCGCCGCCGGATGCCTGTACGTCGCCCACGCGTTCGGCGCCTGGTAGACGTTACTCGAGGTCGACCTCGAGCTGCAGCTTCTCGGTCGGCAGCGCGTTCGGGATCTTCACGCCGTCGAGCTTCTTCTTCACGCACGCCTCGACGTCGGCGTCGCCGGTCGCGACCTTGTTCGTCGTCAGCTTCTCCGCGTAGAGCGTCACCGTGACTCCGCTGACGGTCGACTTGGGATGAGCCTGGAGGCAGTCGGCGATGTCGAGCTTGCGCGAGCGCACGGCCGTCGTCACCGCGTCGCGCAGCGCCTGCTCGTGCGAGAGGTGCGGATCGTCGGTGTGCGCCGCGAGCTGCTCGCCGGGCGGCGCGACATCGGCCTGGATCCAGAACGCGGACTCCGGGGCCGGCAGCTTGATCGACGCGAGCGCCTTCGCGACGCACGCGTCGTACGGGGTCGCGCCCGAGCGCACGACCGCCTTGCCGTCGTACCAGATCAGCGCGTGCGCACCCGCCGTGCGCTTGCCGGCGCAGTCGGAGACCGCGTTGCTCGCGCCGTCGAGCGCGGCGGCGATGTCCATCATGCGGTTGGCGGGGTAGTGGATCGAATTCGCGGTGATCTGCCACTTCGCGTGGTGCGCGTCGAGCACGACCGGCGCCTGCGAGACGCGCGGCGCGGCCTGACCCTCGATCTCGAGGTGGCCCGCGATGATCACCGGGTTCGCGAGCTTGCCGGTGACCTTCGCCCTGGCGAGCGCCTTCTCGAGGCAGGCGTCGAGCTTGCCGGCGCCGTGGACGCGTGCGCTCGACACCTTGCCCGCCTTGCTGACCTCGACCCAGAACAGCGGCGCTCCGGCCGCATCTTGCGTGCAGGCCTTGAAATCGGCCGCCAGCAGCGGGTGGTCGGGCGAGACGTCCGTGCCCAGGCTCGCCTCCTCGACGACCTTGATGTCGGCGAGGGCGGCGTGGGAGATCAGCAGGATAGCGAGGGCGTACCGCATGTCAGTGTCATACCCCCGATCGATGGTGACCGCCGTGGCCAAGCTCTACTTCCGCTACGGGACGATGGATTCGGCGAAGTCGATGAACTTGCTGGCGGTCGCGCACAACTACCGCAAGCAGGGCAAGAAGGTGCTGCTGGTCAAGCCGCGCCTCGACACGCGCTTCGGGGCGACGAAGATCTCGTCGCGGAGCGGTCTCGAGGCGGATGCCGACCTCATGGTCGACGAGGAGACGGTGCTCGACCCGCGCGAATTCAACGGCCTCGACTGCGTGCTCGTCGACGAGGCTCAGTTCCTGCCGCCCCACATCATCGAGGACCTGCGCCGGATCACGGTCGACCCGGGAGTGCCGGTGATCTGCTACGGCCTGCGCACCGACTTCAAGACCAAGCTGTTTCCGGGCGCGCAGCGCCTGATGGAGCTGGCGGACCGCATCGAGGAAGTGAAGGTCACCTGCCAGTACTGCCAGAAGAAGGCGATCTGCAACCTGCGGTTCGTCAACGGCACGCCGACGGTCGACGGCCCGCAGATCCAGCTCGGCGCCGACGAGCACTACGCGCCGGTGTGCTGGGGTCACTACGACGAGGCGACGCGTGACCTCGTGGCGACCGAGCACTCCGGCGCGGTCCTGCGCCCTTCGTGATCCGAATCAGAGCTCACGCGAAGACTCGAAGACGCGAAGCCTAGATCTGCGCTTCGCGCACCGGCAATTCGAGTCGGATCATCGATCTCGAGTCCAGCTGGCCGCTCTGGCCGAGGTGCGGTTGCGGAGCAAGCGCGCCGAGGCGCCTCTGGCTGCACTTGGTGTCTCTGCGTCTTCGCGTGAAATCTTTCAGGTCAGTTGAGATCGGCGCGGCGCGTTCGCCACTCGTTGAACAGCGCCGGGAATCGCGGATCCGAGTGGAGCGGCGCGAGGTCGATGTCGGTCTCCATCTTCTCGGTGTGCTCGTACTCGTGCTCGATCGCGCGTGACACCTGCTCGAGGGCGCGGTCGATCTGGCCGATCGCCGCGTAGGCGCACGCCGCCGAGTGATAGATGTACGGGTTCTCGGGCGCGAACCGCTGGCCGCCGTCGGCGAGCTCGACTGCGAGCTTGTAATCGCCGAGCGCATGCGCGTGGATACACGCGTTGTTCCACGCCATCACGAGTGCCGTGCGCGCCTCGCCGGCGCCCTTCGGCGGTTCGGGCAAGAGCAGCACCCGGCGCAGGATCGCCAGCGCCTGCGGCCGCTCGACCGAGAAGCTCGAGTTGTAGAGGTGGGGCACGAGCGCGACGTCGTCGGGGAGGCGCGCGAGCAGCTGCGACAGGTGCGCCGGTGCGTGGCGGGCGACCGTGGCGGCGAGATCCGCGAGCTCCTCGGGCGGAGTCTCGTCCATCGTCTCGGCATCGAGCAGCTCGAGCGCTGGCCCGAGGTCGCCCGGCGCGTGCTCGGCGGTCTCGCCGACGACGAGCAGCCGGACGTCGCGGCTGTGCGCGGCGAGCGCGAGCGCGTTGGCCTCGGCGAGCCGGCGCTGGCGGATCAGCACGATCGCGAGGTAGCCCGCGGCGTCCGACTTCGGCTCGAACGACATCGCGCGCCGGAGCAGGCGGTCGGCCACCGCGGCGGTCGCCGGATCGTCCGGATCGTGCTCGAGTGCGACCTCGACGAGCATGCCGGCGATCTCGCGGCGGCTCCACAGCGTCTGGCCCACCGCCCACGCCAGCGCGGGCTCCTCGCCTTGACGGCGGAACCGCTCCGAGAACGGGTTGCCCGCGAGCACGAACGGCGGCTCGCCGGTCGCCTGCGCCTTGACCGCCTCGTCGACCGCATCGAACCGCGCCCACACGATCGGGATGATCTCGTGCAGCCGCGCGAGCAGCCACAGCAGGAAGTGGACCTGGTCGGAAGCCGTCGCCGGCACCGCGAAGCGCTCGACCCACATGAGGCAGCTGCGATGACGGCGGTCGTGGATCGCATCGGCGCGCTGGAACGGCTCGAACTCCTCGGCCCGCTCGTCCTGGTACACCGACAGCCATAGCGCGAAGAATGCGTTGACGACCGACTCCTCGCCCGGCAGGGCGTCGCCCGCGAGCTTGAGCGCGACACCGAAGCTCTCCCAGTCGTAGTCGTCGATGATCTCCGGGTAGCGCTCGATCGGGAACGCGACCGTGTGCTCGAACGGCGGCACGCCGTTGCGCCAGTGGCTCTCGAGCGGCTGCTCCTCGATCTCGTAGACCGCGTCCTCGTCGTCCTCGTCCTCGTCCTCGTCCTCGTCGGACTCCTCGACGGCGGGCGCATCCGGAGCCGAGTAGAGGACCTCGCGCGAGCCTTCGTCGAAGATCGCGTCGACGAGCGCGGGCGGCTCCTCGGATTCTTCCTCCGGGGCTTCTTCCTCGGCGTGCGGCTCGGAGGCGGCGATCTCGAGCCACGCGACGCCGTCGATGCCGGTCTCGACCTTGACGAACCAGATGCCGTCGAGGTCGAACTTCGCGGCCGTCGCCTCGAGCGCCGCCCGGTGGCCGTCGATCTGCGAGGCCTCGGGCGGCAGCCACGGAGCCGCGTGCCACTGGCGGTCCGGCTCGTCGGCGCTGTCCTCGTCGGCGTTCTCGGTGATCCCCGCGGTCGAGAGCTGGTCCCACAGCGCCTTCTGGGTCGCTGCGTCGAGCGGACGCGTGCTTCGCGCGATCAGGATGCCCCGCGCCAGGTCGCTGCGCCGCGGCTCGAAGCCGAGGATCTCCACTGAGATCAGCCTATCAGCATTCGATGATGTTTACGGCGAGACCGCCGCGCGCGGTCTCCTTGTACTTGGAGCTCATGTCCGCGCCGGTCCGCCACATCGTTTTGATCACCTTGTCGAGGGACACTTTGTGCGTGCCGTCGCCCTGGAGCGCGAGCCGCGCCGCGTTGATCGCCTTGACCGCGCCCATCGCGTTGCGCTCGATGCAGGGCACCTGCACGAGGCCTCCGATCGGATCGCAGGTCAGCCCGAGGTTGTGCTCCATCCCGATCTCGGCCGCGTTCTCGACCTGCGCGGGCGTGCCGCCCATCACCTCGGCGAGCGCGCCGGCGGCCATCGAGCACGCGACGCCGACCTCGCCCTGACAGCCGACTTCGGCGCCGCTGATCGAGGCGTTCTTCTTGTAGAGGGCGCCGATCGCGGCCGCCGTGAGCAAGAAGCGCAGCGAGCCCTCGTCGTCGGCGTTGGGCAGGAAGCGCCGGTAGTAGGTCATCACCGACGGGATGATGCCGGCGGCGCCGTTCGTCGGCGCGGTGACGACGCGGCCGCCCGCCGCGTTCTCCTCGTTGACCGCCAGCGCGAACAGATTGACCCAGTCCATGATGACCAGCGGGTCCGTCTGCCCCCGTGGATCGCTCTTGAGCTTGCGGAACAGCTGCGCGGCGCGCCGGCGCACCTTGAGGCCGCCGGGCAGGATGCCCTCGCGCTCGCAGCCGCGCTTCACGCACGACTCCATCGCCCTCCAGATCTCGAGCAGCCGGGCCCGCACGTCGGCCTCCGACGCGAGCGCCTTCTCGTTCTCGAGCATCAGCGACGACAGCGCCATGCCGTGATCGGCGGCGAGCTTCAGCAGCTCCTCGCCCGAGTTGAACGGGTACGGGACCTGGACCTGATCGGCGGGTGTCGAGCCGTCGGCGGGCGCGCCCGCGTGATCGACGACGAACCCGCCGCCGACCGAGTAGTAGATGCGCTCGGTCAGCGGAGCGTTCGCACCCGCGGCGCCGAGCGCGGTGAACCGCATGCCGTTGGCGTGCAGCGGCAGCTTCTCGCGGCGATGGAAGATCAGCGACTCGGCAGGGTCGAGCTCGATGTCGTGCTTGCCGAGCAGCCTGATGCGATGCGTCTCGCCGACCTTGGCGACGCGCCGGTCGACGGCGTCGACGTCCACCGTCGCCGGATCCTCGCCCTCGAGCCCGAGGATCACGGCCTTGTCGCTGCCGTGGCCCTTGCCGGTGAATCCGAGGCTGCCGAACAGCTCGACCTTCACGCCGGTGAGCTGCGGAATCAGCCCCTCGGCCTCGATGCGCTCGGCAAACCGCCGAGCGGCGCGCATCGGCCCGACCGTGTGAGAGCTCGACGGTCCGATGCCGATCTTGAAGATGTCGAACACGCTGATGTGCACGCGTGGTCGATTGTACTCCTAGTGCGAGCCCTCGACGACGCGCTCCAGGGTCACCGCGAGGTTCACGGCGTACGCGGCGGCCGCGCCGGCTCCGGCTGCGACCTGTGCACTGTGCAACTGCGTCATGAGATCGCCCGCCGCGTGCACGACGGGTACGGAGGTCTCGTAGTGCTCGTCGGCGCCGCCGCGACTCCTGCGGGTCCGCCGACGACGCTCGCGACGTCGAGCATGCGGACACCTTGGCGCGCTCAGAACAGGATGCGCGTGCGGATGCTCGTCGGGAGTGAGGCGACCGCCTTCTTCACGTCGTTCGACACGTCCTGATCGAGATCCATGATCAGGTAGCCGATGTCCGGATCCGTCGCGAGCAGCTGGGCGCGGATGTTCGCCTCGAGGTCGGAGACGATCTTGTTGATGTCGCGCAGCACGCCGGGGACGTTGCGGTGGATGTTGAGGATCCGGTGCGTGTTCTTCGCCATCGGCAGCTCGACCTGCGGGAAGTTGACCGCGCCGGTCGTCGCGCCCTGGTTGATGAACTTGATCAGCGCGGCCGACACCTCGCGGCCGATCGCCTCCTGCGCCTCTTCCGTCGAGCCGCCGATGTGCGGCGTCAGCACGACGTTGGGCAGCCCGCGCAGCGCCGACTCGAAGCCTTCGCTGTTGGTCTCGGGCTCGCTCGGATAGACGTCCACGGCGGCGCCGCCGATGTGACCGCTCTTGATCGCGGCGGCGAGCGCATCGATGTCGACGACGGTGCCGCGGCTCGCGTTGAGCAGGCACGCGCCCTTCTTCATCTTCGCGAGCTCGGCGGCGCCGATCATCAGCTTCGTCTGCGGCGTCTCCGGTACGTGGAGCGTGACGAAGTCGGACTCCGCCAGCAGGTCCTCGAGCTTGGGCATCGAGCGGTTGTTGCCCATCGGCAGCTTCGCGACGATGTCGTGGAACACGACGCGCATGCCGAACGACTCGGCGAGCACGCCGACCTGGCTGCCGATGTGGCCGTAGCCGACGATGCCGATCGTCTTGCCGCGCACCTCGTGGCTGCCGACCGCGACCTTCTTCCACTGCCCGGCATGCACCTCGCGCGAGCGATCGCCGAGGTGGCGCGACAGCATCACGATCTCCGAGATCATCAGCTCGGCGACCGAGCGCGTGTTCGAGAACGGCGCGTTGAACACCGGCACGCCGCGCTTGTTCGCGTGCGCGAGCCGGATCTGGTTGGTGCCGATGCAGAACGCGCCCACGGTCAGC